>Ga0316621_10000053_pt1 | contig 14586 bp, 13 predicted proteins | sample OWC_Aug_OW2_C1_D_2_FD_207664 | JGI IMG/M metagenome (GOLD analysis project Ga0316621, IMG submission 207664) | Wetland soil microbial communities from Old Woman Creek delta, Ohio, United States - OWC_Aug_OW2_C1_D1_C | ecosystem: Environmental > Terrestrial > Soil > Wetlands | place: USA: Ohio... | reverse complement strand
CCTGAATGGCGACGGCAAGATCAACGACGGCGGGGAACTGTTCGGCCCGCGGTCCGGCGACGGGTTTGCCGATCTGGCACAATACGACGGCGACGGCAATCGCTGGATCGATGAAGCCGATCCCATCTTTGGGCGGCTCCGCCTCTGGCAACCGGATGCGGACGGCGCGGGAACGCTGGTGACGCTGAGTCAAAAGCAAGTCGGGGCCATCTACCTCGGCCAGGCGGCGACCCCCTTCGCGGTGAAGAGCGCGCAGAACGAACTCCTAGGGCAGGTCGTCTCGTCCGGTATCTACCTGGCCGAGACCGGCGGCGTGGGGAGCGTGCAGCAGGTGGACCTGGCGGTGTGATCCGGATGTCCGCAGTTGAGTGGCGTGGGACAGCCGCAGGACGAATCGATGTCCGGGGCGGGGAGCACGGGGCGCCGGCTACACGCGTTCCAGCTTCTGATAGACGACCATCTCCGCTTGGGTGCGCAGGTCTTCCGGGTGGTAGCGGGGGATGGGGGATTCGATCTGCTTGAGCTTGACCGGAGAGACCTTCTTGTCCACCAGGCCGACCGCGACGGCGATGCCGTAGAGGATGGCCTCGGGGCGGGGAGGGCAGCCGGGGATATAGAAGTTGACGGGGACCACTTTCTCGACAGGGCCGAGCACGCTGTAGGTGTCGTACCAGAGCCCGCCGCCGGAGGCGCAGGAGCCGATGGCAAACACGAGTTTCGGCGCCGCCATGGCGTCATACGCGCGGCGCAGGGCCTTGGCGGTAGCGCGCATGGCAGGCCCCTGGCAGAGCATGACGTCCGCGTGGCGAGGCGACCCGACCAGACGGATTCCGAACCGCTCGACATCATAGTAGGGCGTCAAGACATTCAGCACCTCGATGTCGCACCCGTTACAGCCGCCGCTGTTGGCGTGGTACACCCAGAGCGAACGCGGAAACATCTTGCGACACAATGCGGTCAGCACGGGCAGCCTCCCTGAGGAAAACGAACAGCGGCCAGGTGGTTCCTCTCCGCAGTTCTCCGAGATGACCCACATGCTCCAGCAACACCTCGCCGCGGGACGTCCGTCGATCTGCGAACCCTGTGGGTCATGGGTCTCCGTCGCGCGTGATCGTCAATCCAGCTCGATGTCGATGTCGCGCACCGTCGCTTCTTTGTCCAGATAGGACTTGGCGTCGTACACCCACCGCTCCGTATCCAACTGATCCAGTCGATAGCCCTTCATCATGAGCTGCTCCAGCGGGCCGGGCTCCTTGAAGCAGCGGCCGCAGCGCTGGCAGGTGCCCATGAACAGCTCCAGCCGCTGCTGCATGTCGCCGATGTCGTTGGTGGCGTTCTCGAACTCGGTGCTCATGGTGATGGCCTTCTCGGGGCAGACGTCCGCGCAGCGACCGCAGTACGTGCAGCGCCGGCCGATGTACTGGATGATTCGGATCTCTTGGCAGATGTCGTGGACCAGGATCTCGCGGGCCGGACAGTTGTTGGCGCAGCCTGCGCACCCGATGCACTTGGCGATATTAAAGAGGGGCCGGCCCCGGAAGCCGGGCGCCGGCGCCGGCGCCGCCTGCTGCGGATACGGTAGGGTCACGCGACCGGCCTGGAGGCAGATGATGGTTTCCTTGAGTTTGCTCACCAGCGACATGGTCGCCCCCATTCCTCAATATCCGTACAGCGCCAACAGCAAGGCCACCAGGGAAACGCCCAGGAGCACCCCGTAATAGCGAATCGCCTGGTCGATCCGGTAGCGCGCGTGCGTGGCGGCCACCAGGGTCACCACCAGGACGAGGAACCCCAGTTTCAGGAGGAGCGAGACGAGATTCAGCGGAACCGGCAAGCCGCTGCCCCAGGGGGCAAAGAGGGAGACCACCAAGGCGCCGTACACCACCAGCTTGGCCATCTGCGTGAACTTGAAGAGGGCCAACTTCGGTCCGGAGTATTCCATCAGGGAGCCTTCCATCAATTCCGTTTCGGCCTCGGCGATGTCGAAGGGAAGGCGCCCGACCAGGGCCTGGAACGCCAGAATGGCCACGCCCAGCATCAGGAGCCCCGCCAGGGGCCATGCGGCGTGGGCGTAGGCCGACCCGGCGAGGACGACGTCCAAGCGCAGCGACCGGGCGTGCACCACGCCGATGACGACGGCCACGGCCAGCAGGGGTTCCAGCGTCATGAGCGACATCATCTCGCGGCTCATGCCGACCAGCGAATAGGTGGAGCCCGCCGCGAGGCCCGCCAGCATCGTCGAGACGCCGCAGACCGTGAGGAGATAGATGAGGAGATAGGCGTCGGCGGCTCCGGACAACGGGGGGGTCGTCCCCATGGGCACCAGCAGGGCCACGGTCAGGATGGCGGCCAGCGAGAGCCAGGACGCGAATCGTTGCATCGCCGGGCTTTCGCCGGACTCGAGGTCCTCTTTGCCGAGCAGCTTGAGGAGATCGTAGTACGGCTGCCAGATCGGCGGCCCCTGGCGGGACTGGACCCGGGCGGTCACCTTCCGCAGGATCCCCTCGCAGAGCGGGGCGAGCGCCAAGACCAGCGCGAGGTTCATGCCGCCGGAAAAAACGCGGACCGCCAGACTTGTCTCCATCGCCACGTTTCCTTAGGAGCCGTTACGAAATAGCTTGTCCATTTGTCGTAATTTCGTTACGGCTCCTTATGCCGTTTCCGGAAAATCTCCCGTCAATCCATTCCTGCACAACGGCTCAGGGTGTGCGAGTCACGCCCCGCGCGAGTCGCAGGAGATCCTCTTGCGTGTAGAGGCGGTGCGCGCCGGAGCGCAGGTCCACACTCTCCATCCGGTCCGTGCAGGAAAAGCACGGATCGATGCTGCCCAGCGAGATCGTCATGTCGGCGATCTGTTGGTCCTTGATCATGGCGGGGACGCCCTGCAGGTTCTGGTAGGTGGGGGCGCGCACCCGCCAGCGCCGCGGCCGGTTGTTCTCGCCGGTGATCACGAAGTGGTGCGCCTCGCCGCGCGGGGCCTCGACCGACGAGAGGCCGACCCGACCGACGGGCAACTCATCCTGGATGGATGCCTGCAGCGGCCCCTCCGGAAGGTGATCCAGGCACTGTCGGATGATCTTGATGGACTCGAAGACTTCCAGGGTCCGGACCAGGACCCGGGCCCACACGTCGCCGCCTTGCTGGGTGATGACGTTGAACTCCACGTCGCCGTAGGCCGCATACGGATGGTCGCGCCGGGCGTCGATGTCCACGCCGGCGGCCCGGGCCACCGGGCCGATCAGCCCAGCCTCCTTCACGAGCGTCGCGTCCGCGACCCCCACGCCACGCGTCCGCTTCTGGATGTTTCGGTCTCCTGTCACGGCGTCCGCCACGGCGCGCCATTCCGTTTCCAGTGTGGCCAGGACCCCGCTGAGTTCACTCCGCAACGCCGGGGTGATGTTCCAGCGGACGCCGCCGATGACGCACAGGGCGTAGGTCTTCCGGTTGCCGCTGATCTTCTCGGCGATCCACATGATGGGCTCGCGGATCCGGAAGGACTGCATGAAGAGCGTGTCGAAGCCCAGGATATGGCAGGCGAGGCCGACCCAGAGGAGATGGCTGTGGAGTCGCTCGATCTCCAGCATGATGGTCCGGATGCCGCGGGCGCGCGGAGGAACCGTCAGGGCGGCCGCTTGTTCCACGGCTTGCGCGTACGCCACGTTGTGCACGCACCCGCAGATACCGCAGATCCGCTCCGCGGCCATCGGGATCTCGTTATAGGTGAGGACTGAGTCCCCGAGCTTCTCGATGGCTCGATGGACCATGAAGCCGCGGTATTCGCAGCCGCGCACCACCTCGCCATCGACGTAGAGGCGGAAGTGGGTCGGCTCATCCAGGGTCGGGTGGAAGGGGCCGAAGGGCACCACCACGCAGCGGTCGGGAGGGTCGTCGAAGTCGAAGGTCCGGTTCTCGTCGTAGTCGGGTGGGACGGCGTCCCAGGGATAATCGCGGCGCAGCGGATGAATGCCGTCAGGCCAGCCGTCCGGCAAGATCAGGCGCTTGGGGTAGGGGTGGCCCACCGGCTCGATCCCCACCAGGTCGCGGAACTCGCGCTCGGACCAGTTGGCGGCCGGCACGACGTCGGAGATGCTGTCCACGCGCGGCGAACTGCCGGCCAGGTAGGTCATGACACTGCAGAGCACCTGCTCCCTGTCGAAGGCGAAGTCGTGCGCCACCAGGAACTTGCCGGAGACGGGGCGATCGTCCAGGCCGATGCCGACGACGTACCGCGCGTTCAAGTCGCGGAAGATATACCGGCACATCTCCCGAAGGGCCTGCGGCTCTACGTACAGGAACAGCCGGCCGTCCTCCGGCACGTCCGTCCGCTGGATGACCGGCGTGAAGCGCTCCGTGATCCGTTTCAACACGACGTGTGCCGACATGGTTAGGCCCCGAGGTGCGAGGAATTCGTGTCCGCTCTCTGGGGGAGCGCGTCCGCGGGTCGCGTGGCCCCATTGTCAGCGGTTCCTGTCGGCGTCCTGCCGACCCATGGGAGATAGCGGGTGATCTCGCGGTACAGGTTGCGCGCGCCGTAGCGCATCTGATCCGACTCGACCACGTAGCCGCAGAGCCACGGCTCGGCGGTCCGCCGCAGGGCTCCGCCCAGGAGGGAGATCCCTGCGGCGAGGCAGAGCAGGGCGCCGAAGACCAGGGCAACCACCAGCGGCGACAGGATCGCCAATCCGGCCGGCCCCTCCACGCCGGTAAGGCCGGCGGCTGGGAGCGGCGGGAGCTTGGCCAGGGTCGCGCCGAGCCCCTGTGGACTGCCCAGCAGGGCGCGGTGGATGAGCTGGTAGCCGAGGTGCGGGGCGAGGCCAAAAATCACGCACAAAGCGGCCAAGAGGATCTGGGGTGCCAACATGGGCCAGCCGGTTTCCGCAATCTGGCCGGACGCCGCCCGTTCGGCAACGTGACGGCTCACGCGGGAGAGGAAGCTCGTGCCGAAGAACTTGAGGAAGAGCGCCAGGGTCAGGACGCTGGTCAGCATGGCCAGGACCGCGAACACGGCGAGATAGGGGGCGTGCGCACTCCCCAGGATCGTGGTGATGAAGATGCTCCATTTGCTGGCAAAGCCGTTGAACAGTGGCACGCCTGCGATGGAGAACGTCCCGATCAGCGCCGTGACCGCCGTGGCCGGAAGGTATTTGATCAGGCCGCCCATCCGGTTCAGGTCCTGCGTCCCGGTGGCGTAGAGGAGCGACCCGGCGTTCAGGAAGAGCAGGCTCTTGAACAGCCCGTGGTTCAGCATGTGGAAGACGGATGCGGAGAAACCGATGGTGGCCAGGAAGAGCACCGCGTCGTCGGTTCGCCCGGGCTTGATCAGCGCGAGACAGGCGCCCAGGGGGAGGAGAATATAGCCCACCTGGCCGATGCTGCTGAAGGCGAGGAGCCGCTTCGACTCGTCCTGCCCCAGGGCCTGCGTGGTGCCGATGAAGAGGGTGGCCGTCGCCAGGGCCGCGATGACGAGACCCCAGACCTCGCTGGGGTACGCGTCCGCCGCCTCGGCCGGCACGAGCCAGAGGAAGGAACGCATGAGGCCGTAAATACCCGTCTTGATCATGACGCCGGACAACAGGGCGCTCACCGGGGACGGGGCGGCGGGGTGGGCGGCGGGCAGCCACCATTGCCCAAAGGGCCACACGCCGGCCTTGATGCCGAACCCGATCAGGAAGCACACCATGCCCGCGGCGGCCTGGCCGGCCCCCGTCCGGAGGAGATCCGGCATCCCGTGGCTGATGGCGTCGAAGTCGTAACGCATCAGCGTTTCGCCCGCCAGGGTGACCGATCCCTGTGCCAAGATGCCCGCGCCGAGGAGGATGAAGGCGCAGGCAACTTCCATGGCGATGAGATACCGGTTGGCCGCGCGGACGTTCGCGCGGTGCTTGTAGTCGAAACGGACCAGGAAGTAGGAGGAGACCGTCATGAGTTGCCAGAGCAGGAAGAACCCGGCCATCAGGTCGGTCACGATCACGATTCCATACATACCAGCGACGAAGAGCAGGAAGTAGGGATAGTACCGGTACAGGCCGTAGTCCGGGTAGTGCTCCATGTACTGGATGGAATAGAGGGCCGACAGCGCCGAGATCACGGCGATGAGCAGCAGGAACAGGGCGCTCAGGCCGTCCACGTAAATCCGGAGGGCGGACGCGTATTGCGGCAACGTCCAGACGGTGACCGCCTGTCCCGGTCCCGAGGCCAAGACGCTCACGGCCGCGCCGATGGCCAGGAAGCTGGACAACGCTGTGACGCCGCAGGCCACCTGGCCGGCCAACACCCGGTTCCGGGATACCGGGATGACCAGCACGGCGCCGCCCAGCAACACGACAAAGGCGGCCATCATGACGGTTGCAGCAGTCATGGTCGCTCCCCACAGACCGCCGGGGGTTGGGTTCCGGCCGGCAGGACCTCGGCCAAGAGGTCGCGCAAGACATCGAGCGTCGTTTGCACCGGCTCCGACAGGCCGGGGGCCTGGTCCACGGATTGAGGTTGGACGCCGAGGAGGACGACACGCGTCGCGCCGTCCGTCTCGATCTCGATCAGTCGAGCCAGCGTTCCCAGCGACAGCTTGTGGGTGGAGAGCTGCGGGTAGCGCCCCACGATCTCGCAGGCATCCCACAGCGCGACGTCCCCGGGCGCCGCGCCCATCTCCACGGTATCCAGGAAGAGGATGGTCTGGAAGTCTCCTCGACGCAGTGGTGGCACGAAACGCTCCGGCGTCCGCTCGGCCACGATCACGTCGGAGACGCCGAGGGCATGCACGGCTTCCGCCAGCCGCACCCCGAACCCATCGTCGCCACGGTCGGGGTTTCCGATACCCACCAGACAGGTCCGACCCGTAAGCCGTTGGCGCAATGCGTTCCGGAGGTCGGCCATCAGATATCCTCTCCGAGCCGCTTGATCTGCTCGTACGTGAAGACCGGGCCATCGGCGCAGACGTAGGCCAAGCCGATGCAGCAGTGACCGCACTTGCCCACGCCGCACTTCATGTACCGCTCCAGCGTGGACATGATGTTTCGATCCTGGAACCCCATCAACTTGAGGTCCCGGATCACGAACCGGAACATGATGGGGGGACCGCACACGAAGGCCGTGGTGTCCTCGACGGGGACCGTGACGCCGGGCTTGCGGAACAGGCTGCCCACAACGCCGACGTGGCCGGTCCACTGGTCGTCGCCCCGATCCACGGTGAGATAGCACTCGAAGCCCCGGGTCATCTCCCACTCGCGGAGCGCCCCCAGATACATGAGATCCTTCAGACCGCGCGCCCCATAGAAGAGCTGAATCTTGCCGTAGCGGTGCCGATTGTCCAGGGCGTAGTTGAGACAGGAGCGGAGGGGGATCAACCCGATGCCGCCGGCCACGAACAGGAGGTTCCGGCCGAAGTACTGGGTCATCGGGAATCCGTTTCCATACGGGCCTCGCACCGCGAATTTGTCCCCAGGATGCAACTGGTGGAGGGCGGCGGTGACGCTCCCCACCCGGCGGACGGTGAAGAACAATTCGTCCTCGGTGGGGCTCGGCGGAAGCGAGGCCGGGAATTCGCCCGCGCCAAAGACCGACACCTGGGCGAATTGGCCGGGGAGGAACTTGCGAAAGGCCGTCTGCTCGGCCGGGTCCTCAAAATGCCAGTAAAACGTCTTGACGTCCGCGATCTCCTCCACCACGCGGTCCATGATCGCGATCTTGGGGAGATAGACGTTCTCAGGTTGCGGCTGGCTCATGTCGCTCGCTCTCCGCCGTGGTGCGGCGCACGATCTCCACCACGTTGGGCATGCCGATGTCCCCGTGACAGACCTCGACGCAGCGCCCGCAGCCCACGCAGGCCACCGACAGTTCCCGCTGGATGAAGTAGTGGGCCAGCTTCCGGAAAAACCGCCGATTGCGGCGGTCGTGGGCGGCCTTCCGGGGGTTGAAGCCCCCGGCCATGCGGGTGAAGCCGCCCAAGGCGCAGGCGTCCCAGAGGCGCACGCGCTCGTAATCGGCGGGCCCGACCTGGCGTTCCGTCACGGTGAAACAGGTGCAGGTCGGACACATATAGCTACAGCCGCCGCATTCCAGACACCGGTTGCCGATCTGCTCCCAGGTCGCGTCGCTGACCTGCTCGGAGGTGATGTAGTGCACGGTGGACCAGTACCAGCTCGTCGCCAGTCGGAAGCGCTTGCGCACGTCATTCAGGATCTGCCGTCGGCGGGCCAGGTGGGTCGGCGTGCCCTTGCGGAACATGGGGTGGGCGAAGAGGGCTTCGCCTTTGTCGGTGCCGGCGACCACCAGGAATTCGTCCCCCAGGTCCATGAGCTGCAGGTCGAAGTGTTCGCGGGCGGCTGGACCGGTGTCGGCGCACATACAGAAACAGTCGTTGTCGATGTCGAGGTCCGGGTCGGTGCAGACCACGTTCACCAGGAACAGGTTGCGCCGGTGCTGCTCGTAGTAGGTGTCCTTGAAATCGCGGCCCAGATAGAAGCGATCGAGGTGATAGATGCCCGCGGTGTCGCAGGAACGGATGCCGAAGATGGCGCGGGGCGGGGCCTCGCAGGTCGCGTGAATGCGCGGGTGCGTGTTGAGGTGAATCTGGAGGAGCCGCTCGATGTGCGGGAGGACATATCGCTTGGGCGGATAGTACGGGTTGGGAATATGCACCTGGACCAGATGCCGGTTGGCGTCGGTGACGGAATCGAAGCAGGTGTCGCGTCCCCGGCCGTAGAAGGGGGCGATGACCTCGTATTCTTCGCGCAGGAGGTCCACCAGCGAGAGCAGGTTGGCCTTGTCCATGATTCGTGCCCGCATCGTCAGACCCTTTCCAGCCGGACGCAGACGGGGAGACGTCCGCCGCGCGACGAGGCGGCCGCGTCACCCAGGAGCTGCCCCCGAACCTCGCGGAGAAAATACGGGACGAAGATCATGCCCGACTTCACCTCGCGGGTGACACGGGCCCAGGTGGTGGCGACGCCGGTCACGCCGACCAAGCGGACCTTGGCGCCGTCCCGAATCTCCAGCCGCTTGGCGTCGTCGGCGTTGACGTCCACGAAGCCCTCGGGGTAGTCGAGGAGGAGAATCTGATACTCGCGCTTCAATGTTTCGCTGTGCTGGACCAGCACGTTCTGATGCCAATAGTACAGGGAGTGGCCGAAACTGAGCGTGAAGGGGTAGTCGTCGGACGCGCAGGGGGGCTGGCTGGGCCGCGGGATGGGGACCAGGCTGAAGGGCTGCCCGACGATCCCCTCCTCGAAGAGGAAGCGGGTCCCCAGCGGTTTGTCCGTGCCGCACGGCCACTGGCGGCCGTAATCCCGGGCCAGATTGTCGTAGGTCGCGGCCCCATAGAAGGGGACGGCCCGTCCGACCTCTCGCATGACGTCGGCGGCGGCGGCGTACTCCCATCCGGCCCCCAGGCTGTTCGCCATGCGGACGATCTGCCGCCAAGCGGGCGCGAGGCCGGAGGGCGGGTCTACGGCCTTGCCGACGAGCTGGATCCGACGCTCGGTATTCGTGAAGGTGACCTGCTCTTCCCCAAAGGCCGCCACCGGTAGGACGACGTGGGCGTACTTGGCGGTCTCGGTGAGGAACGGGTGCTGGACGATGACCAGGTCGAGTTGCCGAAGGACGGCCGACGCGTCGGCAGAGGCCGCCATGACCGGGTCGTGTCGGCAGAGCCACAGGGCACGCACGGCGCCTTTCCCGTGTCGCCCGAGTAGTTGCTCCGCCCCCTGGCCGGGCTTGATGGGAAGGGGCGCCCCCCAGAGCACCTCGAAGGAACGGCGTCCGGCATCGTCCGCCACCGGCACGTAGCCGGGCAGTCGGTTGGGTAGCATCCCCATGTCGCAGACGCCCTGGAGATTGTTGTGCTCGGTCAGCGCGAAGACGCCCGCCCCCGCCTTCCCGATATTACCGGTGAGCAGGGCCAGATTGACCAAGGCCTGAATCGCCTCGGCGCCGCTGGCTTCCACACCGGTCGAGAAGAGGATGGCGGCGGCGCGGGCACGACCGTAGGTGACGGCGGCCTCCTCGATCAGTTCCGGCGGGATGCCGCAGGCGTCGGCCGCCCACAGGACGTCGTAGGCGTGGACCGCCTCCAGGAACGGCTCGACATTCCTGCAGTGGGCCTTGAGGAAGCGTGCGTCGAACAGCCCCCGATCCACAATGACCTTCGCCAAGGCCCCGTACAGGGCCGCGTCGCTGCCCGGACGCACCTGGAGAAAGACGTCGGCATGTTCCGCCAGCCGATGTCGCCGCGGGTCGATGACGATGAGCTTCCGACCCTTCAGCTTGGCGCGCATGACGCGGCCGCCGATGGTCGGGAGCTGCAACCCCAGGTCCACGCCGTTCACGATGATGGCGTCGCTCGTGTCGAGCTCGGCGACGGAGTTGGTGCTCGCTGGGACACCCAGCATGGCCAGCAACACGTCGATGCTGTTGTTGCGATACACTCCGAGCCCATGGTCCACGTTGTTGGTACCGATGATGGCGCGGGCGAATTTCTGGAGAAGGTAGCTTTCTTCGTTGGAGCCGCGCGGGGAATTGATGAAGCCCACGGCGTTGGGTCCGGCCTGCGCCTGGACCTGCCGCAGGCGATCGGCCGTATAACCGAGGGCCTCTTCCCAGGTGGCTTCCTGCAACGCGCCGTGCTTGCGGAGCAGCGGGGTGAGGAGACGATCGGGGGCGCTGGCGACCTCGTTGACGTGCCAGCCTCGCACGCAGATCCGGCCTTGGTTGGTGGGATGGGTCATGCTGGGGTAGGCGCCGGTGAGGCGAGACCCAGCGCTCTCCAGGTAGATCCCACAGCCCACACCACAGAACGTGCAGGTGGTCAGCGTGTGGGGCATCCCGTATTCCTCCTGTTGGGTCGCGCGCTGTCGTTCACGACCGGAGCGCCTCCTGGGGATGGCGCAAAGAACCGGCTTAACTCACGGGGCGGTGACTCCTTCGCAACGCGCCGGCGCAACCGCCACGGGCGGCAGGTCGATCAGGGGCGCCACGAGCATCAGGGCATCGGCGATGCCGCCTTTGGTGAGCGGAGAGATCGGCGCGCCGAACCCGAAATTTGCGGCAGGAATGGTGATCCACCAGGCATCCGGCGCGCGGCCGAATGCGGTCACCGCCAGGCGGAGCACGCGGTCCGGTTCGACGGTGTGGGCCGGACCGGTGTCGTCGGCCGTCGGGTGGAGACGGCGGACCCGCACCGCGGGATCCTCGGCAGCGGGATGGGCGTCCAGGAAGATGGCGCGCTCCGCCGCGGAGAGCGGGGCGGCCAGTTCGGGGGTGAGTTGATGGAGGGTGAACACGCGGACGGCGGGGTGGCCCCAGGCGGCGACGCGGCCCGCGGCGACGCGGCCCGCGGCGTCATCGCCGCGCAGGTCGTTCCCGTAGCCGATCACCAGGATCGAGTCGGAACGCATCTCCCCCTCCGCCCGGCGAAGTCCCTCAGGTGCGCCAGGCTTCGTCGAGGACCACACCGTCGGATCCCACCAGGGTCACCTGGAGCGGCATAGTGCCGGCGGCATGGGTCGAACAGCTCAGGCAAGGGTCGTAGGCGCGGATCCCCGCCTCGACCCGGTTCAGCATGCCTTCCGGAATGTGGGGTCCGCGCACGTAGTGACGAGCGATCTGGGCCACGGTCCGATTCATGGCCAGATTGTTCTGGCCGGTGGCGATGATCAGGTTCACCTTCTGGATCAGCCCGTATTCGTCGACCCGATAATGGTGGAAGAGGGTGCCGCGCGGCGCCTCGCTCACCCCGACCGCTTCCAGCTGGTTGATCCCGGCGTCGGCACGCAGCCGGTCGGACATCAGGTCGGGATCGTCCAGGGCGCGCTCGATCTTCTCGACGGCTGCCAGGATCTCGATCAGTCGCGCGTGGTGATAGCGGAACGAGGAGGTCACCGTGCCGTTCCCGCGATCGCGAAACTCGCGGAGTTCCTGGTCCGCCAGGGGGGTGCCGATGTGCGAGCAGACGTTCAGCCGCGCCAGCGGTCCGACGCGGTAGATTCCGTCGGGGTAACCCAGCGGCCGATAGAAGGGCGACTTCAAGTAGGAGTGCGATTCCACCGCCTCGCCGATGAACTCCTGGTACCGCCGGGCCTCCAGCCGGTCCGCGATGACATTGCCGGCGCTGTCCACGAAGCGGAGGTGGCCGTCGTAATGCTCCCATGCGCCGTCATGGCCGACCAGGCCCATGAAGAGGCTGGGGAAGTTGCCGAAGATGTGGGCCTCTTTCTCGAAGGAGGGGAGTATTCGTTTGAAGCGGCCCAGCGTCTCGAGGATGGTGGCGCGCGCCTCCGGGATGCGGGTACGGATCTGGCCGTGCGACTCCTGCGAGAGCGCCGAGCGGACACCGCCCGGCACGGCCCAGGCGGGGTGGATCTTCTGTCCGCCGAGGTGCGCGATGATCTCCTGTCCGAATTGGCGCAGGCGGATGCCGGAGCGCGCCAACTCGGGCTCGGCGGCGACCAGGCCGAAAATGTTCCGGGTGGCCGGGTCGCTATCGAATCCCAAGATGAAGTCAGGTGCGCTGAGGTGAAAGAAGCTCAGGGCATGGGACTGCAGGATCTGGCCCAGATTCATCAGACGCCGCAGCTTCTCCGCGGCGGGGGGGACGCTCACCGCGAGAATCGCGTCGCCCGCTTTGGCGGAAGCCAGGAGGTGGCTGACCGGGCAGATCCCACAGACACGGGCGGTGATCCCGGGCATTTCGTAGAGCGGGCGGCCTTCGCAGAACCGCTCGAAGCCGCGGAACTCGGTGACGTGGAATTTGGCATCGACCACCTGTCCGGTGTCGTCGAGATAGATGGTGATCTTGGCATGGCCTTCGATGCGGGTGACGGGATCGATGACAATCCGCTGAGTCATGGACGAATTCGTCTCCGTGTGTGCGTGAGTCCTCGGCACCTGGTCTCGCTGCGTGCGGGCGGTGCCTACCCCGCTTTCAGGTCCCGACCGGTCAGGACGGGTACCTTGCCTGCCAGAAGTTGCTCCAAGACGGCCCTGATGCGGTCCGCCGGCGGCGGGCAGCCGGGCAGGAAGGTCTCCACCGGCACGACCTCGTGCACCGGCTGGACCCGATCCAGGAGGACCGGCACGATCCCCGGATCGGCGGGGATCTGGGCGGCGATGTCTGCCCCCTCCAGATAGGCACGGGTGAGCACGTGCTCCGCGGAGCCAAGCGGGTTCCGCATGGCCGTGACGTTGCCGGTGACCGCGCAATCGCCGAACGAGACCAGATGCGTCGTGTGCCGTCGGATCCGACGGATCAGGTGCAAGTGCTCGTCGTTGGCCACGGCACCTTCGATGAGGGCTACGTCCACCCCTTCGGGGTACTCCTTGACATCGGCGATCGGGCTATACACCAACCGGACGTGGCCGGCGAGAGTGATGAGCCATTCGTCCAGGTCGAGGAACGACATATGGCAACCCGAGCAGCCGCCCAGCCAGACGGTGGCCAGCCTTATCGGATCCATTGTTTCTTCTCCCGTGCGGTGACGATGAATTCCAGGCGCCAGCGGTCCCGCTCCATCTCGGACACGGTGACGCCGCGGCGGAAGATGGCACCGGTCGGGCAGGCGTGCATACATTTGCCGCAGGCGGTACAGCTCTTGGCCTGGCCCCAGGGCTGGTTGAGATCGGTGATGACGAGGGTATGCGCGCCGCGGCCCGCCATGTCCCAGGTGTGCGCGCCCTCGATCTCGTCGCAGACGCGCACGCAACGGGCGCACAGGACGCACCGATTGTGGTCGACCCCGTACCGCTCGTGGGTGACGTCCACGGTGTGCGGCGGGAACATGTAGTCGAAGCGGACGTGATCCATCCCCACGGCGATGGCCAGGTCCTGCAGTTCGCAATGGCCGTTGGCGACACAGACGGCGCACACGTGGTTTCGCTCCGCGAAGAGCAGCTCCATGATCATCCGGCGGTAGTCCCGGATCCTATCCGTGTTGGTGCGGATCTCCATGCCCTCGGCCACCGTGGTGACGCAGGCGGGCACCAGCCGGTTGCTGGCGCCGACCTCAACCAGACAGACCCGGCAGGCGCCGACGGGGGTCACGCCTTCCAGGCGGCAGAGGGCGGGGATGAAGATCCCAGCCTCGTGGGCGGCCTCGAGGACCGTCTGGTCCTCGTGGGCGCTGACGAGCTGTCCATCGATGGTGAGTGTCTTTACGGCCATGATCGCCGACCTCGCGCGCGAGTGAACGTGATTATCGAGCCGGGGGAGCGGGCACCCGGTCGTCCGACGCCGCCTCGGCCGCGCCCTCCGGCTTGCTCAAGAAGGCCTCGTACTCCGGCCGGAAGTAGCGCAACGTGCTCAGCACCGGGTTCGGTGCGGACTGTCCCAGTCCGCAGAGACTGGTTTGCTTGACCATGGTGCAGAGCCGATCCAGTGTGTCCAGGTCTTGGGCGACGGCGCGGCCTTCGCGGACCTTACTAAGGAGATGATGGATCTGGGCGGTGCCGGCGCGGCAGGGTACGCATTTGCCGCACGACTCGTCCATGCAGAACTCCATGAAGAAGTGCGCCACGTCCACCATGTTGTTCTGTTGATCCATGACGATCATGCCGCCGGAGCCCATGATGGACCCGAGGCCGGCCAGCGACTCGTAA
>Ga0316621_10000052_pt1 | contig 14655 bp, 17 predicted proteins | sample OWC_Aug_OW2_C1_D_2_FD_207664 | JGI IMG/M metagenome (GOLD analysis project Ga0316621, IMG submission 207664) | Wetland soil microbial communities from Old Woman Creek delta, Ohio, United States - OWC_Aug_OW2_C1_D1_C | ecosystem: Environmental > Terrestrial > Soil > Wetlands | place: USA: Ohio... | reverse complement strand
GACGGCAGCGCGTCGAGTATGGCCCGGTCGAAGACGAAGGCGCAGTACACCCGGCTGCCGCTCGCCAGCGCGGCGGCGAGCGCGGCATGATCGTCGTCGCGCAGGTCGCGGCGGAACCAGACGAGAGCTTTTTCGTTGTCCATGGTTGGTTTGTACCCCAGCGGCGATTAGAATTCCACCAATGAACAGCGTCAACCTCACCGACAACTTCCTCATCGCCATGCCGGCGCTGGCGGATCCCTACTTTGCGCATGCGCTCGTCTATATCTGCGAGCATAACGAGAACGGGGCGCTGGGAATCATCGTCAACCGGCCGATCGACATGAATCTGGCCGGGCTTTTCGACAAGATCGACATCAAGCTCGATGCCGGGAGCCTGGCTGGGCTCCCGGTCTATTTCGGAGGACCGGTGCAACTGGATCGCGGCTTCGTTCTGCACCGCCCGGTCGGCCAGTGGCAATCGACGCTGGCGGTGAATGGCGAGGTCGGCCTCACCAGTTCGCGCGACGTGCTCGCCTCGGTGGGCAGTTCCGGCCTGCCGTCGGAAATCATCGTCACGCTCGGCTACGCTGGCTGGGATGCCGGCCAGCTGGAAGACGAACTGGCGCAGAATTCGTGGTTGACCGTGCCGGCCATGGCCAGCATCCTGTTCGACCTGCCCCCGGAAGAGCGGTTGCCGGCAGCGATGCAGAATCTTGGCGTCAATTTCACCCAGCTTTCCGACGTGGCCGGGCATGCCTGACGGCACGGTGCTCGCCTTCGATTTCGGCGAGAAACGTATCGGCGTCGCCACCGGCGAGACACTTCTGGTCAATGCCCATCCGCTCACGGTGATCCGTGCCGAATCCCGCGAAGGCCAGCTTGCCGCCATCGCCGCGCTGATTGACGAGTGGCAGCCGGTGCAACTGGTGGTCGGCTTGCCGACCCATGCCGACGGGACACCGCACGAGATGACACGCCGTGCGCACCGGTTCGGCGAGCGCCTGCAGCGCCGCTTCAAGCTGCCGGTCGGCTTCGCCGACGAGCGCCTGACTTCGCTCGATGCCGCCGCACGGCTGCGCGAAACCGGCCGCGACAGCAAGGCCGCGCGACCGCTGCTCGATGCCGTGGCAGCGCAACTGATCCTGCAAACCTGGTTCGAAAGCCCGCACCATGCCAACGCTACCCCATCCATTGCCTGACGCCGAGGCCCAGTGCCGCGCGCTGGCCGACCTGATCCGCCCGCAACTGCACCGCAATCCGGCGCTGATCGGCATCTACAGCGGCGGCGCCTGGGTCGCCGAACGCCTCAAGGAACTGCTTGGTCTTCCCGATGACATCGGTCTCATCGATGTCTCCTTCTACCGCGACGATTATTCGGAAAAAGGGCTGCACCCGCAGGTGAAGCCGACGGTGATCCCGTTCGACGTCGAAGGCCGGCACCTGATCCTCGTCGACGACGTACTATTCACCGGGCGGACGACCCGCGCCGCGCTCAACGAACTGTTCGACTACGGCCGCCCGGCGTCGGTCGCGATGGCCGTGCTCGCCGACCGCGGCGGCCGCGAGTTGCCGATCGGTGCCGCCTATTGCGTCTGGAACGTCGATCTCGACGACAACCAGCGTCTGGCGCTGGCCCGCAGCGGCCGCGGCGACCTCGTCTGGAGGCTGGAGGATGCATAACCCCCAGCTCAACGCGAACGGCGAACTCACGCATCTGCTGTCGATCGAGGGGTTGCCGCGTGCCATCATCACGCAGATCCTCGATACCGCCGCCTCGTTCATGGAAGTCTCGGCGCGCGACGTCAAGAAAGTGCCGCTGCTGCGCGGCAAGAGCGTGTTCAACCTTTTCTTCGAGAACTCGACGCGCACCCGCACCACCTTCGAGATTGCCGCCAAGCGTTTGAGCGCCGACGTGATCAATCTCGACATCAATAAGTCGTCGGCCAGCAAGGGCGAAACCCTGCTCGATACCATCGACAACCTGTGCGCCATGCACGCCGACTTGTTCGTCATCCGGCATGCCTCAAGCGGCGCGCCCTACCTGATCGCCGAGCATCTTCAGCGGGCTGGCCGCGACGATATCCACGTCGTCAATGCCGGCGACGGGCGGCACGCCCACCCGACGCAGGGGCTGCTCGACATGTATACGATCCGCCACTACAAGAAGGACTTCACGCAACTGCGCGTCGCGCTGGTCGGCGACATCCTGCATTCGCGCGTCGCCCGTTCCGACATCCATGCGCTGACCACGGTCGGCGTTCCGGAAGTCCGCGCCATCGGTCCGGAAACCCTGCTGCCCAAGCACCTCGAAAAACTCGGTGTGCGCGTTTTTCACGACATGAACGAGGGCTTAAAGGATTGCGACGTCGTGATCATGCTGCGTTTGCAGAACGAGCGCATGGCCGGCGCGCTGCTGCCGTCGGCCGGCGAGTATTTCCGTCACTATGGCCTGACGCCGCAGAAGCTGGCACTGGCTAGGCCCGACGCCATCGTCATGCACCCGGGGCCGATGAACCGCGGCGTGGAGATTCATTCTGAGGTGGCCGACGGGCCGCAGGCGGTGATTCTGCCGCAGGTCACCTTCGGCATCGCCGTGCGCATGGCGGTCATGAGCATCGTTGCGGGGAACTGAGATGAAGATCGAAATCGGCAACGGCCGTGTAATCGACCCGAAAAACGGCGTCGACCGCAGCACTGCCTCGCTGTACATCACCGACGGCAGCGTTGCCGGCATGGGCGAAGCACCGCCCGGATTCGTCGCCGACCAGCGCATCGATGCGACCGGCTGCGTCGTCTGCCCCGGCCTGATCGACCTGGGTGCCCGTCTCAGCAGTATCGAGGCCGAACTGGCCGCGGCGGTCGCCGGCGGCGTCACGTCGGTCGTCGTGCCTCCCGACGCTGACCCGCCGCTCGACGAACCGGAACTCGCCGACCGTCTCGTCCATCGCGCCGCCGACATCGGCAAGGCGCGCGTGCTGCCGCTCGGCGCCCTGACGCTGGGCCTGCAGGGCGAGCGACTGGCGGAGCTGGCCGGGCTGAAGAAGGCCGGCTGCGTCGCCTTCTCGCAGGCCGGCAAGACGGTCGTCGACACCGAGGCCCTGTTGCGCGCGATGGAATACGCGGCCACCTTCGGCTTTGCCGTCTGGCTGCAGCCGCAGGACCACTGGCTTGCACGCAACGGCATCGCCCATGAAGGCGAGGTCGCCAGCCGCCTCGGCCTCGCCGGTATTCCGGTCGCCGCAGAGACCATCGCCATCGCCACCATCGTCCAGCTGGTGCGCGACACCGGCTGCCGCGTCCACCTGACGCGGTTGTCATCGGCTGCCGGCGTGGCCCTAGCGGCGCGCGCCCGCGAGGAGGGCCTGCCGATAACCTGCGATATCGGCATCCATCACCTGCTGATGACCGACAACGATATCGGTTTCTTCAATCCGCATGCGCGCTTCAACCCGCCGCTGCGTTCGGAGGGCGACCGCCAGGCGCTGTCGGCGGCGGCGGCGGCGGGGATTGCCGCGATCTGCTCCGACCACACGCCGGTCGGCGTCGACGACAAGCTGCTGCCGTTCGGCGAAGCCAAGCCGGGTGCGACCGGCCTCGAAGTCCTGTTGTCGCTGATGCTGCGCTGGGCCGAGCTGACTGGCCTACCGCTGCCGGCTGCGCTGGCCTGCGTCACCTCGGTGCCGGCGGCCGTGCTTGGCCTGCCGACCGGCAACCTGGCCGTCGGCGCCGCTGCCGATGTCTGCGTCTTCGATCCCGCGGCTGTCTGGCAACTGACGGCGGCAGCGCTGAAGAGCCAGGGCAAGAACTCGCCGTGGCTGGGCTGTCCGATGATGGGCCGGGTGAAGGCGACCCTGGTCGGTGGCAGCGTGGTCTATCCGGGCTGAGCCAGCCGGGTGACGGCGGCTGGCGTGGCGCCAGCGACCTCGACCACCTTCCGCCGGGAAGACTGGCCGCTCTTCAGCTTGATCGCCGTCTTCGGCACCCCGAGTGCGGCGGCGACGAAGGCAAGCAGCGCCTCGTTGGCGCGGCCGTCTACCGGCGGGGCGGCCAGGCGGATCCTCAGCGCGTCGCCGTGTAGCCCGGCAACCTCGGTCTTCTTCGCGCCAGGCCGGACGTGCAGCGTCAGGCTGAGGCCGCCGCCGGCCGTGGTGCGGAACCAGCCGCTCACAGCAACATCAGCAACGCCTGCAGCAGCAGTATGACGACCAGCGGCGACAGATCGATGCCCGAGATCGACGGCACGAGGCGGCGGACCGGGTCGAGCAATGGCCGGGTCAACTGGCTGGCCGGCGCGGCGAGCGGCGAATAGGGATTGATCCACGACAGCACGGCCTGCAGGATCAACGCGCCGATCAGGATGTAGATGGCCAGCCGGAGCAGGCTGCGTAGTGCGAACCAGGCGACGGTGATGGCCAGCGTGCCGGCATCCGCCGCGACACTGGGGCCGGCGAGGCCGACAAGCAGCGCGGCGAGTGCCAGTTGCAGGGCGAAAGCGGCGACCAGGCTGGCCCAGTCGAAACCGCCGACGCCCGGAATCACGCGGCGCAGCGGTTTGACCGCCCAGTCGGTCAGGCTGACGACGAAACGGCCGAGCTGGCCGGCAAAGGACACGCGCGTCGCCTGCATCATGAAGCGCAGCAGGAACAGCGCGCAGAAGAAGCCGACCGTCGCGTCGAGCAGGAAGACGACGGCCTGCATCAGTTGGCCCCGAGGATCGCGCCGAGTTCGCGACCACGACGCTCGGCCGCCATCGCCCCGGCGATGATTCCCTCCTTCACGCCGCGTTCCGCCATCGTCCGCAGTGCCGCCTCGGTGGTGCCGCCGGCCGAGGTGACGCGTTCGCGCAGTACACTGGCCGGTTCGCTCGCCTGCGCGGCCAGCGCGGCGGCTCCCTGCACGGTCCCGATCGCCAGTTGCCGGCCCTGCTCGGGGGTGAACCCGAGATCCGCGGCAGCCTGCTGCAGGGCCTCGATGAACAGGAAGACATAGGCCGGCCCGCTGCCCGAGATGGCGGTCACGGCATCCATGCGCTCCTCGTCGTCGATCCAGACGGTGCTGCCGACCGCCCGCAGCACCCTTTCGGCGGCGGCCCGCCCGGCCGCGTCGACTTCCGGCAGGGCGCACAGCCCGGTGATGCCGGCGCCGATCAGCGCCGGCGTGTTGGGCATGCTGCGGACGATCCGGCGGTGGCCGCCGAGCCAGCGCGACAGGGCGGCCATGCCCAGACCGGCGGCGATGCTGACGACAACGGCATCGCCAAGCTTGCCGACGAGCGGAGCGACGGCGTTCCGCATCTGCTGTGGCTTGACCGCCAGGACCAGGAGATCGCCGGCCGACCCGAGCATCTCCGCCGATTCCAGGCAGTTGACCGCATACGCCTGAAGGCGGTCGCGTGCGTCGCGTCCCGGTTCGACGACGTCGATGTCAGCGGGGGCGAAACCCTGCTTCAGCATGCCGCCGATCAGGGCATTCGCCATGTTGCCGCCGCCGAGGAAAGTGATCTTCATGCCTGGGTTCTCTCGCCAAAGATGGCCGTGCCGATGCGGACGATCGTCGCGCCTTCGGCGATGGCCGCTTCAAGATCATGGGACATGCCCATGGACAGGGTGTCGAGCGGCACACCGGCGGCCCGGATCGACTCGCCGATCTCGCGCAGGCGGCGGAAAGGCAGTCGCTGCCGGGCCATGTCGTCGCTCGCTGCCGGGATCGCCATCAGGCCGCGCAGCCGCAGATTGGGCAGCGCCGCGACCGCCACGCAGAGAGCCGCTGCCTCGCCTGGCGCGCAGCCGCTCTTGCTCGCTTCGCCGGAGACGTTGACCTGCACGCACACCTGCAGCGGCGGCTGACCGGCGGGGCGCTGGGTGGAGAGACGCTCGGCGGTCTTCAGGCGGTCGAGTGAATGGACCCAGTCGAAGTGTTCCGCCACCAGCCGCGTCTTGTTGTCCTGCAAGGGCCCGATGAAATGCCATTCGAGCCCGAGGCCGGCCGTGGCGTGGATCTTGGCGACCGCCTCCTGAGCATAATTCTCGCCGAAAGCCTGCTGTCCGGCCCTTGCCGCCGCGATCACGCAGTCCGCCGGCCACGTCTTGCTCACCGCCAGGAGGGAAACGCTTCCAGGCGCCCGCCCGGCAGCAACGGACGCCTTGACGATTCGCGAGCGAACGGCTTGCAGGTTGGTGGCGATTGCGCTCATAATTGTTTGGAATTCTTCCTTCATCCAGTATACACGCGCCGCGAGGACGATCCGCATGGACATCACCGAACTGCTGGCCTTTGGCGTCAAGAACAAGGCTTCCGACCTCCACCTCTCGGCCGGCTTGCCGCCGATGATTCGCGTGCACGGAGACATCCGGCGAATCAACCTGCCGCCGATGGAGCACAAGGACGTGCACTCGATGGTGTACGACATCATGACCGACACGCAGCGGAAGATCTACGAAGAGTCGCTGGAATGCGACTTCTCCTTCGAGATCCCCAATCTGGCGCGCTTCCGGGTTAACGCCTACAACCAGAACCGTGGCGCGGGCGCGGCTTTCCGCACCATTCCGACAAAGATCCTGAGCCTCGAGGATCTCAACTGCCCCAAGATATTCAAGGAAATCTGCGAATATCCGCGCGGCATCGTGCTGTGCACCGGGCCGACCGGCTCGGGCAAATCGACGACGCTGGCGGCGATGGTCAACCAGGTCAACGAAAACGATTACGCGCACATCCTGACGATCGAAGACCCGATCGAATTCGTGCACGAGTCCAAGAAGTGCCTGATCAACCAGCGCGAAGTCGGCCCGCACACGCTGTCGTTCGCCAATGCGTTGCGCTCGGCCCTGCGTGAGGATCCGGACGTGATCCTGGTCGGCGAGATGCGCGACCTCGAAACCATCCGTCTCGCCCTGACCGCCGCCGAAACCGGCCACCTGGTGTTCGGCACGCTGCACACCTCGGGTGCGGCGAAGACGATCGACCGCGTTGTCGACGTCTTCCCGGCCGCCGAGAAGGACATGGTCCGCTCGATGCTGTCCGAGTCGCTGCGTGCCGTCATTTCGCAGACGCTGCTCAAGACCAAGGACGGCAACGGCCGGGTGGCGGCGCACGAGATCATGATCGGCACGCCGGCCATCCGCAACCTGATCCGCGAAAACAAGGTGGCCCAGATGTATTCGGCGATCCAGACCGGCCAGAACTTTGGCATGCAGACGCTGGATCAGAACCTGATCGAACTGGTGCGGCGCAACGTCGTGTCGAGCGCCGAAGCGCGGGCCAGGGCGACCAACAAGGACAACTTCCCCGGCTGAGCCGGTGGGTTATCAGGGAGAGAGGAAGAGCTATGGAACGCGATCAGGCAATGAAATTCATGCACGACCTCCTGCGCCTGATGGTGCAGAAAAAGGGGTCGGACCTTTTCATCACCGCCAGTTTCCCGCCGGCGATCAAGGTGGACGGGAAGATCACCCCGGTTTCCAACCAGGTTCTGACGCCGCAGCACACCGCCGAACTGGCCAGGTCGATCATGAACGATCGCCAGGCGTCCGAATTCGAGGCGACCAAGGAGTGCAACTTCGCCATTGCCCCGGCCGGCATCGGTCGTTTCCGGACCAATGCCTTCATTCAGCAGGGGCGCGTCGGCGTCGTCTGCCGGATGATCAACCAGAGCATCCCGACCTTCGAGGAACTGGGCTTGCCGCCAGTGCTCAAGGACGTCGCGATGACCAAGCTTGGTCTCGTGATCTTCGTCGGCGGCACCGGCACCGGCAAGACGACCTCGCTGGCGGCGATGGTCGACTACCGCAACGAGAATTCCTTCGGCCACATCATCACCGTCGAGGATCCGATCGAATATGTGCATGAGCACAAGAACTGCATCATCACGCAGCGCGAGATCGGCGTCGATACCGATGACTGGAAGCCGGCGCTGAAGAACACGCTGCGGCAGGCGCCGGATGTGATCCTGATGGGCGAGATCCGTGACCGCGACACGATGGACTACGCCATCGCCTTCGCGGAAACCGGTCACCTAGCCCTGGCGACGCTGCACGCCAACAGCACCAACACCGCAATCGACCGGATCATCAACTTCTTCCCGGAGGAACGCCGGACGCAACTGCTCATGGACCTCTCGCTGAACGTGCGGGCGATGATCTCGCAGCGCCTGATTCCAAAGAAGGATGGCAAGGGGCGCATGGCGGCCGTCGAGATCATGCTCAATTCGCCGCTGATCTCGGACCTGATCTTCAAGGGCAACGTCGGTGAGATCAAGGAAGTCATGAAGCGCTCCCGCGAACTCGGCATGCAGACCTTCGACCAGTCGCTGTTCGATCTCTACGAAGCGGGCTGCATCAGTTACGAGGATGCCCTGCGCAACGCCGATTCCCTGAATGACCTGCGCCTGCACATCAAGCTGTACGGCAAGGAGTCGTCGGACCGCGACCTGACCTCCGGCATCGGCCACCTGGATATCGTCAAGTGAGCATCGGGCCGGCCGCAACCGCCTGAGGCCAGTGTAGAATCCGCCTCCCAGGTCACCACGCCCGGCTTGCCGGGCGTTTCATTTTGACGTCGATGTCCAGCCTCAATCCGCAGCAGCGCGAAGCGATCCGCTATCTCGACGGCCCTCTCCTGGTGCTCGCCGGTGCAGGCTCGGGCAAGACGCGGGTAATCACGGAGAAGATCGCCTATCTGGTCCGGGATTGCGGCTTCCAGCCGCGCAACATCGCCGCCATCACCTTTACCAACAAGGCGGCCCGGGAGATGCAGGAGCGTGCCGGCAAGCTCCTGTCGCGGTCGACGGCCGAAGATCTGCAAATTTCGACCTTCCATTCGCTCGGCGTGCGCATCCTGCGCGAGGAGGCCACGGCGCTGGGCTACAAGCCGCGCTTCTCGATCTTCGACGCGGCGGATTGCGCCGGCATCATTGGCGATGTCGCCCGCACCGCCGACAAGGGGACGTTGCGCCGGCTGCAGGTGGTGATCTCGAACTGGAAGAATGCGCTGGTCACGCCTGAAGCGGCGCGGCAACTGGCGAGCAGCGAGCACGAAACGCTGGCTGCGCATGCCTTCGTTTCCTACGAGGCGACGCTCAGGGCCTACCAGGCCATGGATTTCGATGACCTGATCGGCCTGCCGGTCAGGCTCTTCAGCGAGCATCCGGCGATCGCTGAGAAATGGCAGAACCGCCTGCGCTACCTGCTGGTCGACGAATACCAGGATACCAACGCCGGCCAGTACCAGCTCCTGAAACTGCTGACCGGCGTCCGCGCCCAGTTCACCGCCGTGGGCGACGACGATCAGGCGATCTACGGCTGGCGCGGTGCCGACATCGGCAACCTGAAGAGGCTGCCGGCCGAATTCCCGGCGCTCAAGGTCATCACGCTGGAGCAGAACTACCGGTCGACGGTGCGCATCCTGAAGGCCGCCAACAACGTCATCGCGCACAACGAGAAGCTGTTCGACAAGAAGCTCTGGTCCGAGCTTGGTCACGGTCACCAGATCACCGTCACCGCCTGCAGGGACGACGAGGCCGAGGCCGAAGGCGTGGTGATGAAGCTGCAGGCGCACCGCTTCGAGCAGCGCGGCAAGTTCGCCGACTACGCTATCCTCTATCGCTCGAACCATCAGGCCAGGCTGTTCGAGACGCAACTGCGCAACCAGAAGATTCCCTACCTGCTCTCGGGTGGCCAGTCGTTCTTCGACAGGGCCGAGATCAAGGACATCACCGCCTACCTGCGCCTGCTCGCCAACCAGGACGACGACCCGGCCTTCATCCGCGCCGCGACGACGCCGAAGCGGGGCATCGGTGCGGCAACCCTGCAGGTACTCGGCACCTATGCCGGCGAGCGGCACGTGTCGCTGTTCCACGCCGCCTTCGAGGAAGGCTTCGCCGAACGTGTGCAACCGCGCCAGCTCGAGCCGCTGCTCGGGTTCTGCCATTTCATCAACCGCCTCCAGCACCGGGCGGGCCGCGAACCGGCGCAGCAGGTCCTGCCCGACCTGCTGAAGGCCATCGATTACGAGAGCTACCTCCACGACCACGAGGAGCAGCGCACGGCGCTGACCCGCTGGGCCAACGTCTGCGAATTCGCCGAGTGGCTGAACAGGAAGGGCGAGGAAGACGGCAAGACGCTCATCGACATGGTGCAGAGCATCGCCCTGATCAACCTGCTCGACAAGCAGGAGGGCGAGGAAACCGACGCCGTCCGCCTGTCCACGCTCCATGCCGCCAAGGGGCTGGAATATGGCCATGTCTTCATCGTCGGCGTCGAGGAGGGCATCCTGCCGCACCGCGAATCGCTCGATCCGGTGCGTATCGAGGAAGAGCGGCGGCTCATGTACGTCGGCATCACGAGGGCGCGGCGTTCGCTGCATGTCTCCTATTGCGAGCGACGCAAGCAGGCCCGCGAACTGATCCCTTGTGAACCGTCACGCTTCATCGCCGAGATGGGTACGGACGACATCCGCTTCAGCGGCGGCCGGCAGGCACCCGAGGCCGACAAGGCGGCGGGCAGCGCGCGCCTTGATGCGCTCAAGGCGATGCTCGCCGGCAACCGGGGCTGACCACCCGGTCACACCGCGTTACAGCGGGTTACCTTCTTGATGACATCCGGGCAGCGGGCGCCCGCGTTATTTGGCACAAGGCGGCGCAATTTCGCAAAGCCTGACGAAGCACCGAATACACCTCTCAAGGAGAATTACCATGACCAAGCAACTGATCGCCCTTGCCATCGCCGCCGCCTTCGGTATCGCCCACGCCGCCGACACCAAGCCGGCTGCCGAGGTCAAGCCCGCCACCGCTGCCGCGGTCAAGGCCGAGGCGCCGAAGCCGTCCGAGGCCGCCAAGGTCGACGCGAAGACGCCCGAAGCGAAGCCCGCCGCGGCAACGCCGGCCGCGGCGGAAGCCGGCAAGGAAACCGCCAAGCCGGCGGAAAAGAAGGCCAAGGAAACCAAGAAGACCGAAAGCCATGCACCGGCAGCGGCCAAGGGTGAACCGGTCAAGGCCGAGCCGGCCAAGGTCGACGCGCCGAAGGCTGCCGAGCCCGCCAAGAAGTAGGCCCCGGACTGACAGCGGGGCAGGTTCGCGGATCTGCCCCAGCCTCGCGGGCGCCCGGTGGCGCCCGTGTCGCGTCAACGAAAAAGGGAGGCCATGGCCTCCCTTCCGATGCAGGCAGCGAGTACCTATTTTGCCTTGCTCAGGATGTAATCGACCGCGCCCTTGATCTCGTCGTCGGAGAGATCCGAACCGCCGCCCTTCGGCGGCATGGCGCCCTTGCCGCCGATCACGCTCTTGGCCAGCGCGTCCTTGCCGGTGGCCACGCGCGGTGCCCAGGCGGCCTTGTCGTCGATCTTCGGTGCGCCGGCGGCGCCGCTGTTGTGGCAGGCGCCGCACACCGAGTTATAGACGGTGGCGCCGTCCCTCGGCGCACCGCCGGCAGCCGGCGCCGCGGCTTTGGCCATTTCGAAGCGGGCGACCGGCTGGATGCGGGCGTCGACATCGTCTGCACCCCTGCCCGCGTCGGCTGCGGAGCCGGTGGTCTTGACCGTAAATGGCACGACGACGGCGATCGAGACAATCGCCACGACGATCGTCGCCCACATGATCCCCTTGGAAGAATATTGCCCGGCCATGCTGGTTTCCTCGATGCGATGAGTTAGAAAATGCTGAATTATAACGGCTTGGCCGGGTGGAGACCAAAAAAAACCCCGCCAGGCGGCGGGGTGGAAATTCTCGAAAGGGGGATTTCGAGAGGAGGGGTTCAGTGAATGACTGCACTATAGAGAGCTCCCGAGGGGCTGTCTGTCTCTCTTTCGTAAGCCTTGTGTAACAGAATGTTGGGCCGGCTGTTGCGGCGCAGCATGACACGCTCCCGACTTTGCTCTATGGTGTGCCGATGCACCGGGCTCTGGTGGTGCAATGCCCCGCGACACACGAAAAATTCATGGAGGAGACACCATGCAGAAGTCGCTTCACATCGATCCGGCCAAGTGCACCGGCTGCCTGCAGTGCGAAATGGCCTGCTCCTACGAGCACACCGGCACCATCAATCCGTCGAAGTCGCGCATCAAGGTGTTCGATTTCGAGCACGAGGGGCGCAAGGTTCCCTACACCTGCACGCAATGCGCCGACGCCTGGTGCATGAATGCCTGTCCGGTCGACGCCATCGTCATCGACGCGGCCACCGGCGCCAAGGTCATCCGCGAGGCGACCTGTGTCGGCTGCAAGGTGTGCACCATCGCCTGCCCGTTCGGCACGGTCAACTACATGGCCGATGTCGGCAAGGTGCAGAAGTGCGACCTCTGCGGTGGCGACCCGAAGTGCGTGACTGCCTGCCCGACCGCCGCCATCACCTATGTCGATGCGGACTGGACGGGCCTCGACCGCATGCGTGCCTGGGCTGCCAAGGCCAACACCGCAACCGTTGCTGCGTAAGGAGGAGAGACCATGGGATGGAACCGTAAAGTCCTGCGTGTGAACCTCACCGCCGGCACCTGCACGCCCGAACCGCTCAACATGAAGTGGGCCGACGACTATCTCGGGTCGCGCGGCCTGGCGACCAAGTACCTGGTTTCCGAAATGGACGCCAGGGTCGATCCGTTGTCGCCGGACAACAAGATGATCATGGCGACCGGCCCGCTGACCGGGACGATGGCGTCGACCGGCGGTCGCTACACGGTCGTCACCAAGGGGCCGCTGACCGGTGCCATCGCCTGCTCCAATTCGGGCGGCTATTTTGGCGCCGAGATGAAGTTCGCCGGCTGGGACATGGTCATCTTCGAAGGCAAGTCGCCCAAGCCGGTCTACCTCTACCTCGAGAACGACCGGGCCGAACTGCGTGACGCTGGTCACCTGTGGGGCAAGAGCTGCTGGGAAACCGAGGAAACGATCAAGGCCAGCCACCAGGATCCGCTCATCCGCGTATCGTCGATCGGCGCCGCCGGCGAGAACCTGGTGCTGTTCGCCTGCGTGGTCAACGACCTGCACCGGGCTGCCGGGCGCTCCGGTGTCGGTGCCGTGATGGGCTCGAAGAACCTGAAGGCGGTCGCCATCCGCGGCACCCAGGGGGTGTCCGGCATAAAGGACTTCCCCGCCTTCCTGGCGGCAGCCAACGCCGGCAAGAAGGTGCTCGCCGACAACGCGGTGACCGGTCAGGGCCTGCCCAAGTACGGCACTCAGGTGCTGATGAACGTGATCAACGAGATGGGTGCGCTGCCGACGCGTAACCACCGTGACGTGCAGTTCGAGGAGGCCGGCAGGATCTCTGGCGAGGCGATGCATGAAAGGCGGGCGAGCGACGGCAAGACGCATCTCGTCACCAACGCCGCCTGTTTCGGTTGCACCATCGCCTGCGGCCGCATTTCGCGGATCGACGAGACCCATTTCAGCGTCAAGAACAGCCCGAAGTACTGGGGCGCTTCCGGCGGCCTCGAGTATGAGGCGGCCTGGGCACTTGGCGCCGCCAACGGGGTCGGCGACCTGGAAGCGCTGCAGTATGCCAACCTGCTCTGCAACGAGCACGGCATGGATCCGATCTCGTTCGGCGCCACGGTCGGCGCGGCGATGGAGCTGCATGACCTCGGCATCCTGAGCAAGGAGCAGATCGGTGTCGATGCGACATTCGGCTCGGCTGAAGCGCTGTGCAAGCTGGTCGAAATGACGGCCGCCGGCGAAGGCTTCGGCAAGGAAATCGGCCAGGGCAGCGCGCGCATGTGCGCCAGCTATGGCCGGCCGGACCTGTCGATGAGCGTCAAGGGCCAGGAGTTCCCGGCCTACGACTCGCGCGGCATCCAGGGCATGGGCCTGGCCTATGCGACCTCCAACCGCGGCGCCTGTCACCTACGCGGCTACACGGTGGCGTCCGAGGTGCTCGGCATCCCGGTCAAGACCGATCCGCTGACCACCGACGGCAAGCCCGAGCTGGTCAAGGCCTTTCAGGATGCCACGGGCGTCTTCGACTCGGCCGGCATCTGCGTCTTCACCAGCTTCGCGTGGACGCTGGCGGACGTGCAGCCGCAGTTGCAGGCGGCCTGCGAGGGGGACTGGTCGATGGACAAGCTGAACCTGGTCGGTGAGCGCATATGGAACATGGAGCGCCAGTTCAACCTGGCCGCCGGCCTGACCGCGGCCGACGACGACCTGCCGCCGCGCCTGAAGAACGAGCCAGCCAAGACCGGCCCGGCCAAGGGCCTGGTCAATGGCCTCGACAAGATGAAGCCCGAGTACTACAAGGTGCGTGGCTGGTCGCCGGACGGCGTCCCGGAGAGGGCGACGCTGGAACGCCTCGGCCTCTGAGGCCGGCAGGGCGGTCCGGGCGGGGTCGCGCCAGTCGCCGCCCCGCCTTTCTTTTCCCGGCAAGGAGGCAGACATGAACCACATCATTCTCGGCAACGGCCCGGCCGGTGTCATCGCCGCCGAAACGCTGCGCCGCGCGGCGCCGTACGACGATATCCTGCTGGTCGGCAACGAGGACGCGCCGCCCTATTCGCGCATGGCGATTCCCTATCTGCTCGAAGGGAATATCGACGAGTCCGGCACCTATCTGCGCAAGATGCCCAGCCATTTCGATGAGTTGCACGTCCGCCAGTTGCGCGCGCGTGCGGTTGCGGTCAACACCGAAAAAGGCACGGTTTTGTTCGACGACGGGCTTTTCGAAGATTTCGACCGCCTGTTGATCGCCACCGGCTCGC
>Ga0316621_10000049_pt1 | contig 14888 bp, 10 predicted proteins | sample OWC_Aug_OW2_C1_D_2_FD_207664 | JGI IMG/M metagenome (GOLD analysis project Ga0316621, IMG submission 207664) | Wetland soil microbial communities from Old Woman Creek delta, Ohio, United States - OWC_Aug_OW2_C1_D1_C | ecosystem: Environmental > Terrestrial > Soil > Wetlands | place: USA: Ohio... | reverse complement strand
TCAAGATGGGCGGTCCCTGTTCCACATGCCACGACGACATGGCGAAGAACCCTCCGCAAAGCTGCACCCGCTGCCACGGGCTGCCCAACGAGCCGGATGCCCCCTCCCGCATCGGCCTCAAAGGGGCCTACCACCGCCAGTGCATCGGATGCCACGAGCGCCAGTTCCAGTCCGCGCCCGCACCCACGGAATGCGCCTCCTGTCACCATCCCTGGACGCCGGACCACTCCACCCTGGTCGCGTTCGAGGGCAAGCCCACCCCGCAGGATGTGACCCGAAACTGCTTGACCTGTCACCCGAAGGTGGGACAGGACGTGCTGAAGACGGCCCACTGGAACTGGAAGGGGTACTCCCCCACGCTGAAGGGGTACGAACACCGGATCGATATCAGCTTGACGCTGATGGTCAACAACTCCTGCATCGCCATCGGTCCAAATCTCCGGGAGTGCGCCTCCTGTCACATCGGGTACGGCTGGGTGGACGAAAAGTTCGACTTCACCAACTCCACCAACATCGATTGCCTGGTGTGCCACGATACCACCGGCACGTACCGGAAAGATCCGAGCAAAGGCGGCCTTCCCGACCCGTCGCTGGACCTGGCCGCCATCGCGCAAAGAGTGGGACGACCCTCCCGGCAAGCCTGCGGCTCCTGCCACTTCATGAGCGACGGCCCCCGCTACACCAAGCAGGGAAATCTGGAGCCTGCACTGGCCGCGCCGTCCGCGGACTTTGACGTGCACATGGGCATGCTGAAGATGCGCTGTCAGGAGTGCCACACGACCACAGAGCACCGCATTGCGGGGATGTCGATGAGCGCCCCCGCCGTGGAAGGCCGCGTCCGCTGCGAACGATGCCATAACCAAAGCCCCCATGGGGTGACGGGCATGCTCAGTCGGCACCTGGACGACCACGTCAGAGCCGTTGCCTGCGAGACATGCCACATTCCCTTCATCGCCAATGCGTCGCCGGCGCTCGTGCGCCGGGATTACTCGCAAGCGGGCCAGAACCTTCCCAAGCGGGTCGACCGGCACGGCATGCCGCAGTACGACAAGAAGTTCGGCTCCATGACGTGGGGAAAGCGCCTCGTGCCCACGTACCTCTGGTACGACGGAACCCGCAACGCCTCCCTGGCGGGGGACAAGATCAACCCGGCCTCCCCCGTGATTCTCAACGCCCCCGGCGGTGAGAAACGCATCGCCGCGGCGCGCATCTTTCCCTTCCAGGTGCATACGGCCGTCCAGCCGTACGACACCGAGAACAAAATTCTCGCCCTGCCCCAGCTCATCCAAGGCTATTGGAACCACTTCGACTGGTCCAAGGCGATCGCCGAGGGGATGAGGCGGGCGGGCCTGAGCTTTTCGGGGAAGCATGGCTTCGTGGAGACCAAGATGTATTCAGGCGTCCATCACCAGGTGGCACCCGCCAAGAAGGCTCTGGGCTGCTCCGATTGCCACAGCGTGGAGGCCATCAGCTGCACGCGTTGCCACAGAAACGCCAAGGAGATGGACCTCCCCGAGCACCGGCGTGCGGTCTACCCGGAGGTGACGAATCGGCTCAACTTCAAAGAGCTGGGCTACCCCGGCGACCCGGCCCTGGTGGGCGGGCGGTTCTACATCACCATCGGCCGAGGTGCGCCCCCGAAGTAGCCTCACGGTCCAGACGTTCGAGCCGACCAGAAACCACGGGCCTCCCGCAGGGGAGGCCTGTGTCGCTTCGCGGGATACCGCGGGCCACGCAGCGCGCTCGCGCGATGTGTTCGATCGTGGAGGCGTGGACCCGGCCGGCCGGGTCACGGCATCAAGCTGCTGGCATTGGTGCGTGCTTTAGGCTAACATGCGCAGCAGCCGGGGAGACGGGATGCTGTCATGTTGACCAAGATCAGTTACAAACTCATCGTTGCGGTGGGCAGCGTCGCGCTGCTGATCATCGGGGTTTTCGCCTACGGGATTCTGAGCGCCCATCGACAGCAGCTCATCGGTGAGGTGCGGCGCAGCGCGCTGCAACTCAGCGAGACGGTGAAAAACAGCACCCACTACGACATGCTCCTGAATCAACGCGAGTCGGTCCATCGGATCATCACCACCATCGGGAAGCAGGACGGCATCAAGAAGGTCCGCATCTTCAACAAGGAGGGCGCGATCATCTTTTCCACGGACCACCTCGATGTCGGCCAAATGGTCGACAAGAGGGCGGAAGCGTGTTACGCCTGCCACGCGGCGGACCGACCCTTGGAGCGGCTGCCGACCTCCGAGCGCACGCGGATTTTCCAGCTCCCAGCCTCCGGGCGCGTCTTGGGCATCATCAATCCGATCTACAACGAGCCGAGCTGCTGGCAAGGCGACTGCCATGCGCACCAGCCGACGCAAAAAGTCTTGGGGGTGCTGGATATCTCCATGTCCTTGGATGACGTGGATCGCGACATGCAATCCAGTCAGAAGCGCCTGTTGCTATTCGGTGTCGTCGCCATCACCGCCGTGAGTGCCATGATCTATTTCCTGGTCAATCGGATCGTGCTCAAGCCGGTGAATGAGATCGTGGCGGCGACGCGCAAGGTCGCAAGCGGCGATCTCCATTACACGATCGCCATGCCCCAACGCGACGAGATCGGCATGCTGGCTCAGTCGTTCAACGCCATGACGCACAAACTTTCCGAGGCTCAGCGGCAGGTGTACCAGTCGCAAAAGCTCGCCGCGGTCGGACAACTGGCCGCGGGCGTGGCGCATGAGATCAACAATCCACTCACGGGCGTGTTGACGTACAGCAGCTTTCTCCTGAAGCGGGCGGCGGACAAGCCGGAGTTCAAAGAAGATCTTGACGTGATTGTGCGCGAGACGCAGCGCTGCCGCGGGATCGTGAAGGGCCTGCTGGATTTCGCCCGGCCGTCGCCACCGGAGAAACACCCGAGCGACGTCAACGAAATCGTCGAGCGCGCGATTCGCATCGTGCAGACGCAACTCGCCGCGCATCGCGTGGAGGTCCGCAAGAATCTGCACGCCGATCTGCCCATGGTCAACGCCGACGCCAATCAAATCCAGCAGATCATCGTGAATCTGCTCCTCAACGCCAACGACGCCATCGGCGAAGGCGGCGGTGCCGTGGCGCTGGCGACCGTCCTCAAAGCGGATGGCGCTGCCCCTCAGACCCGGCCCCGAGAGATCGAAATCAACGTGAGCGACACCGGCTGCGGCATCCCCGCGGCCAATCTGGAGCGAATCTTTGAGCCCTTCTTCTCCACCACGGGGCGAAAAGGCACCGGGCTTGGGCTGGCGGTGGCGTGGGGGATCGTCGAGAAACACAACGGCCGCATCGAGGTCGAGAGCGAGGTGGGCAAAGGGACGACATTCCGTGTGCTGTTGCCGATCGGCGAGACCTAGGCGAGAGCCTATACCGAGTGCGGCGGCCTTTTGCGCATCGTCGCACGCCGCGTAACGTCGTTCCCTTGAAAACGGTCTTGCCGCCCAGCCGACAGCAGCGACGGGTGAGTCTCCGGCGTCGCGTGTGCTAAGGGGAGGCCATCATGGTTCCGGTCCTCGTAGTCGCGATGATCGTGGTGTTCATCATCATCAACGTGGTCGTGCGGGTGGTGATGGATCGGATGCGTGAGGCCAAAGCGCGCAAGGAACGTCTGGCCGCGCTGGATATCGGCCTGCGCCTGGACTTTGAGGAGGAGGCGAAATCGCTCAAGCGAGTCGACATCCCCAACCCGCTCGCGCACCTCCTTGCGGTCGACGACGAAGCCGTCGTGCTCGACAGTTTTCGAAAGATCCTGGTCGCCGCCGGGTATGCGATTGACACGGTCGAAAGCGGGCGGGAAGCGCTGGGTCTCGTGCAGAAGCGCAAGTACGATTTTGTCTTTACCGATTTGAAGATGCCCGAGATGGATGGCCTGGACGTGGTGAAAGGCGTAAAGCATTACAGCCCGGAGACGGACGTCGTCATGATCACCGGCTACGCTACGGTCGAATCCGCCGTGAATGCGATGAAGTGGGGCGCCATGGATTATGTGCAAAAACCCTTCACCGAGGACGAACTGGTAGAATTTACCAAGAAGTGCCTGTTCCGACGGCAGGATCGCCAGCAGAAACGGCTCGCCTCCACAGTGCGCGTCGTCGCGACGGACCGTCCGCCGGCTCACGAATTCGGTCTCCCGGGCGGTGTGTTCATCTCGCCCGGCCACGTGTGGGCGAACGTGACCGTGCCGGGGATGGTCCGGTTGGGATTGGACGATTTTGCGCGCAAGATGATCGGGCGTATCGATGCCATCGAACTGCCCGTCAAGGGCGCGACGATCAAAAAGGGGGAGCGTCTCTTCAGCATCCGGCAAGGCGAGCGCACTGTCACACTCCAGGCGCCGATCTCGGGGAAAGTGCACGAGGTGAACGCCGAATTGCCGCATCACTCGGATTGGATGACGCGCCGCCCCTACGAGCACGGGTGGGTGTGCTCGATGCAACCCGAGCACCTGGCCGACGAGCTGGGGCACTTGTACATCGGCGAGAAAGCGGCGGCGTGGTATCAGTCGGAGATCGCGCGGCTGCAAAGCATGCTGGGGACGGCATCCGGCACCGACGAGGCCCCGACGGCACCGAGCGCGGCTGGCGGCCTGGTCGAAGGCCAGCTGGAACAGGCAGACGACAGCGCTTGGGCCAAGTTCACGCAGGCGTTCTTGCAGACATAGCAGACTGCCGAAAAAGGCCCGTCCGCCGGGTATCCAGCCGGGACGGACGGGCACATGCCGCCGTATCATCCTCACCCGGGCTCGTTCCGGCGCATCCTCTGCCGCGGCTCAGGCCATGTGTTCGATCAGAGTCTTCAAGGCGATTCCGATGAGGACGAGGCCGCTAGCGATCTCGATGCGATGCTGGCCGATCCGCTGGAGGCGCGGGCTGTCTGCGCGGCGGGTGAGGAACGGCCCGCCGAGGAGCAGGGCGAGCGCCGCGAGCAGGACGAGAACCGGAACGATCGCCAGGGCGAGGTGAAACTCCACGAGGAATGCCTGGGCGCTCGTGAGGGCGGCGAGGATCAAGACCGCACAAACCAGCCGAGCATCAAGGCGCACCGCCGGTCGGTCGGGTCGCACGACCCCGTGAATGAGCTTCCAACCGAGCCCTCCGAGCAGCACGAAGGTGATCCAGTGGTCGAACGCGGCCAAGGGTTTGGCGAGTCCCAGGCTGGCGACCCACGCGACCGCGAGAAGGAGGGCAAACAGGGACTGCGGCAGCCGCTCTGCAAAGCCCCGCGGCGCCCGCCCGCGCTGCGGCTGCGCTTCCAACCGCCGGCGCTGGACGATGAGGTAATGGGCGGCGCCCAGCGTGGCCACCGCGAGCGCGAAGAGCACCGCGGAACTGACGGCCAGCGGCAACCACGTCGTCAGGACACTGGATGCCCCGGCCAGGCCGAAGAAGACGAAGACCCCGGCCGAGACGATGCGGATCAAGGCATCGGGCAATCGCCTGCCCATGACGATCCCGATCCCGATTCCGATGCTGTCGGCGATCACCATGGCCGCGGTGGTCCCGAGCAGAACGGCAACAGCGTCGCTGTATCGGACCGCCAGGCTGATGGTGGCGAGTTGCGTCTTGTCGCCAAGCTCGGCCAAGAAAAACGCGACGGCGACCGTGAGGAACGGCCCGTAGGACGAACGCTGCTGGTCCTCGCCCTCCAGTGTGTCTCCCCGAAGGGTCCACAAGCCGAACAGGATAAAGGAGAGTGCGGCCGCGAGCGAGATCGCGTCCAGAGGGATGACGTTGGTCAGGATGCGTCCCGCCGCCACGGCCAGGGCGTGATTCACGAGCGTTGCGGCGAAGACGGCCGACAGCACGGTCCGCGCCGGGAAACGCGTGGCGAAGGCCATGGCCAGAAGCTGCGTCTTGTCGCCCATCTCGGCCAGCGTGACGAACAGGAGCGATGGTAGAAATGCAACCATGTGCGTGGTTTCCTGTGTATGCGGCGCCTGACAGGAACGACGCGGCGCCCGATCGCCTCGGACGGATCCCAGAGTCCGGGGCGGCCTTGCCAGAGCGTCTTCTTTTGGTGTTGGGCGCGCGCCATCGGCGCCGCCGTCCAACGTCCGGAGCGGCGGGCACGATAGCATGCCAGTCGGCCGCGGGAAAGACATGTGCGACATACGTGCGTTTGGCCTCACCTTTCCCCGGCGATGAGCCCGAGTTGTTGACAGGCCTTGCGTTATGTAATACAAGGACCGGGTTTGCGGCGGCATCCTTAGGACCCGCCGGGAACACTCGCAACATCTTGAAATGCGGCTTTGACGGCCACTGGACGAGGCATAACGAACTTCACCGGGGGTGAGAGGTCCGCCAGTGTCGGCACGTGCCGGGGCTTCCCGCCCATGAGGTCCCGCCACAACACTCTTCCAAAGTGTTCGGCAGATCTGCTCCGGTTTTTTTGCGGTGAGAATGGCAGCGGTTGAGAGGCTGGAGACTGCCCTCCGGTCTTTCTCGAATTCATGTTGAAGGGGGGTAGGATGTCGACTCAGCAGTGGATCGCTCTTGGGATCTTCATTCTTTCCTATGGGTTGATCATCTCGGAAAAGGTGAACCGGACGATCGCCTCGATCCTCGGGGCGGTTCTCGCTTTCATCTTTGTCTTGGGCCCCAAGGAGCTTCTCCATTACGAGAACTGGGAGACCATCCTTTTCGTCTTTGGAATGATGACCGTCATCGAGACGATGAACAGCTCCGGTTTTTTCCGGTGGCTAGGTCTCCACAGTGCGCGGTGGGTGAAGCTGGATCCTCTCAAGCTTTTCTTCCTTTTCCCCTTTATCGCCGCCTTCCTTTCGGCCTTCGTGGACAGCATCACGGTCATGCTTTTCATGTCCACCCTGACGCTCGAGGTGGCGGGCATCATCGGGATGAATCCGCTGCCCCTCATTCTCGCGGAGATCTGCGCCGCCAACATCGGCGGGGCCTCGACCATGGTGGGGGATCCTCCAAACGTCATCCTGGGGACCTATTTTCAGCTCCCCTTCATGGCTTTCGCCAAAAATACCGGCGTCATTGCCTGGGTCGGTTTTTTGGTCAACACCGTTTTCTTTATCTGGTTTTACAAACGGGAGATCTTTTCCGTCCGAGCGAGGCTCCTCGAGAGCCCGAAATGGGTCGAGGAGCAGATTGCCAAACTGCACCCTCGGGAGGCCATCCAGGACAGGCGGTTGTTTGCCGTAGGTTTGATTGCGTTCTTCTATGTCGTCATCATGTTGGTGACTCATCACATCACGCACGTTTCCGTGGCGACGGTTGCACTGACCGGCGCGCTGATCGCTCTCCTGCTTGGAGGGCACAAGATGGGAGGGGTGCTGGAAAGAATCGATTACTCCACCATCGTGTTCTTTGCGGGTCTCTTCCTCATTGTCGGAGCCATGGAGCACGTTGGCCTGCTCCAGATGGCAGCTTCCGTCGTAACAGAAGCCTCAGGCGGCAGCGTCTTCATCGCCTTATCACTCATCCTCTGGATCAGCGCCTTCGGTTCGTCGATCGTGGACAACGTGCCCTTTGCTGCGACCATGGCGCCGATTCTCAAGCACATGAGCGAAAATTTCGGCTTCCCCTTGCTTCCATTGGTTTGGTCAACCGCTCTCGGAACTGATATTGGAGGCAACGGGACTCCGATCGGGGCATCGGCCAATGTGGTCGCCGTCGCGACTTACGAACGGGTGACAGGGAAGACGATAGGGTGGGGATACTACTGTAAGGCGTGTTATCCCGCGATGATGGTGGTGGTCATTGTCTGCAATGTGCTCATCTATTTCTTCTACGTCTGATCTCTGAAGAGGGCCACGGAGGAGGGCGTGGGGGCTGGAGACCCTCGGTCCTTACACTGTGGTGTCCACGGGGAGCCCGATCCGGCACCCGCGCGGCATGGGCGTGCGGACACCATGGGCCCACCAACCCGGCCGGGGAGGCCCGACAGGAAACGCTGCCCTGCGAGACGTCAAGGCCACGACTGATGTTCGACGCCGCTGCGCGCGGCAGCCGTCCGAGGCCCGCCTCGCGAGTTCGCGCCACAGGGTGGGGTCGCGCGTGATTCGTCTTCGCCGCGCCACCATCGCGACAACTCGTGCGGACGCGTTCGGGGTGCGCTCCCGCCGCCCGGCGTCATCTTGGGCCGGCCTGCGCACGCCCGTCGCACGCAGCGAGAGTCCGGCCTCCGGATCTGCGGAACCCGTCGACCACAGCCACACCTCTCGAATCCTTGACACCCGTCCCGTCCCCACAGTACCTTTAGCCGTCTCGTCGGCCTGTCACTCCTCAAGATCGCTGCGTCCCGTGCGCTGTCGGATCAGGCTATGACGATTCGCGAACCTTCTCACAGGATCAAACGAGTTGGCGCCAGAGACCGCACAGGATCCCGGGACGGATTTTCGGTGAGAGCGGCTCGGCGTCGAGGCGTAATCCGAGGCCGATTCTGCGTGTGAAAGGAGCGACCCATGCAACGACGTGCGACGTTGGCCATGCGCATTGCGATGGTCCTGATTCTCGGGATCAGCCTCCTCCCGTCCGCTCCGGCCTTTGGGGGCGACGCACAGCCGACGTTCCGGCTGGATCTGCAGATCGCGCAGGTCGGGGCGGCGCAGCCGCCGCCTGCAGCGCGCGGCGGGGCGATGGCCCTCTCAATGAAGGACAGCATTGCGATCGCCCTGAAGAACAACCTGGACATCTCGATCGAGGGCTTCAACCCACGTCTGCGCGATCAGGACCTCATATTCGAAAAGTCGGCTTACGATCCAAGCGCATTCCTGGAGCTCACGAGGTCTGACAACCGACTTCCTGCGACGTTGACCCTCTTGACGGGCCAGAGAGTTCTCAGCGACCTCTTCGATTTCAACACCGGCTTGCGCCAGAAGCTGCCCACGGGCGGCACGTACGAGCTTCGCTTCAACAACGAGTACCTCCACATTCCCAGGTCGAGCCCAAACGATGGCTTCATCAGCGAGCTTGCCCTCACGCTCACACATCCCTTGCTGAAGAATTTCGGTTTTGAGGCCAACGAGACCAACATCCGTATCGCTGGCAACAACCGATCCATCTCGCACGAGCAGTTGCGGTTGAGGGTCAGCGACATCACCACCCAGGTATACAACGCCTACGTCGAATTGGTGTTCGCCATCGAGAATCTTGAAGTGCAACGCCGGTCGTTGCGCCTGGCGCAGGAGCTGGTGACCCTCAACAAGGCGCGCGTGCGCGCCGGCGTGGCGGCGCCGGTCGAGGTCACGCAGGCCGAAGCGCAAGAGGCGGCCAGAGTGCAGGACGTGATTCTGGGCGAAAAAGGGGTGCGGGATGCCGAAGACACCCTGAAAGTGATCCTGAACATACCGGGGAGCGGGAGCTGGGGGCAAGAGATTCAACCGTCCGACAGCCTGACCTTCGAGCCGAAACCGATCAATCTGGAGGAGACGATCCGACAGGCGTTGGAAAACCGGTACGAGTACAAGAGCGCAAAGCTGGACATCGACAGCAAGGAGCTCAATGTTCGCTTGACCCGAAATCAGCTTCTGCCGGACCTCTCGTTGGCCGGCAGCGTCTCGACAAACGGATTCGGGACGAGCTACGGGAAGGACATGAGCGCGCTGGGAGGCGGTGATTTCATCTCGTACTCGGTGGGGGTGGTGCTGACCGTTCCCCTGGGCAACCGGGCGGCCGAATCCACCTACACCAAGGCACGGCTCACCGTGGATCAGGCCAAGACGTCGCTCAAGCAGCTCGAGCTGCAGATCGTCCAGCAGGCGCGCGAGGCGGTCCGGCGCGTGGAGGCGAACGCCAAGCGGGTCGATGCCAACCGGGCGGCACGGGCGCTGGCCGAAGAACAACTGCGGGTCGAGCAACGCCGCCTCGAGGCGGGCGTCACGACCACCTTCAACGTCCTGTCGTTCCAGCGCGACCTCTCGGCGGCGCAGGCCAACGAGCTGCGGGCGATTGCCGACTATGTCGAGTCGCTGGCCAACCTGGAGAGGGTCCGGGGCACGGTGCTGGAGGCGAACAAGATCGAGATGTAGCGGCGAGATCTCGGGCGGCGCCGCGGCGCCTGCGCACACCTGCCGGGGCGAACGTTGCGGACCCGAAGCGCAAAGGGGGAAGCAGAGGAGGGGTTCACCACCTCCCCAGCCTCCCCCCTGTTTCCTGGAGAAGCGGACGGTCCGCGGCCGCACCGGCGCGCAGGGCGGCCGCAGCGAAGACGGCGGTCCTACTCGGGTACGTTCCGCACGAACGAGTTGGCCAGGATCTTCCGAAGTTCGGCCGCCAGAGCGGCATCCGGGATTTCTCGCAAGATCACGCGCAAGGCAAACCCGCACTTCTTGCATCGCCTATACTGGAACACCCAGCGACCGTCCTCCTGGGGCTTCCCGACTTCTTCCATATCCGTGAAACAGCACGGGCCCGAGCGAACGGGAGAGATGATTCTCTCGGGATACAAGTTTTTCGGCGGCTTTTGGTCCGTATACTCTACGATCGTCGGCATTGTGTGCTCGGCCATTCCAGCTGCATGGCTCTTGTGGTTTCCGGCGCGCTCGGACGCGCGCCGGCTTCCGCCGGCCGACCCCGCGCCCGAATCCTTGGTCCTCCTGACATCCATTCGATGTGCCATGGTGTGGTGTCCCCCTGTGTGAAGCGTAGTCGTGTGAATCAGACTACGCGGTAGTGCACCAGGTGCGTCTTGAGTTCGTCGACCACGCTTGCCATCAACTCTGCGTCCCGATGAAGCTTCCCCATCATGAACGCACCCTCGAACCCAGCGAGAAGGAAATTCGCGAGGCGCGGGATATCAGTTCCGATGCGCAGCGTACCCTCACGCTTGGCCCGCTCCAGCGTCTCTTCGATCTTGGACCGCACTTGCGAGAAGGCGTCACTCAGACGTGTTCGGAAGCCCTCGTGAATGTCGCTCATTTCCAACGCGAGATTTCCGAGCGGGCAGCCGCCAACGCAACCCTCCCGCCGGGCCCGCTCGACCGCATATCCGAGGAAACTTTCCAATTGCGTCCAAGGATCCAGGCCGGCCGCGGACAGCCTCTCGAGGATTTCCTCTTGAATACGCTCGAGCGTCCGATCCAAAGCCGCATAACCCAGCTCGTCCTTGCTCTTGAAATAGTAATAGAGATTTCCCTTGCCGACGCCGCTCTCGCGTAGGATGTCGTCCACGGACGTGTTGTGAAAGCCGCGAACGTGGATCAGTCGACCTGCCGCGTCCAAAATCTGTTCTCGCGTGCTTGACATTGAGGATCCATGTACCAACGGGTCAGTTTCCTATGAAATGGATATACCGGATACAATTGGTCCTGTCAATAAAAAATTGCCAAGCGCCTATCATAAAATTCACCAACCAATTCTCTGTAAATATACACATCGTAAAATCATATACTTATATGACATTCAGTGGTGTTGAATCTCAGGTCATCTAAACGGATTTTCGAAGAAACAAAGAAGAGCTTCTTGATCTTGGAATCAGAATCACGCGGGGTTTCCGCTTGTACCATACCCAGCCAGCGCCACGGAATTTTCCCCCGCACCGCCAACGGACGCTGGGGAGATCCCGAGGAAAGAAAACTGAACCCAAGCCAAGAAGAGTTTCGCGCATTGGAGAAGCGTCAAAGCTTCCGACTTTGAGCGGAGCGGTCGCGCGCTTAGGCGCGAATGCGCGGAGGGTGCGCTCGATGGGGGTGGACCCCTCGCCTGCTCAACCGTTCGACCGTTGAGTTGTGCATCTCCGCTGCAGCACCGCGAAGCCGTCCCGAGCGGCCGTCCAGCCTCCGATCGGCCGACGAGGGGGGTGTCCTTTCTTGATGGGGTGAGTCAAATGTGTTACGCTCCCACGTCAATGACCACCTTGCTGATCGGCCTTTATGTTGTGTGCGAACTCATTGCCAACGTGGCCGCGAGCAAGCCAATGATGGTCACCTGAGCGGCGGCATCGCCGTCGGCATCGGGCCTCTCGAGTTGGCGTAGGGAAACGAATGGCAGCGTCCCTTCGGATCGGTGTCGATGTAGACGACGTCTTGGCGGAGTCGTTGCCCGGCTACCTGGAAGCATTTCGGTCCTATTTCGGTCGGGACGTGAAAATCGAGAACGCGGCCTGGGAGATCTTTCCTCGCTACCCCGACATCTCGACTGGGGAGATGTGGCAGTTTTTCGCGAAACTCGACGAGACGGACTTTCTGGGAACGCGTCCCGTGTACGCCGACGCCGCCAACGCCATGCGAGCCCTGGTCGGCGCGGGGCACCGGCTCGTCGTCGTGACCGGCCGGTTGCTTGCGCATCGCGATCACACGCGACGCCTGCTACAGAACGCGGGCATCGCAGGTCTGTTCGAGGACCTGGTTCATCGAGACGGCGAGGCTGCGGCGGAGTACAAACCGCGCGTGGTCCGCGAGCGACGACTGGACCTCTTGATCGAGGACGAACTCCACGTCGCCGTTGCCGCCGCACTGGTGCCTGTGCCGGTTCTGCTGTTTGACCGCCCCTGGAATCAGGGAGACTTGCCGGGGGGCATCACCCGCGTCGCGACCTGGAATCACGTCTTGCGATGGGTAGAGGCCGCGGCCGCGGCGCGGGCGGTGCGCTGACCTGTCCCGTCCGGGAGAGCGGGGACATGGGGAAGATCCAGCTGGAACGAAACGCCTTTCTGGCCCCTGTGCCGGTGGTGCTTTTGACATGTGTGGGCCAGGATGGCGCCCCGAACATCTTGACCGTGTCCTGGGCGAGTGTCGTCTGCGGCACGCCGCCCATGGTCGGCGTGGCCGTCCGCGCAGAGCGCTTCTCATACACCCTGATTCGAGAAACGGGCGAGTTCGTCCTGAATATTCCGCCTGCCGCTCTTCTGCGCGCCGTGGACTTCTGCGGCACGGTTTCCGGCGAGACCGTGGACAAGTTTGCGCAAGCCAATCTGACGCCGGTGCCGGGCGTGAAGGTGCGTCCGCCCATGATCGAGGAGTGTCCCATCAACCTGGAATGCGTCGTCCGGCAAGCACTGCCGCTCGGCTCCCATGTCTTGTTCCTTGCCGAGGTGGCGGCGGTGCACGGGGATGCCGACGTGGTCGAAGATGGCACCGTCGTCTTGGGCCGGGTGGCGCCCCTGACGTTCGATCCGTTTGGCGGGGACTACTGGAACCTGAAAGAAGTCGTGGCGCACCACGGTTTCAGCGACGGCACCATGCCGGAGCGGGCCGAAAAGAAGCAGATTCAACAACGGAAGTGAATGCGAGGGGATCGTATGGCGAGCGCATTGCCTCCCGACACGCTGAACGACATCGGGGTGCTCAAGCGAAGGGAAATCGAGGCCCGCATTCTCGCCCCGCTGATCGCGGCCTTTGCGGAGGAGTTCGGGCGCGAAGGGGTGCTGGACACGGTGAAACGGGTCATCACCCGGATCGCGCGCGACCAGGGGAAGGCCCTGGCCGAACGCATGGGCGGGAACACGCTGGCGCACCTCGTGCAAAGCCAGGCGAACTGGCTGAAAGGCGACTCGTTGACGGTCGAGGTTCGCCACCTCGACGACACGGCCTACGATTACGACGTCACGCGCTGCCGGTATGCGGAGATGTACCAGGCCCTCGGCATCCCCGAGTTGGGGGCCATTCTCTCCTGCGGCCGCGACTTCGCCTTGGGCGACGGATTCAACCAGGACTTCAAGCTCACGCGTACCCAGACCATCATGGAAGGGGCGCCGCGCTGCGATTTCCGGTATCGGTTGCAACCGTCGGCGCGTCCCGAGGAGGCGCCCGCGTCCTGTTCCTGAGCGCTCAGCCCGTTTGTCCGCTGCACTTCGGTCTCGCCTGTCCACGCACCGGGGTTGCCGTTTCCAGGTACCGGATGCATGCGAACGGATCGAGATTGCGAGGCGCCATGGAGCCCGAATCTTCCATTGAATCTCGCCCTGCGATCGATCGCTCGACGACCGGGTCGGCCCGCGGGGACGAGCGCACTCTTGCCGCGGCCACCGAAGTGCTGGAAGGTCGGAGCGCCCGGTCCTTCTACCGCCGCCTGTTTCCATTTCTCGGCCCCGCCTTTATCGCGAGCGTGGCCTATGTGGATCCCGGCAACTTCGCCACGAACATCCAGGGAGGAGCGCAGTTCGGCTACATGCTCCTGTGGGTCATCGTGGCGAGTAACCTCATGGCCATGCTGACCCAGGCGCTCTCGGCCAAGTTGGGGATTGCCACGGGCAAGAATCTCGCGGAGCACTGTCGCGACCAATTTCCGCGTTGGGCGGTTTGGGGCATGTGGGTGATCATGGAAGCGGTCGCGATGGCCACCGACCTGGCGGAGTTCCTGGGGGCGGCCCTAGGTTTCAATCTCCTCTTCGGGATGCCGCTTTTCCTTGCGGGCGTTCTCACCGGGGCGGTGACATTCGCCATCCTGGCGCTGGAGCGGCACGGGTTTCGGCCGCTGGAAGCGGTCATCACCGCCATGGTGGGCGTCATCGCTTTCTGTTATCTGGTCGAGACGATCCTCGGCCGGCCGGACTGGGGCAAGATTGCCTACCATGCCGTCGTGCCGCACTTCCAAGGAACGGAAAGCGTACTCTTGGCGACAGGCATCCTGGGGGCCACGGTCATGCCCCACGTCGTGTTCCTGCACTCGGCTCTCACCCAGGGTCGCATCGTCGTGCGCGACCCCCGCCAGCTCCGGCGGCTATTCCGATTCGAGTGCGTGGATGTGACCCTGGCCATGGGGGTTGCCGGGTTAGTGAACGGGGCGATGCTGATCATGGCCGCCGCGACCTTCTTCGAGGAGGGCCTCACGACGGTAGGGACCATCGAGGAAGCCCACAAGACCCTGGCGCCGCTCTTGGGGGGTGCGTCGAGCTGGGTCTTTGCGGTGTCGTTGCTCGCGTCGGGTTTATCCTCTTCCACGGTGGGGACCATGTCCGGCCAGGTG
>Ga0316621_10000047_pt1 | contig 14996 bp, 14 predicted proteins | sample OWC_Aug_OW2_C1_D_2_FD_207664 | JGI IMG/M metagenome (GOLD analysis project Ga0316621, IMG submission 207664) | Wetland soil microbial communities from Old Woman Creek delta, Ohio, United States - OWC_Aug_OW2_C1_D1_C | ecosystem: Environmental > Terrestrial > Soil > Wetlands | place: USA: Ohio... | reverse complement strand
GGGCGCCAGGAATTTCTTCCGGATCGCTTCCATGCGTTTCCTGTTCACGCCGAAGTCGTAATTTCCGACACGTGAGGCTGAGCGGAAATGAATGAGTTTCCGGGTGTCGTCGAGGTAGAACTCCACATCGTCGACAAATCTGAATATGGCGGAGCGGTATTCGGCATGGATGTAGTCGTCTTTCTCCGCTACAATCGAGCTTCCCTCCATGCCCTTGATGATATCTCGAAGTCTCCCACTGGCCTCCTCTGCCGTGACGGTGTAAGGGATGGCTTCCATGCCGTGGCGATCCCCCGGGCTCTGGGACGAAACACAGTTGGCTGAATCCGGACAGGGTTTCAACTTGCCGTCAAGAACGCCGATCCCGGCGGTCCCGGACGACGTGCATCCGGCAAGGGAGAATATCCCAAGAAGAAAAGAGAGGACCGTTTTCTTCGTCATGCCTTTCTCACCATAATTTGCGGGGATGTTGAAGCATCGACGATTGTCGAAGGTTTCAGGGCAATCCCGAAGCCAGGTAGAAAAGGGGACCCCGGAAAAGAGCAATACTCAAGGACTTCATTCCCGGGGTGAATACATCTGCAATGATAACGCGTGTAATCTACCATTCCGATGGCTGAAATTCAAACCTTTTTGCGTCCGGTCCTAAGGGCCGACGATTGATTTTTTCTTCTGATCAGCCTCCAGGGAAGACTCATCGGGCGTCATGGCGTCTTCAAACTCGGGAATGACGATACCCCGCTGGACCATGATGCTGTAAATTCTCTCCGACTGATTCTCGACATACCTGGATGTGCCCGTCGGCTGGTATCTCCTCGGGTTAGGGAGCACGGCGGCCAGCTTGGCCGATTCCCGGGGGTCCAGGTCGGCGGCCGACTTTCCGAAGTGATGCCGCGCGGCCGCCTCGATACCGAAGATCCCGTCCCCCCACTCCACCACGTTGAGGTAAAGCTCGAGAATCCTTCTCTTCGTCAGGGCGTTCTCGATACGCCAGGTCAGGATGGCTTCCCGCAGTTTGCGGATGGGATTCTTGGAAGGAGAAAGGTAAAGATTTTTGGCGAGTTGCTGGCTGATGGTACTGCCCCCCGCCTTGAATTTTTTCTTCTTCAGGTCCTTTTCGAGGGCCTTCTGCATGGCCTCGTAATCAAAGCCCTCATGCGACCAGAATTTATCGTCCTCGGCGATGATGACGGCCTTTACGGCGTAGGGTGAGATGGCGGAGAAGGGCACCCAGGTGTGAACGATTTTTCTCTTCTTCCCCTGCTTCTGCCATTCTTTTTCCCGGTATTCCATGAAAGCCGTCTTCCGGGGGTTTTCCTTCTTGAGTTTCGAGACGTCGGGATAAATAAGGGAAAGGCCCACCACGAGCAGGAGAAGGGTCAGGAGGGCAATGGAACCGATCTTGATCAGTTTTCTGAGATTGATTTTTTTGGTCATTGCGTGAACGCTCTCCCGGCTGTCGAACCGGCGCGCAAGCTTTATTATACCGTCCCGGCTTTTCAGGCAAGAGGGAAATGGCAGCAGCCGGAGAGGGAATAAAGCCCGGGGGTTTTCTATTCCAGGAAGGCGTTTTCTTTCAGGTGTTCCTTGTAGCGGTGAGGCAGGGACTCCCGGATGTTCGGGGGGATCTTTCCGTATTGACTTTCAAACTGCTCCAGGAAAGCCTCCCGCCCCTTCAGGAAGTCAATGACCTTCTTCTTAAGGCTGTTCTTGTTTTGGAAGAGGGGAAAAGCGTTCATCACGTCCAGGTTGGCCCGGTCGCAGCGGATGGGGTAGTGATACCCGAGAAAATCGGGTTCGGTGCTGAACCGCAGCTGGTGACGGAGCAGGTCATTGTAAGTGGACAGGGACTGCCGGAGGGTGACCTTGTCCTCCTTTTCACCGATGGTACCGGTGTTGGCCAGGTAGCAGCGGATCTTGTTTCGCTTGATGATCTCGTAGAAGATCATGGCGTGTTCGAGGCGATCCCCCGCGATGAAAGGGTCGAGGAAGAAGACCCTCTTGAATGAACCGGCCTCTTCGGGGTTACCCCCCGTGCTTTCGATGGACTCACCGTATATGAACTGCATCGTGGCCTGTTCGGGCGTGAGTTTGCTGATGACGTTGAGCATGGGGTTGCGGGAGAGCATGACGATGTGGTCCGTCTTTTCGGCGCGGAGCCCCTTGCTGGCGATTTCGAGGTTTTCCCGCGCGACGATGGCCCGTCCGTTGCCGGTCTTGCTGATGTCCTTGAAATCCGGCATATAAGGGTACTTGGAGATTGCCACGTTCTCCAGAAAGGCGTCCCTGGAACCGGCCGCCCTGAGGATCTCCGGCTGGCTCTCGTCGAGGCCCTCGGTCTTGACGTAGAGTCCGCCGATTTCGAAGGCGGTGTAATCCCCGCTGAAGCCGAAGATCCCACCGTCATCGCCGATCATTTCTGAACTTTCCCTGGGCAGCCTCGCAAGCCTGCGGCACAGCGTTGTGGTTTTACCCGTGGCGGTCAACCCCGAAATGGCCGTGACCGTCTCAACGAGCTCCGGCCTCTCCGCTTCCAGGTCGTAAACCCAGAGGTAATCCCGCCTGGCCCCCGCGTGGAGGAAGATGCCGCTTTTGTCGATGGCCTTAGCCCGCCAGTCCTCGAACATGAAGACCGCCTTTTTCCCCTCGCCGAGGTAGGTGGTGTTCCTGCAGATTTTGACCTGTTCACCTCGTTTGCTCCCCATCATCAGGCGCACGGTGATATCTTTTTCGATTAGCTTTTTCGACTTGTTGGGCTCGAAGGCTTCATCGGTGAAGTAGATAATCGTGTAGGTCGGGTTATCCACGATGCGTGATGACGGGCCGTCGAAGAGGAGCTTGAGCCCGTAAGCGATCTGGGCGTAGTTCTCGGGCATGATGAATCGAGCGGTCACACCGTCGAGGCCGTCACCGACAATGGTGTCCAGGCAAACGATCTTTTCCCTGCCGAGCCTTTCCACGGCCTGCCGGGCCAGGGATTCTTCGGCTTCACCGAAAGCGTGGTCCAGGCTGTTTTTAGTATGCGGTGCAGATCTCGACATGGGTTCCGAGTCGGCGGCGACGGAGCCGATCTGCGTCTGTATGACCCCCTCGTGGCGAAGGGCGAGTTCCTTTATTTCTTTCAGGGTGCGCCCCTCGATGAGGCGGCCTTCCTTTTTGGCATCCCTGTATATTTTCTCGGCGGCTTCTTTAAAAAAATTCATGCGCTTCTTGACCCTTCCGTAACGTGACCCGCTTCCCACGGGGCCCTGGATCCATCGGCCCTCCGGGAAGCACCGGTACAGTTTAAGGAAGCATTCCCGCATATGTCAAGAATAAAACTATATTTTTCTCGGTGGCTTCGCCTAAATGTTCTTGATGCTTCCCTATTCTTGTTATATGTGAAAAACGATTGTTGCAAAAGAACGGCCAGGGGAGACTTCTACATGATTTTGAAATTTGCAGGTGCAGCCCGTGAAGTCACAGGATCCTGTTTTCACCTTTCTCAAAACAACCTTCAGCTGCTGGTGGACTGCGGGATGCATCAGGGACTGGGAGCCGATGACCGCAACAGGAATCCTTTCCCTTTCCGGCCGCGAGAAATCGACTACCTCTTTCTGACGCACGCACACATCGACCACTCCGGGCTCATCCCCAAACTGGTCAAGGATGGCTTCAGGGGGCGCATCATCACCACACCGGCCACGGCGGACCTCGCACGGGTGCTCCTGGCCGATTCAGCGAACATCCAGGAAAAAGATGCGGAGTGGGAGACGAAGAAGGCCCTTCGGAAGGGTATACGCGTCGCCGTGGAACCTCTATACAGGATGGAGGATGTCATCGCCGCCGTCCCGTTTTTCGACCGGAAATCTTATGGAAGCGTTCAACAGATCGGCGACGGGATCCGTTATTGTTTCACCGATGCGGGCCATATCCTCGGGTCCGGGACGCTCGAGTTCTGGTACCGCGGAGAAGGCGGCGAAAAGAAAATTGTCTTTTCGGGGGACATTGGAAAGAAGGGAAACCCCATCATCAATGACCCCGAACACACCACGAAGTCGGACTACGTTGTCGTCGAATCGACATACGGCAACCGCCTTCACAAAGGGCTGGAAGAAAGCATCAACGAGCTTGTGGAGGCCATTACCGAGACATTCCGCAACGGCGGCAATGTCCTGATCCCGGCCTTCGCGGTCGGGAGGACCCAGGACGTCCTCTACATTCTGGACAAATTGATCAGGGAAGGGAGGCTCCCGCCGCTCAATATCTATGTCGATAGCCCCTTGGCCGAAGAGGCGACGAAGATTTACTACTCCCACCCCGAACTCTACGACGAGGAGGCGAAGAAGCATTTTCGCCTCAAGGGCGGCAAAAAAGCGCTGAAGGTCCACTTCACCGGGTCCGTTGAAGAGTCTCAGCGGATCAATAGGATCGAGAAAGGGGCCATCATCATGGCGGGAAGCGGCATGTGTGAAGGGGGGCGGATTCGGCACCACCTCAAACACAATCTCTGGAGGCCCGAGTGCAGCATCATCTTCACCGGTTTCCAGGCAAGAGGGACGCTGGGGAGACTGCTCGTGGACGGGGCGAAGAGGGTGTTCCTCCTCAAGGAGAAAATCGCCGTGAGGGCCAGGATTTACACGATCGGGGGTTTTTCGGCCCACGCGGACCAGAAAGAACTCCTCGAGTGGCTGGACCTCTTTCGTGATCACCCGGAAGTGTTCATCGTTCACGGCGAGGAAAATGCCGCCCTGGACTTCGAAAAGGCCGTCAAGGCAAAACTGGGTTTCACGACCCGCGTTCCCGGGTACGGGGAGTCTTTTGAGATTTAGCCAGTGAGGGGGAATTAACGGACCATTGATCAGATGCACTTGAGCAGGATTCTTCCTGCGAATAGACGGTTTTTTGACCGATCTAACGCTCGCTTCGCTGCAGTCGCAATGACTCGCCCTGCGGGCTCAAACAGTTTGCGCTGCTGTCGTTTCGCTTCGCGAAGATCGGTGATGAAAAAACACGTCTAATTTCGCTATACAGAATCCCGCTCTATCGCTGACTGAAAGGAAGAAGGTTCAGAAAGCAAGAGTTATGATTTTTTCAATCTGAAGGAGCCGGTCTTGGTGAAGGGGAATGTCGTGCCCCCGATGGCCGTGCTGACCCGGGCCGTCCCTTCTATTTTGTATACGGTTTCGCGGGCGGAAAAGATGGTTTTCAAAAGGCCGCCTGTCGGGCTGAGGCGGGCCGTAACGGGAAGCTCCACGGTGGATTTGGATAGTGCCGGGAGACTGACCTCCTGGGCCAGGGATCCTCTTCCCACTTCACGCTGGTCGAGAGAGAAGGTGTAATCAAGGGCCGTCATCGTGACGTCGAAGCGGTTGGGATTTTCAGCCTCCACTTTCAGCGTGATGTGGAGATCTCCGGAAGATATCTGGTCCACGAGGATTTCTTTGACACTGAGAGCGGGCTTTTCAATCCACCAGGAGAGGCAGGAGATCAGGAGCAGCAATAGCCCGCAAGCGGCTACTTTGCGCAGGGTCTTCATGATATTTTTTCTCCCGACCGCCAATGTAGGGTAAATATCAATCGTTGTCAACAGGAGCATATTTCACTGTTAAGGGGATGCGGACCGGGTGAAGTCCTGCCCTGATGGAGAGGGTCGTTTCGTGGAAGGGGAAGATCGGGACAAGCGGCTTACGTGGCTCAAAAACCTGAAACCAGTAAGAAAACTATTTTTCCTGGGAATTGCCTACTTCTCCGTGATTGTCCCTCTGGGGATGATTGAGGTCGTTTCCTCTGAAGTCGTGGTGACCTCGGGGCAGATATATATCTACCTGATGTTTGCGGGTCTTTTGCTTGAATTGATCCTTCGGAGATTGTAAGACGGGGGAAACTCAGTCTTCCAGCAGAACCTTCATCCGTGCCACCAGGGAGATCTTCATGTCCCCTTCGACCTCCGCGTACTGCCATTCGAGGGATTCAATGTAGCAGTGAAGATCCCTGTGACCGGGAACGCTCATACGGAGAAAGTCACCTGTTTTCGGCAGGATCTCGGTCGGGACCTCGCAATCGTACAGAAAGTTCTTGTTGATGGAGGAAAATACGACTTTGACCTTTTCCATTGCCTCCGCTCCCCGGGCAGGATGGTACAGGGACCCACTTCTGACGTTCCCCTGGTGAAAAAAAGAATGGTTTGATAGATTTATCGTCATAAGTAAGAAAATCCTTAGCGGAATATGTTAAAATCATTCAAAATTTAATGAACAGTCCATGAAAAGGAGGGGCATCTTGGATTTGAAATCGAAGTGTGCGGTCATCACCGGCGGTGCGATGGGCATCGGTTTCGCCACGGCGAAACGGCTCATCGCCGAGGGGTGCCAGGTCACCCTCTGGGATTTGAACGGTTCGGCCCTGGAGGATGCGAAAAAGTCACTTGAAAAATCGGGGGGCCGGGTTTTCGCCCATGTCTGCGATGTGACGGACAAGGCCAGGGTGTATGAACTGGCCAAACAGGCCGTGGCGGACATGGGTAAAGTCGACATCCTCGTCAACAATGCGGGCTACGTCATGGGCGGGGACTTCATCGAGCAGCCGGACGAGGTGTGGGAAAAGACCATAGCCGTGAACCTCACGGCATTCATATACACGATCCGGGCCTTTCTGCCGGGCATGTACGAGAGAGACTCCGGGCATGTGGTCAACATCTCGTCGGCTTCGGCTCTGGTGGGTGTCCCGTGTCTTGCCATGTATGCCGCGACGAAATGGGCCGTCTGGGGGCTCACGGAGTCCTTGCGGTTCGAAGCCTGGGAGCGAGGCAAGAAGGGGGTAAAATGGTCCACCATCCATCCGTGCTATATTGCCAAAGGAATGTTTGAGGGGGCAAAACTCCGGGGCATTGGAAACTGGATTGCCCCGCTTCTCAAGAGTCACGACGTGATTGCGGAGGCCATCGTGGAATCGGCCCTGAAGAAGGGCCGATACTCCCCGAAGCGCCCGAGAACGCTCAGGTCGATGATCCTTTTGAGGGGCCTGGTTCCCGACGAGCTCTATCAATGGGTTGTTGACCTTATAGGCGTTACGGGAAGCATGAATAACTGGTGCGGACGAAAAGAGAAATAAAAATCGTCCCGCAGGTTAAAAAAGCATTTAAATAAAAGGACATCAGTGCCGATATGAGTGAAGTGGGGGCGATGGATTCGAGCAAACCCCGGATAGCGACAGCATTGACCAGGCGACGGCAAGGAGGAGAGAAAAGTATCTTCTTGAAAAAATTGAGATTTTTGCTAAGGTTGACGCCGACGGGGTCATAATCGGGTCGCCATTGCTGAAGATGTCCGAAAGGGGATTATTTACCATCCCGCTGGTATGGTTCTTGTAACATATTAAAAGGCCTTTAGATATCATCTTGCGTCTTACAAGCTTTATTTCGGGGATTCTTTGATGCTCAGCCGCTGTTTAAAGTTCGTGAAACCCTTGATCGTGATGCCGTTCTCTCTCGCCATTGCAGTGGCCCTCTTGGCGACGGCGGATTTCGCCTCGGCAGATATCTACGGTTTTGTCGACGAGGAAGGCGTCATCCATCTGACCAATGTGCCGACGAACCCGCGATACAAGGTCTGGATAAAAGAGAAGAGGGTCCTCTTCAACCTGGGTCCCGACTATGCCAAGTATGACAAGGTGATTGAAAAGACGGCCCGGAAGTACGATGTGGACCACGCCCTCGTGAAGGCCGTGATCAAGGCGGAATCCAATTTCAACTCGAAAGCCGTTTCCAGGAAGGGCGCCAAGGGTCTGATGCAGCTCATGCCGAAAACGGCATCCAGCCTGCGGGTGGAAGACTGCTTCCATCCGGAGGATAACATCGACGGCGGTGTGAGATACCTCCGTTACCTCATGACCGTTTACGACGGAAACCTGCCGCTCGCCTTGGCGGCGTACAATGCCGGTGAAAAAGCAGTGGCCCGCTACCGGGGGATCCCGCCCTACGCCGAGACGAAGAACTACGTGCGCCGTGTCATGCGGTACTACGAAGAGTACAACCGGAAATCAACGCCGACGAGCCTCTCAAAAGCGGACGCACAGGTCCAGAATGTGTCCGCATCGTCAAACTGAGTTCCCCGGGCAGATGACCCGCCGGGATTTCCTCCCTGCGACTTCCCCTTCAGTATTTTTTTCTTTTAAGTCTTAAATAAGGAAAAGCCAATCTATGGATGGATACGCCGCGCTACGGCACGGGCGGCGAGGATGCCGCTTGCTGAGGACTGAAGGAGCCCGCGGGTGATCCCCGCGCCGTCGCCGATGGTGAAGAGATTCCGGATCTTTGTTTCCATTTCCGGTGTGACCTCTATGCGGTTTGAGTAAAATTTCACCTCGACGCCGTAGAGAAGCGTGTGGTGGGCATAGACACCCGGGGCGAGTTTTTCCATGGCCTGGAGCATCTCGATGATATTCAGGAGATGCCGGTACGGGAATACGAAGCTCAGATCACCCGGCGTGGCCTGCGGGAGCGTGGGCCGTGTAAGGCATTTGGAGATACGCTCTTTCGTGGACCGGCGCCCGGCGAGAAGGTCTCCCAGGCGCTGAATGATCACACCGCCCCCGAGAAGATTCGCCAATTGAGCGATATAGCGGCCATAGGCAATCGGATCGTCGAAGGGTTCCGTGAAGGAATTGCTGACGAGGATGGCAAAATTGGTGTTGTCACTTTTTTTTGTCGCGTAACTGTGACCGTTCACCGTGACAAGGTCGGCGGTTTTTTCCGTCACGACCTCCCCGCAGGGGTTCATGCAGAAGGTTCTCACCTTATCGTCAAAGGTTTTCGAGTAGTAAATGAGTTTGGACTCATAGCTGATATCGGTGATGTCTTTCAGGACCATTGCGGGAAGCTCGACCCGGACGCCGATGTCCACGGGGCTTGTCTTGGTTTTGATGTCCAAGGATTCCGCCGTTTCCTTCATCCACTGGGCCCCTGAGCGGCCCGGGGCCACAATGACAAACCGGCTTTCAAGGACTGTCCCGTCGGCGAGTCTGACGCCCCCGACCTTTCCCCCATCGGCCAGAATGGCCTGGACGGCGCAGCCTGTGCGGATGCTCACTCTCCCGGCGAGGGAGTCGTGCATGCGCGCGAGGATCGTCTGGCAGTTTTCCGTTCCGATGTGGCGGATCCGCGTGGGGATGTATTCAAGGCCGGCGAGACTGGCCCTTTCAGCGAGGGCCTGCACCTCCGGTGAAATATCCCCGAAGAGCCGATCCGGCGCGCCGTGGCGCACATACACCCGGTCGGCCTCGTTCAGAAGATCATAGAGGTCCTTCTTTTCGAGGAACTCTCCCAGGTACCCGCCAACCTCCCGCGAGAGGGTCAGCTTCCCGTCACTGTATGCGCCGGCACCGCCCCAGCCGCAGAGCATGTCGCCGGCGTCGAGACGATTCCTCTCACCGATGTCCTTCCCCTTTTCAAGGAGGACGACATTCCGGACTCCGAGATCGGCCAGGGTGAGGGCGGCGAAAATGCCCGCGGGGCCCCCGCCCACGATCACGACTTCATATTTCATCAATGGCCTCCGCTCCAGGATAACTCCTTGCAAGGGTTGTGCAAATTTCCCCTCAGTAGGGAGTCCGGAGCCCTCGAATCATCGCGGTCGTGGCATCGAGTTTACGGGCCAGATGCCCGTATGATTTCCCGTCCATGCGACCGGAGGGGAAGAAGAGAACGGCAAATCGGTAGATGCCGTCGAGGACAGGCTCTCCCCTTCCGACCGAACCGTGAATGTGTCTCAAGCCGGACCGCCCGACGATCCCGAGGACGTCTTTTTCTTGCGCGGCATGCCTGAAGGGAAAGAACAGAAGAACCGATGAATCTTTTGACTTGCGGAAGATCATTTCGAGAATCGCTTCGTGGCCGTCGAGGAAATCGTCGTAGGGATCGAGGAAGATGAGATCGTATGGCTTCTTCTGTTTCAGTACATCATATCCTGATTTTATTTTCAACGTAGCGATGCCCAGGCCTTTGAAACCATCCAGAGCTTTCGGATTTCTGTCGAAGACCCCCAGGCGGGCCGCCGGACCGAGGACTTTTCGCGCGATGCAGACACTGCCCAGATAGCGGTCCCGGGACAAAGCCTTTTTTTGTATTTTGAAGAGCGGAAACCGGGAAAGATGCTTCCCGATTCTTTCTGCCTGGCCTTTGCCGATTCCATATTCGTCGAAACCGCTGAAGGTGTCGGCGTAACAAAGGGGCTTCGCTTGCTTCTTTTTCAGAAAGGAAAGGATCTCGATGAGCCAGGAATGCTTGAGCAAATCCCCGATATTCCCGACCCGATACCGGACGGACTTCGTCTCCCCGGTCTGCCCTTTCATTCATCAGCCCTTTGCCGATCGGGTGTAGATCTTCGCTCCGTCGCGAAGCGACCCCTCCAAACCCACGTTGAAACCGTTGGCGTCGCGCACGGCAAGATCCCCCGCCTCGGCGGCGTCGTAGAGGGACTGGTCGAAGGCGATGAGTGCGTGTTTCACTTTCATGCCCCGGTGAAGCGTGACCTCGTTGTCGTTCACGTAAACGGTCATTTTGTCGTCGCTCATGGTTTCACCACAATCCTTCCTTCGGTTTTGGGAAAAACGGGGGATTTTTGCTTAAGGTAATCCAGAAAGGCATCCCTCACAGTGTCGCCGATCACGGCGTTCTTTCCGTCCCGGAAGATTCCGAAACGGTCACCGCCTGCGGCGAGAAAGTCATTAGTCGTCACCCGGTAGTGCCGCGAGTGCTCAACGGGCTTGCCCCCGATGGAAAGCGCCTGAACCCGGGTGCCTTCAGGCGCCGCGAGATTATAGACGACCTTCAGGCCCGACACCTGCAGCATGCCCTCGGTCTTTGCGTTCTGTTCCAGGATGCCTGAGATCTGTGCCCCCGTGAGGTTCATGGTCATGAGGTTGTTGTCGAAGGGCAACAGCATGTAGACCTGCTCCAGGGTGATCTTCCCCTTCGGGATGGTCGTCCGGATTCCTCCGTTGTTCTGGATCGCCACGTCGGCCCCCGTCGCTTTGCGCATGGCGTCACAGACGAGATTCCCGAGATTGGACTCGTAGGGCCTCTTCGCGAGGTCGACGAGGGTCTCCCCGACGACACGGCCGAATTCCTCGCGGATCTGGTCGTCATATTTCTTGATGATCGCGGCAACGGCCGTGTCGTAAGGATCATGGGGGCCTGCCTTGACCTTCCGGAGGATCCTTCTTTCGGGATACTGCACGATCTTTCCCGAAGCGGTGTCCACGGAGATCTTCATGACCCCGAGCTTCTGACCATAGTAGCCTGCCTGAACGATGATTGTGTTATCGACGACGACCGGCCTCTTCACCTCCGTGTGGCTGTGTCCTCCCACGATCAGGTCGATCCCCTTGACGGCAGAGGCTATCTCCCTGTCCTCATCGAGCCCCATGTGGGACAGGACGATGACGGTGCCGGCCCCTTCCTTCCGCACTTTTTCAATCATTGCGGGGAGTATTTTCTCGACGGGGATCACTCGGTACCCCTTGAGATTGCCGGGTTTCGACGCGTAATGCGTCTCGGGGGTCGTCATGCCGATGACGGCAAACTTCAGCCCCTTCTTCCGGATGATGATGTAGGGTTTTACTCCCGGCAGCAGCCTGCCCTTGCCGTCGACGATGTTGGCTGAAAGAAACGGAAAGCTCGCCCCGGCTCTCATCTCGTTGAAGGCCTCCATCCCCCAGTCGAACTCGTGGTTCCCCAGGGTCATGGCATCGAACCCCATCCGGTTCATGACCTCAATGACGGACTTTCCGTGGAAGAGATTCGAGATGGGGGTCCCCTGGAACATATCCCCCGCCGAAAGCAGGAGCGTTCCTTCCGGGTTTTTCGCCCGTTCGTCGGAAACCATTTTTGCGATCCAGGCCATGCCGCCTGTGCCGGGCTTGCCCTCCTTGCCCGGTTTGGAAAGGAGGTTGCCGTGAAAGTCGTTGATGTGAAGGATGGTCAGATCAATGACGGCGCTTTCCCGCGCCTGGGGGGAAGAAACAACAAGAAAAAGTATCAATATGCAGAGAAAGAAACGTAAAATTCCAGCCATCAGCCTGCCCGGTGTTGTTTCGAAAGCCCGTCACAAACTTACTAGGGACAATTTAATTGACAATGGCATCGTTCATCAAGTAGAAAAACCGCTGATTCAGAACAGGATGGAAACATGGCGGAGACCAAACCGGATCGATTTTTCAACGGGTTCGCACTCAGGGCCCTTTACGGGGGCTGGAGACCTTGCAGAACGCTTGTCTTCGCGGCGTTCATCTTCATGCTGCTTGTCCTGCCCCCGGTTTCCGAGGTCCGGGGGGAAGACGCCGCCGTGCCCGGGATCATGGCGGTTTACGGTGATACCAGGGGAAATCCCGACATCCATCGGAAGGTCGTGGAGGGTATCTTGAAGTTCAACCCCCGCGTGGTCTTCCACGTGGGGGACCTGGTGAGGAAGGGGGCGGGTCAAAAGGAGTGGGCCAATTTCAAGGAGATCATCGCCCCCCTGACCGATAAAGCGGAGTTCTTCCCCGTCCGCGGCAATCACGATGCCGGTTCATCACATTACTTTGACACCTTCACGCTGCCCGGCAATGAAAAGTGGTATTCCGTCGAGCGCCACGGTGTCCAGTTCGTCCTTCTGGACACAAACAGCAGGCTCTCTCCCGGATCGGAGCAGTACCGGTGGCTCGAGGCGGAGCTTCGGCGCTTCAGCAGAAAGGACAAGTTCGTTGCCGTTGTCCTGCATCACTCCCCCTTCTCGACGGGCATTTTCTCTGATGAGAAGGGACTTCAGAAAAAGATCGTGCCCCTCTTCGAGAAATATGCCGTCGACATCGTCTTCAGCGGCCACCACCACTTCTACGAGAGGCTGCGGGTCCATGACGTCACCTACATCGTCACCGGCGGCGGCGGAGACCCTCTTCATTTTCAGCTTCGCTATAGCCCCGACAGCGCGGTTTTCATGAACGTTCACCATTTCTGCATCTTCAATGTTTCCGGTAATGAACTCGTCCTGGCGGCATACGACGTGGATCTCAACCCCATCGATCAACACAGGATCCGGAAGAGAAAGTAATCCGCCGGGAACGGGAGGCTCATGAAAAAGTTCTGCGCCCTGCTCATCTCCGCCGCAACGGTTGTTTTGTGGCCCATCCTTTCATTCTGCAGCCCGCCGGATGACCTCGAGTCGCTCTCCCGGGAAAAGAAGCATCACCGCGACGGGGGTTTTTTCAACCCCTGGCTTCCGGCAGAAAAGACCGGAAACATCCTGAGGCTTCTCGAGTGGAAACTGGGTACCAATCCCTATTCCGAAGCCAAGAAAAAGAATCCCGTTTTTCCGGTGACAAGACCGGACATCGCTCACATTCTGGAGGCCGGGGACTCCGTTACTTATCTGGGCCACGGGACACTCTGGGTCCGGCTTCAAAAACAGAACATCATCACGGACCCTGTGTTCGGCGACATCGTTTATTTCATTCGCCGGCACGCTCCATTCCCCATCCCGCCGGCGGAACTCCCTCCCATGCAGGTCGTCCTCATCTCCCACAGTCACTATGACCACCTCGACAAGAGCAGCATCCGGCAATTGGGCATTGGGCCGCTCTACCTGACACCGCTCGGCTACAAGGACTGGTTCGCAGATGTAATCCCCGGTGCCCGTGTCATCGAACTCGACTGGTTTGAAACCTACACCCACGAAGGCGTTCAATACCGGCTTCTTCCCGCACAGCACTGGACGAAGCGAACCCCCTGGGACACGAACCGCCGTCTCTGGGGATCCTGGCTCATCGAGTCCACTGACCGGAAGGTCTTCTTCGGCGGCGACTCCGGTTATTTTCACGGATTCTCTGAATTCCGGAAGAAGTACGGACCGATGGATGCGGTGCTGCTGCCCATTGCCGCCTATGAACCCGCGTGGTTCATGCGGACCTACCACATGAACCCCGATGAAGCCGTAAGGGCTTTCCTGGAGCTGCGGGGCAAAGTGCTGATCCCCCAGCAGTGGGGGGTCTTCGACCTCACCGACGAACCCATGGACATGCCCCCCGGGGATTACCGGAGGGCGGCGGAAGCGGCTGGTTTGGAAGAAGGGCGGACACCTCTACTGTCCCATGGGAGGACATGGTTTTTCCCGGGGAGATAGCGGACGGCCTGCAGTTCAGAGGACGATTTTAACGGCGGGGTGTCTCCTCAGGCATTCGTAGATGGTCAGGCGCTGGTCTTCATTCAAGACGAGGATCTCGACATCGAGACAGATGTATTTTCCCGAGGCGCTCCTGTTCGACGGCGTGACACTGTGGGCAATATCCTGCACGACCCCGGTGACGGCGCTTCTCAAGACGGCCTCGTCGGTTCCGATGACTTTGTATCCCCACTGGCAGGGATATTCTATGTCGGGCTTTCGCCCCCGGCGGTCCAAAATCACGACAGATTCCTCCGGCAACAATGGCTTTATTTAAGGCATGCCCGCTGACCTGTCAAGCCCCGCCTTTCTGTGGATTTCCCCGTGGCTTAACCGGTTTACTCCGGCGGTTGTCGAAAAAATGGCAAAGCGCGAGAAAGGGGTGGTGATAAGGCATCCGGGGACCGGCTTGGCGCATCACCGCCCGGATGTTTTCCCGCATGACGGAACGGAAGCAATGGACGGGACACCTGGCACAGGTTGTTTTGCCCTGCTGAAAGGGGCATTGTGCGAGGCGTTCGGTGCTATAGGCCAGGAGTTCACTGCAGGCTGGACAGATATCCGCCTTCGTGCCGTGAAGATCCCGGCAGTAAAGCCGGATCATGGCTTCAACGGTCCTGGCTTCTCTTTGTATCCGGGAGTCTTTTGCAGGCATGGCCGGTTTTGTTGAACTAAGGGTAAGGTTTTTCGGGGCAATCCCGGGGCTCAGCCCTTGCGGATGATGGTACCCACGTGCTCCCCGTCGAGGGCTTTTGTGATGTTGCCTTCGACAAGGCCGTTGATGACCTGGATCTGGTCCATCACTTCACTGTTTTGAAG
>Ga0316621_10000046_pt1 | contig 15020 bp, 12 predicted proteins | sample OWC_Aug_OW2_C1_D_2_FD_207664 | JGI IMG/M metagenome (GOLD analysis project Ga0316621, IMG submission 207664) | Wetland soil microbial communities from Old Woman Creek delta, Ohio, United States - OWC_Aug_OW2_C1_D1_C | ecosystem: Environmental > Terrestrial > Soil > Wetlands | place: USA: Ohio... | reverse complement strand
GGCCAGCGCGAGGTGGAGGCCGAGCGGCAGCGGCTGCTCCAGGCGTCGCGGGCGGAGGCCGACCGGCTGGTGGGGAACGCCAAGGCGGAGATCGAGGCCGAGACCAAGCGGGCCAAGGCCGGCCTGCGGGAAGAGGCCGCGGGCATCGCCCTGGCGGTGGCCGAGAGGCTGCTGGGGCGGACCATCGGCGGGGACGACCAGAAGCGGCTGGCCGACCAGTACGTGCGTGAACTGGGGGGCAAGAATTGATTTCCGGATCCGTGGCCAAGCGGTACGCCAAGGCCCTGGTGGAGGTGGCCGCCGCCTCCGACGAGCTCGAGTCGGTGCGCCAGGATCTCCGCGCGCTCGCGGACCTGCTCAAAGAGCATCGCGACCTGCGGCAGTTTCTCGCCAACCCGAGCGTGTCTCGCCGCGATGCGGCGGGCGTCGTCGCGGACATCGGCGCCGCGATGCGGCTGACGCCCCTCACCGCCACCTTTCTTCGGATCGTGCTGGACGGCGGCCGGCTGGCCGGGCTGGCCGGAATCCTCCGGGCCTACGAGCTCTTGATGGACGAGCGTCTCGGGCGAGTGAAAGCAGTGGTGACGTCCGCCACGCCGTTGGACACCGAGGCGCAAGATCGGTTGCGCCGCCGGCTCGGTGAGGTGACGGGAAAGGATGTCTATCTGGAGCTCCGGCAGGACCCGACCCTCCTGGGCGGGGTGGTGAGCCAGGTCGGCAGCCGGGTCTACGACGGCAGCCTGAGAATGCAGCTGGCGCGGTTGCGGGACGAGCTGGTGCGCGCCTAGTCGCGCAGCGGAGCAGGGGAGACGATGGCACAGATCAAGGCGGAAGAGATCAGCCAGATCATCAAGCAGCGGCTCGCGTCGTTCGAGACGGCCGTCGATGTCGCCGAGGTCGGCACGGTCCTGGAGGTCGGGGACGGCATCGCCCGCATCTACGGCCTGGATAACGCCATGGCGATGGAGATCCTGGACTTCCCCAAGGGCGTGCGGGGGATGGTCCTGAATCTGGAAGAGGACAACGTCGGCGCGGTCCTCTTGGGCGACGATACGCTGATCGAGGAAGGGGATCAGGTCAAACGCACCGGCCGGATCGCTCAGGTTCCGGTGGGCGACGCGGTCGTCGGCCGCGTCGTGGACGCCCTGGGAAACCCGCTGGACGACAAGGGGCCCATCGAAGCCAAGGAGTTCAAGCCCATCGAGCGGCTTGCGCCGGGCGTGGTGGACCGGCAGCCCGTCAAGGAGCCGCTCCAGACCGGCATCAAGGCGATTGACGCCATGATCCCGATCGGCCGCGGCCAGCGCGAGTTGATCATCGGCGACCGCCAAACGGGCAAGACGGCCATCGCGGTGGACACGATCATCAACCAGAAAGGAAAAGACGTCTTCTGCATCTACGTCGCCACCGGCCAGAAGCGGTCCACGGTGGCGCAGGTGGTCAAGGTGCTAGAGGACGCGGGGGCCATGGCCTACACCACCGTCGTGGTCGCCTCGGCCTCGGAACCGGCCCCGCTCCTGTACATCTCGCCGTATTCCGGCTGCACCATGGGCGAATACTTCCGCGACACCGGGCGCCACGCCCTCTGCATCTACGATGATCTTACCAAGCACGCGGCGGCCTACCGGCAGCTCTCGCTGCTCTTGCGACGCCCGCCGGGGCGCGAAGCGTATCCGGGCGATGTCTTCTATCTCCACTCTCGGCTGCTGGAGCGGGCGGCCAAGCTGAACGACCAACTCGGCGGCGGGTCGCTCACGGCGCTGCCCATCATCGAGACCCAACTCGGCGACGTCTCCGCCTACATTCCGACCAACGTGATCTCCATCACCGACGGCCAGATCTATCTGGAAACCGATCTCTTCTACGCCGGCGTCCGGCCGGCGGTGAACGTGGGCCTGTCCGTCTCGCGCGTGGGCGGGAGCGCCCAGGTCAAGGCCATGAAACAGGTGGCGGGGAAGTTGCGACTGGACCTGGCACAGTACCGAGAGATGGCGGCCTTCGCCCAGTTCGGATCGGACCTCGACAAGGCCACCCAGGCCCAGCTCAACCGCGGCCAACGCATGGTGGAAGTCCTCAAGCAGCGTCAGTACGCGCCGCTCCCCGTCGAGCGGCAGACCCTCGTCATCCTGGCGGGCACCACCGGCCAGTTGGACGACCTGCCGGTCGAGGCGGTGACGGCCTTCGAAGAAGCCCTGTACGCATTCGCCGAAACACGGTATCCCGCGATCTTCCGAGAGCTGGCGGAGAAGAAAGCCATCGGCGACGCCCTGCGCAGCCAGATGGACACCTGTATTGCAGAATGCAAGGCGGAGTTCCTGGCCACTCACAAGAATTGAATGCGGAATGTGAACTGCGGATTGCGAAATGGGGAACGCGGACTGCGGTAGGCCCCGCATTTCGCATTCCGCATCCGCCAATCCGAAATAGGATCTAATGCCTACCCTGCGCGACATCAAGCGGCGAATCGCCAGCGTCAAGAGCACCCAACAGATCACCCGCGCCATGAAGCTGGTGGCCGCGGCCAAACTGCGCCGCGCCCAGGAGCGGATCCTGGCGGCGCGTCCGTATTGCCGAAGCATGGGCGAGGTGGTCTCCAGCGTGGCGTCGCGCTCGCCGCGGGCGTTGCACCCCCTGCTCCGGGAACGGGTGGACGACCGAGATCTGACGGCGACGACACGGAAGCTCCTGCTCGTCATCAGCGGCGACCGGGGGCTCTGTGGCGCGTTCAACAGCAACATCATCCGGCGATCGGTGGAGCTCTTGCGGGCCGAGCAGGACAACCCGGACGTGAGCCTCGCCTTGATCGTGGTGGGGCGCAAGGTCCGGGACTTCTACCGGCGGCGCCCGAACGTCACGGTGCGCTCCGAATACGTGAACTTCTTCGACAAGCTGGCGTATGCCCATGCGGCCCAGATCGGCCAGGACGTGGCGGCAGCCTACGCCGGGGGCGAGGTCGACGAGATCCAGCTCGTCTACAACGAGTTTCGCTCTGCCGCCTCGCAACGCGTGGTGGTCGAAACGCTCTTGCCGATCCCGCCGGCGGACGAACCGGAGGAGACGGCAGGGGTGGAGTTCCTCTTCGAGCCGTCGCCCGCCGCGGTGCTGGAAACCCTCCTGCCCAAGCACGTGGAGGTGCAGGTCTATCGCGCCCTGATGGAGTCTGCGGCGGCCGAGTACGGCGCCCGCATGACGGCGATGGAAAACGCCACCAGGAACGCCTCGGAGATGATTGACCTGTTGACTATTCACTTCAACAAGGCGCGCCAGGAGCGGATCACCAGGGAGTTGCTGGAGATCGTCGGCGGCGCAGAAGCCCTCCGACAAGCCGGAGTCTGACAGTCGAGGGCGCGCGCGACCTCGCATCCGGAGCCGGACCACAGGCGAAGACGACACACTACACGGGCCGCAGCGAGCGCGGCACGACACGCACGCGGGAATGGAGTGAGTGATGGCGAACAGCGGAAAGATCGTACAGGTCATCGGGCCGGTGGTGGACGTGGAGTTCGGCCCCGGCCACCTGCCGGCCATCTACAACGCTCTGGACGTCCAGGGGATGAAACGGGAAGACATTTTCTCGTACAGCGAGCGCCTGGTCCTGGAGGTCGCGCAGCATCTGGGAGAAAGCCGCGTGCGGACGGTGGCCCTCTCCTCGACGGACGGCTTGACGCGCGGCATGGACGTCGTGGACAGCGGCGCCCCGATCATGATTCCGGTGGGCCAGAACACCCTGGGCCGCATCATGAACATCATCGGCGAGCCGGTGGACAAGCAGGGGCCGCTGACGTCGGACACCATGTACCCGATCCACCGCCCCGCGCCCGCCCTGGACGAGCAGGAGACGTCCATCCAGATGCTGGAAACGGGCATCAAGGTGATCGACCTGCTGGAGCCGTACACCAAGGGGGGCAAGACCGGCCTCTTCGGCGGCGCCGGCGTGGGCAAGACGGTCATCATCATGGAGCTGATCCGGAACATCGCTCAGGAGCACGGCGGCACCTCGGTCTTCGCCGGCGTGGGCGAGCGGACCCGCGAGGGCAACGATCTCTGGCTGGAGATGAAGGAGTCCGGGGTCATCAATAAAACGGCGCTGGTGTATGGGCAGATGACGGAACCGCCGGGGGCGCGCCTGCGCGTCGGGCTCACCGGGCTCACCGTGGCGGAGTACTTCCGCGACGCGGGCCAGGATGTGCTCCTGTTCATCGACAACATCTTTCGTTTCACCCAGGCCGGCTCCGAGGTCTCGGCCCTCCTGGGCCGCATGCCGTCCGCCGTGGGCTACCAGCCCACGTTGGCCACGGAGATGGGGCAACTGCAGGAGCGAATCACGTCCACCAAGAAGGGCTCGATCACCTCGGTGCAGGCCATCTACGTGCCGGCCGACGACATCACCGACCCAGCGCCGGCCAACGCCTTCGCGCATCTCGACGCCACCACGGTCCTCTCGCGGCAGATCGTCGAGCTGGGCATCTACCCGGCCGTGGATCCTCTCGCCTCCACCTCACGGATTCTGGACCCGTTGATCCTGGGCGACGACCACTACAACACCGCCCGCGGCGTGCAACGCCTCCTGCAGCGATACAAGGATTTGCAGGACATCATAGCCATCCTGGGCATGGACGAACTGTCGGATGAGGACAAGCTGGTGGTGGCCCGCGCCCGGAAGATCCAGCGCTTCTTGTCCCAGCCCTTCTTCGTGGCCGAGGCGTTCACCGGGCAGCCCGGCCGGTACGTCTCCGTCAAGGAGACGATTCGCGGGTTCCGGGAGCTTCTGGAAGGCAAGGGCGACGACCTACCCGAGCAGGCGTTTTACATGGTGGGGACGATTGACGAGGCCCGCGAGAAGTCCGACCGGCTCAAGGCGGTGAAGTAGCGCAGCCCTTTCCAGGAACGGCAGACGGAGCGTCGAGGCGACGAGCGCGATGGCAGAAGCAGGACACACAACCTTGCAATTGGACGTGGTGACACCGGTACGCCTGGTGATCAGCGAACAGGTGACCGAGATCGTGGCGCCAGGCTCCGAGGGCTATTTCGGCGTCCTGCCGGACCATGTTCCATTCATCACCACGCTGAAGCCGGGACGACTGACCTACTGGAAAGGAAAAGAGGAGCTACAGTTGGCCGTGTCTGCCGGGTATGCCGAGGTGCGGGGAAACCGGGTCAGCATCTTGGTCGATACCGCCGAGACGGCCGAAGAGATCGACGTGGCGCGGGCCGAACGGGCGCGCGAGCGCGCCCAGCGACGCCTGCAGGAATGGGCGACGGGACAAGCAGAGATCGACGCAACCCGGGCCGAGGCGGCACTGTGCCGAGCCTTGGCGCGACTGGAGGCGGCCGGCAAGGGCCATTGAGACGACGCGGAACCACAGGGTACACCGATTTCACGGACTGGTCCGATATTCTGACGGCCTCGGGGATCCCCCGAGGCCGTCGGCGCTCTGGGCTCAGCATCTGCGAAAATTGTGGTTGCGGTTTCTTTCGTCGGGGTCACGCGAGGTCGGCCGCGATCTGGGCAAGAAGGGGATCGATGGTTGGGGCGCCGAGTCCGAGTTCGGCGGCAAGCTCCTCGATGGTATGGTGTTGCCCCTGTCGCCAGAGCGCCAGGAGGAACGGTCCGGTGCGGTCGTTCCGGTACCACTCCTCATCGAACCGCTCGCGCAGCAGATCGCGGAGCTGCGCCTCGAAGATCCAGGCCCTGAGGTAGCGGGCGGCGTAGAAGAAGGGATCCACGTCGGACAAGAAGAGATCCGCCGGCCAGTCCACCTGTGTGGCGTCGGAGAGGAGATCGCGGTACGCCTCACGGGACCGCCGCCCGGGCCCTTCCGCGTGCAGGAACAGCTCGTACTCCAGCTTGGCGGCGTAGCGGCGCAGAAACCACAGCTTGTGAAAGGCGGTGAAGCGCAGGGCCTCGCGAGGCTGCCCGATCCCGACAAAGCGCTTGAGCCACCCCCGCTCTCGGAGCAGGCCGTCCAGGAGGAACGCCCAGGCCTCGGTCACCGAGGGGTCGCCCAGCCGACGATACTCCACGGCCAGGCCGGGGTCGGTGTTGGCGAAGTGCAGGGCGTGGCCGAGCTCGTGAAGGTAGGCCGCATAGTCGTCCGGCCCCCCGCCAGGCCGGACGACCAGAATGACCTCGTCCGGGATCCGGGGGGTGGCCACGAACGCGCGCGGCGTCTTCTTCGGTCGCGGCTCGTCGTCCACCCGAATGCGGCCCTCCGCCTTGGGGTCGATCCGCATGCGGCGGCACGGCGCCTCGGCGGCCTCGCGCAGACCGTCCGGAGGAAACATGGGGTCAAGGGGGGCGGCCCGGAAAAGGCGGACGAGATCGTGGCGGCCGGCCCCGCGCGGCGAGATCTCGACCCAGCGCGCGAGGTACCAGGACGCGGCGTCTTGGTACATGTCGCGGCTGCGAGGAAGGATCGGCTGGGTCAGCGCCCGCAGGGCGGAGAGGTCGATGCCGGACAGGTCGCTACAGAGGGACGTGTAGCTGGTGAAGCCGAGGCGTCGCGCCTCTTCGTGCGAGAGTTCCAGGATCTCCTGGCGCAGTCCGTTGAGGTCGGCGATGGCGCCGAGCCGTGCGGATTCCAGGGCCGCGCGGCGCGGGCGATCGGCCTCGTTCTTGATCCGGCCCTCGATCGACCGAAGCGGAATTTCTACCCCATCCACGCGGACAGCCTGGGAGGCCTCGGTGGTGGCCAGCCGATCGCTGCCGGCCCGCACGCGGAACTCGACGCAGGCGGCCCCGAGGAATTCGGCCAGATAGCGAAGGCGCCGCCCCTCCTCCCCATCCGGGGTCGCCAGGGATCGCTCTCGTGCTTCAGCGAACGCCTCGCGCGAACCCAAGAGGGCAAAGCGCTCGCGGATCGCCGCCGCCCGGCTCTCTTCCTTCAGGCCGGCCCGCGTCAGATACTCCTCGCGGTTCAGGGCTTCGGCGAAATCCTCCAGATCGACGCGGAGCAGGCGCAGGTCCATGACGGTGTCCTTGGGTAATTAGGCAATTCGGCAAGTTGGCGCTTTGGCGACTAGGGGCCCTGGCACTCCCTGATTGCCCAGTTGCCCAGTTCCCGAGTCGGCAAGCTTACAGGTCGTCGTCGGGGCCGCCACCGGCGTCGGGAGGTTGGCCCTCGCCGCCGGCCTCCTCTTCCATCGCCTGCTCCATGACCTCGTCGAAGTCCTCGCCGAGGTCTTCGCCCATTTCCTTCCCCATCTTCTTGGCCCAGCGCGCCACGCTCTTGGGGTCGTTCTCGTCCAGCCCACCGAGGGCGCCCGGATCGGCCAGGGCGTCCATCCGATCCTCTTCGGATCGCACGCGGGTGAACCGGGACATCAGGCGCTCGAGGTGCGTCCCGCCGCAGCGAGGGCAGACGGGAACCCCAGGGTTGCTGATGCTGCGAACCAGGAGGCTCACGCGGCGCCGGCAGTCTTGACAATGGTACTCGTAGATCGGCACGACGGCTCTTCCTCCCTCCGAAAATGCTACGCCCCCGCTACCACCTCGGGGGCCGGTTTGGCAGCGTACCGCGTCGCAACGGCCCGGGCGACCCGCGCGACCTCCTGGCGCAAGCCGCTCGGCTCCAGGATCTCGACCGCATCCCCGCACGAGAGGATCCAGGGAAGAAACTCTCCCGGGCGCTGGGCGGCGATCATGAAAATGACGGTCCCGTCCGGCCCGCGCTCCCACATCAGGGTTCCCACCGGCGGGTACTTCCGCAACGCCTGGGCCAAAGGCGGACGAGCGAGGAGTCGGATCCACTGGACCTGTGGAGCCACTCCTTGGGCCGCGTGCAGATGCCGCTCCAGAAGACGCGCCGGCACGGGGCGAAATCGCCGCTGGAGCACAGAGACGGACTGCAGGCGGGCCACGGGCAGGCGCAGGAGTCGACGGCGCACGTGGCAGTATCCCAGGAGGTCGAAGCCGTCGGCAGAAGGGAGCAGTCGGTAGGGGTCCATCCGTCGGGGTGCCCCCTGGGCCCCGGATCCCGAACCCAGGGCCAGCCGAACGGTCCGCTGGTCCGCGATCGCCTCTGTCAGGGCCGCCGTGCAGGCCTCGACCCGTGGATCCTGCACCGGAAGCTCCAGGGCCAGTTGTCGCTGCTGTCGCTCCTCGGGCGGCGGGGCCGCCAGGGCCTGCGCGAGCTTCTGCGCGGCGACCGCGAGGGCGCGGGCAGTCGCCAGTTCAGCCCGCGGTGCTGCGGATCGCGCCGCCAGGCTGAGCGCCAGGGCCTGATCCACCGTCAGGGTGATCGCCGGCACCAGCGCCGGGGCGGCAAGCCGGTATCCGCGCTCGAAGTACACCGAAAACCCAGCCGATCCCAAGTCGTCCAGGTCCCTCTGGAGCGTCCGTGTGGACACGCCGAGGGCCCCGGCCAGCGCCTCGGCATCCATGCCGGGCTGGCCGTGCAGAAGCTCCAGCAGCTTGATCAACCGCTCGGACCGTTGCACGGTGCTCCCTTCGCGCGCGACACCAGGGCGCCGCCTCCCCGCTCCATGCGACCTGCCCGTCGCCATGGCGGGCGCTCGGCCCCATCTGACCAGACAGGCAAATAACAGACTTCCTGCAGCATGTCAAGAAACCGACGGCCCGACCGGCCCAACGCGTTCCGGTGCCAATATTCTCCCGCGCACCGGACCGCCGATCCTGACGGCGCGGCGCGATTCATCCGTACGGGCGGGCGACCCTCGGAAAACAAGGCATTTCCCTTGACACCCCGGGCCAATTTCAGTACCTTACCGCTCGTTCTCCACCTCATCGGGAACCGGCGGGCCTTGTCGCGAGAAGCCGCTTCGGATTGGTTTCGGCTCAAGGCTCTCGGCTCACATGTCTCCGACGGGCAGGTAGCTCAGTTGGTAGAGCACAGGACTGAAAATCCTGGTGTCGGCAGTTCAATTCTGCCCCTGCCCACCATTCCTTTCGCGTAGTCATCCGATCCTCCCTCCAGCTTGTCTTCTTTTTGCCCGCGGATGCGCCACCCGGTCAGCCCTGTCTGCTCGTGTTGCGCGCGCCCGTAACCCTTCCGTGAATCAAACCCCTCGACGAACACGAAAAGACAGGGTAGGCTTAACGCGGCCGGACAGAAGGTCGGCCGGGAGGAAGGCGAACCATGAAAACTGTTCAGGTGGAACTTCCTGACAAACTCGCCGCAGAGGTCGAGGCGCTCGTGGGGACAGGGTGGTTTGGCTCCGAGGGGGAACTGATTCGGGCCGCGCTGCTGGAATTCGTCCGGCGCAATCGGACTGACCTGTTGGAAGGGTTCATGCGAGAAGATATTCAATGGGCCTTGTCTCGGAAGGAGCAAGCGGCGTGAGGCTGGTTGTCTGCGACACTGGCCCGGTCCTGCACCTCCGAGAAGCAAGAGCACTCGACCTCCTCGCAAAAATGGGTGAGGTGTTGATCCCGCCTGCGGTGAACAACGAACTGACAGCCCGGATTGTAGATTGGCCCAGCACCCGGCCTGACTGGCTGCAGATCGGCAGGCTGACCGCCGAAGATGCACGACATGCGCGGCGCTCGCAGGCGATCGGCGAGTTGGGGGCGGGTGAGGCCGAGGCGATTGCCTTGGCCCGTTCCGCTCGTGCCGATTGGCTCCTCACAGACGACGCGGGTGCGCGTATTGTCGCCTCCCTGCTTGGCCTGGAGGCGCACGGCTCTCTGGGTGTCGTACTGTGGGGCGCGGCCACCGGACACCTCCAACGGGATGAGGCGCTCGCAGCGCTTGAAGGCCTGATCCGATCCTCTCTCTGGATCTCCCCGAAAATCGTCGACGAGGCCAGGCGGGCCCTCAATCACCTCGTCCCCTAACGGTTACTCTCCGCGCGCAGCGGTCTCACCATATGGCCCCTTCTGCAGGGACTCTCTAAAGGGCGTAGGGTACTTATAGTACTTATCTCGTGAGCGCGCGAAGAAGGCGCTCTGCATCGATTTGGCGGGTCGCCAACAGGGCGGGCCCCCTTTCAACTCCTCGGCGAATCACCGCTGGCGTCACCGCAAGCTCGCGGGCCACAAGAGCGGCCGGCAAACCCAACTGGACCACCGCGAGACTGGCTGCGACGGCCCGGGCCTGCGCAACGGGCCGCCGTCGGCTCCCGTGCTGGAGTTCGACGAGGTCTACGCCCCAGAGGTCAGCACACCGCTTGAGCAGCAGCAGCAAAGCCGCCAGAGCGTGCGACCGCGGCCAGGCGGAGGTCGGCGGCCCGGCGTCCCGTAGGACGGTCTCGACAAACGCCCCCGATCCGAGGATGCGTTCGTCTGCTGCCCAGCGCTCACGTCCTCGCCGGAGCGCGGCCACCTCATGCCAGCCGCCGGCACTCCGCCGCAACCCACCCCCTTGAAATTCCGGCCGCCGTCCCCGGCCGACGCCGGCCGCGACAAACGCACGGTACTGCCGGCCTGCGGTTCGCCGCGCTGCCCCGAAGCGGCCCAGGACCTCCGCAGTTGTCTGCCACGGCCGGTCCACATGTCCGAGGAGCGCGCTGTGGCCGCTCCAAGGAAACCGGGCGAGGGCCGCGAGGCTGCGCACCACGCCCGCCCGCAGCGGATTGAGATGGATGTAGCGCACGAGCTCCAAGAGATAGGATTCTTCGTCCACCAGGGTTGAGCGGTAGCGATTCTGCACGAGGTGGCCGACCCGTTTATGGCGACGGTTAAAGACGCCGGCATACCCTGTCAGGAGGCGCCGCATGGCGGTGGGGAGGACCGGGCTGTACGGGCGTCCGCGCGGGGCCGACGGCGTGCGCACCAGGAGGTGCAAGTGGTTGGGGAGCAGCGCCCACGCGAGGACGGTGAGCCCGGTCCGGTGGACGACCTGCGCCAGACGGGCGACGAACTCGGCGCAATCCTTGTCATCACGAAAGAGCAGGCCCCGCTAGATGCCCCGCACCATCACTTGGTGCAGGGCCCCGGGGGCATCGAGGCGCGCACCACGAGGCATGGCCGGCACGGTACCACGGTGACGCAGGCGAAGTCAATGTTAAGTACTATAAGTACCCTACGTCCCCTAATACGTCCCCTAATATTGCAGCACGGCGTCCCCGCGGCCGGGCTTGCTGTGCGATTGCGTTTCGAGGACGAAAATGCCGTGCGGGGAGACTATCACATGGTCGATATTTAGGCCCTCACCCACCAGGTCGTGAAAGACGCGGGCCCCGTCCGCCCGTAGGTTCTCCAGGAATTGTCCGACGATCCGCTCGCCATCCCGCCCCAGCGCTAACCGCTCGATGGCCGTTTGAAGTCGAAGTACTTGTACGTGGCATAACCGGCGCCAAGAGGGCCACGGTCGTCGTGAAGTACGGGCGCGGGGTGTAATGGAGCAAGATCACGGCCCAGTCATAGATGGCATGAGTCCCATCACCGAGGCAAACACGATGATCGGCAGTGCCCTGTCTTCCAGCAGGCGGTCCATCTCGCGCTGGACGGATTGACCGGGGAGCCTGAGCGGCTTCCGCTTGAAGGGCTCGCTCCGCCATTCGCCTTGACATCGACGGATCGCGCATCGGATACTCCAGACACGAGGCAGGTGCGCACGGCAAGCCGGGGGTGGCGCGGCTCCGACGGGCTCGGGGGCACCGACGGTCGGATCGCGAGGCGACTTCCGACCGAGCATCCTTATCGGCGCTTTCGAGCTCGGATGCGCCGGACGCGTCGCGCTGTCCCCTGCACGCAAGGATACGACGATGGACCTCTGGCGAGAGTTCCATGGTCCCAACGCGGCCTATGTTCTCGAGCTGTACGAGCGGTACCGCCGGGACCCGCACTCGGTGGATCCCGTCACCCGTGAAGCCTTCGCCCGCCTCGCGGTCCCGGTGGAGGACAGCGGGCCGCCCGCCGCCGGACCGGCCCCGGAGCCAACCAAGATCGCGGGGGCCGTCAATCTGGCCCAGGCCATCCGCGGCTACGGCCACCTGGCTGCCCGTCTGGACCCCTTGGGTCGGCCCCCGCACGGGGATCCCTCCCTCGAACCGTCCGCCCACGGCCTGAGCGAGGAGGACCTCCGGCGGCTCCCGGCCTCCCTGGTGGGCTGCCCGAGCACGGATGTCTGTGCCAACGCCTGGGAGGCTGTCCGGGCCCTCCTCGCCATTTACGCCGGCACAACGGGCTACCGCTTTCGGCACATTTGGGACGCCACCGAGCGGGCGTGGCTGCGCGAGGCGGTCGAGTCCGGCCGCTACCGCCCCCCTAGCGACCGCGTCAACCCGCCAGCACTCCTCGAGCGCCTGACCCAGGTCGAGGTCTTCGAACGCTACCTGCACCGGGCCTTTCCCGGCAAGACCCGCTTCTCCCTCGAGGGGCTCGACATGCTGGTGCCCCTCCTCGACGAGCTGATCGGCGAGGCGGCCGAGGCCGGAATCGGCTCCATCCTCGTGGGCATGGCCCACCGGGGGCGGCTGAACCTTCTGGCCCACGTCCTGAATCGACCCGTGAGGCAGATCCTGGCCGAGTTCAAGGATCCGGCCCGCGACCAGGACCTGGCCCGCCGCGAAAGCATGGCATGGATGGGGGACGTCACGTACCACCGGGGGGCCCGCCGGGCCCTGGAGGGCGGCGAGGCGGTCCACCTCGTCGTTGCCATGCCCCCCAACCCGAGCCACCTCGAGTTCGTCAACCCGGTGGTGGAGGGGATGGCACGGGCCGCGGGCGCCCGGGTGAACCACCCGGGCATTCCCCGCTTCGACCACGCGGTCTCCCTCCCCATCCTCATTCACGGCGACGCCGCCTTCCCCGGCCAGGGGATCGTGGCCGAGACCCTGAACCTGTCCCGCCTCTGCGGCTACTACACCGGCGGAACCATCCACATCATCGCGGACAACCAGCTCGGCTACACCACGGAGTCCTACGACGCGCGCAGCACCCTCTATGCCTCCGATCTGGCCAAGGGCTTCGAGATCCCCATCATCCAGGTCAACGCGGACGACCCAGAGGCCTGCATCCAGGCCGCCCGCCTGGCCCACGCCTACCGCCACCGCTTCCACAAGGACGTCCTGATTGACCTGGTGGGCTACCGCCGCCACGGCCACAGTGAGGGGGATGAGCCGGGCTTCACCCAGCCGGCCCTGTACGAGCGGATCCAGGCCCACCCCACGGTGCGGGAGCGCTGGGCGGCCACCCTGGTAGAACGTGGGGTCATCCTCCCGGACGCCCCTCCGGCCCTCGAGGCACGGTACGTCGCCGCCCTCGAGGAGGCCGTCGCCTCCCTCGACCCGGCCACGGACTGGGAGGAGCCCCGTCCCGCCGCCCCGCAGCCGGGGGCTGCCAAAAGGGTGCGGACCGCCGTGCCCGCCGAGCGGCTCCGGGAGCTGGGTGAGGGGCTACGGCGGCTGCCCGAGGGCTTCACGGTCCACCCCAAGCTCTCCCGCCTCCTCCAGCGCCGGCGTGAGGCCCTAGGGGAGGCGGGCGCACCCTCCCTCGACTGGGCCGCCGCGGAGGAACTGGCCTGCGCCTCCATCCTGGCCGATGGCATCTCCATCCGCCTGACCGGCCAGGACACCGAGCGCGGCACCTTCGGCCAGCGCCACGCCGTCCTGCACGATGTCACAAACGGCAAGACCCACACGCCCTTGCAGGCTCTTCCCCAGGGTCGAGCCGCCTTCGCCGTTTTCAACAGCCCCCTCTCCGAGGCGGCGGCCCTGGCCTTCGAGTACGGCTACAGCGTCCAAGCCCCCGAGCGGCTGGTGATCTGGGAGGCCCAGTACGGGGACTTCGCCAACGGAGCCCAGGTCGTTATCGATCAGTTCCTGGTCTCGGCCCGTGCCAAGTGGGGGCAAACCCCCTCCCTGGTCCTGCTCCTGCCCCACGGCCACGAGGGCTCCGGGCCCGACCACAGCAGCGCCAGGCCCGAGCGGTTCCTCCAGCTCTGCGCCGAACTGAACCTGCGCCTGGTCAACTGCACCACCGCGGCCCAGTATTTCCACCTCCTGCGCCGCCAGGCTGCCCTGCTGGCCAGCGATCCCCTGCCCTTGGTCGTCCTCACCCCCAAGAGCCTTCTCCGCCACCCCCGCGCGGCCTCGCCCTTGCGCGACCTGGCCGAGGGGCGCTGGCGACCCGTCCTTGATGACCCCGAGCCGGGTGCGCGGCGCGAGCGGGCGGAGACCCTCCTCCTCTGCAGCGGGAAGGTGGGCGTCGACCTTCTGGAGAGCCCGCAGCGGGTCGAGCGGGCGACCGTTGCCGTGGCCCGGTTGGAGCAGGTCGCCCCCTTTCCCGCCGAGGAGGTGCAGGCCTGCGTTGACGCCTACCCACGCCTCCGGCGATTGGTCTGGGTCCAAGAGGAGCCAGAGAACATGGGAGCCTGGACCTGGGTCCAGCCCCAGCTCGCCCGCCTCTGCCAGGGGGGGGTCACCCTTCAGGTCGTCGCCCGGCCGGCCAGCAGCAGCCCCGCCGAGGGCTCCGCCAGCCGGCACGCCGCCACCCAGCAGGCGCTCGTGGCCGCCGCCTTTGCACTGGAGCCGGCCGCCGAGGCGGCCCGGAGGCCGACCCGCCGCCGCTAACGCGAGGAGAGCCGCATGCCCACGCGCATCATCGTGCCGGAGATGGGGGAATCGGTCGTCAGCGCCATCGTGGCCCGCTGGCTGAAGGACGACGGGGAGACCGTGGCGGCGGGCGAAGCCGTCGTGGAGCTGGAGACCGAGAAGGTCAACCTGGAGGTCGCCGCCGAGGCGGCCGGCATCCTGGCCATCGCCAAACCAGCCGGTGCAGAGGTCCGCCCAGGGGACGTCCTGGGCACGATCGCGGAAGCCGCGGCTCGCGTTTCGCCCGCGGCCGAGACGGCCGCCCCGGCAGTCAAGACCGGCGAGACGAGGCCTGCGGCCCCGCCCGCCGCGAAGGTCGCAGGGCCGCCCTCCCCACCGGAGCCGAGGGTCCTGGAAGCGTCGGCGGTCGTTCCCGCGCCCGTCCCCGCCGCCGCTGCCGAGACGCCCGCCCCGCGATCCCCCACCGACGCCCGCGGCGAGGAGCGGGTGCCCATGTCCCGGCGCCGGCAGACCATCGCCCGCCGCCTGGTCGAGTCCCTTCGAACCGCCGCCATGCTCACTAC
>Ga0316621_10000044_pt1 | contig 15171 bp, 29 predicted proteins | sample OWC_Aug_OW2_C1_D_2_FD_207664 | JGI IMG/M metagenome (GOLD analysis project Ga0316621, IMG submission 207664) | Wetland soil microbial communities from Old Woman Creek delta, Ohio, United States - OWC_Aug_OW2_C1_D1_C | ecosystem: Environmental > Terrestrial > Soil > Wetlands | place: USA: Ohio... | reverse complement strand
GAAGCAGGAGTACAAGCTCAAGCATCGACAGGCAGTGGTCTTCGCCAATGTGGCCCAGGATCGTTTCCGTCTGGTGGCCAACTTCTACGGGCTGGCAGTGCTCGTGCTGCCACCTATCGATCCCCAAGATCGCATCAGTCTCTACCTCAAGATCAGCCAGTTCCTGGGGAAGATGAACCCCCACCAGAAGGTGTTGCCCTGTCTGGCTGAAGAGGTGGCCAACGCTCAGGAGCGGCTGGAGCGGCGCAAGAAGCTGGCCAAGGCAGCTTCCAACAAGAGAGGGTAGCCCATGTCTTGGCAGCGCGAGAATGGGCGTCACTTCTCAGCCAAGCAGAAGAGTGCGATCCGCAAGCTCTACCGTGACGGGAAGACCGTCACCGAGATCGCTGAGCAGGTGGGAGCTGCTACTTCTGGGATCAGCTACATCGTGGGGACCGTGAAGAAGGACAAGCCTGAAGCTCCCAAGACTGAGGAGAAGTCTACTTCTCCCAACGGCAAGGTGCAGGTGCTCAAGGCCACTCTCTCCCTTCAGGAAGAGAATGAGTTCTTGCGGTGGTGGAACCAGGGCGAACGCAAGGGTTGGGTTGATCGCCTATTGAGCGAGATCCAAAAGTAGCGTAAAGTGTGGGGAACCAATGGCTTGGGCAGTGATCGGCATAGACGGTGGACTGCATGGTGCAGTGGTGGCGATAGATCAGAACATGCGCGTGCTGGGCTGCTTCGACATGCCCACGCTTCCGGTCACCAAGAGACGCAAGGGTGGCAAGAAGATCCACGCCAACGTGTTCGATGCCTCCGCTCTGCATGAGAAGCTCCACGCAATGGTGAACGTGCTGCACAAGCATGGCTACGCGGTAGCGATGGTGCTGGAACGAGCCCAGGCCATGCCTGGGCAAGGCGTCTCCTCTATGTTCACCACGGGGCGCGGCTACGGGCTGGCAGAGATGGCGGCAGTGTCCACGGGCAAGCCCTACCAGCTGGTGTCGGCCAACGTGTGGACCAAAGAGGTGCTCAAGGGATGCCCTGGAGAGGCCAAGGAGCGGTCGCTGCTCCAAGCCAGTCGGCTCTTTCCCAGGTTGACCCTGACCAAGCCCAACGGCAAGAAGCTCAGCTTGGATGGGCGTGCAGACGCCGCGCTACTCGCGTACTATGGGCTCAAGAACGTAGTCCCCGGGGAAGATCATGGATAGCCAACCCAAGCCACTGCCCCCACCGCCACCACCACCCAAGCCACTGATGCCAACGTGCCCGACGTGTCATCAACCAATGGTACACTGCACATGCCACGACAACGATCTCAAGAAGTAGGTGCCGAGGAGGTGCCTTCGGAGAAGGTCTTCGTTGCCGTGGATGTCAACAACCTGTGGCATGCCTGCAAGAGCATCTACGGGCCCACTGCACGGGTGGACTTCCTTGACCTGATCCAGCGCATTCAACGGGGTGGGTTCTCCAAGGTGCCCCGTGAGGTGCGGGCCCACGCCTACACAGTCTCAGCTCCATTCAGGATCGAAACTCCTGAGGGCACTACCCGCGTCAAGTCGGTCAACAACGAGCGGTTCGTTCAGGTGCTGGGGAAGTTCGGCTACCACGTCCAGACTCGAACCATGCGGTTCGAGAAGGGGATCGACAAGCCATTCCACACTGACTGGGATGTAGGGATCGCCATGGATGCGATCAACCAGCTCTCCTGGATGGACACGTTCGTGCTGGCTAGCGGGGATGGTGACTACGGCTTGCTGCTGCAGAAGATGAAGGAAGCTGACAAGCGTGTCGAGATCTATACCTTCCGCAGCAACGCCTCTGCCATCCTCTACGAGCTGGCCAACAGCATCAGCTACCTCGAAGACAGTCACGTCTACCAAGAGCGCCGAGTACCACAACCGTGATGCCAGCACCCACCAAGCGGACCCCGGTGGTCAGCCCGCTCACGCGCTCCCCCGCCAAGTTCAAGTTGGAGTCTGATCCTGTAGCCCAGATGTTCGAGAGTCTACTGCCTCCACAGCAGCAGCTCTCCCAAGCTGGTCTCCAGGGCGTCAATGCCGGTGACATCACCCCGCAGCAAGTGCAGGCGCTGCAGCGGCACAACCTGGCGTTGTGGGTCTCGGGATCAGGAATCGAAGTAGACCATCGCCCCTTCGACTTCGACAAGCATCGCTATCTCGTGCCCCTCTACATGGACCGAGGCAGAGAGATCATCCTCATGAAGTCAGCTCAGATGGGGGCCACCATCTGGGTGCTGCTCAAGCTGCTGCACTTCGGGTTGCACAACGATGCCAAGTCGTGCTTCTTCTTCCCCACCGAGGACGCCCTCAACGAGTTGAGCAAGGACCGCATGACTCCGCTGATCAACTCCAACCCGGAGCTGAAGCGGGCAGTGCAAGCCTCGGACACTCTGGGCTACAAGAAGATCGGCAACAAGTCAGCTCTGTACCTCAGGCACCTTGGGGGCGTGGCCTCGAAGGACTCAACTCCCTTCGACATGATCGCCTTCGATGAGGTGCGTCTGCTGGCTGCAGCTGACATCTCCCAGGCCCGTGAGCGCATCAGTCACTCCAGCTTCAAGTATGTGATCCAGGTGAGCACAGCGGGCTACCCCAACGCTGACATCCACAAGCAGTTCTTGCGGGGCACACAGAACTTCTGGCACTCGAAGTGCAACTGCCCTGATGGGGTGATCTTGTCTGAAGTGTTCCCTGACTGCATCGCGGTCACGAGCAAGGGAGAGGTCTACTACCGCTGCCCTCGGTGCAAGGTCAGGATCAGCGACCCACAGAATGGTCGCTTCGTACCTCACAACCCAGGTGCCCCAGTTCAGAGCTACCACATCCACCAGATGCTCTCGAAGTTCATCACCCCATCCGAGATCTGGGACGCCTACCAGACCACCGACAACATCAAGGAGTTCTTCAACGCCAAGCTGGGCAAGCCCTACGTGGATGAGGAGTCTCGTCCGGTGGGGGATGATGATCTCATGGCTTGTGAGAACCCTGATATACAGTGGGAGGGCAAGGCTACCCACACCGCCATGGGTGTGGATCAGATGTCAGGCAACAACTACGTGGTGATCGCCAAGCGCATGCCCAACGGCAAGAAGCGCATCGTCCACTTCGAGATCATTGACAACAGCAATCCACTCTACTGGGAAGCCGACAAGCGCATGTCCCCCTTCAAGCGGCTCTACCAGCTGATGAAGGAGTACGAGGTTGATCTTTGCATCGTGGATGCGATGCCCAATGCCAACGAGGCCATGAGCTTCGCCCGAGAGTTCCCCAAGCGAGTGTTCGTGAGCTGGTACATCGAGCAGCAGCGTGAGATCGCTCAGTGGGGTGACCGGCCCAAGTACAAGATGACCGTGCGCAAGGGCGGTCCTGACATCAAGTTCAAGCACAGCGTCATGCTGTCACGCTACCTGAGCATCGAGCTGGCCCTGAGATCAGTGGCTGAGCGTGAGTACGAGTGGCCACACCCCAAGGCTCTCGTGCAGGTGGCTCGCAATCCTACCTCGGGGCGCTACGAGCCCCTCCACATCTTCGAGACCCACTTCTACCAGCACCTCAAGGCTATCGTGCGGCAGAAGACGGTCATCGACGAGGTGACTGGGCGCTTCAAGATGGAGTGGATCAATCTGGGTCTGGACCCACACAGTGTCCATGCCCTGAACTACTGCAACATGGCGCTGGAGCGTCTCAAGCGTCAGCCGATGTTCTCTTTCGGTTAGGAGGAAGCTGTGGATCTGTGGGTGATCATCAGAGATGGGGACTGCTACGTGTTGCGGCGCTGGGCAGTGCGGCCAGATGGCACGGTGGGGGCTGATCTGGAGTTGAAGCGCAGCTCTGACCTGGAGCAGGTTCTGAACGAGGTGCCACCGCATGCGCGACGAGCTGACTCGAAGGCGCTGGGGGTGCCTGGGATGATCCAAGCCTGGTCCTGAGAAATCGACATACCCCATGCATTTTGTGGTTGACACCGATCCCACCCCTTGATAGTGTGGCTCTCGTTCCACGGTGTTCTGGCCTCGTAGGATGACGGGGCGCTGAGTCGGCTGGGAGTCATGACCTAAGCACGGCAGCGCAATACCAGAGTCCTCGGGAGTCGGAGGCGGATCCAAGAAGCCTGCCGACAAGAGGGTTGGACCCAGGCACTGAGGGACAACAAAGAGCCGAGCCAGGGAAACCTGGGTCGGCTTTTTGCCATTCTAGGGATCAGTTCTTCCCCTGCCAAACTACTGGGGCTCAGGTGTACTACTTAGGTAGAGGGGAGCCCCATGCCACTCATACCAGTCCAGCCTATCGGCACTCAGACCGCTGGTGCTTTCGTTGATGGGGAGCGCAACGGTCATCGGTTCGGTGAGTTCCAGATCAGAGAGATCCCCAAGTATCCACCTTCACCCAAGGGTGAGCAGCTGCGATCCTTGAGGCTGCAGATCCCCTACAGTCTACGGCAGGCAGCCAACCTTCTAGGGATCGGAGTGGTGCAGCTCAGTGGCTTGGAGCGGGGCACGCACACCTATACCAAATCCGAAGAGTGGGATCGAGCGTTCGATGCGCTGCGAAGGTTCATCCTGCCCAAGCCATAGGAGATCATATGTCCTTCCTCAAGACCGTGTGCGTGGACTTCGATGGCGTGATCCACGCTTTCATCAGCCCCTGGACTCAGGGGTGTGAGGTCCACGATGGGCCCGTGCCAGGAGCCATTGACTTCCTGCACGAGCTGGAGCGCAGCTCCCTTCGTACAGTGATCTTGTCTTCACGAGTGAACGATTCGGGTGGGGAGGATGCCATCCGTGCCTGGCTCAAGCAGCAAGGGTTCAAGTCCTACCAGACCATCGAGATCACCGCTACCAAGCCGCCAGCCTGCCTCTACATTGACGACCGAGCCTACTGCTTCGAGGGGACCTTCCCTTCAATGCAAGAGATCAAACACTTCAAGCCCTGGAACAAGAGGTGAGGGGTGCAGTTCCCGGACTGTCAGCAATGCGGCGCATGCTGCTCCTTTGGGGAGCAGTGGATCGAAGTGACTCAGGCCGACTATGAACGTCTACCCCACAGTCTCTTTGTAGAGCCTGCCATCGAGGAAGGGGACTGGCCTGGGGAGCTGCCTCCATACACCATGCGAACACGCAATGACCGATGCGTGGCACTGCAAGGGGACATAGGGCGATCTTGTACCTGCCTCATCTACGAACGTCGCCCTGAGATCTGTCGGCGCTTCGAGCGTGGCAGCCCTGAGTGTGCCTACCTGTTGGGGCATCATGGCCTCGGGAGACCTTGGTGAATGTACCTCATCAACACTGACTGCAGCATCGAGCCCTTCAACCCTGGTGGCGTGCTCGCCTGGGCCTACATCGCTCAGAGTGTGGCCGGCAGCAACAAGGGCCAACGCTGGGAAGAGTACGGGATCAGTGGGCGAGGAGAACACGCCACCAACAATCAAGGCGAGTACCATGCGGTGATCGCGGCGCTGCGATGGGCCATACGTCTACCACAGGTTGATCGTCGGCCTCTACTCGTGCGCAGTGACAGCCAGCTCATCGTGAGGCAGTGTAGCGGTGAGTGGCAAGTGAAGGATGCCCACCTGCAACAACTGCATACATTGGTGTTGAAAGCGGTGAAGCTCTATGGTAGAGCTGTCATCTTCAAGTGGATCCCTCGGGAGGAGAACACTGAGGTAGATGCGCTGTCCCGTCGAGCCTACCAACCCCTAGCCATTCAGAACGAGCTGGAGTATCTACGGCAGGGGCTGGGCAAAGAGTTGTGGCCCGACGATGACATACCGTTCTGATCGCATGGAGCGATCACGTTGAAGGAGAAGAACATGGCCAAGAAGGTGGACAAGAAGAAGGAGCAGCAGGAGCTGAAGAAGTTCAAGATCGGTGATCAGGTGAACTGGCAGAGCAGCGCCCGGGGCTACCAGACCGTGAAGGAAGGCAAGATCGTCGCCATCATCAAGGCGGGCGAAAACCCAACCTTGAAGATGCAGAAGCTGGAGAAGAACCACATCCTGCGCTGCAGCTCTGAGAGCCAGGTTCGCAAGATCGTGTCCTACCTCGTCTCGGTGGAGATCGGTGGTGAGGACGCCAAGCGGGCGCTCTACTGGCCCCGCACTCAGCATCTCGCGTGAGAAGGCTCTGCCCGTGGGGTAGGTGCCTCCTGATGAGGGTTGGGCGTGCTACCTACTCCACGGGCACTACATACGCGCATGTCTGAGCACTACCAGATCATCACGCTGCAGCTGGTGGACGGTCGCAAGATCGACGCGATGGTCAAAGCGTTCTGCACCGAGGACGAGATCCCTACACTGCGAGTGCATGAGATCTCCATCTCCATACCCAAGGAGATGCCCTCGGGCTGCCATTGGGGGCCAATGGGCGATGACAAAGATCAAACTGGTGGATGACAGCTGCGAGTTCTGTGCCGTGTGTGGCGAGCGAGCAGCCAGTGGCCCACATCTTCTGGAGTGGTGCTACGCGGAGATGCTGGCCGCATGCTGGAGCTGCGCTGCCAGCAACCCCAAGGGCCTGTTGGTGTGTTGTCGGAATGCAGTGGAGGAGCACATCTTCAACACCCCTTGCACGAGCTAGGTGGTGAGCATACAGTGGTACTTGTGAGCCAGCGAGTACCCTGATGACACGCACCCCTTTGGCCAAGAAGATGGCGCAGTTACAGCCCATTGCTGAGCCCAAGTCTACCACCGCTCTGGAGCCAGCTCGCGCACCCCATACGCGCATGCTGTCTCGGGCTTCAGTGGATGAGATCTTGGACCGCCGCCGCACCGTGCGCCGCATGCGAATGCGCGGGATGTCCTACCGTGACATCGCTCGCAAGCTGGGCGTGGGGGCGATGACGATCAAGCGAGACCTTGACTACATACGTGAGGAGCATCGCACTCGTTTGAGCGCCCTAGATCGTGAGGAGTACGTTGGTGAGGCCCTCTCGGTCTACGAAGAGTTGGAGCTGCGAGCGTGGCAGGACTATGAAGCTCTACTGCCAGGTGACAAGGACCGTGAGAAGTTCGCTCGCGTGATCAAGGATGCGCGTGCAGATCAGAACAAGCTGCTCATGGATCTGGGCGTGCTGGTGCGTGCGCCCACCGAAAGCGTCATACGAGTGAGCAACGAGGCGATCATGGGCTGGAGTCCTGAGGCTCAAGATCTAGTGGCCCTCGCACTGCTCAAGTCCAAGATGAAACCACTGGCTGAGCCTGAGCCAGAACGGCTCATCGAAGGACACGTTGAAGAACCTAGCGAGGAGGCGGTTGCTTCCCATGACGATCCTGACCAACCCACCTGAAGTTGATCACCCATACCAACGGCTGATCGAACAGCTCGCCTCAGTGGGCTTCACCCTGCTGCACTGTGAACAGGTGCAGCACGCTCACTGGACTCCCCATACAACTGAGCTGAAGATGGATCTCAGCTACGAGGTCAAGGTAGAGGTGCGCAAGATCAGCGAGCTGCCACCGGAAGGCAGCCTCGGACGAGTGCTGTGGGACTGCAAGAACGATCTAGGGAAGATGCTGCAGACCCAGATCGTGACTACCCCCGACGGCGCACGTTGGATCATACATGAGGTCAGGCACGAGATCATACGAGCGTCTACCCACATGCTCTCGCTCACGTTGCGGGAGCTACGTCTAGCACCACGTCGGTTCGAGGGCACTGACATCACGGTCAAGCTAGGCAATGAGAGCTTCAAGATCAAGAACTTCGAGACGCTAGAGCCAGGTGAGCCAGTCAAGGAGATCGAGCTACCGAGCCAGAGGCTGGCCAAGCTGCAAGCTGACCCACCACCGGAAGATCCATGGTCAGGCATCTACCTGAGCTACCAGACGCCTTCTGGGGGCGCATGCGTGGAGACCGCTACCGGCAAGCAGCTCGATGAGCTGGCTGCCCTGTGGGGCCTGACCCGGGGCACCATACCCATTGAACGCTTGGGATCAGCCAAGCCTTACCTACAGCCCGAGAGTGACTGCCAGTTGCGCTCCCGGCTGCAGCAAGCGAGGGGCGCTGCCGCCAAGCGTGCCCACGAGCAAGCCGAAGCCAAGCTCGCCCCCTCATACGATCCTGGCTCTACCATACAGCCTGAGGGCAAGCTACCCTCACCACTCCATGAGGCGATCTGCAAGCGCAAAGCGGACACGTTTTGGGGTGTGCCTCAAGACTTCAACGTGCCTCATACTGTACCCGTGACTGTGGACTTGAAGATCAACAGTGATGGCTCAATCCCAGTGGTGGACACCATGGAAGACATTAAGCGAGCCGTGCTAGAGCACATACAGCAAGCCCGCATCCATCCCTCACCGCAGAACGTGGCCACGGGCTTGAAGATGCTAGTTGATCCCAAGACTCAAGCCCAGCTCATACAGCGATGCGAGATCACCCAACCCAACAACGGCAGCGTTGTGGTCACCATGCAACTACACGAGCAAGCGATCAACACTGGCGTGCTCATAGGCACCATACGTAGGATCGTGGTAGACTACCTCAAGCAAGTGCTACCAGTCACCTGCACGTTCGAGACCTTGTTCTTGAGCCACAACGAAGCCCAACAACGAGGTTGGTAGTACATACACCTACAAGGAGCTAGTGATCCCATGCCACGCAAAGAGGAATACCTGGGACGCTTCTACTTTCTGAAGTCTGATCCCACTGATCTGGATTGGGAAGTGGGCAGCATCAACGAGCAAGCCAGCACGATCACCTTGCGCCGCTGGAAAGGTGGCACGGCAGAGAACGTCGAAACCCGAGAGGTCTCATACAGCGACTTCGAGACCCTCTACCAGTGCCAGCAACTTGATCCGCTCCCATGACCGTACTACATACACCAGCGTTCTGGTACGGGCTGGTGACTGGTGTGCTGCTAGCCATGATCTCGGGCATACTCCTCATCGCCTACATACACCACAAGATCAACCGAGAGGACAGCCCTGAAGACGACAGAGACTGTCCGGTCAACAATCGCTGCCCGGCCTACGTACCGGCAGCCAAAGGCCAGCGATGCACTGAAGCCTCGGAGTGCTCGCAGGAAGCCTCGGAAGATGACAGGTCCCCACCATACGACCCTGCAGCCTGAAGCCTGCCACAGCGCAAGCCAGCCCTACCAGAGCGCAAGCCGCAACCCAAGCCAGCAACCGAGCCCTACATACACCCCCAGTGCAAGCCCTCATCCGGTCCAGATCGGTCAATTCCTGGAATTGCCACGATCCCACAACCCAAGTCGCACACATACCATAGTGATCTCAGCCGCATACATACACCGATCCCTCAATTCCAGGAATTGCCAGCGATCTATCCGCCCTCGTACCGTGCTCCCAATACTCAAGTGAATCCACATACATACACCACAAGCTAAGGGCCTGTCTCACAACCCAAGCGGGCAACCGTCCAAGCCTAAGATCAAGCCAGATCTGCCCCTCAGTCCACCCCAGCAATACCCGAGTGATAACAGCCACATGCGAGTGACGATCCTCAGACACCAATGGATCTCAACCACATACCCTAACTCAAGTGAATCCGCACACATACACCCCACCTAACTGCAATGGATCTCATACCTCAGGAAGATCCCAAGCGACAACCGAGAGAAGAGGATCGAAGCAAGAGGCAAAGCCACAAGGCACAAGCCTGCAGAGGGTACATACACCCAAGGGAAGCAAGCTCCCCTCGGAGAGTACACATACAAGGCAAGAGGTCTGCAGAGCCAAGCCACTACATACAGAGGTCTACTGTCTACCGCATCGGTCTACCGTGAAGGTTCTACCGTAGGGTTCTAGGGGATCGTTCTACCGTCTACCGCAAGGTTCTACCGGGCAAGTTCTACCGGAGGGTTCTAGGCGTCTAGTCTAGCCGTCTACCCGAGCCTATAGGAATTGACCCCAAGCAAGCCCCCGCATCCGCCCCTGGCCCCTCGCGTGCGAGGCCCCCATGGGAAAGGCTTCGCCTCGCAGGGCCCAAGGGTTGACCGCATCCGGGTGGGGGTTGCAAGGCTTCGCAGGGCAAGAGATCAAAGCCTTAGGCTTCAAGGGGAGGGGGATCGCTAGCTGCAGCAAGGTTGACCGCATCCGGGTGGGGGTTTCGCTTGTGGTCTCATGGTCTTAGGGCCTAGCTCAGAGGTCAAGAGATCAAGGCTTCAAGATCGATGGGCCCTTAGGGTGGCCTAAGCCTATAGATTCACACGCCTATATGCGTGTGCGAGCGCAAGATCACAAAGGGTCTCAGGGGGTGGGGCGAACAAGCAGGCCAGCCGGTTGGGGCCCCCTTGGCTAGGCGAGATCCTGAGCCCGCTTGTGGATATGGAATATGCCGCATGGGGCCCCCTCTGGATGGTATTGATCTTATGATATAGGATCAGCCATAGATGTAGGGAAAGGTGCGAGCACAATGACTGCCAAACCAGCCGGGCTGAGGTGTACTACTTAGGCAGGAGGCAGGGACCATGGCCAAGCCCGAAGGAGCGAAGCAGCTGCGCATCATCATCGTGGGTGAGGTGAACACCGGCAAGACCACGGTGGGGAACCTGTTCGTGAAGGCGTTCCGCGAGATGGGGTTCCTCGCCGAGTTCGCTGGCGAGCAGCTGTGGGATGAGCAGGAGGTGGAGAAGCGGATTGGGTTGCTCCTGGGCAAGGTGGAGCGCGTAGTGATCGAAGAGGTGCAGGCCAACCGTGAGCCCGAGGGAGCTACGGAGGGTGGGACGCAGCTGGGAGAGTCCCCGCTGGCCCCGCTCCCCGTGGAGCCTCGGATTGCGGAGGTGCTCCAGGACTACCAGCAGCGGTACGCGGCGTTGGAGGAGGAGAACCTGAAGCTGAAAGCGGTGCTGTCGGAGCTGAACCGAGCAGTCGCGGAAGGGAAGATCATCGCAGGGAGCAAGTAGATGAGACGCCGGAAGGGTGACCCCAAGCCTCAGCTCACCAGTACTGATCGACCCACGCAGGTGGTGGCCACTGGAGAGCCTCGGTGCGAGAACTGTGGCTACCGGGAGATCGAATGCTGCTGCAGCTTTGGCAATCCGACTCGCTACCTGTGGTTCAAGCTGCAGGCGTTGATCAAGTTGGGGGATGCTGCCAAGCTGCTGGATGATCACCACACCCAGCTGCGCGTGAGCAGTGAGGATGTGGACGTGCGGCTGGACTCAGATCACTGGCACCGATTCATCGTAGCAGTGCGGAAGTACCGGGAGGGGTGACATGACTCAGTGCTCGATCTGCAAGAAGGAGAACACCCCGCTCGCGGAGGGCATGTGCATCGACTGCTTGAAGACCCAGCGACCCGATGTGGCCACCGTGATGCTGGGGATCATGCGGGAAGAGGAGCGCCTGCGGGATGAGGCCAACCGCAAGTACTTCAACCCCGCCCTGTGGGAGAAGGAACAGCTGGTGAAGATCATCGAACGCTACCACTTCTGCTGCATGAAGCTGCTGGCCAGCCGCTACCGGGATGGGGAGTGCGATGCCTGCGCCCTGACCCTCTTCGCCGATGAGGTGCAGGAGATCGATGAGGCCCTGATGAAGCTGCGGGAGGAAGGGCTGTGACCAAGCCTGCCAAGAAGCTGACTCCAGGGGCGGAACTGGTGATCTCCCAACTGCCCCAGTACGCTCGTGAGGCAGCTCCTCGGGTGTTGGAGCACCCTCATGTCCTGGTGGTGTCCCCACAGCTGGCAGCCCTGGCTAAGAAGTTCAGGAGCAAGCCTCAGGAGTTCATGGAGATGATCGTGTCGGGCTACTTCAATCGGCTGGGACTATCCCAGATGGTTGGTGGGCCCTCGGTGGATGAGGAGATCAAGCGGGCGGTGGCCCGGTGGAAAGCTCGTCAGTGTAGGAAGGCGAAGCCATGACCAAGCTGGAAGAGATCGATCAGGTCATTGACGAGATCATCACCTATCGGGCGCTGGTGCGGAAGGGGCATGATGGGTGGCGAGACCGCGACTGCCTCATGGACCGGCTACGGGAGTTCATCGAGAAGCTCGAAGCTCAGGACCGGAGCGAGTAGATGGAGGCCAAGTTTCTGCTCACTGCGGTGCCCTGGTTGCCACCTCAGGCGGTGCTCATGGTGACCCCGCCTGTGCCTACCACCTGGCGGGAGTGGCTGCAGGCAGCAAAGGAAGGTCGAGTGGTGATCTTGAAGAACCTGAAAGAGGACACTCATGAAGCACCACGTTGAGGTTCGCATCCTGATCCAGGTGGGCCAGCTGTGCTACGATGAGGTGCGGGTAGGATCCAACATCGAGACCGAGCACCTGATGACGCTGGCCGACAACGGGATCATCACGGAAGAGGTGCGCCAGGCGGTCACCCGGCTTCAGGTTCACCTCAGGAAGATCGAGCAGGAACTGCAGATCAAGGAAGGAGACGCCAATGGCTGACTGGGCATGGATGCGCGAGTATGACGAGTTCGCTCACGGGCCCTTCAAGACCAAGGATGAGGCCCTGGCCAACGCCCGGGAGGCGCTGCAGGGCTACTCACCCAAGAAGATCCACATTGGTGAGGTGGAGTACGCCACCCCCGCTACCCACGTCTGGGATGACGTGGACCGTCACCTGGAGGAGATGGATCAGAGTGCCGGCGACAACGGCTTCGCCTGGTGCGACGATGAGATCTTCGTGGTGAAGGACAAGGTGAAGGCTCAGGAGGCGCTCACCAAGCTGATGGAACAGTGGGCCGAGGAGTACGTCACCTCCGATAAGTGGTCCCTGATCGACTCGCAAGAGGTTGATCTTGACTCTCAGCAGTGACTTCCCGCTGCAGTGTCGGCGCTGCAAGGGTCGTTGCTGCAGCGAAGGCTACTTCGACTTCCTCCAGGTACTCCCGGAGGACATCACGCGCCTGGCCAAGCACCTGCAGATCACCTCGCGCCAGCTCAAGAGCAAGTACCTGGTTCACCAAGACGGGCTCTGGGCTCTCTTCTTGGGGAGAGGGTGCCCCTTCTTCGATCACTACAAGCACGCCTGCAAGGTTCACATCGCTCGCCCCCGGGGTTGCCGGGAGTTCGAGGTGGGCAGCGAGAAGTGTCAGCAGGCCCAAGAGGCTCCTTCTTTCATTCTCAACCAGCTTCATCGTATGATGCGGGGCTACTGAGATGAGATCCGAGGTAGCCCGTGCCCGCTCCCGTTCCTGAGATCACCGATGGCATCGAACGTTGCACCTGTCCCGACTGCCTTCGTCAGATGCCCTGGCGCAAGCAGTACAAGGAGCAGCGTGACAAGCAAGGGGGCAAGGCTCCCGCTCCTCGTCCCAAGCGTCGGCGCAGGAAAGTAGAGGATCACGATGAGTGACCAAGATCCGCCTGAGGTGCGTGCCCAGATCGAGTTCCTTACCACCGAGATGCGCAAGCAGCTCAAGAACAAGCTGGGCCATCTTACTCCCGAGCAGATCCGTCACGGGATCAGTGAGATGCTCAAGATGCTCGCGGAGCAGGTGGACAAGGGCTACGTCAGTGGGTTCGAGGTGGAGTGGAAGGGTGACACTGCGCTGATCTTCAGACGCTACCTGGTGGGCCACACGCCGTTCCCCTCTCCGCTCACCCTGGACATAGAGGTGGCTAAGGAGTTCGCCAGCACTGTGGCCGCTGCCACCTACACTGAGGTGAAAGTGTTGGACGACGTACCTGACCTATGCGATCATCCGCTCAGTCAGGATCTCACCTGCATGCAGAAAGATCCGCTTCACCCTGAACTGTGGTGCCCCCACTGCACTGCTTCCCTGCCCTGCCCCCATGGTCGAGCCAGCTGGCGGATGTGCCCGCACTGTCTCGGCATCAATGAAGCCAAGTGATCTGATGCAGCTGCATCATGCTGTGGAGTACAACGTGTTCGAGGACATCACTTCCAGTACTTGGACCCTGATCAAGTTCGGGGTCATGGTGACGGGAGTGATCTGCATTATGCCGCTGGTGTTGACGCTGGCAGCAGGACGTGAGCTAAGCCGCATGGTGCGGTGGTAAGAGGAAGGGAAGATCAAATGCCCGACAAGCAGCTGAAGTGTGTGGCGTGCCACAAGGAGTTCCCGTTCACGGAGGGGGAGCAGCGGTTCTTCGCCGAGCGCAACTACACCGAGCCGAAGAGGTGCAAGCCATGCCGCGATGCGAAGAAGGCGGAACAGCAGGAGCGGGATCAGCGGCAGCAGATGAGCCAGCAGCCGGTGCCCGATCAGATGATCGATCAGTACCGGGAGCGGTTCAACCGCAAGCGGGGCAAGGGACGGCGCAGAGAGAACGAAGGGAACGAGTAGCTAAGCATGTAGGACAAGGTACGAGATCAAAAAAGGTGTTACCTGTAGAGGGGGGCGAGATCCCACCAGAGCTGACGTTGGCAGCACGACTCCATGGGGCCCGCTGGCTACTGGAAGGAGCCTGTGCTGCACCACCAGCTGACCAACCTCAGCTGGCTGCCCTGGCGGCATCGTTGCTGCTGTCCTACTTGCGAGCGGTCAACGAACGAGACTTGGAGGGGGAACATGCTACCAAGTCGGGGGTCGATCTCTGACGGCTTTCAATCACCTGAGATCAGGAGTACACTCTGCCATGGACACCTCACCGGGAGGAAGATCATGGCAGACCCGGACGAGGTTGAAGAGTTGCGGCTGCAGTTGCAGCTGCAGGAGATCAAGCTAGAGGCACTGAGCTGGAGGTTATCAACGGTCCATCGGTTGCTGGTAGCTTGGCGCGAGCGGGAACTCAACGACTACGATGTGCTGGTTTGGGTTGGCAAGATCGTGAGCGGTTGTGCTACAAAGGAGGAAGTACCGTGGTGACTCTTGGTGAACTGCTTGGCTACAAACTCCAGAAGCAGCCGGGGACGGCAGCGGAGACCCCCAGGCAGGAGACGAACCTGCCAACAGAAGATCAATCCGAAGCCTCTGTTCGTGGATCTGTCCGAGGTGCTGACAGCGAGCCTCACCAAGAAGGACATTCGAGTGTTGGCTGAGCTGCTGAAGCCGGCCAACATCGAGGTGCTGATGTCCCGCGAGGCTCGCAGGTGGAGGATCAAACTCACGTCGTCCTGTAGACGACTGCAGGCTTAGGAGGCACCATGGCAGTCCGTGGCCCTACTGCGGAGTTCGAGGCCAAGGTGATCAAGAGCACCGAGAAGGCACTGCTGTGCCTGATCGAGGGGAAAGAGGTGTGGATCCCCAAGAGTCAGATCCACGATGATTCTGAGGTCTACGATGATGACCACGAG
>Ga0316621_10000038_pt1 | contig 15636 bp, 16 predicted proteins | sample OWC_Aug_OW2_C1_D_2_FD_207664 | JGI IMG/M metagenome (GOLD analysis project Ga0316621, IMG submission 207664) | Wetland soil microbial communities from Old Woman Creek delta, Ohio, United States - OWC_Aug_OW2_C1_D1_C | ecosystem: Environmental > Terrestrial > Soil > Wetlands | place: USA: Ohio... | reverse complement strand
CCGCGTCCGGCTGCGCCGCGGCGATCCGTTCCGCAAGCTGCTCGGTGATGATTGGGCCCGGGAGCACTGGTTCGCCACGCGGGAAGAGCGCGACACGCGCCTCGAGGAGATGAGCGGGCGCTACGTCTATTTCCGTCCGGGCGACGCACCGGCGCTGGATTTCGAGACGGTCGACCCCTGAACCGCGCCGCGGTCGCCGGCCCCTTCGCGGTCGGCCCAGCCCAGCAGCCGCCGCGTCACGAACCGGTACACCGGCTTGACCGTGCCCGCCCACACCGCCGACAGCGGCGACCGGCGCGCGAGGATCGCGCGCTCGCGCGCCGTGAGGTGCTCCGGGCAGTACGTGCGCTTGTGCTTGAGCAGGTGACGCAGGTCGTCGCGCGCCAGCATGCGGAACAGTCGCCCACGGTAGCGCGGCCGCATCGCCAGCTGGAAATCCACGAGCGCCGGGCGGCCGTCCGGGGTCACCAGCCAGTTTGGTTCCTTGGCGAGGTCGTTGTGCACGAGGCCGGCTGCGTGCAGGCGCCTGAGCAGCGCGAGCGCCTCGCGGAAGTAGGGTCGACCGACACTGCCGGCGGCCTGCATCGGCACGCCGGCGACCCACGAGCGAACCAGTCGACGGCCGTCCCACGAAATCAGCCGCGGCACGCCCGCCACGCGACGCAGCGCGTGCAGTGCGCGCGCCTCGCGGGCGGCCAGCCTGCGCGCGAGCCAGCCCACCCCGCGGGCCGCGAGCGTCGTGTCCCGCAGCACGCCTTCCAGGTCATGGTCGTCGGGCCGCACGCGCACGCGGCGCACCTCGCCGAACAGGTCCCGCTTGAGCGGCGCCCCTTCCGGCTGCGTCACGGCAGCGTCATCCACGTCGGCGTGACGGCGGCGCGCTGCAGCGCGTCCGCGAGGACGAGCAGCGCCCACAATCCGAGCAGCGTGCCGGCGTCGAGGACGGCTTTCCACAGCACGCGCGGACGGATCTCGAGGGTTTGCGGGACGCTGTATGCCGACCACCGTGGCCGGAAGGCGTTGACCGTGTCCGCATACCGCTCGAAGTCCTCGCCGTGCGCCGAGCGGAGGAACCGATCCTCCTCGCGGGCGGCCCGTGCATGGATGGCGGCGAACACGGTGAGCAAGGCCACCGTCAGCGCGGCGCTGCGGGCAGTGAGTCCGAATCCAAGCATGGCGAGCAGCGACAGCGCGTACAGGGGGTGGCGCAGTGCGGAGTAGGGCCCGGCACGCACGAGTGCGGCGTCCTTGTAGCCCGCGATGAACACCGAGCACCACACGCGGCCGAGTGCGGCGCAGGCGACGCAGGCGAGTCCAGTGAGTTGCAGCAGCAGCCCGGCAAGCCCGGACGCGGCGCTGCGCTCGGAGGTGGCCACGAGCGCGAGCAGGCCGAGCAACAGCAAGGCCGTAAGGCGCAGGCGCGGCGTGCTTCGCGACGTCGTCATGCGGGGATTCTAGCTGCCGCTTAGACTACGCACATGAACTGGCTGACCGATTACCTGGGCTACACGGCAGGCGCCGTGCTGGCCATCCTGCCCATCGTCAATCCGCTCGGTGCCGTGCCGCTGGTGATGACCGTTGCCGCTCACCTCCCGGAGCAGGAGCGCCAGCGCCAGATCCGCCGTGCGTGCCTCTACACGTTCTTCCTGATGACCGGCTTCCTGGTGGCGGGCAGCGTGATCATGAATTTCTTCGGCATCTCCATGCCCGGCATGCGCATCGCCGGCGGCATGATCGTGGCATTCCTCGGCTTCCGCATGCTGTTTCCGAGCCCGACGGTGGCGAGCGAGGTGGCCGAGCGCGGCGAAATGAAGTACGACATCGCGTTCACGCCGCTCGCGATGCCGGGCCTGAGCGGCCCCGGCACGTTCGCGGTGGTGATGAGCCTCTCGTCGCACGCCTCCGCCAAGGCGGGCTGGGACCAGGCAATCGATTTTCTCGGAGTTGCGACCGGCATCCTGCTGGTGGCGCTCGTCTCGTGGTTCACGCTGCGCGGCGCCGAGCGCTTCAACCGCCTGCTCGGCGCCACCGGCATGGTGGCCATGACGCGGCTGATGGGCTTCCTGATGATCTGCATCGGCGTGCAGTTCATCATCAACGGACTCACGGCGATCACCGCCGACCCGCGCATCTGGGGCGGACTCGCCGAGGCGGTACGGCAGACGCCGCCCTGATAGGCCGGGCGACGCCGGGTCGGTTACTGCGGCGGCGGGGCACCCGGCGCCGGATCCTCCATCGGGAACGTCTTCGCGCCTTCGGCGGGCGGCGGCTCCGGTGCGGCGGGCTGCGCGGGCACGGCAGGCTCGGTCGTGGTCGGCGCCGCGGAGACGCCACTGGTTGCGCGCGTCAGCAGTTCGGTGAACGCAATCGCCCCGGGCGGAGGCGTACCGGCCGTGCCCGCGAGGATCTGCGACGCGAGGATGCCCGATACCCCGTAGGCCGACTCGTTCGACCTGTCGTCAATCGAGATGACGCTGCCGTCGATGGCCACGCCGGCGAAGATGCCTTCGTTGCGCGCGTAGGCCAGGACCTGGGCCGAGAGCGTCGGGTCGGTGGCGGCCGCGGCCGAGCGGCCGATGGGTCCCGCCGCCACGCTGGCATCGGCACCGAGCGTGACCTTGCCACCGGCGATGCCCTCGACGCTCTTGCGCGACATCAGCACCAGCACGAGGTCGGTGGACTGCACGCCCCACTGGAAGCCGACGTTGGCGCCCGCGAGCGTGACGAACACCGGGTTGCTCCACGAGCCGTCCGGGTTGCGCACCGCCATCACGCCCCTGCCGCCGCGGCCGCCGATGATCAGTGCACCCTTGATGACGCTGGGTATCACCACCACGCCGTAGGCGCGCTCGAGCAGCCAGGTCGGGATCGCCTGCTCGGTGAGGAACGAGAACGACTCGAACACCCGGCGCGATTCTTCAAGCCGCGCGTCGGTCGCGGAGGAGGCGTGGGCGCTGACGCTGCCGAAGGCGAGCGCGAGCGAGGCGAGGAGGAGTGCGGCAACTCTCTGCATCGTGGCTGTTTCTCAGGTTGGGAAGCGGGGCGATGTTAACAGAACGCCGCCTGGCGCGGCCCGCGGCACCGCGCCAGGCCCGGGCACCCCAAGGCGGCGGAACTCCGGCGACATGATCAAGCCTCGGCCGTGCTGACTGGCAATCCCGCTTCGACTGCCGCCGGTGGCGTCTGGTTCCACGGCCCTCGAAGACATGCGCGCCGTGGACGATGTCCGGGCGGTCCGGGGCGGCGGCAGCGGTTACCGGCGCCGCGCGGCTCGGGTTTCATCCCGCGACCCCGCTCGCCTTCAGAGCCTCGATCTCGGCCGGCGACAGGCCGGCGCTGGTCAGCACCTGGTCGGTGTGCTCGCCGAGTCGCGGCGCGCACTGCGATGGCAGGCGCTTGCCGTCGAGCTTGATCGGGTTGGCGAGCACGCGGAAGTCGGGCCGGGCCGGATGGGGCAGGTTCCTCACCATGCCGATCGCCTTCGCGAATGGATTGTCCAGGGCCTGCGCGAGGTCGCAGACGGGCGCGACCGGCAACAGGCCTTGCAGTCGGGCCAGCCAGTGCTGCGTGGTTTCGCGCTCGAACTCGGCATCCAGCACCGCGGTCAGGGCGTCGCGGTTCGCGCGGCGCGCCCGGGCGTCGGCATAGAGCGGATCGGACGCCAAGTTCTCGCGTCCCAGCACGCCGAGCAGTGCGTGCCAGAACTTGTCGGTCATGCACATCACGAAGATCCAGCCGTCGCGCGTCCTGAAGAGCTGTACCGGCACGGCCGAGGGGTGCGAGCTGCGCGGCAGGCGTTCGGTCGGGTGGCCTTCGTTCAGGTACCAGTTGCCGGGGTAGGTGAGCTGGTGCAGCGCGACGTCGAACAGCGACACGTCGATGTCGCGGCCGCGGCCGGATTTCATGACGCCAATCAGCGCGCCGAGCACCGCGACCGCGGTCGTGATGCCGGTCATGTAGTCGATGATCGACAGGCCCATGCGCGCGGGTGGCGTGCCGGGCTCGCCGGTGAGGTGCAGGTAGCCGGCCTCGGCCTGCATCAGGTAGTCGTAGCCGGGCCAGCCCTTGCGCTCGTTGTCGCGGCCATAGGCCGACAGGTGCGCGCACAGGACCCGTGGATTGACCGGCCCAAGAGCGGCGTAGTCGAGGCCGAGCTTCTCCGGCTGGTCGCCGCGCAGGTTGTTCATCACCACGTCTGCAGTCCGCACGACCCTGCGAAAGGCGTCGCGACCCTCCGTACGCTTCAGGTTGAGCGCGACGCTCTTCTTGTTCAGGTTGAACGTCTGGAAGAAGTGGCTGTCCTGCTCGCCCAGGAAGAACGGCCCCATGCTGCGCGTGGCATCGCCGCCCTGCTCGCGGTTCTCGATCTTGATGACCTCGGCGCCGAGGTCGGCGAGGTACATCGAGCCGAACGGGCCGGCACCGAAGTTCTCGAAGGTCAGGACCCGGATGCCCGACAGCGGCAGCGCCGTGCTCGCTGCGCAGCCGGCGCGGTCATCTACGCCGCGGCCGCGAGCCTCGCGGCGACGCTGACCGCCCGGTTGCCGGACGTTCCGGGCCATGATGACCTCCTGGCAGTAGCGGCGTGGGCGCCGCGGCCGGTGCCTGTATATCATCCGCACTTTGCTTTTGCCCAGACGCTCGAGCGCGCCGGGGACACCGAGAACCGGGGCTGTACCTCGGCCTGAGCAGACCCGCCTAGTCGTTGTTGCAGTTCTCCCGGATCAGCTGCCGCTGGCGCTCGATCTCCGCCTTGTGGGCCGCGTCATCCAGGTACACGCGTTCTCCTTTTTCGTCGATGTAATAGACAGGACGATTCATCAACAGGTTGTGCAGGTTCTGCTGGGCCATGACGCAGGTGCGCTTGCGCGCAACTGCGACCTGGAGGGCGGCGATCTGCTGGCGCTCGAGTTCCAGGCGCTGCTGCTCGCGCGCGGCGGCATTCTCCAGTTGCTGCTCCAGCAGTTTTCCCAAGTTCTCCTGCGCCTGCCGGATCTGCTGCTCGTTGGGCTCCGGCTGGACCAGGACCGTCTCCGCCTTGCAGCCCGGGGGTGGCGGGCAGTCCGTGAAGTGGACGTTGCCTTCCTTGTCGGTCCACTTGTAGATCGTGCCTCCCGCACCGACGGCCGCCGCGCTTGCGAGGCCGAGCAGGACCGCTGCCAAGGCCGCCGTGATGCGCCGTGCCGAAGTACCCGTCGCCATGGCGTTCTCCAGGAGTCGCGACACGCCCGCGGACTCTTCGCTGCAGGCAGTGTCAACCCGAAGCTTACCGTCGGCAATGCGGGATCACGGCAGGTCGGTTTCGGGCCGCCGCTCTGCTAGGATTCGACTCAACATCCACTCCCGGTTCAGGCCGCGCGGCGCGGCCCGACGCATACCAGGCACACCGCCCGCAATCCGCGGTCATGGCCCGCAAAGGCATTTTCTTCCCGCTCAAGGACGCGGCGCTGCGCGACGACGTGCACGCGCTCGGCGAACTCGTGGGCGAGGTCCTGAAGGACCAGTGCGGCCAGTCGCTGTTCGACCTGGTCGAGGGTGACCGCCAGGCCGCGATCGGTCGCCGCCAGGGCGAGCCCGAGGCCGCCATCGCGCTCGTCGTGCGCGCCCAGGGACGGGAGCCCAGGGAGGCCCAGGAACTTATCCGCGCGTTCGGCACCTGGTTCCAGGTGGTGAACCTGGCCGAGAAGGTCCACCGGGTGCGCCGCCGCCGCCAGTACATGAACGACAGCAGCACGCCGCAGCCGGGCGGGCTCGAGGAGTGCTTCGGCAGGCTGGCTGCGCGCGGCATGACGCTCGAGCAGGTGGTCGCGCTGCTCGGGCGGCTGAGCATCGAGCCGGTGTTCACGGCCCATCCCACGGAGTCGACGCGGCGTACGCTGCTGCGCCAGCAGCAGCGCATCGCGCGCCTGTTGATCGGCCAGCTCGACACCACGCGGACGCCGGCCGAGCGTCGCGCCACGAACGAGCGCGTCCGTACCGAACTCACGACCGGCTGGCAGACTGCCGGCAACTCGCGCGACCGCCTGACCGTCGCGGACGAACGCGAGCACGTGCTGTTCTTCCTCGTCGAAGTGATCTACGAGGTCATCCCCGGCTTCTACGAGGAGATCGAGGATGCGTTGCGCAGCGTGTTCGGCGCAGCGGCGGCCGGCGTGGGCGTCCCCGAGCTTCTGCACTTCGGTTCCTGGGTCGGCGGCGACATGGACGGCCACCCCGACGTGCACGCGAAGACGATCCGCGAGAGCTGCCTGCGCCATCACCAGCTGATCGTCAACCGCTACTTCCTCGAGACGCAGGCGCTCGCGGAGCGGCTGAGCCAGAGCGCCAACCGCATCGCGGTATCCCCGGCCGTGACCGCACGCATCGAGCAGTACCGCAGCCTCATCCCGGGCGCCAAGGCGGCGACCCCTGCCAGCCACGATCGCATGCCGTATCGAGTGCTGCTCGGGCAGGTGGCCGAGCGCCTGCGGGCCACGTACGACGGCCGAACCGGGCAGTACGAGCGCGTCGAGCAACTGATCGACGACCTGGAGTTGATCGCGAGCAGCCTCGCGGCGAACCACGGTGAGCACGCCGGCCTGTTCCACGTGCGCCGCATGCTGCGCCGGGTCCGCAGCTTCGGTTTCCACCTCGCGACGCTCGACGTGCGGCAGAACGCCGACGTGCACCGCGAGATCATCGGCCGGGCACTCGGCGAGGAGGAGTGGCTCGGGCGCAGTCCCGAGCAACGACGCCTGCGGCTCGGCGCGGCGCTCGAGCGCGACGAATCGCCCGTCGCCGACCTGGATGCGGCCGCCAAGCGGGCGCTGTGGGTGTTCGAGGCGATGCAGCACTGCAGTCACCGCTACGGCCGGGCGTCGATCGGATCCTACGTGGTGAGCCTGGCCAGGGACGTGGACGACGTGCTCTCGGTACTGCTGCTCGCCCAGTGGGCGGGGCTTGCCGAAGGTCCCGACGGGGCCATCCCGCTCGACGTGGCGCCCCTGTTCGAATCGGTTGAGACGCTCGAGAACGCGGGCGAGATCGTGCATCGGCTGCTGACCGACCCTGTCTACCGGGAGCACCTGCGCGCGCGCGGCGACCGCCAGGTGGTGATGATCGGTTACGCCGACAGCAACAAGGACGTCGGCATCGCCGCGTCGCGCTGGCTGCTGCGGCGGGCCCAGGCGGACATGGCGCAGGCGTGCGACGCGGAGGGCGTCGAATTGCTGGTCTTTCACGGCCGCGGCGGCTCGGTGAGCGTGGGCGGCGGGCGCGTCGAAGCGCTGGTGAAGGGCCTGCCGCCGGGCGCGCTGCGGGGCCGTCTGCGCGTGACGGAGCAGGGCGAGAGCATCAACGAACGCTACGGCCAGCGCGCCATCGCGCTGCGCAGCTTCGAGCAGGCGGTGAGTTCCGTGGCGATGGAAGCGGGCGCCGGGCAACGGGTCGAGGACCTCGATTCGCGCTGGCTCGATGCCATGAACCTGCTGGGCGATTCGAGCCGCGCAGCCTACCGCTCGCGCGTCCACGACGATCCGTCCTTCGTCGAGTACTTCCAGGCCGTGACGCCGATCGACGTCATCGAGCGGATGCAGATCGGATCACGGCCGCTGTCGCGGGCGACCAGGGCCGGGGTGGGGGCGTTGCGGGCCATTCCCTGGATGTTCGCCTGGTCGCAGAGCCGGCACATGCTGCCGGGCTGGTACGGGACCGGCACCGGCCTGCGAGCGGTGGTTGAACGGCACGGCGCAGATCTCCTCGGGGAGATGTATGCGCGCTGGCCGTTCGTGGCAACCCTGCTCGACGGCGTCGAAGTGGCGCTCGCGAAGGCCGACATGGCCATCGCCGAGTTCTACGACCAGCTGGCGGCACCGCGGCACCAGTACCTTGCGGCCGAGATCCGCCGCGAGTACGAACTCGCCGCGCAGCACGTCCTCGCCGTGAAGGGTTGCGCGCGCTTGCTCGACTCGGAGCCGACCCTGCAGCGATCGATCCGGCTGCGAAATCCCTACGTGGATCCGATTCACCTCATGCAGGTCGACCTGCTGCAGCGCTGGCGCGACGGTGGCCGCCAGGATCGGGAACTGCTCGAGGCGCTGATCGCCTCGGTGAACGGCATCGCTCAGGGGCTGCAGGGCTCGGGCTGATTGCAGCAATCCCTTGTTGACTCGGCTGTGTCCCTGCACTAGCGTCGAGTTCGCGCAGATGCATCGCGCGGCCGTCGCCGCGCCCGCACTACCTAGGGAGTTCCAATGGCAGCGAAGAAGAAGGCGCGTCGCACGACGCACCGCAGCAGCAAAGGCACCAAGCTCTATGCCGTCCGCGATGCCAAGGGTCGCATCAAGGACATCCAGTCGTACAAGCGAGCCCACGGCGCGGACCTGAAGCGCAAGGCGAAGGGCGAGACGGCCAAGAAGGGCAAGGCAACCGCCAAGCCCAAGGCAAAGGCCAAGGCCAAGGTAAAGGTCGCCCGCACGAGGGTCGCCAAGGCCAAGGCGGCTGTCCGCAAGGCCGTGAAGAAGGCGCCGGTCCGCGCGCAGAAGCGGGTTGCCGCGGTCCGCGCCGCGGTGAAGAAGGCACCGCGTCAGGCCCGCGCCGCCGTGCAGAAGGCGGTCAAGAAGCTGCCGCCCAAGGCGCAGAAGGCCGTGGCGAAGGCCGAGAAGCAGATCGCCCAGACGGTGACGGCCGCGAAGAAGCAGGCCGCGGCGACGGCGAAGCAGGCCGAATCGATGGCGTCCAAGGTGCAGGAAAGCGCCGAGAAGACGGCATCGACGGTGATCGGCCAGGCCAAGGACCTCTTCGAGCAGGCCAGCGACGCGGTCGAGTCGGCCGTGAAGTCGGTGATCCCGGGCGAGTCGAAATAGGCCCGGCTCCCCTCCGGCCGCCGCTCGCGGCCGGACGACCAGGCCCCGCGCGGCGTGCCGCCCGGGGCCTGTTTCGTTTCAGCGCAGGTCGCGGTCGCGCGTCACGCTGAGGCAGGAGCGGCGCCGGGTGAAGTGCGCGGGAAATCCACCGGTCGGGTCGCAGCCTTCGCCCGGGACCTGCGCGTAACCCGCGTCCCACGGCATCACCACGCGAAATGCGTCAGGTCGCACCTCGATGCGCGGCATCACGGGCGGCGTCGGGCGGTCGCGCTCTGCCTCGAGCATCACGGCCAGCGAGCCGTGCCGTGCGTGGCTCTCGGCGAGGTCCTCGAGCGTGAGCAGCGTGGGCGGCACGACCCGGATCTCGCGGCGCTCCAGCGCTTCCTGGATCCGGGCGGGCCGAACCCAGGCGTGCTCCGTGAGCTCACCGCGATCGGCGCTGGCCGCCTGGTCGGCCGGCACCGCGATGGCGAAGAAGCGCGTGTCGAAGCGCTTCGGCTCGAGCGACGGCGTGATCCAGTGCGACCAGTACAGCAGCGGTGCGAGATCGAGATAGAGGTCCTCGCGTTCGAGCATCGTGACGAAGGCGCCCGCATCGTTCGCCACGGTCTCGCGATGCGCCTGCAGGCGGGCAGTGCAGTCGTGGCCGCAAGTCGCTCCGGCTCGGTCGTGGGCGAGCAGCACTCCCGACTCCTCGAACGTCTCGCGACAGGCAGCCACGTACAGGGCGAGCGCCGCGTCTTCGGCGAGCGGTTCGCCCTGCGGCGTGCGCAGCCGCCCGCGCCACGCGCCGCACGCACCGGGCGCGATCCGGGCCCGGATCGCGGCGGAGGCGTCGGAGACGTCGACCCGGCCGCCCGGGAACACCCACATGCCCGCCATGAACGAGAGGCCCGAGCCCCGGCGCATCATCAGCACCTCGAGCGCGCCCTCGACTTCCCGCAGCAGGAGGACAGTGGCGGCGGCGTGCATCAGGCGAGCTTTACCAGCTGCTTGCCGAAATTGCGTCCCTGCAGCAGGCCAATGAACGCCTCGGGAGCGGCACCCAGGCCCTCTGCGATCGTCTCGCGGTACTTGATCCGGCCGGCGGCCACTCCGCGGCCGAGCTCGGTGAGTGCCTGCGGCCAGTCGGCCATGTGATCGCTGACGATGAAGCCGCGCAACTCGAGACGCATCACGAGCAGCGCGCGCACGTGGTGGATGGCGATGTCCTGCCCGTTGTAGCCGGCGATCAGGCCGCACAGCGCGATGCGGCCGAAGGGATTCATGCAGGCGAGCGCGCCGTCGAGGCACACGCCGCCCACGTTCTCGAACAGGCCGTCCACGCCGCTTGGCGCCGCCTCGCGCAGCGCGCGGGCCATCGACCTGACGTCGCCGTGGCGGCGGTGGTCGATGCACGCGTCGAAGCCGAGTTCCGACACCACGTAATCGCACTTCTCCTGGCCGCCTGCGATGCCGATCGCACGGCATCCCGCCTGCTTGGCAAGCTGGCCGACCACGCTGCCGACCGCGCCGCTCGCCGCCGAGACCAGCACCGTCTCCCCGGCCTTGGGGCGGCAGATGCGGTTGAGGCCGTACCATGCCGTGACGCCCGGCATGCCCACGGCGCCGAGGTAGGCCGACATCGGCACCGCCCGCGTGTCGACCTTCATGAGCCCGGTGCCGTCCGACAGGCCGTACTCCTGCCAGCCGAACATGCCGAGCACCGTGTCGCCGGCGGCGAATCCGGGATTGTTCGATACCTCGACCACGCCGACCGTGCCGCCGACCATGGTCTCGCCGAGCTTCTGCGACTCGGCGTACGACTTGGTCTCCTCCATGCGGCCGCGCATGTAGGGGTCGAGCGACAGGTAGTGATTTTGCACCAGCACCTGCCCCGGGCCCGGCGCGGGAATCGGCACGCGCTCGAGGCGGAAGTTCTCGGTGGTGACCCAGCCCTGCGGGCGGCTGGCGAGGACGATGCGCTGGTAGGTGGCGGTCATGAGCGGCTCCCGGGGATTGAGCGTCCACCGTAGCAGGCCCCGCGGCGTGCGAGAACCCCGCCGACAGGCCGGTGGGCCCGGGCAGGTATCATGGTCGCCCCTGCCGCCGCCTGGATTACGATGGACTTCACGCTGATCCTGCTCCTCATCGCGCTCAACTCGGTATTCGCGCTGTCGGAGATGGCGATCGTCGCCTCGCGAGGCGCGCGCCTGCAGCATCTCGAGGAGGAGGGCCACTCCGGCGCGGCTGCCGCGGCCGCCCTGCATCGCGAACCGTCCCGTTTCCTGTCCACCATCCAGATCGGCATTACGGCCGTCGGCGTGCTGGCCGGCGCGGTGGGCGAGGACGTGCTCGCGGACCCGCTGGCGGCCCGGTTGCGGCAGTGGCCGTTGCTCGAGCCCCACGCGGCGGGCCTCGCTTTCGCGGCCACGGTCGCCGTCATTACCTACCTGTCAGTGGTGCTCGGGGAGTTGGTGCCGAAGCGGCTCGCGCTGCTCGGCCCGGAGCGTATCGCCCTGGTCGTCGCACCGCCGATGCGGTGGCTGGAGAGGGCCGCCACGCCATTCGTGTGGTTGCTCGCGAAATCGAGCGACGCCGTGCTGGCTCTCGTGCCGAGGCACGCCAAACGGGAGCCGCCGGTGACGGACGAGGAAATCGCGGTGCTGATGGGGCAGGGCGCCGCCGCGGGCGTGTTCCACGAGAGCGAGCAGGCGTTCGTGTCGAACGTACTGCGGCTCGACGAGCGTCGCGTGACGAGCATCATGACGCCCCGCCAGCAGTTCTATGCGGTCGACCTCGACGATGACAGCGCGACGATTCGCGCCCAGGTGGCGTCGTCACCGCACACGCGCATCGTGGTGTGCAAGGGCGGCACCGACAACGTGCTCGGCATCGTCGAGTCGAACGAGCTGCTCGCGGACCTGCTGGCCGGCCGCCCGCTCGACCTGGCGACGCGCCTGCGCGATCCGCTGCGGGTGCCGGAGACGGCGACCACGACGTCGTTGATCGAGACATTCCGTGCGGAGGGTCGGCAGCTCGCGCTCGTGATGGACGAATATGGCGAGGTGCAGGGCCTGGTGACCGACTCGGATTTCCTCGGCGCCATCGTCGGCGAGATCGGGGCCACGGGCGAGCCGGCGCCCACCGGAGTCCAACGGCGCGACGACGGTTCGTGGCTGGTCGACGGCGGCCTGGCCGTGGAAGCACTCGAGGACGTGCTGGAGATTGGCCCGCTGCCTGGCCAGGAGGAGCACCAGTACACGACCGTCGCCGGTTTCGTGCTGCACCAGCTCGGCCGCATTCCGCAGCCGGCGGATCACTTCAACTGGGAAGGTTTCCGCTTCGAGGTCATCGACATGGACGGACGGCGGGTGGACAAGGTGCTGGTGAGTGCGGCGAGTGGTCGGGATGAGAGGATTTGAACCTCCGACTCCTACGTCCCGAACGTAGTGCTCTACCAGGCTGAGCTACATCCCGTCGCCTAAGCCGACGTGGCGGGCGGCGCGTTCAGTGCGTGCGACTGACCGCGAAGTCCGCGAGCGCGCGAAGCGCCTGCTGGTATGCCGAGTCGGGAAGATCGGCCAGGGCTTCGTTTGCGAGATCTCTCTCTCGCTGCGCGAGCCGAGCAGTGTACTCAAGGCCCCCCGACGATTCAATCGTCCGGGTGATCGCCTCGAGATCGTCGAGGCCGCCTGCCTCGATGGCCCTGCGGATCCGGGCGGCCTCCTCGGCCGGGGCGTGGCCCAAGGCGTGGATCAGCGGCAGCGTGGGCTTGCCCTCGGCGAGGTCGTCGCCCAGGTTCTTGCCGAGTTCCTCTCGGTTGGCCCGGTAGTCCAGCACGTCGTCCACCAGCTGGAACGCGGTGCCGAGGTGCCGGCCGTAAGCGATCATCGCCTGCTCGACCGGGGGCGGGGCATCGGCGAGGATTGCCGCCATCTGTGCCCCGGCCTCGAACAGCTTGGCCGTCTTGCGATAGATGACCTCGAAGTAGCGCTGCTCGGTCGTCTCCGGGTCGTGGGCGTTCATGAGCTGCAGCACCTCGCCCATGGCGATGGTGTTGGTCGCATCTGCCATCACGGCCTGGATGCGCAGGTCGTCGAGCGACACCATCATCTGGAACGAGCGCGAGTAGAGGTAGTCACCCACCAGCACGCTCGCCTGGTTGCCGAAGACGTGGTTGGCAGTGTCGCGGCCACGCCGCATTTCCGAGCCGTCCACCACGTCGTCGTGGAGCAGGGTGGCCGTGTGGATGAACTCGATGATGGCGGCCGCCTCGACATGGTGGTGGCCGGTGTAGCCACAGGCGCGGGCCGCCAGCAGCACGCTGAGCGGGCGCAGCCGCTTGCCGCCGCCGCCGATGATGTACTGGGAAATCTGGTTGACCAGCATCACGTCGCTCGCCAGCCGCTCGACGATGACCCGGTCCACTTGGCGCAGATCGTCCGCGACCAGCGCCCTGACGTCTTCGAGTTGCATTCCCGCCACGGACCCCCCAACGAAAGGTGGGCGCATGGTACCCGGCGGGCCGGGGCGAGGGAATGGCGAGAGGTTCCTAAACGCTTGATTCGAGCGGCCCGGACCCGTAAACTTCCGCGTCTTTCTGCCGGGGGTGCACCCCGGCCCCTGTGGAGTCCCAAGAGATGTACGCGGTCATTGCGACGGGCGGCAAGCAGTATCGCGTCGCCGAAGGCGACGTGGTGCGGTTGGAAAAGCTCCTGGCCGAGCCGGGCGCTGCGGTTGAATTCGACAAGGTGCTGGTCGTCGGCCAGGGCGCGGACATCAGGGTCGGCAAGCCCTACGTCGAGGGCAGCAAGGTCACGGGCACCGTGCAGAAGCATGGCAAGGGCGACAAGGTGCGGATCGTCAAGTTCCGCCGCCGCAAGCACTACCTGCGGCAGGGCACCCATCGCCAGCCCTATACCGAAGTGAAGATCACGGGTATCGCGGGCTGAGCCCCCCGGCAACCCTAGGAGAAAGCCATGGCACATAAAAAGGCAGGCGGCAGTACCAAGAACGGTCGCGAGTCCGAGAGCAAGCGTCTGGGCCTGAAGAAGTTCGGCGGCCAGCGCGTGGTCGCGGGCAACATCCTGGTCCGGCAGCGCGGCACTCAGTACCGCGCCGGCGATAACGTCGGCATCGGTACCGACCACACCCTGTTCGCGCTCACCGACGGCACCGTCAGCTTCCGCCGCAAGGGCCCCGAGCAGCGCGTGCACGTGTTCGTCGACCCGGTCACGAACTGAGCCGACCAACGCTTTCCGCTTGGCGAAGGCCCCGGCACTCCCGGGGCCTTTGCTTTTCGGGGTCCGGTTTCTTCACTATCCCCCATCCCCCATCGCCCATCCCCTGCCGCCATGAAGTTCGTCGACGAAGCCACGATCAAGGTCCAGGCCGGCAACGGCGGGCGCGGCATGGTGAGCTTCCGCCGCGAGAAGTTCATCCCGTTCGGCGGGCCGGACGGCGGCGACGGCGGCACGGGCGGCAGCATCTATGTGGTCGCGCAGAAAGGGCTCAACACGCTGGCGGACTTCCGCTTCCAGCGCACGTTCAAGGCGCAGAACGGCGAGCCCGGCGGCAGCGCCGACTGCAGCGGCCGTGGCGGGGAGGACCTCGAGATCGTCGTGCCGGTGGGCACGGTGATCTACGACACCGACACCGACGAGACGCTCGGCGACCTCACCCACGACGGTGAGCGGATCCTGGTGGCGCGCGGCGGCAAAGGCGGACTCGGCAACCAGCGCTTCAAGAGCAGTACCAACCGCACGCCGCGCAAGGCGACGCCCGGGTTCCCCGGCGAGAAGCGCGAACTTCGCCTCGAGCTCAAGCTCATTGCCGACGTGGGCCTGCTTGGCCTGCCGAATGCCGGCAAGTCCACGCTGATCAGCGTCGTCTCGGCCGCGCGCCCGCGCGTCGCGGACTACCCGTTCACCACGCTCCACCCGAACCTCGGCGTCGTCTACGTGGGCGAGCAGAAGAGCTTCGTGATGGCCGACATCCCGGGCCTGATCGAGGGCGCGGCGGAGGGCGCCGGGCTCGGCATCCGCTTCCTCAAGCACCTGCAGCGCACGCGGTTGCTGCTGCACCTCGTGGACATCGCGCCGCCGGATCCGGACGCCGACCCGGTCAAGGACGCGCGCGCGATCGCCGCGGAGCTCAAGAAGTTCAGCCCGGAGCTCGCCACGCGCGAGCGCTGGCTGGTGCTGAACAAGCTCGACCTGATGCCGCCCGACGAAGCCGAGAAGCGCTGCAAGGACATCGTGCGCCGCCTGCGCTGGAAGGGGCCCGTGTTCCGCGTCTCGGGTGCCACGCGCACCGGCACGAAGGAACTGTGCCAGGCCGTGATGCGCAGGCTCGATGAGGTCGCGACCGAGGCGGCGGAGACGGGGGCGAGCGGCTGAGCGGCCCAGGCGGGCGGCGGCGGAAACGAAAAAGCCGGCACGAAGCCGGCTTTCTCTGGAGGCATGGGCCGCGGCTTACTTGGCAGCGAGCGCCTTCACCTTGGCGTTCAGTTCGCGCTTGTGACGCGCAGCCTTGTTGCGGTGAATGATGCCCTTGTTGACCATGGTGTCGATGACCGGCTGCGCGGCCTTCAGCGCCTCGGCAGCCTCGTCCTTCTTGCCGGCGCCGACGGCGTTGAGCACCTTCTTGATCGAGGTGCGCAGGCGGGAGCGGGCAGCCATGTTGTGGGCCCGACGCTTGACGGCCTGCTTGGCGCGCTTTTCTGCGGACTTGATGTTCGCCACGAATTCAGTCTCCTGGTGAGCCGCGCATTTTGGCGGAGGATGCGGATCCGGTCAACCCTCGCTATAGT
>Ga0316621_10000036_pt1 | contig 15800 bp, 11 predicted proteins | sample OWC_Aug_OW2_C1_D_2_FD_207664 | JGI IMG/M metagenome (GOLD analysis project Ga0316621, IMG submission 207664) | Wetland soil microbial communities from Old Woman Creek delta, Ohio, United States - OWC_Aug_OW2_C1_D1_C | ecosystem: Environmental > Terrestrial > Soil > Wetlands | place: USA: Ohio... | reverse complement strand
ACGACCAAGGAACACGCTTCGCCGCGCGCCCGGTGCGCGTCGTCAGCCAGGGCGGCGACAGCGTGCTGGTCGAAGGCGTGCAGGCTGGCGAGCGCGTCGCCGTCAAAGGCGTTTCCGGCCTGAAGGCGCTGCTTGCCGGCGTCGGCAGCGAATAATGCTCGACGCCCTGATCCGTTTTTCACTGACCCAGCGCCTGCTGATTCTGGTGCTGACCGTCATGTTCATCGGCGCCGGCGTCCAGGCTTTCCTCGGCCTGCCGATCGACGCCTTTCCCGATGTCTCGACGACGCAGGTCAAGATCATCCTGAAAGCGCCGGGCATGACGCCCGAGGAAGTCGAAACCCGCCTCGCCGTGCCGGTCGAGCAGGAACTGCTCGGCATCCCGCACCAGCGCCTGCTGCGCTCGACTTCCAAATACGCGCTGACCGACATCACCATCGATTTCGAGGACGGCGTCGACATCTACTGGGCTCGTCAGCAGGTCGGCGAACGCCTGGCCACCGCCATGGGCAACCTGCCGCCCGGCGCCAGTGGCGGCATGGCGCCGATCACGACGCCACTCGGCGAAATGTTCATGTTCACCATCGAGGGCGATCTCTCGCTGGCCGACAAGCGCGCCCTGCTCGACTGGGTAATCCGCCCGCAACTGCGCACCATCCCCGGCGTCGCCGACGTCAACAGCCTGGGCGGCGAGGTAAGGACCTTCGAGGTCGTACCGCAGCCGCAAAGCCTGGCCGCACGCGGGCTGGCCTTGAAAGATTTGCAAGCGGTGCTGGAAACCAACAACCGCAATGACGGCGCCGGTCGCCTGAATGATGGCGAGGAAGCCCTGCTGGTGCGCGCCGAAGGGGCGATCCGTACGGTCGACGACGTAAAAGCCATCGTTTTGCAGGCCAGGGACGGCAAGGTGGTGCGCGTCGGCGATGTCGCCGAAGTCCGTTTCGGCGCCCTGACCCGCTATGGTGCGGTGACCCGCAACGGTCAGGGTGAAGCGGTGCAGGGGCTGGTGCTCGGCCTGCGCGGCGCCAACGCGCAAAGCGTCGTGGCCGGCGTCAAGGCGCGGCTGGCCGAGATCGCGCCGACGCTGCCGCAGGGCGTCACCATCGAACCTTTCTACGACCGCAGCAATCTGGTCGGGCGCGCTGTCGGCACCGTCGCCAAGGCGCTGCTCGAAGCCATCGTTCTCGTCGTGCTCCTGCTCCTCGCCTTCCTCGGCAACCTGCGCGCGGCGCTGGTCGTCGCGCTGATGCTGCCGCTGTCTGCCCTCGCCACCTTCATCCTGATGCGGATATACGGTCTGTCGGCCAACCTGATGAGCCTCGGCGGCCTCGCCATCGCCATCGGCATGCTGGTCGATGCGGCGGTGGTCGTCGTCGAGAACGTCGAAAGCCAGCTCGCCGAGGCGCAGGAAAACCTGCCGACGCTGCACCTGATCTTCCGCGCCGCCAGCGAAGTCGCCGCGCCTGTAACGTCGGGCATCGTCATCATCATCATCGTCTTCCTGCCGCTGCTCACCCTGCAGGGGCTGGAAGGCAAGATGTTCGGGCCGGTGGCGCTAACCATCGTCTTCGCGCTGGCCTCCTCGCTGCTGCTGTCGCTGACCGTCGTGCCGGTGCTGGCCTCCTACCTGATCAAGCGTGGCGCACATCACGAGCCGTGGCTGGTGAAAAAACTGGCCGCCGCCTACGACCGCGTGCTGTCCTCGGCCCTGAGCCACAGCCGAACCTACGTGATCGGCGCCCTGATCGCGCTGGCCGCTGCCGCCGGCGCCTTCCTGCTGCTCGGCAAGAGTTTCATGCCGACCATGGACGAAGGCGACCTGATCATGCAGCTGGAAAAGCTGCCGTCGATCGGCCTCGACCAGACCATCGCCATCGACAGCCGCGTGCAAAAAGCCATTCTGGAAAAAGTGCCGGAAGTGAAAGCCATCGTCGCCCGCGCCGGCGCCGACGAACTCGGCCTCGACCCGATGGGCCTCAACCAGACCGACACCTTCATGGTGCTGCAACCGCGCGACACCTGGCGCAATGACGATCCCGCGTGGCTGGCTGACCAGTTGCGCGCCGTGATGGCCGACTTCCCCGGCATCGGCTTCTCCTTCACCCAGCCGATCGACATGAGGGTTTCGGAAATGCTGACCGGCGTGCGCGGCGACCTGGCGATCAAGGTCTATGGCCCCGACCTCGCGACACTGAACCATCTGGCCGGCGAGATCGTGACGGCGGTAAAGAAGGTACCCGGCGCCGAAGATACCTTCACGCTGAAGAACGATGGCGTGCAATACCTGAAGGTTGCGGTCGACCGCCTGGCGGCGGGCAGATTCGGCCTCAATGTCGACGACATTCAGAACGACCTGAAGGCCTTGCTCGAAGGCCGCAACGTCGGCATCGTCATCGACCAGGGACGGCGCGTGCCGGTCGTCCTGCGCGGCCCGCAAAGCCTGCTCGCCTCACCCGCCGATTTCGAGGCACTGCGCCTGAGCGTGCCCGGCGGCGGCAGCGTGCCACTGGCCAGCGTCGCCAGAATCGAGCGCGTCGATGGCCCTGTCAAGGTCGACCGCGAAAATGCCCAGCGCTACGTCGTCGTCCAGTCCAATGTCCGCGACCGCGATCTGGTCGGCTTCGTCGAAGAGGCGAAGGCCGCAGTCGCCCGTGACGTCAAGCTGCCGGAAGGCTACCGCCTGGCCTGGGGCGGCCAGTTCGAGAACCAGCAGCGGGCTGCGGCACGCCTGATGATCGTCGTGCCCGTGGCGCTGCTGCTGATCTTCTTCCTCCTCTTCTCGACTTTCGGCTCGGTCAGACAGGCATTGCTGGTCCTGTCCAACATCCCGTTCGCAATGATCGGAGGCGTCTTCGGCCTGCTGATTTCCGGCGAGTACCTGTCGGTGCCGGCCTCGGTCGGCTTCATCGCCCTGCTCGGCATCGCCGTGCTCAACGGCGTCGTCATGGTCACCTACTTCAACCAGTTGCTGGCACGCGGCCTGCCGGTTGGCGAAGTGGTCGTCGAGGGCGCGAAGCGCCGCCTGCGGCCGGTGCTGATGACCGCCAGCATCGCCGCCTTCGGCCTCGTGCCGATGCTCTTCGCCAGCGGCCCCGGCTCGGAAGTGCAGCGGCCGCTGGCCATCGTCGTCATTGGCGGCTTGCTCACCTCGACTGCATTGACGCTGGTGTTGCTGCCCATCCTGTTTCGCCGCTTCGGTGTAAAAAGCACCGTCAGTTTCACGGAGGAAAGCCATGGCTGATGTCCTGCTCTCGCTGGTCATGCCCAACGATATCGCGCAACACGTCGAAGACCTGCTGCTCTCCCGGCCCGACCTGGTGCCGGGCTTTACATCGAGCCACGCCGATGGGCACGGCTCGTCCGTCGCGCTGGTCGAACCCGGCGAACTGGTCGCCGGTCATTCGCCGCGCACGCGGATTCAGATGGTCGGGTCCGAAGAAGCGATGCGCACCGTTCTTTCGCTGATCAGGGGGGAGCTGCCGAGGGCGAACATTTTTTTCTGGCTGGTGCCGGTCATCGAGATGGGGCGACTATGAAGATCGTTTTGACAGCACTCCTCGCCTGTCTCTGTGGCAATGCGCTGGCCGCCGAGCTGACCCCGAACCTGCCACCGGCCGACGTGGTCGCCCGGGTGTTGCGCGCCACGCCGTCGTTCGATGCAGCCCGGGGCAAGGTTCTGGTCGAGGAGGAAAACAAGGCACGCCTGGAAGCCGGAAGCTACGAATGGAACCTGCGGCTTGCCGCCCATCAGCGAAAGGTCCAGCCTTCCTCCGGCCAGGACGAGCGCTACAACGAATGGAATGCACAGCTGGAACGGCCGGTTCGCCTGCCCGGAAAAGCATCGGCAGACGCGGAACTCGGGGCCGTCGGTGTCGCCATCGCTGAAACCGCGCAAGGCGACGCCTTGCATGAGGCCAGCCGGGCGCTGCTCAGGTACTGGTTCGTCTGGCTGAAGGAGAGCGCCAGCGCGACGCAATGGGCAGAGCAGTACGCGCTGCTCGAAAAACAGTCCGTGGCGATCCGGCGCCGCCAGCAACTGGGGGATGCCGCCCGCCTTGAAGCGATTCAGGCAGAGGCTGCCCTGGCCCAGGCCGAAGCACAACTGGCGCAGGCCTTGGCACGCAGGAATGCCGCCAGCGAAGACTTGCGGCGGCGATTTCCCGGATTGCCGCTAAACGGGACCGATGCCATCGCCGAGCCGCAGGCAATCAGCGGGAGCGAGAGTGAATGGGTGGACCTGATCCGCGAACACAGCCACGAACTTGGTATCGCCCGCGGCGAAATGCAGAAGGCGCAACTTGCTGCCAGCCGCGCTGGACGCGACCGGCTGCCTGACCCGACGCTAGGCATTCAGGTGGCGCGGGAGCGCGGGGGCGAAGAACAGATCCTCGGCGTCTATGTCGCGATCAGCCTGCCGGGTGGCGGCCGCCAGGCAGTGGCCAGCGCGGCACTGGCCGAAGCCGGCGTCGCATCGAGCCGCGAAGCTGCAGCCGACCAGAAAGTCACCGCCGAAGCCGCCGCGCTCTACCATTCGTCCGTTGCCGCGCTGACCACCTGGCAGGCGAGCCGCAGCGCCGCTGAGCGACTGAAGCGCGCCGCCGACATGATGGCCCGTGCCTACCAGCTTGGCGAAGGCAGCCTCAACGACCTGCTCGCTGCGCGGCGACTGGCCAACGAAGGGCAACTGGCGGCGAAGCTCGCGCAGCTCGAGGCGCTGGAGTCGCGCTACCGCCTGCGGCTGGACGCGCATCAACTCTGGGATCTGGATTAGGCAAGCCCGGTCACCGGGCGGGAGTCGCGCATCAGTAAGCAGCCTGAAGCATAACGACGTGGCCGGTGATGAATCCAAGGACTTAACCGCTCGCGCTGTAGCGGTCTCGAAGGTCTGTAGATCAGCAGGCCTTTAAAACGCCCCGCCCAGCGCATGCCAAATGTATCAACGGCGAGCGCCTCGCCGATGCCCGACGAGGCGCCCGTGATGAAGACCTTCAGCGACAAATTACTTCTTGCCGGGCTTCTCGCTGCGCGCCTTGGCGATCAGCTTGTCGGTGATCGCCAGCGCCTCGCCGAAATCCTTGCCGCCGACCAGGTACTTGCCGTCGACCGCCAGCGCCGGCACGCCGTTGATCTTGTAGGCCTGTGCCATCTGGTCGCCACGCTTGACCTTGCTCATGACGCCGAACGAGGTGAAGGCGTCGGCGAATTTCTTCGGGTCGACGCCCTTCCGGGCGACCCATTCCTTGATCGCGTTCTCCTCGAACAGGTTGACGCGGTCGTTGTGGATCGCCTTGAACACCTCGCCATCGAGCCGGGCGAGATCGCCGGTCGCTTCGAGCGCATAGTAGAGGCGCGCGGCATTGGCCCAGGCCGCACGACCGAAGGTGATCGGCACCTTGCGCACGACGACGTCGGACGGCAGCTTGGCCGCCCAGGCCACGATCTGCGGATGGAAGTCGCTGCAATGCGGGCAGCCGTAGCTGAAGAACTCGATGACCTCGATCTTGGCGGGATCCTCGGTCGGCTGGGCCGGCACGATCGGCGTGTAGTCCTTGCCGGCCGTCTGGGCGGCGGCGGGCGTTGTTGCGGTCAACGCGGCGGCGCAGGCGAAAATGGCAGCGAGGAAAAGACGGCGGGCAGTCGGCATGGGTTACTCCTTGTTCTTGGCGAGTTGCGCGTCGATGCCGTTTTTCGCCAGCTCAGCGCGCGTCCTGTTGAGTTCGTCGATGCGCGTGAAGGGACCGACCCGCACGCGGTAATACGTCTTGTCCTGCACCATCACCTGCTGGACAACGGCCTCGACGCCGATGAAGGCGAGCTTGGCCTTCTGGTTGTCGGCGTCCTGCGGTGTACTGAACGAGCCAGCCTGGAGGAACAGCGGCGTCTTGCTCTCCTTCGGCTCCTCCTTCTTTTCTTCTTTCTTTTCTTCCTTCTTCGCTTCCGGCTTGGCGGCCTTGTCCGGCACGGCGTCCGCCTTGCCCGGCAGGATGTCGTAGAACTGGAAGCGCTTCTCCGGAATCGGGTCGCCCGGCTTGCCCGGCAGCGCCAGCGGCTGGCCGTCGTCCTGCGGCGCCGGCTTGGCGGCCGTTCCCGCGCTGTCCTGCCGGGCCGGCGGCTGGACCTTGCTGTTGAACGGCAGCGGCGACTTGTTCATGTACCAGACGACACCGGCGGCGACGGCGACGCCGAGCACCAGGCCGATGAACATGCCGATCAGCGTGCCGCCGCCGGATTTTCTTTTCGCCGGCTGGGTCCGGCCGGGTTTGGTGTCGCGACTCATCTTCCTTCCTTACATCGATTCCGGGCAGGTCACGCCGAGGATGCCCATGCCGTTGCGGATCACCTGGCGCACGGCGGCGGCCAGCGCGATTCGCGCATCGCGCAGCGCGGCATCGTCAACCAGCATGCGCTCGGCGTTGTACCAGGCGTGGAACTCGGCGGCCAGTTCCTTGAGGTAGAAGGCGATCAGGTGCGGCGCCAGGTCGCGGGCGGCGCTCTCGATCACCTCCGGAAACTCGGCCAGCCGGCTGGCGATCGCCAGTTCGCGCGGCTGACCGAGCGGGCTGCAATCGACCTCCGCCAGCCCGGCCGGATCGTCGCCCCACTGCGCCAGCACCGAGCAGATTCGGGCATGCGCGTACTGGATGTAATAGACCGGGTTCTCGTTGGTCTGGCTTTTGGCCAGGTCGAGGTCGAAGTCGAGGTGCTGGTCGGATTTCCTGAGCGCGTAGAAGAAGCGGCAGGCGTCGTTGCCGACCTCGCCGCGTAGCTCGCGCAGGGTGACGAACTCGCCGGAACGCGTGGACATCGACGCCTTCTGGCCGTTGCGGTAAAGCACCGCGAACTGGACCAGCGCGACCTCCAGCTTGTCGGCATCGAGGTCGAGCGCCCGGACGGCACCGGCGACGCGCGGGATGTAGCCGTGGTGGTCGGCGCCCCAGATGTTGATGATGCGGTCGAAGCCGCGCTCGAACTTGTTCAGGTGGTAGGCGATGTCGGAAGCGAAATAGGTGTACAGGCCGTTCTCGCGCTGGACGACGCGGTCCTTTTCGTCGCCGAACGCAGTCGACCGGAACCAGCGCGCGCCATCCTGCACATACAGGTGGCCTTTCCTGCCCAGCAGGTCGACGCAGCGGGTGACGAGGCCGGTGTCGAAGAGCGCCTTCTCGGAGAACCAGACCTCGAAATGGACGCCGAACTCTTCCAGGTCGACGCGGCAGTCGGCCAGTTGCTCGGACAGGGCATGCTGATGCACATACGGCCAGTCCGGGCCGAGCAGTTCCTTGGCCCGGGCGATCAGCGCATCGAGATGCTGCTCGCGCTGCTCCGCCGCCTCGTCGTCAGCGCGTTCGCCATCCGGCAGGCCCGGCGTGTCGGCCAGCACGGTGGCGGCCGGGCGCACGTAGCGGGTGCCGTGGGCGACGGTCATCTGCTGCGCCATGTCGCGCACGTAGCCACCCTGGTAGGCATTGGGCGGGAACGGCACTGACACCCCGTGCTGTTCGAGGTAGCGCAGCCAGGTCGACAGGCCGAGGATGTCCATCTGGCGCCCGGCGTCGTTGACGTAGAACTCGCGGGTGACGTCCGAGCCGGCGAATTCGAGCAGGCTGGACAGCGACGCGCCATAGGCGGCGCCGCGCCCGTGGCCGACGTGCAGCGGGCCGGTCGGGTTGGCCGAGACGAACTCGACCTGCACCTTCTGCCCGCCGCCGATCCACGAACGCCCGTAGCTGCCGCCGGCGGCCAGCACCGTGGGGACCACGCCGATCTTGGCGCGCGGGTCGAGGGTGAAATTGATGAATCCGGCGCCGGCCACCTCGGCCTTCGTCACCAGCAGCGAAACCGGCAACTCGCGGACCAGCCGCTTGGCGATTTCGCGCGGGTTCTTTTGCAGCGTCCGGGCCAGTTGCATCGCCAGGTTCGTCGCGAAGTCCCCGTGCGCCGGATCGCGCGGCCGCTCGAGGTGGATCGGCGTATCGCTCGCCGACGGCGCAACGCTGTCCAGCGCCTGCTGCAGCAGGAGGGTCAGCTCGGTTCTTGCATCGTCTGCCATCGAATGTCGGCGGGAATGGGGGAGCCGCGATTATACGCCGGGCGTGCTGCGGAGCGGCAAGAGATGCCGGCGCGGCAGGACCAATCGGCGGCTCGCGTGTTAGCATTTCCGTTTGCCGCCTTCGGCCTGCCTGCGCCCCGTCCCCACCGCCCATGCGTGTCTTCCGCCTGCTCAAGATCGCCAACGTCGCCAGCCGCTACGGGCTGGACGAGATGGTGCTCGAACAGGTGCCGGAGGAGAAGCCGTCTTCCACGCTGGATGCAAGGCTGCTGAAAGGCGGCAGCTAGCGTGGAAACGGTTGATACCGTCGTCGTCGGGGCCGGCGTTGTCGGGCTGGCAGTGGCGCGGGAGTTCGCACTGGCTGGACGCGAAGTGTTGATCCTCGAGGCGGAGGCGGCGTTCGGGACGCAAACCTCGGCGCGTAATTCCGAGGTGATCCACGCCGGCATCTACTACCCCACCGGATCGCTAAAGGGCACGCTGTGCGTGCGCGGCAAGGAACTACTCTACCGCTACTGCGCCGAGCGCGGCATCGGCCACCGCCGGATCGGCAAGATCCTGATCGCCAGCGAGGAGTCGGAACTGCCCGCGCTCGCCGGTTACGCTAAACGGGCGGCGGCGAACGGCGTGCCGCTGGCGCCGCTGACGGCCGCCGACGTCGCCCGGCTCGAACCGCTGGTGCAGGCGGTCGCCGGGCTGTTTTCGGAATCAACGGGCATCGTCGACAGCCATGGCCTAATGCTGGCGCTGCTCGGCGATGCGACCCAGGCCGGGGCGACGCTGGTCACCCGCACGCCGGTGACCGGGGGCGACATCGGCAGCGACGGCATCGTCGTGCGCACCAGCGGCGACGAGCCGTTCGAACTGCGCTGCCGGACGCTGGTCAACGCAGCCGGACTGCACGCGCAGCGCCTGGCGCGCAGCCTCCAAGGCTTTCCCGCCGGCTGCGTGCCGCCGGTCGCCTACGCCAAGGGCCATTACTTCACGCTGGGCGGGCGCAGCCCGTTCCGCCACCTCGTCTACCCGATGCCGGACCATGCCGGGCTGGGCATCCACGTCACGCTCGACCTCGGCGGCCAGTGCAAGTTCGGCCCGGACGTCAGCGGCTGGCCGGCGGCGCCGGATTACACCTTCGAGGCAGGGCTGGACGCGAAATTCTATGGGGCCATCCGCCGCTACTACCCCGACCTCGCCGACGGCGCGCTGCAGCCAGGTTACACCGGCGTGCGGCCGAAAGTGACCGGCCCAGGCGAGCCGGCCGGCGACTTCATCATCCAGGGGCCGTGCGACCATGGTATCCGCGGGCTGGTCAACCTGTTCGGGATCGAGTCGCCGGGGCTGACGGCCTCCTTGGCGATCGCCGAGCGCGTCGCCGCGAAGCTGGCTGCCGACTAGCTAGCGCGTTGGACGGGTCGGTACTCCTGCAGGGCGGGCCAGCGCAGTCGCATCAATGCCAGGGTCCCTGACGGCCGAAAGAGTTGTTGTGGATCGACGGTTGCGATTGCCCTGCACGGGCCAAATCACCGCTCGCGTGTTAGCATTTCCGTTTGCCGCCTTCGGCCAGCCCGCGCCCCATCCCCACCGCCCATGCGTGTCTTCCGCCTGCTCAAGATCGCCACCGTCGCCAGCCGTTACGGGCTGGACGAGATGGTGCTCGAACACGAGCCGAGCGGCCGCCTGGTCCGCCTGGCGAACGCCGTGCAGTTCTGGCGCGACCTGTCGGCGCCACGGGCGGTGCGGCTGCGCCTGGCGCTGGAGGAACTGGGACCGATCTTCGTCAAGTTCGGCCAGGTGCTGTCGACCCGGCGCGACCTGATACCGACCGACATCGCCGACGAACTGGCCAGGCTGCAGGATCGCGTGCCGCCCTTCGACTCGCATCTCGCCCTGGCCGAAATCGAGAAGGCCTACGGCCGCCCGGCGAACGAGGTGTTCGCCGAGTTCGACGCGGTGCCGGTCGCCTCGGCGTCGATCGCGCAGGTCCATTTCGCCCGCCTGAAGCCCGAGGACGGCGGCCACGAGGTGGCGGTCAAGATCCTGCGCCCGAACATGCTGCCAGTGATCAGGCATGACCTCGCCCTGCTCGACACCTTCGCCATGCTGCTCGAGAAACTCTGGTCGGACGGGAAGCGCCTGAAGCCGCGCGAGGTGGTCGCCGAGTTCGCCAAGTACCTTCACGACGAACTCGACCTCATGCGCGAGGCGGCGAACGCCTCGCAACTTCGGCGCAACTTCGCCGAATCGAAGCTGCTGATCGTGCCGGAAGTGCATTGGGATCTGTGCACCGGGACCGTGATGGTCATGGAGCGCATGCACGGTACGCCGATCTCGCAGATAGACCGGCTGCGCGCCGCTGGCATCGACTTGTCCCGCCTCTCCGCCGCCGGCGTCGAGATCTTCTTCACGCAGGTCTTCCGCGACGGCTTCTTCCATGCCGACATGCACCCCGGCAATATCTTCGTCGCCCCCGACGGGCGCTACATCGCCCTCGACTTCGGCATCGTCGGCACGCTGACCGACAGCGACAAGAACTATCTGGCGCAGAACTTCCTCGCCTTCTTCCGCCGCGACTACAAGCGCGTCGCCGAAGCCCACATCGAATCCGGCTGGGCACCCAAGGACACCCGCGTCGACGAGTTCGAGGCGGCCGTGCGCGCCGTCTGCGAGCCGATCTTCGACCGCCCGCTGAAGGACATCTCGTTCGGCAAGGTGCTGCTCCGCCTGTTCCAGACATCGCGTCGCTTCAACGTCGAGATCCAGCCGCAACTGGTCATGCTGCAGAAGACGCTGCTCAACATCGAGGGCCTCGGCCGCCAGCTCGACCCGGAACTCGACCTGTGGAAGACCGCCAAGCCCTTCCTCGAACGCTGGATGAGCGAGCAGGTCGGCCACCGCGGCTTCGAACGCGCCTTCCGCCAGGAAGCGCCCTACCTCGCCCGCATGCTGCCGCAGCTGCCGCGCCTCGTACATCAGGCGCTGGCGCGCGACCCAGCGCCCGACCTGCGGCCGCAGGTCGAACGCCTGATCGCCGTGCAGCGCCAGCAGAACGTCTGGCTGGCCGTCATCTCGATGTTGCTGGCGGCACTGCTCGGCCTCCTTCTCGTCCACTGATCCGGGCATGCCGCCAATTTCGCTCGACGCCTGCACCGAGAAGCAACTGCGCGAATGGCTCGGCCAGCGCGAGCTGGACAAGGGGCGCGCCTACGTCGACGTCGTCCGCGACCTCGAGATCGAGCCTGAATTCGTCCGCGCCGTGATCCCCGGCACCGCCCGCAAGCCCTACCTGGCGATGGCCAAGCTGGTCACCGACCGGAACGGCGGGCCGCTGCTGTTCAGCAGTTGCACCTGCCCGGTCGGCAGCCACTGCAAGCACGTCGCCGCCATGCTGCTGCGCGCCATCGAGGAGCGCAGCACACCGGAACGCGTCAGCCCGGGCGTCCTGTCGTGGGTCGAGGATCTGCGCCGCGCCTCGATCGCCGTGGCCAAGAAAAAGGCACGCCCGGCCAGCACCCGCCAGCAGTTGTACTATCTGCTCAAGTGGACGCCCGACCAGCGTCATTTCGGGATCGAGATCGGCAAGGGCAAGTTTGCCGACAGCACCGAGGAATGGTGGAACGTCGAACGTGCGTTGCTCAACCCGCCGCAGTTCGTCAACGAGGAGGATCTCGGCATCCTGCGGCTGCTGTGGGCCGACCGCCTGCATGAAACCGGCCTGCGCGCCTTCGGCCTCGCCCCCCGCCACGGCGCCGAGACGCTGCAGCGGCTGGTCGACAGCGGCCGCCTGTATACCGACAACGGCGATGGCCTGCCGTTGGCCGAGGGCGGCACGCGCCCGGCGCAGGTCGGCTGGCGCGTCGATGCCCGTGGCCTGCAACGGCCGCTGCTGGCCGCGCGGCCGGTCGCCGAACTGATCGTTCCGGTGCAGCCGCCCTGGTATGTCGACCTCACCGAGGGTGAAGCCGGCCCGCTCGAGGTCGCCGGCAACCCGGCGGTGGTAACCCGGCTGTTTAGCCTGCCGCCGCTGTCGGCCAAGGAAGCCGCCGTCGTCGCCCAGACGCTGGCCGAGCTGGCGCCCGATCTGCCAAAGCCGGCGGAAGACGCGGCCGTCCACCTGCGCATGGTCGACGTTTCGCTGCAGCCGGTACTCCGTGTCGACACCATCGCGACGCACGGCAACCGTGCCTGGCGCGGCTATGGCAGCAACCTCGCCGGCGACTTCTTCGACGTCGCCCGACCGGTTTTCCGCTACGCGGACGTCGACGTCCGCCCTGACGAGGCCCACGAGTTCGTCACCCTGCCCGAGGGTGAAACAGTCCGCCTCAAGCGGCGGCCGGCGGCGGAAAACCGGGCCCTGGCGGCGTTGGCCGCAGCCGGCTTCGAGAAGATTCCGTCGCATACGCTCGACACCTTCGGGCGCCGGCCGGAAGGTATCTACGGGCTGGCCAGCGAGAGCGCCTGGGTCGCCTTCATGCAGCAGGGTCGCGAAGCGCTGGGCGCCGCCGGCTGGCAGATCGAGTATCCCGAAGACTTCCGCCACCACGTGCTGGAAGTCGAGGGCTGGGAAGCCGACCTCGTCGAATCCGAGGGCGGCTGGTTCGACCTTGACATGGGCATCATCGTCGAAGGCGAGCGGCTGGCGCTCGCCCCGCTGCTCGCCACGCTCTTCCGGCACGACGGCCGCTGGCTGGAAGGCGCACTGCTCGCGCAGATTGCCGACGACGAGCCGGTCGAGTTGCAGACGCCGCGACGCCAGCGCATCCGCGTGCCGGCTAGCCGCATCAAGCCGCTGGCCGCGACGCTGATCGATCTCTTCGACAACTTCACCGGCGGCAGCACGCTGCGCGTCTCGCGCTTCGACGCGCCGCGTCTGGCCGAACTCAACGACACCAGCCGCTGGCAGTTCAAGGGCCAGCACGACATCCTGGCGCTCGCCGACCAGTTGCGCGCGGCGCAAGGCATCGCCCGCATCGAGTCGCCAGCCGGGCTGCGCCTCGAACTGCGCCCCTACCAGAAGGAAGGTCTCGCCTGGTTGCAGTTCCTGCGCCGCCACAACCTCTCCGGCATCCTCGCCGACGACATGGGCCTCGGCAAGACGGCGCAGGCACTGGCCCACCTGCTGCTCGAAAAGGAGGCCGGCCGCCTCGACAAGCCGGCGCTGATCGTCCTGCCGACCTCCCTGATCTTCAACTGGAAGAACGAGACGGCGCGCTTCGCTCCCGGCCTGTCGGTGCTGTCGCTACACGGCCCCGAGCGCAAGAGCCGCTTCGCCGAGATTCCCGCGCACGACGTCGTGCTGACCACCTACCCGCTGCTCTGGCGCGACGCCGACGAACTGATGCAGCACAGCTACCACCTGCTCATCCTCGACGAGGCGCAGACGGTCAAGAACGCGCAGAGCCAGGGCGCCGAGGCGGTGCGCAAGATCGACACACGCCATCGCTTGTGCCTGACCGGCACGCCGCTGGAAAACCATCTCGGCGAACTGTGGAGCCAGTTCGATTTCCTGCTGCCCGGCTTCCTGGGTGCCAGCCGGCAGTTCACCCGGCACTGGCGGACACCGATCGAGAAGCAGAACGATGCCGCCCGCCGCGACTTGCTGGCGCGCCGCATCCGCCCGTTCATCCTGCGCCGCAAGAAGGAGGACGTCGCGCAGGAACTGCCACCGAAGACCATCATCGTGCGCAGCGTCGAACTCGAGGGTGGCCAGCGCGACCTCTACGAAACCGTGCGCGCCGCGATGGATGTCAAGGTGCGCGAGGAAATCGCCAACCGGGGCTTCAGCCGCAGCCAGATCGTCATCCTCGACGCGCTGCTCAAGCTACGCCAGGTCTGCTGCGACCCCCGTCTGGTCAAGGCGACCACGGCGCGCAAGGTCCCCGAACGCGCCAAGCTCGACCTGCTGATGGCGATGCTGCCCGAACTGGTCGACGAAGGCCGGCGCATCCTCGTCTTCTCGCAATTCACCAGCATGCTGGCGCTGATCGAGCAGGAACTTGCCGCCGCCGGCATCGACTACACGCTGCTGACCGGCAGCACGAGCGACCGCGAAGCGCCGGTCCGCCGCTTCCAGGCCGGCGAGGTGCCGGTCTTCCTGATCAGCCTGAAGGCCGGCGGCGTCGGCCTCAACCTGACCGCCGCCGACACCGTCATCCACTACGATCCGTGGTGGAACCCGGCGGTCGAAAACCAGGCCACCGACCGCGCCCATCGCATCGGACAGGACAAGCCGGTCTTCGTCTACAAGCTGATCGTCAGCGGCAGCATCGAGGAAAAGATCCTCGCGTTGCAGGAAAAGAAGGCCGAACTTGCCGCCGGCATCCTCTCGGAAGACCGCAACATCGAGGTCAAATTCGGCAGCGACGATCTCGCGGCATTGTTCGAGCCGCTGCCGGGGTAAGACATGCCCTCCCGGGCCAGCGGATTGCGTCATGCAGGATGATTTTCGCGATCAATGACCATGGCATTGTTGCCACTGCCGGCAATTGTTAGAGATACAAACCGGGATTTCGCTCCATAATGCGCGCTCGCTAACTGACTAAGGAGGGAAAAGAAGATGGCAACCAACAGCGAGGAAGCAACCCCGGAGGTCACCAAGGAGGAATCCGTAACCACGGCTGCGGAATCCCCGGCAGCCGCAGCAACGAAACCGGCGGCCGCACGCAAGCCGGCCGCGAAGCAAACCACGCCGGCCGCGAAGAAGGCGGCAGCGCCGGCAAAGGACAAGGCGGCGCTCGCGAAGTCGTCCGAAGGCGCGGTGAAGGCCAAGGTCGCGCTCACCAGGGCCGCCGAGGATGCCGTCAAAGCTATCAAGGCATCGCGGAAGGAGTCGTCGCGCCTGCCCACCAGAGGCGGTGGCGAGGAGGCGGTGGAAGAGTCCGCGCAACCGCACAAGCGCATGAAGGCGGACGAATACGAGAGGGCGATCGCGGGCCTGCAGGTCGAGATGGTCAAGCTCCAGGAATGGATAAAGTTCAAGAAGCTCAAGGTGGTCGTGCTTTTCGAGGGACGCGACGCGGCCGGCAAGGGCGGCTGCATCAAGCGCATCACCGAGAGCCTGAGCCCGCGCGTCACCAAGGTCGTGGCGCTGCCGGCGCCGACCGAGCGCGAGCAGAGCCAGTGGTATTTCCAGCGCTACGTGCTGCATTTGCCGGCGGCCGGCGAAATGGTCCTCATGGACCGCAGCTGGTACAACCGCGCCGGCGTCGAGAAGGTGATGGGCTTCTGCACCCCCGAGGAGCACAGCGAGTTTCTCCGCAGTTGCCCGGAATTCGAGCGCATGCTCGTCCGTAGCGGCATCATCCTGATCAAGTACTGGTTTTCGATCAGCAACGATGAGCAGGAACGGCGGTTCAGGAAGCGCATCTACCACCCGACCAAGCACTGGAAGCTGAGCCCGATGGACCTGCAGTCGCGCGCGCGCTGGGTCGAGTATTCGAAGGCGAAGGACGAAATGTTCGCCCACACCGACATCAAGCAGGCGCCGTGGTACGTTGTGCACGGGGATGACAAGGAGCGCGCCCGCCTGAATGTCATGACCCACCTGCTGAGTCTGATCGACTACGAGGATCTCACGCCGGAACGCATCGAACTGCCGCCGCGCCAGGAAGACCATGGCTACGTGCGCCCGCCGATGTCGGACCAGACCTTCATACCGGAGATCTTCTGACCGGGTAACGCCACGACCGGAACCTGTCGCGTTCGGACAGACAACCAAGGGGGGCGAAATCGCCCCCCTTTTTGCGGTCGACCG
>Ga0316621_10000035_pt1 | contig 15977 bp, 23 predicted proteins | sample OWC_Aug_OW2_C1_D_2_FD_207664 | JGI IMG/M metagenome (GOLD analysis project Ga0316621, IMG submission 207664) | Wetland soil microbial communities from Old Woman Creek delta, Ohio, United States - OWC_Aug_OW2_C1_D1_C | ecosystem: Environmental > Terrestrial > Soil > Wetlands | place: USA: Ohio... | reverse complement strand
GCATTGGCTTTTGAAGCTGCGTCCTTGGCAATCGACAAACACAGGCTCATTGATGTTCGCTATACCACCGCGTGCGTTATATGTAGTACCAAGGGCTTTACCAAATACCGCAATGCCGTCTGCGTCCACAGTCCCTGCGCCGGTTAGAACATCTTTCACATATGGTTGGTTGAGTGTGACGTTACCACTAAAAGCAGCGACACCGATACCTTTGCAAGCACCTCCGACAGATGCACGAGACACGCCGACCACGCGAGGCTGCTCCATCACGACAGTTTCATAGTCGCCGTACACCAAGATGGCTTGGTTTTCGTAAGTCGCCGCAGCGTCATTGTTGTAGCAGTTCAACACCTCGACTGGGCAAGAAATGTTGACCGTACCCGCTTGGCTTGCTGCGTTATGGCGGAACGTAATGCCGCTTGCGGCTTTGTTGTTGCAATCAATAGACAGCGATCCTCCAATGATGGAGCAGTTATTCGCGGCGGATGTCTCATGGTAAAAAAGATCACGAAATGCAGTGGCGCTACCACTTACATTAATGATGACATGGCCTTTGCAGACGATATGCACAGACCCAGAGGTACGGGTTGCGTAAGGCTGGATCGGCCCACTCACAAGGTACGTACCTTCAAGTTCTACAGGGATACCTAATGGAATAGCGTAGTCAAATACCGCTTTAAGTTCATCCGTATCGTCCGCCACGCCATTACCGACAGCGCCAAAGTCCTCGGCTGAGACGATATCGCGCAGTTTCGCCTGAACTGTACGAGCAGTTGCGCCAGTGCCTGTTGCGATATGGCCAACGAGCGACGATCCGTCGTTATCGTCGAGGCGCGCAAGGACCGCAGTAAGCGTAGTTTTTTCCGTATCCAGTTCTGCAATGGCAGTCGGGATGGTCGTAGCAGAGATGCTACCAGACGGAGTATATGGTAGATCGCCAACGAGGCCAGCGGCAAGCTGAGACCGATCAATGCGCTTCGTTGATGCCGTCGAGGCATCATAGATGACGAGTTTGTCGTCATTCGCAGAAGCCGCGCCAGAGAGCGGATCAAGGTCGGGAATGCGTTTGCCAGCCATATCTCTATCCTATGTTGATGGGGGCGCGAGGCCCCCATCGTTTACACCGTTGCGCTGAACGGAGTGACTTCAACACCCGTACCGATGATGTTGCCATGCACCACATACAGGTTGGTTGCGACGTCGATCAACGTCAGGATACCACCAACGATACCGCCAGAGGTAGTGCCATTCATTGTGATCGTGTCGCTAGCCGCGAGCGTGCTGAACTCCGTGCCGGTGCCAGCAGCCTGATCGGTCACGTAGATCGAACCCGACATCACGTCGGTGCTATCAGCCACCTTGATGATGTTGTTGTTCGACGTGACAGTCGTGCCAGTAGCAAACCGGAAGACTGCGCCCGAGCCGGTTGCAGCCGGGAGAGTAGCCGTGACGCCAGCAGCACGGTTGAGAACGATGACCTTCTGGTCATGATCCGCAAGCGTGACTGCCAAGGTAGCAGCCGAAGCCGACACAAGACGCGTTGACGCGTCAGCGACAGCGTTGATTTCAGCAGCAGTGGCCAGAACAGCCGTGCCGCCGATGGACGGAGTGACGAGATTAAGGCTGTACGCAGTACCGCCCTGAATAGTCACATTGTCCTGAGTAATACCGCGATAAACACCCATGATAACCTCCTTGAGTATGAGGCTGCCTTCCGACCGGGAACCCCCAATCCAGCCAGCAGCCTCAAACCATTAAGCGCAGTTAGCGACGATAGCCCATGCCTTCACAACAGCGTTGGCCGGAACCGCCGTGTTGAGGAGAAGGTCAATGGTATCAGCCGTCTTGATAACCGTGGGGTTAGCAAGGTTGTCCGAGTCCATCGCTACGACGTTCGACGCGGCGTCATCAGCGTAGACGTTGGCAGCAGCAGGCGAACCGCCCGTGAAACCGAAGTCAAACGTCGCGGTCGTGTTGGTCGTTTCCGCCGAGACGACGTTCAGACCAGCAGCGAGAACCACCGAGTAAGCCGGGAGACTGATAACTTGAAGGGTATCAGTAGCAGCCAGAGCCGTGGCACCAGCAGCAGCACGCGCTGCGACAATCGCAGCAAAGTCGAGTTCGACTTCAAACTTGTAGACACATGCAGTGTCCGGATACGCAGCGGTACCCTTATTGAAGCCGAGAGAGTCAGTATAAGCAGCCATCTTTTAATCCTTTCGAGCAAGACAGGGGGCCGAGGCCCCCCATCAAAATCAGAACTGAACCACAGAAGTCGAGAGCGCTTCGCCCTTGACGACCTTGTAGCCATACACCTGAAGACCACGGATGATGTTACCGAAGGTCGTTTCAGAGCGGATGGTTTCCATGTTGGTCATCTGCGAGGCAAAGGTGAAGCCCATCTTGTGCCCAGCGATGATGTTGTACTTGCCCGAAGACACGTACAGGTTGTGGCTCACATAGAGGGTGAACCGGTCAACCATGCCGAGACGGCCATTGCGGACAATCGACTGGCTGTCGCCGGTCAGCGATGCGTCCTTCAGTTCCGACTTCTTGATCAGACCAGCCATCTTGGCAGGAATGACGAGGAAGCGGTCGGCTTCCGGAGCATTTGCTTCGTCGAGGACGGTGCCCATGTCGACGATCAGGTCGATCACCGAGGTGGTGCCGCCAGCGCCGTCCTTGGTCACGGTCAGCGGAGAGCCGGTCGTACCGAGGTTGAACGAAGCCGACTGCTCACCGGCAGTTGCGCCCTTGTTGGTGGCAGCGATGTCGGGCAGCAGGTCGGTCAGGACGCGCTGGTCGATCTTGATCTTCATACGCTCGGAAGCGTCCTTCGACCAAGTGTCCATCAGGTTGATGTCCGACTGTACCTTATCTACGTCGTCTTCGACGCAAGCAAAGTATTCGCCCTTGTCGATGACAAGCTGGAGCTTCGGCTTGTCCGGGTTTTCGACGGTCAGGCTCTGGCCCTTGACGTAGTCACGGATCGTGATTTCCGGCGTGGTGCGGATGTTGACGGTGTCGCCATACTGGCGGATTTCACCTTCATAGTCGGTGTTCGAAATTGCTGCGAGCACGGTGGCGTCGTAGAAATTTTCGATCAGCTTACCCGACCAGATTTCGGGGATGAAGTTGCCCGAGTAATTCGGACGACCGGGAGAAACAGGATACGACATAGTGAACTCTTTCTAATCAAGCATTGATAACAATACGACCTTCCCGCTGCGCGGTAAAGATGTCGCGTTCGATACGGCTCCGCTCCTGTTCTCGACCCTTGTACTTACCGGACCGGACGTCGTCGAAGAACTTCTTGATGTCATCAGGTGAGTAGGTCTTGGGCTGCTTGGCAGAGGATGAACCAGTGCCGCGTGAGCGACCCGGAGCAACCTGCTTTTCAAGCTCGATAGCAGGGTTAGGAGAGGATTGAGCAACAGGGGCTTGTCCAGTAGACTCAAGCCAAGTCCGGAAAAATGCACTCACCCGATGAGCATCGAGAGAGCGTTGGGCGTCTTCGAGGTAGGTCTGACGATTTCCGCCAGTAAGCGGATCAGTTTCCAGCAACCAAGACTGGAACCCGTCGTCATCGTTAACATCGCGCCAATTGGGTACATAGTTAGTCAGATCAGACCAGAACTGTTGTTCCGCCGACACCTGCTGACGCTGCGACACCGCTTGAACTTGCGGTACCACGGTTGCCTGCATCTGCTGGAGGAGACCCTCGATCTGAGCAAGGCGTTGGGCCACGGGGACAAGTTCCTCGCGACTTACCTTGCGCATCACATCAATCGACTCACCATACTCGCTGGTTTCCTGTTCGGTGACATAGCGCACAGGCTCTGCCTCCTTCTCAGTCTGCCCCGGCGCAGGTGATTGCGACTGTGAGAGCGTAGCAAGTAACTGCTCCATCTGCTGCACTCGCTGCTCAAGTTCACCTTTCTGGCGAACCGTCGCATTGTACGAACCCTGAAGGGAACGCCACCTCTGAGCATAGGTCTCAGAGTTTTCATTTTCCGTATCTGACGCACCGGAAGTGTGCTCGTCTGCCGGTGCCTGAGCGGCATTGTCATCCACATTCGCGTCAGCCGAGTGGTCCGTATCTTCGCCGCCCACGTCTTCACCCTCGGTCGGATTGGTATCCGCCGGTTCAGGATCGCCATTAAGCTGCTTGTACAGTTCCTGTACGGCTTCGGATTGCTTACGAACTTGCGCTGGAATTGCCATGTTAATTGCTCCAATCTGTGAGCTTGATTAGTCGGCTCATATATCAGCCGCTAGGTTGGGGGCATCATTGGCGAACTTAGTGAGTTCGCCCAACACTTGGCATCTGCCCTGATAAATACCAGTGTTGTCGACCGCGTGCGGCAATCTACGGAGTTCTTGCATCTCCCACTCACGCAGCCAGTCCAGAAGGACGGGAAACTGCCTGACAGAAGCGGCAAGCGCCTTGATTACTTGAGGTTCGGGGCGGTTCATGCTGCCCCACTCACGCGGTTAGTGACCGTGTTTCCTTCCATCCCACCTTTGGGAGCGCCGCTTGCATCAGTCGGAGCAGGGAGGGCTTGCTGGGTCTGCTGTGGCATCGCAGCCATGGCAAGCGCCGTCTGTTGCTGATCATATACGGACTTCTCCCGAGACGGGACGACGTCATCCACGGACATTTGCAACCCTTTGGCCACTTCGCGAAGGATCGCGGCACGACCGTCCTTACCAATAATTTCGATATCGAAGGGATTGGCGGTTGCGTTAAGGAACTCGATGCGGCGCACGTTGACGGTCTCCTTGACCGCGAGGTTGATGGCACCCTTGGCCACTACCTCAACGTCGCCCTTAATGGACTCATCCTCGTCATATCGCATATTATACACGAACTGGCGCTGAACGATGGGTTTTACGATATCACTGTCAATGTGCATGACGACCTGACGTATGCCTTTGCCTGCCGCACCCATCAGCATCGAGAGACCTGATGAAGTACGCCCTGCCCCCTGCACATTCAGGTCGCCATAGACATAAGCCGGAATGCCCGAGTGATCATCAGCAAGTCTGGAGAACTTCTCGTAGACTGCCATAAGCTCACTGGCGCGTGAGTCCGGCTGCGTGAAACGGATCGCTGGCGCGGATGATCCAACGGGATCGTTGACCGTCTGCCAGATTTTCCAAGGTGATAGCTGGGTGATATCTTCGTTAGGCGGAATGCGTTCGAGATTAACCTCGACCTGCGGCCCTGAAGCAATACCCATATTGTTGACCAGTGCACGAGCAGCTGCGTTGCAGACGCCCTGAAGGTCTTCGATGATCTCGGGGATACCCTTACCCCAGAAAGCGCCGGGGCACTTGATGAAGCTGGTCTTCGAGTAAGGCTTCTCGCCCAGCGGGTCGTAATTCAGAACCGCCTTGATGGCGTAGTTACCCACGAGCCAGACGTTGGCGTCATACTCCCGAGCAGGATCGGGGACCTCGTCCTCGCTCATCCCCCACTCGATAAGCATCTTACCGCTGATCTTACCCCAGAACTCCAGTGCGTCGAACTCGGTCGTCGGGCGCATATAGCTGTAGTATTTGCGCTCTTCCTCGTCCTTCTGAAGTTCCACATCCTCGTTGATCCACGACTGGCCGTTGCCGATCTCAAGGACTTTGCGGATGGCGTCGTCATCATATCCCGGCACGCCGATAAGATCAGACAACTCTGTGCGCGACAAGCGATGATGCTCGAACAGATACCCCTCGTTGAGGTTGCTGATACCCGGCTCAGGGTAAATACGGAACGGATCGACCCGCTCACACTCAGGACCGAGACGCTCGATGGCCTCAACCCGTGTGCGACCGCCGGTCGTTTTCCAACCCAGTGCACGCTGCCTACGGACAACCGGTCCTTTGATGAACGCAGCCGGGAACGTGACAAGATCAGTGATGAAGTCGTTGAACGCTGTAGCCCAACCACCTTGGGCGAACTGATCCTCGATCTTCATCTTCATGCGGTCAGCCCTGATCTGGGTCTGACGCAGAATTGCAAAGCGATAGTCCTGACTGACCATCTCGCGCAGTTCCATCATCTGCGCCTTGGTCGGAGCCTGCCCCGAGTTCTGCACGATTTCAAGAACCTTCTCAGCGAAGGCACTCTGCACTTCAGCAGACTGAGCGGGTGACAGATCAGGAATGGGTGTAGCGTCAAGGTCCCACGGGGGACCGCCACCGGTCTCAAGGAGAATGTCACGCAGCCAACTCTCGGCAGCACGGCATTTCACCTCGGTGATCATCATGTAGATTTCGGAACCACCTTGGCTCCTGATCTGCTGGAGTTTGTCCGCGTCATACTCGCCGTTGCGCTGACGCATGGCCCGGAGCATGATTTGCTCGATGGGACGTTTGGCCATCTCGGCCACATCCCAGCACTGTCGGAGATACCCTGTCAAACCAAGGATGACAGGTTGGTTCTGCCGATCCTGAAGAGCGCGGTCCGCCGCTTCCTGCTCTTGCCGAGCAAGTTCATCGTTGCCGACAACTCTGAGGAACGTAAGACCTGCCATCTATCAGTAGCCCTTGCCGCCCTTGGACATCTTCTTGATGACCTTGGCCCGTGCTTTGACTTCATCAACCTTGTCGGGCATCCACATGCTGTCCCTACTGACGATATCGAACGCATGGTCACACGACATGCCTTGGTTAACATACCCAGCAGCAGCGCGCATGTTGGCGCTGGAAGTCAGCGCCTTGGTCTTACCCATGCCGTACTCGTCGGCCTGTTCCTTGATAGCTTCCATATACAGGTCACCACCAGTCTTAGTTTTGGTGCCGATCTTATTCCCCATATAGCCGTACACAGGCTGTTCGCCCTTAACGCCGGAGGTATCCATTTTGGGGTTCGTCGAATAGATCGTCATATCCACACCTATCTAAGATATTTGGCTAAACTTAGCACGGTGTGTCTACCACTGCAATACATCTCACGTTCGGTATCTACGTTTATATGGTTGCAGTCGCCTTATCCGTAGGAGCAATCGCCAGTCAGGTACGATACCAGCACCAGAGACCGTGGGGCTATAGAACGCATTGATGTTATCAAATCGGTTTACCGCGAGGGTAACAGTGCCTCTGGTCACAGAGGCTGCATAAATCGTATTGGTATTATTAAGCAGGCTTGGCGTCAGGGTGATCCCCCCGACAGTGACCGTGGGGGAATAGAATGTCTGCGTGTTGGTGAGCAGCGGCGGCGCAACCGTGCTGGAACGCGTGGCTGTCGGACCATAAAAGGTCTGCGTGTTCGTTATCAGCGACGGCGCAACCGTGTTGCTCGAAGTGCGTGCTGGACCGTAAAACGTCTGGGTATTGGTGAATAAAGCCGGGGTAAGGTTGCGAACCGACGTTACCGCAGGACCATAGAAGGTCTGCGTGTTAGTGACCAGACTGGGCGCAACAAGTGTGACCTGTGCAGCCGTAGGTCCATAGAATGTTTGGTTATTGCTTAGGAGTGGTGGCGATACGTTGACGGTACCGCGTGTTACCGTGGGAGAATAAAAGGTCTGAGTGTTAGTGAAGAGGTTGGGGTTTAGTGTCGCCCCGCCCGTAGCAACATAAAACGCCCCGGCGTCAAAGGCACCAGCGTCAAATGCGGACACGGGTTATCCCCTAGTGTCTAGGATTGTCGGCTGTCCGCCTGCTTCAACCCAAACCTCATACGCGACAAAATCAGGATCATCGACTGATTGGCACGGCGCAACCTGCACGCCATCGCTGTCACGCAAGACCACACCCTCGTCAAGAATGATTGTGTACGTCATTGATCCGTCTCGATGTAGATGGAGATGAGGTCTAACCCTGTCACAGTAGTCTGTGCGTTATTGGTACGCCACAAGCGGGGCGCTAACAGGGTTGTGTTCAGAGGCGTCTGCAACCCCGGAGTGCCGGGTGTCAGCGTTCCGGTCACCTGTACGCCTGAGCCGATATTGAGCACCTCGTAGTGCACCACACCGTTGGCCGAGGGGGCGCTGAAAAGCGCCAATTCAAACGCCGTATTAGTTAGCGTCGGTGCGCCTAATCCAGTGCCAAGCGCAATAGCGGTCTGCGCCGAACTTCCGCCGTAAACAATATACCATTGAGTAGCGTCACCCGAAAGCTGCGCTACACCAATGCAGTTTACGATAGTGGCGGGGTCTACGTTTGTTATTGCGGTTGTAGCGGATGTTAAGCCCACAAACGTCCTAGCGCCAGTGACCGTTGCCGCGTCTGAAGTCGCGAAACGCGCCACAAAGTGAAAACCGCCGAGGCCCGTTCCAGTTCCCGTAGTGTATTGCGCGTTGGCGTCTCGTACACCGCCGATTGTCCCGCTTGTTCCACTCTGGCTAATAACAGCTATTCTTCTCATGCGCGTTAGAATGTTGGTTGTGGCTACGTTTCGCGCCGTGTAAGTAGTGCCGTTATTCGATTGAACAGTAAGTGCGTTCATGCCTACAACCGTAGGCGCGGTGGTGCTGTTCCCTGCTGGGCTCCAATACGCTATCTTGTTACGTGCCAAAAAAGGCTGTATCGCAGTGTCTAAACCCGAAGGCCCGACAAACGCAGGCATTGCGCGGTTAGCTACTTCAGTGCAGAAAATTGTCACGTTGTCCGCCGCTGGAGAGGCTGGAGCGGAGGCGTTATAGGGTATGGTTATCCCATCAGCGTCAATGGTGTGTGACGCGTTCCAGTTTGAAGGCTGAACAAGGGTGGCGTCACCCCCGTCAGTTTTTCCGCTTACAAATGGATGCTTAACGGCCATTGTGCTACCCCCTAGAGTTGGAAGATGCCAGACACGTTCCATGTAACCGTAATGTCTCCGCCGTTCGGTGTGACCGGGAAGCCAGTGACGCCGCTGTCGATGAAGGCAACGAGGCGCGAAGTGCCTGCAACGGTGGTGTCGATGTAGATCACCAGAGCCTCGACCGAGTTGCCCGTCACTGCTGAATAGGTCACATTGTCCCCATCGAACAGGCCGTTCACCACAGTCGTTGCGTTAATGGTCTGTGCAGTTCCAACGACACCAGTCAACGATGTGAGAAATTCATGCGCGGCGTTATAGGTATAGACACCAGTGTCAACCAACGCGACCTTGACCGTTAGGTCGTTGATGTCGGTATTCGCAGCGCCGTCAAGCAGCGCTTGCTTATAGAGTGGGTAAATTGCGTTGGCCATATGTTATGCCCCGATAGCTAACTTTAGGGCCGCTACCCTCTGCTTGTATCCGGCCTCTGCGTCAGCAATATCCTGCTCACGCTTCTGGATATCCTGCTCACGCTGATGCAGTTCCTCAACCTTGGCCTGTAGGTTACCCCTTTCGGCGTTGAGGCTGTCAGTGTGCTGCTTGAGGTGATTTTCAACAGCCTTAGCTCGCGCATCCAACTGCTTCGCATCTTCACGCTGCGCTGCAATATCGCGGTCCAACTTCTTGGTGCGGACTTCGATCTGTTTCTCAGCTTCAGCGATATCCGCTGCACGCTTGTCGCTATTGGCCTTGGCCGATGCCAGCGAAGTCTCAGCTTTGCGGATCGCGTCTTCCTTGACCCGAAGCTCACCATATCTGACGTCAAGTGCCGCATTGGCATCTGCGATATCGGACTTGCGCTGTTCGAGTTCGTCCAGCTTAACCTGCAATTCTGCAAGCTGCTGCGTAGCCTTGGCCGGATCGGAAAGAGCGGCCATCATACCAGCAAAGATAGAAGCCGCCGATGCGTTATCGTTATTCTGTGCCACCGCACGCCTCCGTTTATTCATCTGTGCCGATTGAAGAATGTTCATATTAACCCCGGAAGACGATGATTACGTCCACAGCGCTACCGGTACCCCCAGTGATAACCGGCTTGAGGTAGATCGAAGCTAGAGACATTTCGGAAATCTCGTTCGCCGTCGCCGAGATCGCATTCCCAAGTGTGTCGAGTGCAGGGAACCAAGTCGTACCATCGTTGCTCTGTTCGAGCGTCACAGTCGCTCCCCCGAAAGTACCCGATATTTGAACTGAACCGACAAATCCGTAGCGGTTCCGGACAAGATATGGCGCGCCGGTATCGCCGGGTGCGATATCAGCCCATACCACGCTGGGTACACCATCGGGTGCACCGACCATGTTGATGGTTGCGGTAATCGTAGGCATGGATAAACCTCAAAGTCCTATGGTTTTGCCAACCTAACATGCGCAGTGGAATACCGCAACAACAAAAAACCCCGGAGCAGCACAGTGGAGAGGATGCGCTCAACGGGGGATAAGTTGCGCTCGGTCAAGCAAGAAATATGTATCAGGTCCAGCCAGCAGACGCAACCCGTTTGATATCGCGCCGCTGCGTAACCATGGCCCCTTCCCCGGCACTGTGCAGATGCAAACACAGATACTGCAACGCCTCGGCAATATGGCTGTGTTTGTTCTTGTCGATCATCCCATCGGTCTTGGGTTTGTACCGGTAGCCCCCCATCATGGCAGCCTTGAGCGCAGTGCATCGCGGATCGAGCAGGAACCCCGGATCGCCATCGACCTGCCGCATGAGATACTCATCGACCGCGTTGATCCGCGCAGAGACGTTGTTGGTCTTGGCTGCCATGACGCGCAGCCCCTCAGCTTTGATAATGTCCACAGCGCTGCGCTCGTCAGTCTGCGCTCGCTGAATACCCGCCGGGTCGGTCACCACCATCACAGGCACACCCGAGAAGCGCTCGTATAGCAACGGTTTGAGTACGGTGCGGACGAACCTCTGGATGCCCATGTCGAAGCTGACAGCCTCGGCGAGGATGAGCGCACGCCCCCTCGGGTCCTGTTGTCCGATGACAGCCGCAGGCGTTAGCCCCAAGTCCATCCCGATTATGATAGGCCGCACCCCGTTGACGATGGGCCTGAGCATCTGCTTGGCCATGTGGTAGTCCGGCCTGAAGTATTTGTACACAGGCTGACCAGCGGAGCTAAGGCCGTAGTCCCCGTCGATGAACACCCGGACATACTCTTCCGAGCGACCCTGCGTGTCGTAATAACCTTCGGGTAGGTTCTCGATATTCTCGGCGTAGGGACTGCGACCCGAAGGCTGTTTGAACACATCCCAGCCATTGTCGTTGGCCGACACACCGTCCTTGGGATCGAGCTTCTCGAACTGGTAGTACCACCATGTGTCCATCGTCGGCGGGTTGGTATCTCCCCACATCCCGTGCCATGTGGGTCCGCCGTCCTTGGCGGAAGGGAAACGTCCAACACGCTTTGACATGGCATCCACGATATCAGGGTGGATATCCCGGCACTCGTTGAACCATGCGAAGGTAAGTTCGAGTGAGTTCAGGTTGGCCACATCGTCAGCATCATCAAGCGCACGGAACATAATCTCGCACTCGACATCGCCCACTTTGAAGAAATAAGTCTTCTTGGTCCGCAGCCATGTGCCGCACTGCCCCGGCGGGAACCAGTCGAGGAAGGTCTTGATCGTGGTATCTTCCAGCTGACGGGCTGTTTCACGGACCACCGCTGCGCGTGTCCGCCGTTTACCCGACTCATCAGGCTCCTGCATGGATGCCCGGCGTATGATCTCGAAGCAGCAGGTCACCGACTTGCCCGACCCGACCGGCCCCATGAGCGCACGCATCTTGGCATTGCTCGACATGAATCTCTCGCCAGTAGGCGGCGGCGTATAGTTGATCTCAAGCGCCATCAGTGTCTCATCCTGTCCATCTCATAGTCCTCGCGATTATCCAGCGCGTGGTGGACCCATATGCCAAGGTCATCGTCGTCTTCGTCAGGTCTGCACCAGCATTCATTATGAAGCTCATGCTCTCGCAGGTCGTTTACCGGCACGATATGGGAGTGCCGCTCCCCGCACTCTTCGTAGATTATAGCCGCTGCCCAACCGAAACGCATGGCCTACCCCAATATCATAACGATATATTCAAGCCCGTGCTTCTTGGTCTTGACGATCTTGGTCCGGTAGGACCGGCCTTCTCCACGGAGTATATCCTCGGCAGTCGCAGCGCCGCCAGCGGTTTTGAACCTCAGACAGGGCGTGCCCTCAAACATACTCGTCGGAGTCAGCGTCATCAATGTCATCGGCGTCAACCTCAATCACTCGTGGTGTCGCATCTATAACCTTCATATCAGCTGGAGACGAGCCAAGGTTGATCATGATCTTCACGCCACCCACACTGGCGTTCTGCTCCTCGTTGTTTTTCGGTTCGAGGCCAGCCCACTTCACAGTGCTCTTGATCAGGTCGGCTTTTACGGCAGGTGACACTGCCGGGTCGTGGATCAACATATAACTTGTTGTCAGGAGTTCTTCCGCTTGTGCCCGCGCTTTGAGTCGGAACGTCAGTCCTTTCTCTTTCACCTCCTCGCGGTAGGTCTCCACGCGCTTGAGGAACACCGGGTCGCGATTGAAAACCAAGAGGTGATTGGCGTCTATCCTGTGCCGATCCTTGATCTCGTCGAGGCTTTCCCCACTGCCCTCAAGGCATAGCGCTATGTCGAACGCGAGGCGGTCGGTCCATTTAGTCAGGTGTAGGGGCAGGCTGTCCATCGGGGGATGGTAGCATTTTGGTGGGGTCCGTCAAGATATCGCGTAACTATACACGTTTGTTTTTGGGGCGGCAAAATTTTTGGCGTAACTATACACGTTGCTTTTTGGGGGTGTTGGATTGTGAACTTTACTACACTACGGGGGGCCTAGTATCCGGCAGTCCATCCGCCCCCCGGTCCCCGTCTGCCAGCGCCGCGAAGCAGGCCGCGCAATAGGGCATAACTTTACATTCATGGCGAATTAGGCGATAAAGAATAGGCCAAAGCGGAACACCGCTGCGGCGGCAGGGACTATCCCACCCTGTCTGATCTTTGAAAGCCTCGGGATGGGCAAACTGGAGACTTAGCATGGCTAAGGTTTATGAAGGTCGTTTTGGCATCAAGGCCAACGGCAAGGGTGAAGTGGTTCTCGGCAAGCTCGTGGACGGCAAATACACTGCGGAAGACGCAGCAGCGGTTCACAAGCGGGTTCAGGCTCTGGCCAAGGAACACAAGCTGGTTGCTCGGGTTTTCAAACCCGACGCAAAGGGCACCGAGCCGGTGATCCTCGCCGACAAGTGGGGCAACCCATATCTCGCCCTACTCCCCAAGCGGGACGGCGTGGTCGCCAAGCGCAAGAGCGCCTACTTCGACTGACCTAAACGGGAGGGACGCAAGTCCCTCCCACCTTCTTGGAGATTAACATGCGTGCAATTGCTCATAGCTTGGGTGCGGACCTGTCCACACTCTACATCACCACGGCAGGCGGCTTCCTCGTCTACCCTCGTCTCGACAAGTGGTGTGTCATCCACGGCAACGTCTTCGCTGTCACAGACAGCAGGCGTGAAGCCATCGACTGGATCGAGCGAACAACCAAAGAAGAGTTCGTCTAACCCTCACCCCACTAGCTTCGGCTGGTGGGGTTTCTTTTCGCCTGCGCTGCGCGTTTGGGTCGGCTTCGCCTCCCATACGTCGGGGGTTTATAGCTGTGCTAACGCCGTTATCATGCACTATGTAGGGGGGCTGTATAGTTACGTCAGAAATGTGTATAGTTTCATCAATACTTGTAATAAAATCAATGACTTAATTTTTAAATAATATACTTTTTTTGGGATCGGCCTAACTTTACATTGTTAGGTAACTATACAAACTATACGTATAGTTTGGCAAAAAGCCACGGAAATCCAAGGATTATTCTTACTCTATCTATTCTAAGTGATATAAATAATATAAAAAATATAGGAAAAAATTGAATAGGTCGCGAAATGTTTTGACCCCTGTGGATAACTTTTCTAAATACGTGTATACTTCCCAATAATCTCCCCTCCTTACCCCCCGCGCAGCTTATTATTCCCAAAAACCTATATTATTTATATCATCCGTTATATTTCAAGCACTTACAGTAGATTATTTGGCTAACTATACTATATCATTGCGATCTGTATACTTACAACTTTATCGTGGTTTATCAAACATTTATCACTAACTATACACAATCTAATTAAATTTCAAACACGTTTTTATTTTGATTTTAAATTTCAAACACGTTTTTATTTTGATTTAGCCCTAACTATACGCTCTGCCGCGTCTCGCCGAAAAACTCAACAAAATCAACGGCTTGCGGCGAAACTTGACATCCCCGACGAAATCGACCAAACTCGGAGCCGAGCCGCCAAACAAATTTCAAACAAGTTTTTATTTTGATTTGGTTGTTCAGTTACCCACTATATAGGAGTGATGGCAATGAGCCGGACCAAAGTATACACCAGATTTGCTGACCTTACAGACATCTATACACCACGTTTCAACCCCATAACTATACGTCCTATACGCCGTCATTATCTGTCGGCTTCTGATGCAGTGTATGATTTCACCATTGGTCATGACTTCGCTGTCAGTGACCACAACTCCCCTTTCCATGGCTGCCTGATATCGGTTCTGGATAAGCGGACCCTTATTCAACATGGCTATACCCATGCCACCATCAGCTACAACTATGACCGTGAAGTGGAGATCAAGCTGTGAACTATATGGAACGTAACATCGAACTGTCTATCGACGCTGACCACCATGTCGAGATGGCTGGGATCACCGGTAACAAGGAATTGTTCGCTACCATCGGCTATCTGAGCCAGTGGAATATGAACCTGAAGAAGGTCCGTATCTGTGGTGGTGTCTATGACGGTAACCCTGAGTTTATCGCTACCTATTGGAGACATGATACCACTGAGCCGCAGCCTATTGCCTATCAGATCGGTGCTGTCTGGCACGGTGATCACTTTGGTTTCCACAGTTAAGCCGAAACGCCCTGAACAGGGCGTCCAGTGGGGTGGTCCCCCACTGCTGATGAGGCAGCCCCCTCTACCGATGGAGACAGCAATGTCTAAGAAATCTACTCGTGTATCTGGCTGGAAATGCCGGACCTATGTCCAGAATAAGGAACCATTCCACAATTCCAACAAGCAACTCTATGGGCAGTGGGTGACCAGTGACCGCTATGTAGTGTATAGTTACGGTGCTCATTGGCCGTTGCTGGTATGGGATGATACTGTCCAGCGTTGGTTCGGGAACTATAACAAGACCAGCCGGACCACTACCAAACATGCCAGTCAGACTCATCCCCTGACCGATCTCCACCCTCTGTCACTACAACAGATACAGGTCTTGGCAGAGCGTGGTTACCAGACCTTGGCAGCTAACCGGATAGGAGGGTTTCAGCCGTGAGACAGGATATATTCAGAACCGTAACTGAGTTGTTAGACAGCCGTGACTGCGTGATAATGGGCAATGCCGTCAACAATGAGGGCAAACTATACGATGACAGTGTCGAGAACCTCAATGCACTGCGGATGTTGGAGCCATCACTGCGTGAGCTTGTGGCTATCTGTGAAGCGGAGGGTATCCAAGCGATAGCTCTGTATGAAATCATCGAACTTATAGGGGAGTGATATGAGACAGGATACTGACTTGGCTCGATATGCAGCCATATTTGCTTGTGATGCAGGGACCGATGCTCTGTATTATGGCGACCGTTATACCGATGAGATGGCTGAATTGTGCATCGCTGTAGCAGAGGAGGCTATACAGCGCCGTGATGCAGCGGCTGAAGCCGGTAAGAATTTCTACGCTTGTGCCTTTGTAGAGGCAGCAGCTGACGCACTAAACAGGTGCCACTCTGCCACTTTAGAACAACTTCTGGACGCAGGTCAGATGGAGTCTGACTGCATAGCGGGGGATTACCCATGAACATCGACCTTATCGAGAAACATCGTGATATCAACACTGAGCACTTTGACTGGTGGGACTGCACCTATGACCATTTCGCAGAGGATATGCAGGCCAAACATATCGAGGTGGACAAGATGCTTTTCAGTGGCTTCTGGTCTCAGGGGGATGGTGCATCGTTCACTGGCTCTATCAGCGACAGCAAAGCGTTCATGGAAACCCATGACCTGACAGAGACCTATCCCACTGTGATGCGCTA
>Ga0316621_10000034_pt1 | contig 16064 bp, 14 predicted proteins | sample OWC_Aug_OW2_C1_D_2_FD_207664 | JGI IMG/M metagenome (GOLD analysis project Ga0316621, IMG submission 207664) | Wetland soil microbial communities from Old Woman Creek delta, Ohio, United States - OWC_Aug_OW2_C1_D1_C | ecosystem: Environmental > Terrestrial > Soil > Wetlands | place: USA: Ohio... | reverse complement strand
CCCATTTTAGCCAGCGATGCCTCGCATGTAAATGCGAATCGTTATTGATTGATGCCAAAAGAAATGCGGCGCAGGGGCCGCATTGGTCGCTCAGTTGCCTTCGATGATGCGGCGGGCGCCGTTGTAGCGGTTGATCCAGTAGCTGTCTTCCATGTTTTCGACGCGAATCTCGGCACCGGTGCGCGGTGCGTGCAGGAAGTGGTTGTCGCCGAGATAGATGCCGACGTGCGAGAAAGTGCGCCGCATCGTGTTGAAGAAGACGAGGTCGCCGGGTTTGAGCTGGCTGGTGTCGACGCGCTGGCCAACCTGGCTCATCTCGGCCGCCGTACGCGGCAACTGGGTGCCGAGGGTGTCCTTGAAGACAAGGCGGACAAAGCCGCTGCAGTCAAGCCCCGTACTCTCGTCGTTGCCGCCGAAGCGGTAACGGATGCCGACCAGCTTCAGGCCATGCAGGATCACGTCGTGAGCCGCGTTGGTGTAACGCTCGAAGAAGGATTGCTGCTCCTCGGCCTTGTGCAACTGTTCGGTCGCAATGGCCGTGCCGCCGGCGCCGATCGCGGTGACGGCAAGCAAAATGGTGCCTAAAAATTTACGCATAGGGGCGAACTATAGGGAAGAATCCGGATACTGTAAAGACATTACCGACTGTCCGGCAATTCTCCCGGCCAGGCAGGCGGTGGCGGGAGCGGGAAAATGAACTCGGGCGCAAGCTATGTTCATTGCCCGTAATTATGAATACAATTTCCCTTCCACCGAGCGAGGGCAACAATGGATTCCTTCAAGGCGCTGCTGATCGAGGAACGGGATGGCAAGGTCGTCAGCGGTTTCGCCACGCTCGACGAGAGCCGGCTCGACCCCGGCAGCGTGACGATCCGCGTTGCCTACTCCAGTGTCAATTACAAGGATGCCTTGGCGGCGACAGGCGCCGGCAGGATTATTCGCCGCTTCCCGTGCGTTGGCGGCATCGACCTGTCCGGCACCGTCATCGCCAGTGCCGACCCGCGGTTCAAGGCGGGTGATCAGGTGATCGCGACCAGCTTCGACATCGGCGTCTCCCATCACGGCGGCTATGCCGAGATCGCCCGCGTCCCGAGCGACTGGGTCGTGCCGCTGCCGGCCGGTCTGTCGCTCTACGAGGCGATGGCGCTCGGCACGGCGGGTTTCACCGCGGCGCTGGCCATCGTCCGGATGGAAGAGAACCGGCTGACGCCGGCGAACGGCCCGGTCATCGTCAGTGGCGCGACCGGTGGGGTGGGCAGCCTGGCAGTCGATATCCTCGCCCGTCTCGGCTATCACGTCGTGGCGTTGACCGGCAAGGCCGGCGAGGCGGACTACCTGCGCAGTCTCGGCGCTGCCGAGGTGATGCTCCGCGACGAACTCGACCTGGCGCGAATCAGGCCCCTCGACCGGGCGCGCTGGGCAGGTGCGGTCGACAATCTGGGCGGCGACGTTCTCGCCTGGATGGCCAGCACGATGATGCAGGGCGGCACGATCGCCAGCATCGGCCTGGCCGCCAGCATGAACCTGAATACCACGGTGGCGCCCTTCATCCTGCGCGGTGTCTCGCTGCTCGGGGTGGATTCCGGCTACATCGGCGAGCCCTATCGCCATAACGTCTGGCAGCGCCTGGCAAGCGACATGCGGCCGCCGCATCTGGCGACAATGGCGCGCCAGATCGCTTTCGACGAACTGCCGGCCACGTTCGACCAGTACATTGCCGGGCACGCCAAGGGGCGTGTCGTCGTGGCCATCGGCGGAGCCTGAGATGGCCGACCTGCCGCGCATACTGGTGGTCGACGATTCGCGTCTGGTGCGTATGGCGCTGGTCCGCAACCTGCGCGGGCATTTCGATGTCCGCGAGGAGGGTGATGGCGAGGCGGCCTGGGAGCACCTGCTTGCTGACGACTCGATCAGGGCCGTCATTTCCGACCTGCAGATGCCGAGGCTGGATGGCTACGGGTTGCTGCAGCGCGTCCGTGCGTCGGACCAGCGGCGCTTGCAGGAGATCCCGTTCATCGTCGTCTCCGGCGAGGAAACCGAGGAAGAACGCGAGCGGGCCCGGCGCCAGGGCGTTTCCGACTTCGTTACCAAGGGCGTCGGCAGCACCGAAATTCTGACCCGGCTGAACAACCTGTTCGCGCTTTCCGCCGCGCGCGATGATCTCGAGGCCGGCCGCGAGAGCATGGTCCGGGATCCGGCCAGCGGCCTCTATTCGCGCAATTATCTGGAGCAGCAGGCGGGGCAGGCACTGGCGCACGTCGCGCGTGCCGGCGTCGAGGTGTGCGTCATGGTGCTCGGCTTCGACTCGTTCGAGCGCGTGCGGGAGCGGCTTGGCGCCGAACTGGCCGAGCGCGTCGGCGCGCGTTTCGCCAAGATGCTGGCGGGCAAGGTGCGTCAGGAAGACAGCCTGGGCCATTTCGGGCCGGCGCAGTTCGCCATTGTCGCCCCCGGAACGTCGCCCCTGATGTTCTCGGCGTTCGCCGAGCGCGTGCGCGAAGCCGTGGAGGTTTCCCACGTGCCTGTGCAGGGGCAGCCGGTCTCGCTGACGGTCAGCATCGGTCTCTCCAGCGTGCCGGCGGATGTCGCTGATTCGGGGGTGGCGCTGCTCGCTCTCGCCGGCCGGCGGATGGACGATGCCATGCGCGCCGGCGGTAACCGCATCGTTGCCGGGGATACGGGCCCGGCGGTACTCCGCCAGTTGAAGGTGCAGCGGGCGCTGGAATTGATCGCAGCACGCCGCAGCGACGTGGTGCGCCCTTACATGAGGCAGCTCGGTGCCGAACTGCTGCCGCTGCTGCGTCTGATGGATCAGGAATTGGGGTTGGATCTGCCGTTGGCAGAAATCGAACGCCGCTTGCGAGACCGGGCAACGAACAACAAATAAGCCCGGCGTTTGTTTTTTAGAGTGCAGGAATAACCACTAGAGGGAGTCATATGGCGACATACAAGGAGTTTCACCAGTATTCCATCGAAAAGCCGGATCAGTTCTGGACCGAGCAGGCCAAGCTGATCGACTGGAGCGAGCCGTTCACCCAGGTCTGCGACTATTCCCGCCCGCCGTTCGCCAAATGGTTCGTCGGCGGCAAGACCAATCTCTGCTACAACGCCGTCGACCGTCATGCGGCGAAGCGCCCGAATGACCGGGCACTGATTTATGTGTCGACAGAAACCAACGAAGAGAAGATTTACTCCTTCGCCGAACTGCAGCGCGAGGTCGAGCGCATGGCAGCGATCTACAAGAACCTCGGCGTCAAGCGCGGCGACCGGATTCTGATCTACATGCCGATGATTGCCGAGGCAACCTTTGCCATTCTAGCCTCGGCGCGGATTGGCGCCATCCACTCGGTCGTCTTCGGCGGTTTCGCATCAGGCTCCCTGGCGACCCGCATCGACGATGCCAAGCCGGTCCTGATCGTTTCTTCCGACGCCGGCATGCGCGGCGGCAAGCCGGTGCCCTACAAGGATCTGCTCGATGAAGCCATCGACTTGGCCGAATACAAGCCGGCCAAGGTGCTGATGGTCGACCGTGGCATTGACAAGGGCTTCAACAAGGTCGAGGGGCGTGACGTCGATTACGCTACCTTGCGCGCCCAGGTCATGGACGCGCAGGTGCCATGCGAATGGCTGGAGTCCTCCGAGCCGTCCTATATCCTCTATACCTCCGGCACGACCGGCAAGCCCAAGGGAGTGCAGCGCGACACGGGCGGCTACGCGGTGGCACTGGCTTCGTCGATGAAGCACATCTACTGTGGCGGCGAGGGTGAGACCTACTTCTCCACTTCGGACATCGGCTGGGTGGTCGGCCACTCCTACATCATCTATGGTCCGCTGATTGCCGGCATGGCCACCGTGATGTACGAAGGCACGCCGCTGCGTCCGGACCCCGGTATCTGGTGGCACATCGTCGAGAAGTACAAAGTGAACGTCATGTTCTCGGCGCCAACCGCCGCCCGCGTCCTGAAGAAGCAGGATCCGGCCTTCATGCACAAGTACGATCTGTCCTCGCTCAAGCACATCTTTATGGCCGGCGAGCCGCTCGACGAGACCACCCACGAGTGGTTCATGAACGAATTGCAGAAGCCGGTCATCGACAACTATTGGCAGACGGAGACCGGCTGGCCGATGCTGGCCGCGGTCCCGGGTGTCGAGAAGACACGGATCAAGCTGGGTTCGCCGAGCTTCCCGGTCTATGGTTACGACCTCAGGATCTTCCGCGAGGACGGGTCCGAGTGCGATGCCAACGAGAAGGGCATCGCCGCCGTCGTGCCGCCGCTGCCGCCGGGCTGCCTGACCACCGTCTGGGGCCAGGACGACCGCTTCGTCAGCACCTATTTCACGCTGTTCAAGGAACCGCTGGTCTACTCGTCCTTCGACTGGGCGATCAAGGACGACGAAGGCTACTTCACCATCCTTGGGCGCACCGACGACGTCATCAACGTTGCCGGCCACCGCTTGGGCACCCGTGAAATCGAGGAGGCGATCCAGATCCACTCGGCGATCGCCGAAGTCGCCGTGGTCGGCGTCGAGGACAAGCTCAAGGGCCAGATGCCGATGGCGTTTGCCGTCGTCAAGGACGCTTCCAGGGTTGCTACGCCCGAGTTGGCCAAGGCGCTGGAGAAGGAAGTCATGGCGACCGTCGATGGCAGCCTCGGCGCGATCGCCCGTCCGGCCCGCGTGCATTTCGTCACTGGCCTGCCGAAGACGCGTTCGGGCAAGATGCTGCGCCGCTCGCTGCAGGCATTGGCCGAGGGCCGCGATGTCGGTGACCTGCCGACCATCGACGATGCCTCCACCATCGAGCAGATCAGGAACGTGCTGGCAAGCTGACGCTGACATCGTTCCAGCGAGAAACCTGCCGGTGAAAGCCGGCAGGTTTTTTTTGCGTCGGCGCAAACGGAACCGACAATGACCGCCGGTGTTAGAATGGATCCCGGTTAGAACCTCTCCGCGTGCCGGATCAATGACATACGATACCCTGGCTGCCGTCGATCTGGGTTCCAACAGTTTCCGCCTGCAGGTTGGACGGGTGGTTGGCGACCAGATCTATCCGCTGGATTCCCTTAAGGAACCCGTGCGTCTGGCCTCCGGGCTGGATGCCGAAAAGCGTCTCGATGGGGCATCGCAGGCGCGTGCTCTCGACTGCCTGCTTTACTTCGGCGAGCGCCTGCGCGGGCTGGAAAAGGGGGCCGTGCGCGCCGTTGCCACCAACACCCTGCGCGTCGCCAAGAACGCGATGCAGTTCCTGCCGCAGGCCGAGGCAGCGCTCGGCTTTCCGATCGAGGTCATTGCTGGCCGCGAGGAAGCCCGCCTGATCTACATCGGCGCTTCGCACTCGCTGCCGACGGCAGCGCACAAGCGCCTGGTCATAGATATCGGCGGCGGGTCGACCGAGTTCATCATCGGCAAGCGGCACGATCCACAACTGATGGAATCGCTCTACATCGGCTGTGTTTCCTACACGCTGCGCTATTTTCCGGATCGCCGGATCGACCGCCGGCGCATGCGCGAGGCGCAGGTCGCGGCGGCCAAGGAAGTCGAGTTGATCGCCCATGACTTCCAGCGCATGGGCTGGATCGAAGCGATCGGCTCGTCGGGGTCGGCGCGGTCGATTGCAGACATCCTCGAAATGAACCATCTCAATCCGAACGACGAGAGTGGGATCACGCGCGTCGGGCTGGACCGGCTCTGCGACTTGCTGATCAAGGCCGGCTCGGCCGAGGCGCTGGGTCTGGAAGGTGCCGACACCGACCGCCTGCCGGTGCTGCCGGGGGGCGTCGCCATCCTCTCGGCGATCTTCGAGGAGATGGAAATCCAGCGCATGGTTTACGCCGATGGCGCCTTGCGCCTCGGCGTGCTGTATGACCTGCTCGGCCGTTACCATCATCAGGACATGCGCGATGCGACCGTCGCCCGCTTCCGTGGCCGTTATCAGGTCGAGGCCGACCAAGTCGAGCGTGTCGAGGCGACGGCTCTGCGCGCGCTCAACCAGATCAGCGTGGACGCGCCGGCGGAGAACGACGTCCAGTTCCTGTCGTGGGCGGCGAACCTGCATGAAATTGGCATTTCCATGGCGCACAACGCCTATCATAAACATGGCGCCTACATCCTGACCTTCGCCGACATGCCCGGCTTTTCCAAGAAGGATCAGGCGCGGCTCGCCTGGCTGGTGCTCGGGCACCGCGGCAAACTCGAAAAGCTTGGCGGGGTGCCGCCCGAGGACGATGCCTGGAAGCTGCTGTTCTGCCTGCGTCTCGCCGTGCTCCTGCACCGGACCCGTGATGACCGCGCCTTGCCCGCCTGGCGGGCGACGGTGACGGCGACCGGCTTTCTGCTCGAAGTTCCTGCCCAGTGGCTGGCGCGCAATCCGTGGACGGCGGCGGCGCTGCGCGATGAAGCGGCGATCTGGAAGCGGATCGGGCGCGATTATGTCGTCGAGTCCAAGCCGAGAAGGAAGATTGCGTGAGCGTTCCGCCCGGCCTGCGGTTCGCGCCGGGCCAGGTCGTCATGACCGGGACATGGACGCTGGCGGAGATGCTGCCGCAGTTGCCCGAATTGCGCCGGCAACTGGCCGACGGAACACTTGCCGACCGGTGCTGGGACCTTTCTTCCGTCGCGCGCCTCGACAGCGCGGCGGCGGTTCTCCTCTGGGGCGCATGGGGCGAACGCTGGCCGGCCGGGCTGGTCATTTCGGATACCCAGCGCCGCACGCTGGAGCGGGTGGAGGCGCTGCCCGTTCCGGCGGGGGGGGCGGTCGCGCGGAAAGGTCGCCCGGTCGAGAAGATCGGCCTGCTCGCGCTTGCCTTCGTCGACAATCTGCGTGGACTGGTGAGCCTCTATGGCCAGTTCCTGCTCGATCTGGCGCACGTCCTGCGGCACCCCTCCGAGATGCCCTGGAAGGAGTTTTCGGCCAATGTCTACAAGGCGGGTGTGCTGGCCCTGCCGGTCACGGCGCTGGTCGGCTTCCTGATCGGTGTCACCATCAGCTATCTCTCGGCCCTCCAGTTGCGCAGCGTCGGCGCCGACATCTACATCATCAATATCCTCGGTGTTTCCATCATCCGCGAACTTGGCCCGGTGCTGGTTGCCGTCCTCGTCGCCGGGCGCTCGGGTTCGGCGATGACGGCGCAGATCGGCGTCATGCGGGTGACCGAGGAAATCGACGCGCTGACCGCGATGGGCATTTCGCGGACCATCCGCGTGGTTTTGCCCAAGATTCTCGGGTTGACCGCAGCGATGCCGTTGCTCGTGCTTTGGGCTTCCGCTGCCGGCGTGTTCGGCGGCATGGTGGCGGCGCTGGTGCAGCTCGACATCCCGTTCCATTTCTTCTTCAAGAACCTGCAGCGCGCCGTACCGGTCGCCAATCTGGTCATCGGGCTGGGCAAGGGTCTTGTCTTCGGTTTCGTCGTCGCCTGGGTGGCCTGCCATTTCGGCCTGCGCGTACAGCCGAACACCGAGAGCCTGTCGGCCAACACGACCTCCTCGGTGGTCACGGCGATCACGCTGGTCATCCTGATCGACGCGATCTTCGCCATCATGACGCGCAGTATCGGGGTGCCCGAGCTGTGAGCCCGGGGCCGCTGCCAGCGGTGGTCGAGATGCGCGGTGTGAGCACGCGATTCGGCGACCAGCAGGTCCATCGCGACCTCGACCTGCGGGTGGATGCAGGGCAGATCGTCGGGCTGGTCGGCGGTTCGGGCAGCGGCAAGACAACCCTGCTGCGGCAGATCATCGGCCTTATCGAGCCCGATGCGGGTACGGTTCGTCTTTTTGGTCACGACCTCGTCCACGCTTCGCTGCCTGCGCAACGCGGCATCCTGCGCCGGCTCGGTGTGCTTTTCCAGGGCGGCGCGCTTTTTTCGGCGCTGTCCGCCTACGAAAATGTCGCCTTTCCGCTGCGCGAGCTGAAGTGCCTGGACGAGTCCTGGATCAGCCGCCTCGTCCATCTCAAGCTGGCCATGGTTGAACTCACGCCCGAACATGGCAAACTGATGCCTGCGGAGCTTTCCGGCGGCATGGTCAAGCGCGTGGCGCTCGCTCGGGCGCTGGCGCTCGAGCCGGAGTTGCTGCTGCTCGACGAGCCGACGGCTGGCCTCGATCCGGACCGCAGCCGCGGCTTCGTCGAACTGCTCGGCCAGTTGCAGCGTGAACTCGGGTTGACAGTCGTCATGGTGACGCACGACCTCGACACGCTGACCGGGCTGGCCAGTCACGTGGCCGTGCTTGCCGAGCAGCGCATCGTGGAATTCGGTCCGCTGGCGGTGGTGATGGCGGGTGACAACCCGCTGGTTGCCGCGTTCAGGGGTGCGAACGGGAACCGGTTGATGCAGGAGAGCTGAATGGAAAACAAGTCTCATGCCTTCGCCGCCGGTCTGTTTGCCCTGCTTTTCGGAGCCGCGGCGCTGCTCGCGCTTGCCTGGCTGCGCGACCGGCAGGACAACATGCGCGAATACGTTGTCGTTACCCGGCAAAGCGTCGGCGGCCTCAATCCGCAGGCGCAGGTCCGCTATCGCGGCATTCGCGTCGGCAAGGTCACCGACGTCCGCCTCGATCCCGACGACTCCGACAACATCCTGGTGAGTATCACGGTAAGGGACGACATTCCGCTAACCCGGGGCACGGTCGCCAAGCTTGCCTATCAGGGCGTCACCGGGATTGCGCAGGTCATGCTGATCGAGACGGGCAAGAGCCGTGAGCCGCTGGTTGCGGGAAGCGAAACGGCCAACCGCATCGTCATGGTCCCTTCATTGCTCGAGGAACTCAACGAGAGCGGTACCGCAACGCTCAGACAGGCGCAGGAGGTGTTGAAGGAGATCGCTGCGGTACTCGACGAGGACAACCGCAAGCGCTTCGCAGCGACGCTGGCGAATCTGGAAGTGGTCTCGGCGAGCATGAGGCCGGCCGTGGAAAATCTGAACGGGACGCTCCTCCAGGTGAGAAAGCTGCTCGACGACCGCAACGTCGGGAGAATTTCGCAAGCGGCCGGCGAACTGGCGCCACTGCTGGCCGATACGCGCGTGCTGATCGGCAAGATGCAGGTCACCACGGACAAGCTCGATGTGGCGTTGGGCGACGCTTCGGCGGGTGGAGCGGCGGCGCTGATGCCGCGGCTCAACGAACTGTCCGCCGACTTCTCGGTGACATCGCGGCAACTGAGCCGCGTCCTGCGCCTGCTCGAGGATTCGCCGCAGGGGCTGGTGTTCGGCGTTCCGGCGCCGACACCCGGCCCGGGCGAAGCCGGCTTCACGGCAGGGGGGGAGCGCTGATGCGACCCCTTCTGGTGATTGCCTGTTGCCTGCTGCTCGCCGCCTGCTATGGCGGTGGCAGGCGGGGCGGCGACGTGGCGCTGGAGATCTACGATTTCGGGCTGCCTGTCTCCCGGTTCGCCGAGCGGCCGGCGGGCGGCGAACTGGCGGTCGAGGTGCGGGCGCCGCTTTGGTTCGACTCGCTCGGCATCGGGTATCGCCTCGCCTACGCCGAGCCGGCACGGCTGCGCGAGTACACGCGGGCGCGCTGGGCCGGGCCGGTCGCCCAGTTGGTGCAGCAGCGGCTGATGCAGAGGCTGGCCCTCATGCCGGCCGGGCAGAGCCGGAGCCGCTGCGTGCTGCGGGTCGACATCGACGAGTTCAGCCAGGTGTTCGCCACACCGACGGTCAGCAAAGCCTTGCTGCAAGCCCGGGTGCAGTTGCTCGACCGCTCGCGGGCGCGGCTGGCCGGGTTCGACGCGAGGATCGAGAAGCCGGCCGTCGCGGCGGATTCGCGCGGGGGAGTCGCCGCCCTGACGGCGGCGGTCGACCAGCTGGCCGCCGACCTGCTGCGCTGGGAGAACGAACTCAAGATCGGCGGCCAACTGGCCGCCTGTGGCGCCTAGGGCGAGATGATGCGGTCCGCGATACGCTGCCTGAGATCGTCGAGATGGTCGTCGAAATGCGCGTAATGCATCAGCGACAGCCCGAAGACGCAGGCGTAGAGCAGCACGCTGCGGCTTTTTGCGTCGGCATCCGACATGCCGGCGGCGACGTACAGCTTGCGCGTGCAATCCAGTCGATAAAGGTCGACCGACTCGACGATGGCGGCCGCCTGCGGGTCATGGCGGGCCCAGTCGCGCACTGCGAGTTCGATCGACACGCCCTTGCGGTTGGGGCTCGCGGCGTAAACGTCGAAAACGACATGCAGCTGGGCGCCCTCGTCGCCCGGCGGGGCCGACGTGGTCTTCTCGATGTCCCGCAAGCGGCCATCCCGCCAGTAATCGAGGACGGCGGTCAGCAAGTCCTGGCGGTCCTTGAAATGCCAGTAGAAGCTGCCCTTCGTGACGCCGCATTGCCTGGCGAGGGTTTCGACGCGCAGACCGTTGACGCCGTCGTTGGCAATGAGGTCGATAGCGCCCTCAATCCACTGGCTGCGGTCGAGCTGGGTGCGCGGGGTGGCCAGTTTCCGGCGGGAAAATTGCCGCTGGGGGTTGACAATCGTCTTTTCCATACGGTACCGTATGCTCTCCGTACCAAACAGTATGGCCATTGTGGGCAATGCTGGGGCGGCTGTCAAACAGCACGTCGGAAATAATTGAAACGACCGAAAAGGAGATGTTTGTGAAAATACTCGTCCCCGTGAAGCGGGTTATCGATTACAACGTCAAGGTGCGCGTGAAGGCGGATGGTACGGGTGTCGACCTGGCCAACGTCAAGATGAGCATGAATCCCTTTGACGAGATTGCCGTCGAGGAGGCGGTTCGGCTGCGAGAGGCCGGTAGCGCCACCGAGGTTATAGCGGTATCCTGCGGCCTTGCGGCCTGCCAGGAGACGCTGCGCACGGCGATGGCGATCGGCGCCGACCGCGGCATCCTGGTCGAGAGCGACGCGGATCTGCAGCCGCTGGCCGTCGCCAAGCTGCTCAAGGCACTGTGCGACAGGGAGCAGCCGCAACTGGTCATCTGCGGCAAGCAGGCGATCGACGACGACGCCAACCAGACCGCCCAGATGCTTGCGGCGCTCACCGGCTGGTCGCAGGCGACCTTCGCCTCGAAGGTCGTCATCGCCGATGGCAAGGCCAACGTCACTCGCGAGATCGATGGCGGTCTCGAAACCCTGCAAGTCGCGCTGCCGGCCGTGATCTCCGCCGACCTGCGCCTGAACGAGCCGCGCTACGCGACCCTGCCGAACATCATGAAGGCCAAGAAAAAGCCGCTCGACACCGTCACGCCGGCTGATCTGGGCGTCGATGTCGCGCCGCGCCTGGCTACCGTCAAGGTTTCCGAGCCGTCCGGGCGCAGTGCCGGCATCAAGGTGGCGGATGTCGCCGAACTCGTGAACAAGCTTCGCAATGAAGCGAAAGTGATCTAAGGGGAAACAGCCATGACCATTCTCGTCATTGCCGAACACGACAACCTGAGCCTGAAGGCCGCCACCCTCAACACCGTTGCCGCAGCCGTGAAAATCGGCGGCGAGATCGACGTTCTCGTCGCCGGCACCGACTGCGGCGCTGCCGCCAGCGAGGCGGCCCAGCTGCAGGGTGTGGCCAGGGTGAAGGTCGCCGATGCCGCGCACTACGCGGCGCAGACCGCGGAAAACCTCGGTGCCCTGATCGTTGCCAACGCCGCCGGTTACAGCCATATCCTCGCGCCGGCGACCACTTGCGGCAAGAACCTGCTGCCGCGCGTCGCCGCGCTGCTCGATGTCGCGCAGATTTCCGAGATCACCGGCGTCGAATCCGCCGACACCTTCGTTCGCCCGATCTACGCCGGCAACGCATTGGCCACCGTGCGCAGCGCCGACCCGGTCAAGGTCATCACCGTGCGCACGACCGCCTTCGACCCGGTTGCCACCGGTGGCAGCGCGGCGATCGAGAACATTTCGGCAACCGCCGACTGCGGACTCAGCCAGTTGCAGAGCCGGGAACTGACCAAGTCCGAACGGCCCGAGCTGGGTGCCGCCAAGGTCATCGTCTCGGGCGGCCGTGGCCTGGGCAGCGGCGACAACTTCCACCAGTTGCTCGAGCCGCTCGCCGACAAGCTCGGCGCCGCGCTCGGCGCCTCGCGCGCCGCGGTCGATGCCGGCTTCGTGCCGAACGACTATCAGGTCGGCCAGACCGGCAAGATCGTCGCTCCGCAGCTCTACATCGCGGTCGGCATTTCGGGCGCTATCCAGCATCTGGCAGGCATGAAGGATTCGAAGGTGATCGTCGCCATCAACAAGGATCCGGATGCGCCCATTTTCCAGGTCGCCGATTACGGTCTCGTTGCCGACCTGTTCGAGACGGTGCCGCAACTGGTTGAGGCGGTCGGCTAGCCTGGCGGCGTGAATCTGCCGGACAACCTGCTGGGCGAAGGGTGGTACTGGGCGGCCTGGGCCGTCTGGACACCGCTTTTCGCCCGCAGTGTCGTCCGCGCCCCGTGGTCGCGGCTGCGTGACGCGGAACTGCTCAACGTCTGGCTGGGCATGATCGTTCTCCTGACCCTGGTCTGGCATCTCAAGGCCGGTGTCAAGCCGGGTCTCTCGCTCCACCTCCTCGGCGCCACCGTCTTCACGCTGAGTTTCGGGCCGCATCTGGCATTCGTCGGGCTCTCGCTGGTGTCGCTCGGCATCGTCCTCAACGGCGGCGGCGACCTCTTCGCGCTTGGCGCCAATGTAGGCCTGACCGCCGGGGTCGGGGTCCTGGTCAGTAGCGGAGTCCAGTCGCTCGTGGCCAGGTTTCTTCCCCGGCATTTCTTTGTGTACATATTCGCCAATGGCTTCTTCGGCGCGGCGCTGACGATCCTTGGCGTTGGACTGGCGGCGACCGCCCTCCTGACCCTCGCAGGAGCCTACGAATGGGAGTATCTTGTTGGCGAGTACCTGCCGTATTTCCTGCTGCTGGGGTTTTCCGAGGCTTGGCTTTCGGGCATGCTGATGACGCTGTTTGTGGTTTATCGTCCGCAGTGGGTCTCGACTTTTGATGATTCGATTTATCTGGCCAACAAATAAGGGCTACAATTCAACCGGTTTAATGTCATTGGGGTGTGATCAGTGAGTCATTACGCATTTCGATATTCCCTGATTGCTGCATCGCTGGCCTTCTGCGGTCATGCGGCCGCTATCGGGCTCGGGGAACTCAGGGGCGCTCCGGCACTAGGCGAACGGCCGCAGCTGGAGATTGCGATCATCGGTGGCGAAAAGGCAGGGCTCGATCCCACCTGCTTTCGCTTGAAACAGCCGGCGGGCGACAGCAGTCTGCCCTGGTTGAAGAAGGCGACGCTGAGCATCCGCCGGGGGCAACCGCCTGCTTTGCTGATCAGCTCCCACCTTCCGCTCAACGATCCGGCGCTGGGTATCGTGGTGGAGGTTGGCTGCGGCTACGACGTGGTCCGCGAGTACGTCCTGCTCGCTTCGCCACCGAGCGGCAAGGCGCTGGCCTACGCGGAACCGGTACCGAGCGCCAGGACAACGACTGCCCCGCGGCAGACTGCCGCCCCGGCGCGTGTTGCGCCGCCCAAGCCGGCAGTGGCGGGCGTTTCGGCTGAGGCCGCCGCGCCGGGCGGCAAGCCTGCTGTCGAACCCCCCAAGGCTGCCGTTCTTGCTGCTCCCGCCGTGCCGGGCGATGCCGGGGCGTCCGAGGAGAAGATCAAGAGCATGGAGTCGCAGGTTGGTGCGCTGCAGCAGCGTGCCGCCGAGCTGACTCAGAAGATCGAACAGGCCGCCGTGCAGGCACCCGACGCCACGCCGGCCACCCCGCCGCCAGCGGCCATGCCCGCGCCGGCACCGGCACCGGCACCGGCGCGCAGCGATGCAGGTGGCTCGAACTGGACGTTGTACGGTGCGCTGATTGCCGCCGCGCTGGCCATTGCCGGCTGGCTGGGCTGGCGTAACCTGCGCGCGAGCGAGTCGTCCGGCGAGACCGAAATTCCGGTCGATCCACAGCGCAAGGGTGAGCGGGAAGAGCGTGGCGGCGTCGATCTCGACGTCGAGCCGGAAGCGATGGCGCGGCCGGTCAAACTCGATCCGGCCGCCGTTGCCGCTGCCGCGCCGGCGACGACCAAGGGCCCGCGTCCGGATTCTACGATCTCGATCATGGCGGCTACGGTCGACGAACATTTCGAGTCCAATCCCGTGATGGAACTGGCCGAGATCATGCTTTCGTTCGGTCGTGTCAAGGGGGCGGCGCAGGCACTGCAGGAATACATCGACACCAACCCGCAGGAGGCGCTCAAGCCGTGGATCAGGCTGATGGATGTTTACCGGATGGCGGGGATGCGCCACGAGTTCGAAAAGGTTGCCCATGAACTGAACAAGAACTTCAACGTTCAGGTCCAGAATTGGGAGGATTTCGCCGAAGGCCAGGATCACACCCGGGTCGACGTCGTGCTCGAAGCAAAGCCGTCCATACAGCCTGCCGGCATGCCCGGCGGGGTCGAGGAGATGCCGGCGATCATGGAGAAGATCATCCAGCGCTGGCAAAGCGACGACGTGCTCGGCTACATGAACCAGTTGCTGCGCGACAACCGCGGCGGCACGCGGATCGGTTTCACGCTGCCTGTCGTCAGTGACCTTCTCTTCCTTGTCGAACTGAAGGAAGTGGCAAACAAGATCGACGGTGAGAACGAACCGCAATGAGCGAATACGTTGCGCCCCTGAAGGACATGCGGTTTGTCATGCAGGAACTCGCTGGCCAGGCCGAAGTCATCGTCTTGCCCGGCTGCGAGGAGGCTTCGCCGGATGTCGTCGATGCCATTCTCGACGAGGCGGCCCGCTTTGCCAGCCAGGTTCTATCGCCGCTCAACCGTGTCGGCGATAGCGATGGCGCCCGGTGGAAGGATACTGTCGTCACCACGACGCCGGGCTTCAAGGAGGCCTACCGCCAATTCGTCGACAATGGCTGGAACGGCCTCGGCTGCGATCCGGAATTCGGCGGGCAGGGCCTGCCGCGCCTGCTGTCGACCGCCGTCAGCGAAATGTGGAAGGGCGCCAACCACGCCTTCTCGCTGTGCCCGATGCTGACCCAGGGCGCCATCGAGGCGCTGATGATCGCCGGCAGCGACGAACAGAAGGCAGCCTACCTGCCGAACCTGGTGTCCGGCGAATGGACCGGCACGATGAACCTGACCGAGCCGAGCGCCGGTTCCGACCTGGCCGCCGTGCGTAGCCGGGCCGAGCCGGTCGGCGACGGCACCTTCAGGATATTCGGCCAGAAGATCTTCATCACCTACGGCGAGCACGACATGACGGACAACATCGTCCATCTCGTCCTGGCCCGCACGCCGAACGCGCCGGAAGGCGTCAAGGGCATCTCGCTGTTCGTCGTGCCCAAGTTCCTGCTGAAGGGCGACGGCACGCCCGGCGAGCGCAACGATGTCTACTGCGTGTCGATCGAACACAAGCTCGGCATCCACGGCAGCCCGACCGCGGTGCTTGCCTTCGGCGACCATGGCGGCGCCATCGGTACGCTGGTCGGCGAGGAGAACCGCGGCCTCGAGTACATGTTCATCATGATGAATGCGGCGCGCTTCAACGTCGGCCTCGAAGGGCTGGGCGACGCTGAGCGCGCCTACCAGCGGGCGGCGATCTATGCCCGTGAGCGCGTCCAGGGTACCGAAGTCGGTGTGCGTGGCGGACCGAAGGTGGCGATCATCCGGCACCCGGACATACGTCGCATGCTGATGTCGATGCGCTCGCGCGTCGAGGCCATGCGCGCCCTTGCCTACGTGACGGCGGCAGCGCAGGACTTCGCGCACGCCAGTCCGGACGAAGGCGAGCGCAGGAAGGGACAGGCCTTCGCCGACCTGATGATCCCGGTGGTGAAGGGCTGGAGCACCGAGAGCTCGATCGACGTCGCCTCTCTCGGCGTCCAGGTGCATGGCGGCATGGGCTACATCGAGGAAACCGGTGCTACCCAGCATCTGCGCGATGCGCGCATCACCACCATCTACGAGGGTACCACGGCGATCCAGGCCAACGACCTGATCGGGCGCAAGATCGCCCGCGAGCAGGGTGCGACGATCAAGGCGGTGATCACCGACATGCGCGCCGCTGCGGCCCGGCTCGACGGCGATCTCGCCGCCATTGGTGCTCGCCAGAATGCTGCGGTCGACGCGCTGG
>Ga0316621_10000032_pt1 | contig 16420 bp, 15 predicted proteins | sample OWC_Aug_OW2_C1_D_2_FD_207664 | JGI IMG/M metagenome (GOLD analysis project Ga0316621, IMG submission 207664) | Wetland soil microbial communities from Old Woman Creek delta, Ohio, United States - OWC_Aug_OW2_C1_D1_C | ecosystem: Environmental > Terrestrial > Soil > Wetlands | place: USA: Ohio... | reverse complement strand
AAGGCGGCCATGCGGTCCGGCAGCGGACCGGCATGGCGCTGCTGCAGGCGCTCGAGTGCGCCGATCATCTGCTCGCGCCCGGCGAGCTTCGCGCCGCCCGCGTCCGCGCGGAATTCGCGCTGGCGCGAGAAGTACATGACGATCATGGTGGCGAACAGGCCCAGCACCAGTTCCGCGACGATGGTCGTGACCCAGAACGCCGGGCCGTGGCCTTCCTCGGTCTTGAAGATGACGCGATCCACCGTGTGGCCGATCACGCGCGCGATGAATACGACGAACGTGTTGACCACGCCCTGGATCAGCGCGAGCGTCACCATGTCGCCGTTCGCGACGTGGCTGACCTCGTGCGCGAGCACGGCCTCGGCCTCGCGCTGCGACATGCCCTGCAGCAGGCCGGTGCTCACGGCGACGAGTGCTGAGTCACGACGCGCGCCGGTTGCGAAGGCGTTGGGCTCGGGCGAGTCGAAGATGCCCACCTCGGGCATGCCGATGCCGGCGACCTGCGCCTGCTGGCGCACGGTGTTGACCAGCCAGCTTTCCATCGAGTTGGACGGCTGCGTGATGATGCGCACGCCCATCATGCGCTTCGCCGTCCACTTCGAGATGGCGAGCGAGAAGAAAGAACCCGTGAAGCCGATCACTGCGGCGAAGACCAGCAGTTTGCCGAGGTCGAGGTCCGTGCCGCTCTCGTTGAGGATCGATTCGATGCCGAGCAGGCGCAGCACGATGCCGAGCAGCACGACGATCGCGAGGTTGGTGGCCAGGAACAGCAGGATGCGTTTCATAAGGGCTTCGTTCTCCATGCGCGGCACGCCGGCTGCGCTTCGGGTCATTCGGTGGGGACGGGATCGCCGGATTCAAGCCCTGCGCGGCGCCGGGCATGGCCAGGCAACGTCCCCAGGCGCATACTATCACGAACGATAAAACCGGAACTTCGCTTCAGACAACGTCGCTGCGACGAGGTTCCGCACCGCGAGGTCCGGCATCGATGAATCAGCAGGCCACCCCGACCCGCCACTGGACGTTCCTGAGCAATCACGCGCACGTGCTGGTGTGCCTGGCCGTCGACCCCGACTCGCGCCTGCGCGACGTCGCTGCGAGCGTCGGCATCACCGAGCGGGCCGTGCAGAAGATCATCAGCGACCTCGAGGCAGCGGGCGTCATCGTCCGTGAGCGCGCGGGCCGGCGCAACTCCTATCGGCTGAACCTGGCAGTGCCCCTGCGGCATCCGCTCGAGTCGCACCGCAACGTCGGCACGTTGCTGCAGCTCGTGCTCGACCGCGCCGGCCTCAAGCGTGTCCGCTCAACCTGACGGCACGGCACGACTGGCCAAGGCCCTGCGCGTGGCGCAGGCCGAGCTTGCGCGCAGGCTCGCGCGCATCGGGGGCGCGGAGCCTGGGGACGTGCACCAGGCACGGGTCGCCGCACGGCGGCTGCGGTCGCTGCTCAGGACGTTCAAGCCGCTGTTCGCTGCCGGTCCAGCCGACCGGTACCGTGGCGCCCTCAAGCAGACGGCCGACCTGCTCGGCGACATCCGCCACCTCGATGTATTGACCGCCATGGCACCGCTGCGACGGCAGCCTTTCGACCAGGCCCTGCGGCAGGAACGGATTCTCGCGGTTCGAAAGCTGCAACGGCGCCTGCGGTCGGCATCTCTGCAGTCGGCCCTGAACTCGTCGCTGGCTGCCCCGACCCTGGCAGGTCTCGGGCTCGCGCCGGGCGTCGACACCGTGACGGTGCTGCGCCGTGTCCGGCGCTGCTGGCGGCGCGTGGCGCGTCGGATCGACGCTGCGCCGGATACCAGCGAGGCCCGGCACCGGCTTCGGATCGAGTTGAAGCATTGTCGCTATAGCCTTGAAACTATTGGCGATATTGAACCCCGGCGAACAGGCGCCTTGGACGCGCAATTGCGCGCCGCACAGCAGGTTCTCGGGGACCAGCGCGATGTCGAGGCCGCCAGGGGATGGCTGCAATCGGCATCCGTGCGGGACCTGGGTGCGCACGCCGTCGTCCGGGCGAGCGTCCGCATGGAGCGGCGGGCCGCCCGCTCCGAGGCAGAACTCGGGCCGACGCTCGAGCAGCTGCGGACTGCGGGCGGACGCTGGGATGACGCCGTGACCCGGGTTATCCGGCGAGCGTCCCGAGATCGATCGTGACCTTTACGAGACCGCCCGAATTCGGTTCGGTCCGCACGCCGAAACCGAAGCGGCGGGCCCACGAGGCCGTGCGGAGGTTCTCGGGCAAAGTGCTCCCCTCCAGGCAGGTGATGTCCCGCGCCAGCGCGGCTTCGATCAGCGTGCGCATGAGTTCGGTGCCGACGCCGCGTCCGTGCCAGTCGTCGGCAACCACGATCGCGCACTCCGCCCGGCTCGTGTCGTCGATGCGCGCGTAGCGGCTTACGCCGATGATGTCGTCCGCGGCCCCGTTACGAACGAACGCTCCCACCGCCAGCCGGTCGTAATAGTCGACGTCGAGCAGGCGCTCGAGGTCACGCCGCGTCGCCTGCGACGTCACGTACTGCAGGCGTAGATAGAGCGTCTGTGGGGAAAGGCCCGCGACGAACCGCTCTTCGCGGTCGATGTCGTCTGGGCGCAACGCCCGGATCGTTACCGGTGGGGCGCCCGGGGCTTCCCAGACGCGTTCGAGTTCGGCCGGGTAGCGGCCTCTAGCCGCCCCGGATTCCACAGCCGGCCGGGGAGGCGGAAGGTTCACTCGCGGTCGCGGAATTCGTCTTCGTCGTCGAAATCTTCGTCGTCGTCTTCGTCGTCCCAGTCGTCATCGTCCTCGTCTTCGTCCCAGTCGTCGTCTTCGTCGTCGAGGTCGATGTCGTCTTCCTCATCGTCTGCGTCGTCCGGCTCCTCCACATCGTCCACCCAGCCCTCCGGCGGGGCAGCGAGTTCGAGGTCCATCTCGTTCCACTGGTCCAGGTCGATAGCCTGGATTTCGCGGTCCGGCCACTGGATCCGGATGATCTCCTCGTCCGGGTCGACCGAGAGCACCTGGAACGTTTCCTCGGTGTCGAGGTCTTCGTACCACTGACCGGCTTGCGGCTCGTAATCGCGGCTCACGGGGGATCCTCGGCGGAAATCGCAACGAAAGTGCGTGCAGTTGCGAACAACTATAAGGTCGCGCCGACACGGCAGGCAACCGGAACTCACTTACGGTGCCGGGCGCGCGGCTCGCGTAAAATTCCCCCACGGCATCGCTTACAGGACACCCACCGTGTATTCCTATCGCGCACCCCTCCGGGACATTCGTTTCGTCGTCCATGAAGTGCTCGACTTCGAGCAGAACTATCGCGCCTACGGCCGCGATGACCTCAACCGTGACCTGCTCGAGGGCATCCTCGAGGAGGGCGCACGCTTCGCCGAGGACGTGCTCGCGCCGACCAACCGCATCGGTGACGAACACGGATTGACGTTCGAAAACGGGCAGGTCAAGGCGCCCCCGGGCTTCAAGGAAGCCTACGACCGTTACTGCAAGGACGGCTGGATCACCATGACGGCCGATCCCGAGTGGGGCGGGCAGGGCCTCCCCGAGGGCTTTTCGCTGGCATTCGGCGAGATGCTCGTCTCGGGCAACATGGCCTGGCGCATGTACTCCGGCCTGACCGAAAGCGCCGCGCTTACGATCGAGGCGCACGCGAGCGAGGAGTTGAAGCGCGCCTACCTGCCGAAGATGGTGAGCGGCGAATGGTCCGGCACGATGTGCCTGACCGAGGCGCACTCGGGCACCGATCTCGGCATCCTGCGCACCAAGGCCGAACCGCGCGCGGACGGATCCTTCTCCGTCACGGGCACCAAGATATTCATCAGTGCCGGCGATCACGACCTGACCAGCAACATCGTGCACCTCGTGCTGGCGCGCCTGCCGGACGCCCCTCCCGGCACCCGCGGCATCAGCCTGTTCGTGGTGCCGAAGTTCCTGCCCGATCCGAACGGCGATGCGGGCAAGGCGAACGGCGTCACCTGCGGTTCGATCGAGCACAAGATGGGGATCCATGCCTCGCCGACGTGCGTCATGCACTTCAACGAGTCGGTCGGCTGGCTCGTCGGCAAGCCGAACGAAGGCCTCGCCTGCATGTTCACGATGATGAACCACGCGCGCCTCGGCGTCGGCCTGCAGGGCCACGGCCAGTCCGAGCTCGCGTGGCAGGCTTCGATCGCCTATGCCAACGACCGCCTCCAGGGCCGCGCGATGACGGGTCCGAAGGAGCCGGGCAAGCCGGCTGATCCGATCATCGTGCACCCGGACATCCGGCGCATGCTGCTCACGCAGAAGGCCTTCGTCGAAGGTGGGCGCGTGCTCTGCTTCCTGACGGGGCGCGAGATCGACAGCGCGCACATGAACCCGGACGAGGCCCAGCGCAAGCGTTCGAGCGACCTGATCGCATTCCTGACCCCGGTAGTGAAGGGTTTCCTGACGGAGGTCGCCATGGAAGTGACGAGCCTTGCCGTGCAGATCCACGGCGGCTCGGGCTTCATCCGCGAAACGGGCGTCGAACAGCTGATGCGCGATGCGCGCATCACGCCGATCTATGAAGGCACCAACGGCATCCAGGCGCTCGACCTGCTCGGCCGCAAGGTGTTCGGCACCGGCGGCAAGAGCCAGCAGATGATTTCGGCCCGCATGGTCGAATCGATCCAGAAGTTCGGCGCGTTGCCGGAGCTCGCGCCGCTCGCGGCCGATCTCGGCAAGCGCCTCGAGCAGTGGGGCAAGCTGACGGCGGAGGTCGGCAAGGCTGCGATGACCAATCCCGAGGAGGTCGGCGCAGCGGCGACGGACTATCTGCAGGTCGCAGGCTACATGTGCCTGGGCTGGTGCTGGCTCGTGGCGGCCGGCGTGGCGGCGAAGAAACTCGCCGAGAATCCGGACGACGACTTCTACAAGGCGAAGCTCGTGACGGCGCGGCACTACTTCACGCGCATCCTGCCGCGGATGGACGGCCACGTCGCTGCCGCGCGCGCAGGCGCAGCGGGCCTGATGGCGCTGTCGCCCGAGCAATTCGCCGTCGCATGAGCGCACCCGCGGTCGCACGGGGCGGGGCGCGCCTCGCGAAAGCCCGCCGGGTCGTCGTCAAGATCGGTTCCGCGCTGCTCGTCGAGAAATCGACGGGCCGCGTGAACCGTGCGTGGCTCGAGACGCTGGCTGCGGACGTCGCGAAGCTGCGCGCGCGTGGCCAGGAGGTCGTCATCGTTTCCTCCGGCGCGATCGCGCTGGGGCGGCGCCAGCTCGGCCTCCTGCCCGGCAAGCTCAGGCTCGAGGAAAGCCAGGCCGCGGCGGCGGTCGGGCAGATCCGCCTCGCGCACGCCTGGAAAGAAGTGCTGGAGCAGCGCGATTTCGCAGTTGCGCAAGTGCTGCTCACGCTCGGCGATACCGAAGAGCGCCGCCGCTACCTCAATGCGCGCAACACGCTCGAGACATTGCTCAGGCTCGGGGCGATCCCGGTCATCAACGAGAATGACACGGTCGCTACCGCGGAGATCCGCTACGGCGACAACGACCGGCTTGCCGCGCGCGTGGCACAGATGGCAAGCGCCGATTGCCTCGTCCTGCTCTCGGACGTGGACGGCCTCTATACCGCAGATCCCGCCGTCGACCCGAAGGCAAGGCACATCCCCGAGGTCACGCGCATCACGCCGGAAATCGAGGCGATGGCGGGCGGCTCCGCGTCCGACGTGGGCTCGGGCGGCATGGCGACCAAGGTCATGGCCGGCAAGATCGCCGTCGCGGCCGGCTGCAACATGTGCATCACGATCGGGCACGAGCCGCATCCGTTGCGTCGCATCGAGGCGGGCGCGCGCTGCACCTGGTTCGTCGCCGGAGTTTCGCCGAAGACCGTGCGCAAGCAGTGGATCGCTGGCTTGCTCAAGCCGGCAGGTACCTTGCACGTCGATGCGGGAGCCGTGAAGGCACTGCGCGGCGGCAAGAGCCTGCTGCCGGCGGGCGTGACCAGGGTCGAAGGCCGCTTCGATCGAGGCGACGCCGTCGTCGTGCGTGATGCGGCCGGCAGCGAGATCGCGCGCGGACTGAGCGCCTATGCCAGCGACGATGCCCGTCGCGTGTGCGGGCGCCGCAGCCAGGAACTCGAAGCGATTCTCGGCTATCGTGGCCGCGACGAAATCATCCACCGCGACGACCTGGTGCTCGCTTGAGCGAATCGGACTCACTGGCCCGGACCATGCAGGAACTCGGTCGCGCCGCGGTCGCGGCGCAGCGCGTGCTCGCGCTGTCGACGACCGGACAACGCAACCGGGCGCTGGCGGCCATGGCGGCGGCACTTCGCCTGCATCAGCCGCAGATACTCGCCGCGAACGAGAGGGACATGGCTGCGGGCGTCGGGGCAGGGCTCACGCGGGCGGCACTGGACCGGCTGCAGCTCGACGCGGCTCGTGTCGAGGCGATGGCGAAGGGCGTGGAAGACATCGCCGCGCTGGCCGATCCGATCGGGACGGTGATTGCAGAGTGGGCGCGGCCGAACGGCCTGCGCATCCAGCGGGTGCGCGTGCCGCTCGGCGTCATCGGGATCATCTACGAGAGCAGGCCCAACGTGACCTGCGACGCGGGCGCGTTGTGCCTGAAGTCCGCGAATGCCGCGATCCTGCGCGGCGGCAGCGAGAGCCACCACTCGAGCACGGCGATCCACGCGTGCCTCGTCGCAGGCCTGCGCTCTGCAGGGTTGCCCGATGCCTGCATCCAGCTGGTGCCCACGACCGATCGTGCCGCGGTCGGGCACATGCTCTCCGGCATGACGGACTTCATCGACGTGATCGTGCCGCGCGGCGGCAAGAGCCTGATCGCGCGCGTGCAGCAGGAGGCCCGGGTGCCGGTCATCGGGCACCTCGAGGGCAACTGCCACGTCTACGTCGATCGAGCCGCCAACCTCGAAATGGCGCGGTCGATCGTGCTGAATGCCAAGCTGCGCCGGACCGGGATCTGCGGCGCTGCGGAGACGCTGCTGGTCGACGCGGCGGCGGAGCGGACCCACCTTGCCGTTCTGGTCAAGGAACTGCTCGATGCCGGCTGCGAAGTGCGCGGCGATGCCGCTGCGCGCGCGGTCGATCCGCGCGTGGTCGCGGCGACCGAGCAGGACTGGTTCACGGAATACCTGGACGCCGTGATTGCGGTGAAACTCGTCGACGGAGTGGACGGTGCAATCGAACACATCGCTCGATACGGCTCCAACCACACGGAATCGATCGTGACGGACGACGCCGCCACGGCGGAGCGCTTCTTGTCACGCGTGGACAGCGCCATCGTCCTGCACAACGCCTCGACCCAGTTCGCGGACGGCGGCGAGTTCGGCATGGGGGCCGAGATCGGGATATCGACGGACCGCTTCCACGCGCGCGGTCCCGTAGGCGTCGAGCAATTGACGAGTTACAAGTACGTCGTCAGGGGCAGCGGCCAGGTCAGGCCGTGACCCCGGCGAGCCCGCCGGCCAGCGAATAGGCCGAATAACCCTGCGCGCGCAGGTGCTCGGCGAGCGCAAGGCTGCGCACGCCGTGCGCGCAGACGATCAGGTAACGGCCGTCCGGCGGCAGTACCGCGGCGCCTGCGAGGATTTCGCTCAGCGGCAAGTGGACCTGGATGCCTTGCCCCTCCGCGTCGTCTGCGCGCTCCCAGGGCTCGCGGATGTCGACGAGCGTCAGCCCCGATGCATGAGCCGCCGCCAGGTCCGGATACTCCAGTTCGAGTGCTTCCGTATCTGCGGGCACGGCGAAAAGCGCGCGCGGTGCATGATCGCAACCGGGATTGCGCGAGGCCTTCAACGTGCGCCAGTGCATGCCGAGCAGGTCGAGCACGTGCACGGCAGGGGCGTGCTCCGCAGGTAGACCCAGCAGGATCTTGAGCGCCTGCATCGCCTGCAGCGCTCCAAGGGCGGCCGGCACCGGACCGAGCACCCCGGCCTCGGCGCAGTTGCCGACCAGCCCGTCGCGCGGGGCCTCGGGCCACAGGCAACGCAGGCACGGCCACTCCGCGCGCGGCAGGTAAACCTGCAGCTGGCCTTCGTACTGGTAGACGCTCGCGAAGACTGCCGGCCTGGCGAGGCTGACGGCCACGTCGTTCACCAGGAACTTGGTCGCGAAATTATCGCTGCACTCGACGACGAGGTCGTAGCGCTGCAGCCAGCCGGGCAGGTTAGCGGCGGAAGCACGCTCCGAAAGCGCCTCGACGGTAACGTCCGGGTTCAGGTCCTGCAGGCGCCTGCTTGCGACCGCGGCCTTCGGTTGCCCGATGTCCGCGACGTGGTACAGCGGCTGCCGGTGCAGGTTGCTCGCCTCGATGACGTCGCCGTCTGCGATGCCGATCCGTCCGACGCCGGCAGCCGTGAGGTATTGCAGGACGGGAACGCCTAGACCACCGGCGCCGATCACCAGGACCGATGCGGCGCGCAACCGGGCCTGGCCAGCCGCGCCGACTTCCGGCAAAGCCATCTGGCGGGCGTAGTCGGTCGCGTGCGCGTGAGCGAGGGAATGCTCGCGCCCGTGACCGTGAGTGTCCTGCTGCTCTGCCTCAGGCGAGTGGGCTTGTGCGCAGCGCTCGCAATTCACCCAACCCGAATCGCCGTCGACGTAGTGTTCCTTCTTCCAGATCGGAACCCGGTGCTTCACTTCGTCGATGATGTAGCGGCAGGCTGCGAATGCCTCGCCACGATGAGGCGCGCTCACCCCGACCCACACGGCCAGCTCGCCGATCCGTAAGTCGCCGATCCTGTGCACGCAGGCGGCACGCGTGACGCCGAATTTCTCGATCGCTTCGGTGACGATGCGCTCGCCCTCGCGCACCGCAAGCGCCGCGAACGCTTCGTATTCGAGCCGCTGCACGCGCTTGCCTTCGTTGTGGTCGCGCACCCAGCCCTCGAAGCTCGCGTAACCGCCGCAGGCAGGATCGGTGAGCGCAGCACGGTACGCGGCTGCGTCGAGCGGCACCTCGCTGAAGGCAAACGGCTGCATCAGCCCCCCGCCACGGGCGGGATGAAGACGACTCGATCACCGGGCTGCAGGGGCGTCGACCAGTCGCAGAACTCGTCGTTGACGGCGACGCGGAGCATGGCGCGGGGCAGCGTAAACCGATGCGCGGTACGGACCTGTTCGTAGAGTTCGGCCGGAGTCGCCGCTGCGGTCTCGATCTGCTCCTCGCTGCGGCCCGCCTGCTCGCGCAGGACGGCGAAGTACTGGATCCGGATCAGTCTCGCGGCGGTCACGCTGCGGGCACCGGCGCTGTCACGTCGCGCTTGCCGCCGTGCTTTTCCAGCAGCCGGGTTTCGGCAATCACGATGCCGTGGGACAGCGCTTTGCACATGTCATAGACCGTGAGCGCGGCGATCGAGGCGCCGGTCAACGCTTCCATTTCCACGCCAGTCCTGTGGTGCACCGACACCGTGCAGCGCACCACGGCCTCGTCGCCGCTCATGTCGATCGTCACGTCGCAGCGTTCGACCCCGAGAGGGTGGCAGAACGGGATCAGTTCGTGCGTACGCTTCGCTGCCATGACGCCTGCGACGATCGCGGTGTGGAAGACGGGGCCCTTGGCCGTTGCGAAATTCGCGGCCCGCAATGCAGAGGCCACGTCAGCCGGGAACCGGACGCGCGTTTCCGCCACCGCCGTGCGTAGTGTCACGGCCTTGCTGCCGACGTCGACCATCGCAGGCCGGCCCTGTGCGTCAACGTGACTGAATTCCTGCTTCAAGGTCACCCACCGATGTAATGCATTTCGACCTTCTGCAACGGCGCTTCACGCTGCCGCAGTTCGTTCCGCAGTTCCGAGTAACGGTCCGTCCGGTGCCGCCAGGCGTTGCGCATCATCTCCAGCAGTTCGTCGTCCGTAGCCCCGGCGCGCAGCGGGGCACGCAGGTCGAGTCCGTGCGTCGCGAACAGGCACGTGTAGAGCACGCCCTCGGAAGACAGGCGGGCCCGGTTGCAGTCGCCGCAGAACGGCTCGCTGACGGACGACACGAAACCGATTTCGCCCGCCCCGTCATCGTAGACGTAGCGCGCCGCCACCTCGCCTCGATAGAGACCGGGCAAGGCGGTGATGGCCCAGCGCGACCGTACCCATTGCAGCAGTTCCCGTGACGGCACTACTTCGGCCGGGTTCCAGTGATTGCGATTGCCCACGTCCATGTATTCGATCATGCGCACGACGACCCCGGTGCCGCGGAATCGCTCGAGCACGTCGAGCACCGTGTGTTCGTTGCGACCTCGCTGCACGACGGTATTGATCTTCACTGGCCGCAATCCCGCGGCGAGCGCGGCCTCGATGCCTTCGAGCACCTGGGCCAGGTCGCCGAAACCGCCGCTCATCGCGGCAAAGACGCTTTCATCGAGCGAGTCCAGGCTCACCGTGACCCGGTGCAACCCGTTGGCCTTGAGCTCTGCCGCGTGCTGCGCCAGGAGTACGCCGTTCGTCGTGAGAGCGAGGTCTTCCAGGCCCTCGATCCCTGACAGTTCGCCGATGAGGTCGGGCAGGCCGCTGCGCAACAACGGTTCGCCGCCCGTCACCCTCACCTTGCGCACGCCGAGGTTCACGGCCAGGCGCGCGAGCCGCGAAATTTCGTCGAACGTCAGCCGTTCCGAGGACCTGAGGAAGCGATAGCGCTCGTGGAACGTGGACTGCGGCATGCAGTACGGGCAGCGGAAGTTGCAGCGGTCCATGACCGAGATGCGCAGGTCGCGGACGGGCCGGCCGAACGTATCGCGAACGGCAGGCGCGGCGGGCAGGGGGACGACGGCGGCGGGCTGCGGTGCCTCGCTCATTTCACCACCGGTAAAGCGGCGCCAGGTGGCCCGGCTGGATGTCGCGCGGACCGGGGGGCAGTTCGACGAAGCCATCCGTCCCGAGCAGGGAAATGAAATCGCCGGAGCTGCGTGTCGGGCGCGGCATGGCAATGAGCCCGAGCGTGGGGCTGTGTTCGATCTGCACCGGCAGGAAATACCACAGCGCAGGTTTCACCGTGAAGCCGCCTCCAAGCGGCACGTATTCCGCCAGGGCAGGCTTCGCGCCCATCATGGCGGCGAGGGCGGGCACGACGTAGCGCAGCAGGCAGACGAGCGCAGAGACCGGATTGCCCGGCAGCCCGAAGACCGTCTGTCCCGCAGGGCCGACGCCGAAGAGGATCGGCTTGCCCGGCCGCTGCGCGACCTTGTGAAAGACCTCGGCGACACCCAGTTCACGCAACGCGCTCGGCACGTGATCGAAGCGACCCATGGAGACGCCCCCCGTCAACACCAGCACGTCGTGTGTCGCGAGGTGCGCGGTGAGCCGGCTCAACAGCACGTCGCGATCGTCGGGCAGGTGGTCTTCCGCAACCCGGTGAAAGCCGCGCAGGTTCAGGGCGCCGCGCAGTGCGCAGGCGTTCGACCTCCGCACCTGCCATTCGGCAATGGGCTCGTCGGGCGCCACGAGTTCATCACCGGTCGCCACGATGATGATGCGCGGATCGACGCGTACGCTGGCACGCGGCAATCCCGCGGATGCGAGCACCGCAAGTTCGGGCGCGCCAATGCGCGTGCCTCGGGCAAGCAGCATGTCGCCCTCGCGACAGTCCAGCCCGCGGGTATGCACATTGAGGAAAGGCTCGACTGGCACGCCTTCCGCGAGCGCGGCCATGCCGTCGTTGACTTCCAGCCGCTCGACCGGCACGACGCAGTCGCAGCCGCGTGGCAGCACCGCGCCGGTCATCACTTCGATGCAGTGATCCGCCCCCGGCAGGTCCAGTGGCGGCGTGCCGGCCGCTTGAATGCCCGAGATCCGGAAGCTGCGGCGACCGTCGCGCCAGGCCTGCGACGCGAATGCGATGCCGTCCATCGTCACGCGATCGAACGGCGGCTGGTCGCGCTCCGCACGCACCGACTGTGCGAGCACGGCTCCCGCCAGCGACGCCAGCGGTCGCGACTCGATGGGCAACGGCACGACGCGCTCGCGGACGAGCGCCTCGGCCTCGGCAGGAGTAGGGAGTTCGTTGCCGTCAGTCATGCGCGCCGCGCCTGGATCACTTCTTCGGCTTGTCCTTTTCCTTGAACGCCTTGATCTCGCCGTTCCAGCGCATCGCGACCGCCTGCAATTCGTCGAGCGCGGCGTTGTGGCGCTTGGCGTGGATCGCCTCGATGGTTGCCTTCTTGGTCGAGTACTCGGGATCCATGTTGTCGAGCGCCGCGATCGCGTCGTTCTTCTCCTGCTCCAGGCAGGGGAGGTACGTTTCCTGCACGGTGTTGCGGTACGCGACGACCTCGGCGTTGGCGGCCTTCATCTGGTCCTCCGCGGAGGTGGCTCCGTTCGGCAGCGACTGCGGGGCCTGCGGGTAAACGCAGGCGGCCTCGGCAGCGGCGCACAGCGCCAGCAGGAGCGGAACGAGCGCGACGGCGGTCGAGATCTTCATGTGGCGGAAACCCTCGAAAAAGCCTGAGTGAGCCCAGCCGCAGCGGCCGGCGCGGGGCCGTCACTATACCGCAGCGGTCCCGGGACTGGTCCCGCGGCCCGTTTTGCATTGGCGGCCGGCGGAACGTACAAAGGCAGCCTCGGCAACGAGGGATGAGTCATGTCGGTACCGGAAACCCCGGCCACTTACGGAGCGAGCAGTCACGGGCTGCGCGGCGACTACCACGCCATGCGGCCGGACTACACCGTCGAGCAGGATTACTCGGCTTATGGCGCGGAGGCCCAGGAACGGTGGCGCAGGCTCTACCAGCGCCAGATGAAACTCGTGCCCGGCCGGGCCTGTGCCGAGTTCCTGCGGGTGGTGGAGACGCTCGACTACGGGGCGGGCATACCGCGCTTCGACCAGGTCAACGAGCGCCTCGACAAGGCCACGGGCTGGCGCGTGGTCGCTGTGCCGGGCCTCCTGCCCGAACCAGTCTTCTTCGGCCATCTCGCCGAGCGGCGCTTTCCGGTGACCGTCTGGCTGCGCGAGGAGCCGGAATTCGACTACATCGTCGAACCCGACATCTTCCACGACTTTTTCGGGCACGTGCCGCTGCTGTTCGACCCGGTTTTCGCGGAATACATGCAGGCCTATGGACGCGGCGGGCGCAAGGCCGACGGGCTGCACGCCCTCGAGTACCTGGCACGGCTTTATTGGTACACGGTGGAATTCGGCCTGATCAACGGCCCGGAAGGCCTGCGCATCTACGGGGCGGGGATCCTGTCGTCGCCCAGCGAGATCGTCCACGCGCTGTCGAGCCGCGAGCCGCGCCGGATCGGCTTCGACCTGAGCCGCGTGATGCGCACGCGCTACAAGATCGACACGTTCCAGCAGACGTATTTCGTCATCGACGGCTTCGAACAGCTGTTCCGCGAGACGGAGCCCGATTTCACGCCGTTGTATGCGGAAATTGCCCGACAGGATGTCCTGCCGGCGGATGCCCTGCTGCAGGGCGAAAGGCAGTATTAGGCGGGTGTTCGGCAGGGGGTTGGCAGGGTGCGGGCGTTCGTGTCCAATGCGCGCTCCTTACGACCCCTGACACCGGGAAATCACCCATGAGTGCGCCCCAACCGACTGCTGTTTCCGGGCTGAAGTTAGAACTCGGCCACTTCGTGGCAGGCCGCGAGGTGGGCGGCCGGTCCGGGCGCAAGGGCAAGGTCTACGACCCGGCCACCGGTGCGACCAGGGGCGAGGTGGCCTACGCCAGCGCGGACGAGACCCGCGAGGCGATTGCGGCGGCCGAGGCAGCGTTGCCGGCGTGGTCGGCCACGCCGCCGTTGCAGCGCGCGCGGGTCATGTTCCGCTTCAAGGCCCTGCTGGAAGAGCACCTCGACGAGCTTGCGCGGCTCATCACGGTCGAGCACGGCAAGGTCTTCTCCGATGCTCGCGGCGAAGTCATCCGCGGCATGGAAGTGGTGGAGTTCGCCTGTGGCATCCCGCAGGTGCTCAAGGGCGAGTTCAGCGACAGCGTAGGCACCGGCGTCGACAGCTGGTCGCAGCGCCAGCCCGTCGGCGTGTGCGCGGGCATCACGCCCTTCAATTTCCCGGCCATGGTGCCGCTGTGGATGTTCCCGGTCGCGATCGCGTGCGGCAACACGTTCGTGCTCAAGCCGTCGGAGAAGGACCCGAGCTGTCCGCTGCGCATCGCGCAGTTGCTCAAGGAAGCAGGGCTGCCGGACGGCGTGTTGAACGTCGTCAACGGCGACCGCGAGGCGGTCGACACGCTGCTGACGGATCCGCGTGTCGGCGCAGTCAGCTTCGTCGGGTCGACGCCTGTTGCCGAATACATCTACCGCACGGCTTCGGCGCACGGCAAGCGCGTGCAGGCACTGGGCGGCGCGAAGAACCACATGGTCGTCATGCCGGATGCCGACACGGAGAACGCGGCAAGCGCCCTGGTGGGCGCGGCGTACGGCTCTGCCGGCGAACGCTGCATGGCGATCTCGGTTGCCGTCGCGGTGGGTGACGCGGCAGATGCGCTGGTCGAAGCCGTGCAGCGGCAACTCAAGCAGCTCAAGGTCGGCTCGGGACTGGAAGACGGTGTCGAGATGGGGCCGCTGGTGACGCGCGAGCACCTCGAACGTGTGCGCGGTTACGTCGACCTCGGCGTGCAGGAAGGCGCGAAGCTGGTCGTCGACGGCCGCGCACTGAAGGTCCGCGGGCACGAGGGCGGCTTTTTCCTGGGCCCGTGCCTGTTCGACGGCGTCGAGCCGGCCATGCGCATCTACCGCGAGGAAATCTTCGGGCCCGTGCTGTGCGTGGTCCGCGTGCCGGATCTCGGGGCCGCGCTCCGGCTCGTCAACGGGCACGAATACGGCAACGGCACGGCCATCTTCACGGCCAGCGGGGAGGCCGCGCGGACGTTCACCCAGGGCGTGCAGGCGGGCATGGTCGGAATCAACGTGCCGATTCCGGTCCCGATGGCGTTCCACTCCTTCGGCGGCTGGAAGCGCTCGCTGTTCGGCGCGCTGCACGTCCACGGCCCGGACGGCGTGCGCTTCTACACCCGGCTCAAGACCGTCACCTCGCGCTGGCCGACGACCCGTCGCGAAAGCGCGCAATTCGTAATGCCGACGATGAAGTAGCGGTAAACTTCACAACCCTTCGCGCGGCCGTAGCTCAGTTGGATAGAGCATCAGGCTTCGAACCTGAGGGTCGGGGGTTCGAATCCCTCCGGCCGCGCCATCAGCAAATAATCAAGGATTAAGCCGGCAGTCCCGGGCCACGTTGGTCCGGCCGGCGAGAGCGACATGCCAGACACCAAGTCCCGTTCGATGCTGTTGCAGGCAGCCGTGGCGCTGCAGTTGTTCCCCGCACCCGGCCACGCCGATGATGTTGCCGGCGCAACTGCCGGCCTCGAGGTCATCACCGTCACTGCGCAGAAGGTGGCAGAGAACCTGCAGAAGACGGGCGCTGCCATCACCGCGGTGTCCGGAGACGTGCTGGTCAGTGCCGGCGCGTACGACATCCGTGCCGTGCAGAACCTGATGCCGTCGGTGCGCTTCCAGGCGGAGGGTGCCTCGACGGAGTTGTACATCCGCGGCGTCGGTTCGACGCTCGACCTGCCCAACATCGAGCCGCCGACCGCGTTCAGCTTCAACGGTGTCTACATCCCGCGCGAGGGCACGAGCGTCGGGCTCTTCGACATCGCGAGCATCGAACTGCTGCCGGGCCCGCAGGGCACGCTGTACGGGCGTGCCGCACTCGGCGGCGCGGTCAACGTCGAATTCAATCGCCCGTCGCGCGATTTCGAGATCGCGGGCCTGCTCGAGGTCGGCGACTACTCGCTCGTGCACGGCACGATCGTGCAGAACCTGCCCGTGAGCGACGAGCTGGCGCTCCGGGGCGCGTTCGACTACATCGAGCACGACGGCTACCTGCGCACCGGCGCGGATTCGAAGCGCGACTACGCGGGCCGCGTCTCGGGCCTCTACGAGCCCACCGAGGACGTGGATGTCTACGTCTGGGTGCATGGCGCGAAGAAAGAGGGCCGTTCGCCGAACCTGGTGCGTCGCGGTTACAACGACGGCACGTTCGACGGCGACCCGAATGCGTACGATCACAAGGACCCGTGGAACGACACCATCGACCCGGGCGCGCCGACGGCCTCGCCGCAGGACTACACGAACTGGGCGGCCGGCGCCGAGATCGACTGGGACCTGGGCGACATGGTGCTGACGTACGTCCCGGGGTTCTTCTACCTCGACTGGGACGGCCATTACTGGCTGGAAAACCTGCCGGCCAACCTGACGGCGCACTACAACCAGGTCACGCAGGAGCTGCGGCTCGCAAGCGACACCGACTCACGGCTGCAGTGGCTCGCGGGTGCCTATGCCTACAATGTGCGCAACGACGGAATTTTCGATGTCGGGTTCCCGTGGGGCACGGTGTCCCTGGCCAACATCACCGACACCAGCCTGGAGGGCTACGCGTTCTTCGGCGAGGCGACGTATGCGGTCACCGATGCGTTGCGACTGATTGTCGGCGGCCGCATGA
>Ga0316621_10000030_pt1 | contig 17285 bp, 20 predicted proteins | sample OWC_Aug_OW2_C1_D_2_FD_207664 | JGI IMG/M metagenome (GOLD analysis project Ga0316621, IMG submission 207664) | Wetland soil microbial communities from Old Woman Creek delta, Ohio, United States - OWC_Aug_OW2_C1_D1_C | ecosystem: Environmental > Terrestrial > Soil > Wetlands | place: USA: Ohio... | reverse complement strand
AATGAAGTTTGTCGAAGACAACCATCCTGAATGACCCCCAAGCTAACGAGCGCGCCAAGGCCCGGCCTGGATCGCCTCGGTAAGTAACCCGGCGGCGCACTGCCGGGATTACGTCGATACAAATCTCGCTGTTGTGTCGTATCTCCTTCTTATTTGAATGAACTTCTGCAGCTGCTCTTCGAACTGCTTTTGGTCCATCATGCCCACCGGAATTCCAACCAGCGTGTGATCACCAGATTTCTCGGCAATCATGCCCACGATCCTGTCAACTCTGATCCCAGAGAGAGCCATCTGCAACCCAGGAACCACAATCTCCCACGGCCGGTTATCGACCGGATTCTTCGTCCCTGGGATTGACCCGTAGTTGATGGGCGACGGCCTGCCATCTGGCATCTGTTTGCCGAAGGGAACCGTAAAGTTGACAGAGAAGTTCTTCTTCAGCAGCAACTCCGGAGGGGGCGGCCGCTGTACCTGATCCGCAAGCTTCAAGAACGTTTCCAGCTTCATGTCTAGTTCTGATTGAAGACGACCGAGATCTTTCCGATGCAGTCGTCGCAGATCCGTTCGCGGGCATCCGCGCCGCCCCACGCCAACAGGCCCGGATCTGTTGCGATCTGGCGGATCTTCCTGGCTTTCCGGAAGTAGACCTTGGTCGCCGAACCGACAGCGATCACATAGGACGACGCCGTGTGCTCGGGTCTTGCCGCGGGCGGCAAAGGTATCCACGAACTGGCACCGCCAGACAAACTGTAGAAGATCTGCTGAGCGTCTGTGTCCTGGTGGATGTCGACATGAGTCGAACCGCTAGGAACTGCCACCTCTGTATCGTAACCATCAGCGGCTACCTGCAGATCTCCAAAGCGGCCATGGACAAGCATGTCGCCGCCATTTTCGACGAGAGCCATCTTTGTTCTCCTACATCACGACGGTCACGTATCCCTCGCCGCCATAGCGGTAGCCGTCGAAAAACTCCGAGTGAACAATACCCCACGCTTGATCGCAGTTCTGTTTCAGTTTACGCTCTTTCACCATCTGGGCAAAACCCAGACCCGTGCCAGCATCACCGCCGCGCAACCGCTGAATTGTGTTGTTATAGAACTGCCACTTGTCGTTGATCTGCAGGCGGACATTACCATCCACGTATTCCAGCATGTTGCGCTGCATGCGGATTGAAACTGACGTGAGGACTCTCGCCGCGGCTTCGTTGACCAGGAGAAGACCTGATTCTGGCGAGAGCGTTTCGAACACGATATTGAGCCCTGGGCCGGAGGGCTCGATCGTGTTGTACGTGACCAGAGCATCGGCCAGCATCTCTGCCAGGAAGATGTCTGGCGACTCTTTCTCGTCGATGAGCTCGTTCGCTTCCTCGTAGTCCTGCAAGAAGCGGCGGAGTTTGTCGACGAGGTACTTCGGAACCTGAAAGCGCTGAGGCATCTGTTACTCTCCCAGGAGGTCGCTGGCGAGATCTCCCTTGGCCTTCTCACCGCGGCGTTTCTTGCCCTTGCGACCGCGCGCCTCTTCCTTCGCGTTCCAGTCGGATTCGGTCTCCTCTGGTTCGTGCTCCGGCTGCTCAGCGGGTGCGGGTTCTGCCGGCGCGGATTCGGCGGCCAACTCGGCTATGCCGACCATCAGCTCCGCCTCGGCCTCTCGGCTCTCCCCTTCGAAGAGCGCAGTGGCCACGGCGCTTGGAACCGGCGTGACTACGGCTGCTACCTCTTCGGCGGCAACGACGTTCAGCTGGTTCGTCTTGGGGTTGTCCACCAGGCCGAAACCGTTGGGCAGGTGGACATAGAATCCGGAGTAGTTGTCGACGACCGACGAACACTCCTTGATCGCCTTGACGGCTACGTCAGTTGGTACCAGCGATCCGATGTTGATGAGGGCTCCATCGCTCCGCTTGACGAGAAGCAGGTCGCGGTGCCTGCGCCTCTCCGGCGGGGTAATGTCGTCGAGACGGCAGGTCACTTCCTTGCCTGCCGGGAAGCGCCGCATCTGAAGGTGCAGGTGCCCCTCTTTACCGAACCATGTGACTTTTCCTGTGTCCATGACGTCTCCTCTCACTATGTCGGGATTGTCGAGCCCGCCGATGGCGGGGTTGGTAGTTGCGGCATGGTTGGGGTGGGCGCAACCTTCGAACCGGCCGGAATCTTCTTGGTCCTGACGGCCAGCTTGTTCATCTCGTCGAAAAAAGCCACAGCAAAGGCCGCCTTGTGCATGTCACCGCCGCTCCGCTTCTCTCGCTTCTTCAGCTCTGAAGAGGCGATAGTGCCGACGATACCCTCGGTTACGCCGCCGACGACGCCCATGCCCACGCCGCCCAGGAGCGTGGCCAGCGCCTTGGCCTGGCCCGGTGACATCTTGATTCGAGCCATGACGGGTCCCCAATAAAAAAGCCCCAACCCGCCCAAGCGGGCGGGCGGGGCTTTCGTTTTGTCCCGGTTCCCAGGTCAGCTACTAGCTCAGCGCCGGCAGCGTCGACTGGGTGTTGTCGTTGATGATGGTGAAGTTGCCGGAGGCGACCGAGGTGCCCGCCGGGTTCTGCCAGGTCACCGGGATGTTCATGCGTGCGCCCTTGAGGAGGATCACGCCGAGACCCCTGATGTTGCCGAACCCTGCACCGATGTCTTCCCAGGCTTCCATCTCGATGAACCGCCCCCTCTTGTCGATGTAGAACTTGGTGTTCTCCAGGACGAGGATGCGGCCGAGGAACTCGGGGGCCGGGAACACGTAGATCACGCCCGGCTCGACGAGCTTGTTGTTGTCGCGGATGGTCGTGACGAAGGTGTACCCGCCGACCGTGGTGTACTTGTAGCCGTCCCTGACGATCTCCGAGGTGATCTCCAGGCCGGCTTCGGTCAGCGACCACGCCACGACGTCCGTCCACGTGATCTCGTGGATGAGGAAGGTCCTGGCCTTCTGCTCGCGGGCGGCCGGGATCTTCACGAGGTCCTTGAGGACCACGCGGTTCCAGTCGTCCTCGTCGGACAGGATGATGTTGGAGTAGATCGCGTCCGACCTGTTCAGGTTGGTCGAGGGAATCGCGCCCCACGCGCCGGTCCCCTTGTCCTTCTGGAACAGGTACCGCATGAACTCGGCGGAGGTGCCGAAGTTCTTGGTGGCGGTTCCGCCGGTGACGATGCCCTGGTCCACCAGGGAGTTGTAGCGGTACCGCGAGGCGAGGAAGAGGCCGGACTTCACGTGCTTCATGAACGTGACGTCTTCCTGCTCCTGGATGTCCTTGGCGATGTTCTGCTCCAGCACTTTCGTGAGGGGCATCCTGTACGACCGGAGTTCCTGTTCCGACTTCACGATCTTGTCGCTGGAGATCGTGTGCAGCCGGATCGCGTAGCGCGGGGCCTGGAGGTAGGTCTTCTCCGGCTCGCCGCGCCAGTTGATGTGCATCGCGATGGAATCCGGCTCCAGGTCGTCGATGTACTCCAGGCCCTCGTCGGCCACCCGGCGCTGGCACTCCTTCTCGGTGACGACCTTGGGCGGGATGATCTTGCGGCAGAATGCGTTCTCACGGAGCTTCTGCTGGATGTACAGGCCGCTGGCCTGCCCGAGCTTCGTGAGCGCCTCGCCGCCGGCTTCCACAGCCTGCCCGAAGAGGGCATTGAACTGTTCGACGTTGAAGGCTTCCGACATCGTCTGGCTCCTTGAAAAAGGACTGTTGCAGGTATTGTGACCGACCGAAGCTCGGAGTCAAATACCTGGAAAACCTTCGATCAATACTGGTGACCGAGGGCGCTGAACAGGAACATGACCGTCTGTCCGACGATCCTGGTGATGACCCCGAACGAGACGCGACCCGTCGGGGACGTGAGGGCTTCCGGCTTGCCCGCGCCCGCGGCGTTCAGGCAAACGTGCTTGCCCACGGCTGGCGGGTTGGAGGTGGTGTCGTACCACCTGTCCAGCGGGACGCCCAGCTCGATGCCGGCTCCGCAGATGCCGGACAGTCCGCCTGCTTCCAGGCCCTGGACCGGCGCGGACGGGTCGAAGGGATCTGTCTGCTCGTCCAGGACGGAGGGCGCGCTGGACACGAGGAAGTTCACGTAGGCCACCTTGTCCGTGTTGACGGCGAGGCGGCCGTAGCCTGTGGCTCCGTCCTCGGTGATGAAGCGACCTTCCTCGATGACGACCGAGGGGTCACGATACCTGAGTGCCTTCAGGTCGAACGCGGTGAACTTGGCGTTGACCGTCACGATCGATTCGCTTTTGCGCGGCATCGTCATTGCTTGTTCTCCTTTTTCAGATCAGGCCTTGATCCTGCAGATCGAGCAACGCATCAAGGATGACGTTGCCGCCGGATTTGTCAACAGGCCTCGACTCGGAAACCGGCGTACCCAGGGTCGGGATACGGTCCAGACCCAACTGATGAGCCGCCTTGATCACCTCCAGATCGCGGGGCGACTGCAGGAACTCGGCTGCCTTTTGCAGTGCCTCGTCGGCTTCGAACACGCCATCGGCGACCAGCTGCATCACCTCCCGAAGGACGTGATTCTCCAGCTGGGTCACCGCCAGCTTGTCCATAGCCTCTTTTTTCTGCTCATTGGCCGTCTTGACTAGGTGGTCTTGTTCCACCAGCTTGTCCCGAAGTCGAGCAGCCAACGTCGCAGGGAGTACGACGTTACCCATCTCAGCAGTTCCGATGAGCTAGGGCATCGATACCGGCGAGTACCTTGGCGATTGCCACCTTCTCCCGCCGGTCCAGGTACGCCCGCTTCTGTAGCTGCTCCCGATTCTTGCTGTCGTCCACCGCACCAGACAAAGCAACGACAAGCTCGTCGATCTGTTCAGTGACAGGCTTGTCGCGCTCCGCCACGCTGGCCTTCTTGTTCATTTCGGCCAGCGCTAGTTTGATGGACATGACATCGAGCATCGGCTACTCTTCTTCGGCTTCAGCCGAGAGTTTGGCCGCGACGAGGCGGGCCGCCGCGCGCCCGAGGGCGTCGGCTTCCTCCTCGGAAGCGACCTTCTCCAGGTCCTCCGCGGTGATCCCGTTTTCCGCGAGAACCTCGGCAGCGAGCTGGCCGTAGGCGTAGAGTTCTTCCTGCGCCTCTTTGGTCAGCTCCTCCGCGCCCTCTTCCGTCTCGGCGGGAGCGGCCGCGCCTTCGGCAGCCGTCTTCGTCATGCTCGCCATCTGGTCTTCGACCAGCTGCGTGCAGACTCCGAGGAACTGGGAGTCGCTGAGGGTGCCGTTGAACTCGCCCTTGGCCTCGGCTTCCTTGACGAGTTCCACGGCCTTGAAGAAGAGCTGAGACCTTGTCTCGTCGCTCTGGTAGGCCTGCTCCACCGCGGCCATCTTCACGGTGAAGTCCTGCTCGTCGAGAGCCTGAACGATTTCGCTCAGTCGCATCGAATGTCCTCCTTGACGTCCTGGTGTACCAACCAGATCAACGATCCAGTTGTTCCGAGAACGGTGCGCTTATTGCGCTACTTGGTCTTGACGTTCCCGTGCGTTTCGTGCGGCATCGGGTTGTCTTTCTGCGGAGGCTGCACGCTCTCGTAGGTGACGTTCGGGTTGTCGCCCGGCACCTTCTTCTGCGTGACGCCGCCCGTGCCCGAGCTGGCGATGGCCGAAGAGCCCGGCTGGCCAGGCATCGAGTGGCGTTTCGAGATCGCGCCCGCGACACCCTTCCAGTTGGACTTGTCCTCTTCCGGCGCACCCTGGCTGGTGGGAACCCGTCCGCCTTCCGCCGCGACCTTGTTCAGCTCGGCGATGAAGCCGCGGGCGAAGAGCTGTCCACCGGCGAAGATGTCGGCTGCCAACTTCACCATCGGGTCGTCCTCAGACGCAGCGCCCACAGAGGCGGTCTTGTCGAGTCCGTCCGCGTCGAGCTTTTCGAGAAGCTTCTGCACGTCCATTGGTCACTCCTTCTTGAAAACGATCAGCCCCTGTTGAGCCCCGCACCTACAACGAAAGGCATAACTGCACGGAACCTTTCGTCAACTTCCGCAGTTTTAACGGCAACCAGCGACTGGTCAACTGCCGAAGGGTCGCGAGCTTCCAGGATCTCCAACTCGTTTGCCTTCGCCGCGAGCTTGTTCACATCGATCTTCCGCAAGAGCTCGCAGTATCTGTCGTAGGCCGCCGATCCGGAACTTCTTTTTTCGACGCCCGACTCAGGCGACCTACTTATACGTATAATCCGAATGACTCGTTTGGCAAACGGAGGATCGAACAGCGATCGCTCCGGAATCCATCTTTTCAACACTGACATGATTCTGGAGGAAGGACTTTCGAAGTCAAGAGACTCCGGCAGTTTCGAAGCATCGCCCTCGGTGAGATCCTCGATCTCAGGTTTCCGCAACTGAATCCCGCAAGCAGTCGCACCGCCAAGAACATCGCTGAGCGGCTCATTCTTGAGAACCTTCATGTCTAACCCTGGGATAGCACTCGTACCTGACTCGTGCATTGAGACAAGCTTTTTCAGCTCTCGATAAACGGGCGGCTTGATCGGGGCTCCTCCGAGGTTGTCCTGCCCCTTCTCGGCCGGGATCTGTTTCTCGATTTCAGCAGCCTTCTCCTCAGCACGTTTCAGAACGGCAGCTTTATGGAAAGTAGACTGCGCCGAGGCGATCTTCATGAAGTCCGGTTCGTACATAGCGAACTGGCTTCTGGTGGAGCCCAGCGGAACGGCGATCGCCGGAGTGTCAGTTCCGGCTATCTTTCTGAGAGACCACGCTTCGGTCCATGCGGGGGCGATGACGTAGCTGATGTCGAAGAACTTGGGGAACCAGTTAAGAGCGTAGACTTTCCTTCCATCAGGAAGGGTCACGTTCATAAGGGTCCGCAGGTGCGAGCAATACTCACTCCGGTTCTTCGCAGCATTTTTGCAGATGGAGCACACGTCGAATGGCACCTTGCAGCCCATCGACCACGGTATGGGATCGCCTGCGTCAACCCTGCGGACCAGATCCGGCGCGCGGCTCTCCAAGAGGAAAACGATGAGCTCCACCCTTTCCATTTGATCGTTGTACGCCGAGCAGGTTACCTTCTCTCCGATCGAGGCGAGTGGATCCTTGTTGTCGTGGAAGACGAACGGATAGGCATATGTCTCGAAGGTCTGGTGACCGTATTCAGCGGGCACACTCAGATTCTTCTCGTGAAGAAAAGAGATGACATCAGCGGGCGGCTCGTCGTGCAGGAGGCTCCACTTTGGGAATGCGTCCCCGTTCTTGTTCGATCCCCACGCGTGAAGAGAGCCTACCGCGTTGATGTGGACGTAGCGTCCCTCTTTCCTCGGCTTCAGAGTTTCGATCAGCTTGATGAGCCTCTCTGGAACATAGCACTCTGACGCGAGTTTCTCGAACGACCTAGAGTGGATGGGGACGTAGGACGGCCCCCATCTTGGGTCAGACGCGGGAACGAGGTATTTCTCGATCCCCGGTTCCAGAATCATTTCGGCTCGTTTATCCATGCGCTGTGACAACTCCCGGAGTGCTCACGACGATCTGTTTCACTTCGAACAGCTTGTCCGACGACTGTGTCTTGACCATCGGAGCAGGCGGCGTCCACTTTCCTGCCATCATGTTCTGCCCGAGGGCAGCCCGTGCTTTACCCGCACCGGTGTACTTCGCCATCAGGCCTGGTGCACCCATGAAAGCCGCAAGCGGAAGCACTGAACCGACGGCGCTGTCCTGCAGGCCCATTGGTTCCAGAACCTTGTCCCACGGCATCATCATCATACCCATCTGGGCTGCAAACTGTCCCTTGCCGCTAGCCAAGAACTGCTTTGCCCATGACGGCTTCTGACCAGTCACCTCACCGTGGGCGCGGAGAACTTCTGGATCCGACATCTCCGCTAGACGCTGCGTCTTCGTGTGATAGTCCTGTATCTGCTGCTGAACATCGGCCTGAGGATTCGCTGCCGGCTGCCGCGCCCTGCGGACTCTACGGCCGCCTGTCTGCGCGTTTGGCGCGGCATTCGGTGTAATGCTTTCCACCGGTGGCGGTTTTAGAACTCCAGCTGGTGCCGTTGTTCCGGGCTGAACGTCTCTGGTTGTCAGCCCGTAGTACGGGTGATTCCGAGGATCCGGTGCGGGTGGCGCGGCTGATACGGGCGGGGGGACTACCGGCTGCTTGGGAACTAGGGCTTCCTTCCCCTTAGCAGCTCTGCTTAGATTAACCTGAGCCCGCCGAGTGAGTGGGTCGGCCACAGCCCTCGCTGCGCCACGGCCGAAGAGTCCTCTGATCGCACCGAAGGCTCTGCCTATGCCGAGAAAAGCTTCCTTCTCCAGATCGGAGTCACCAAGAAGGGAGGCCAACTTCACGGGCCGCCGAGCGCCTGGTATGGCCATGACATCTGCCGGATTAACCGTTCCACCAACACCAATCCGGTTAGGCTGGTGGATCCGGAGGTCTACTGCGGCCTGTTGCCTCATTACATCCGGGTCCTGCGAATACGTCGCACTTATTGGTTTGGGATTGAACTGTGTTGCTGTGCCGCCCTTGATGTCAAAGCGTTTGTTGCCCTTGAAGACTATGCGGGCCTCCTTGTGCAACGCCAGGGACAAATCATCAAGGAGATGCTTAGTCAGCTTGAAAGCCGCAGTCTTCTCCTTCTCGATCCGGATCATGTCCTTCGTCGAGGAGAGCTCGGATTTGAAGTGCTCACGCTTGCGGAGCAGCTCCAGCATGCGTTCGCGTTCGGTAAGGTTTTCGCCGATGCGTCCCGGCTCAAGCTCGTGAAGCATCTGCTCGGGCCTGCTGCCCGTGGGAACGGGCTCGATCGCGAGCCCGAGGGGCTTCCCGACCTGAACGGCCCTGGCCGTGAAGTAATTTACTGTGGGAGAGTCGCCCATACTAGTCTGCCTTGGGCAGCGCCTTGCTCATCTCGATGATCGACTGGCCGAGGTCCTTGATGTTCTGCGGCGTCTGCCGCATCTTGGACGCCGTCTCCTGAACGCCCAGGAGGTCTTTGATCATGGCGGGCGTCAAGGCAGCCGGCCCGATCTGATGAAGCTGCCGCATCACGTTGCCGGCCAGCAATGGATTGGTTGCCACAGACGGCGCGAAATCAGCGATCGCCTGGAAATAGCGCCCGGCGTTCGGATCGTTCCGAAGTTCCGGATGTTCCTTCATGATCTTGTCCAGCGACCGGCTCAGCCCGTACCTTCTGGTAAGGCTCTCCAGCCCGCTCATGAGGAGAGGAAGCCCGACGGCTGCAACACCGATAGCCGGGAGCAGGCCGGATCGGGTCAGACTCATGACGGTACTCGGCGGGGTCGACATGACCGGCGCAGCTTCTTTCTGGAGCACCTCGCCCTCGATGGCCCTTCGGATTCTCTCGTCCGCTGAGCCTTCTACGACGGAGAGGTACTCGCAGTACCGGGCGACCTTTTCCAGGGCCGAAGCCTGAACGTAGTCGAAGTGCCTGTGGGCTAGGGTCTGCCACTCCGACGCGTTGAAGTTACCGGCGAGCTTCGCCACCCCTGCGGCGAAATCCGAAATCTCGTCCACCTCTTCCTTGGTGAACTCAACCTCGCCGTAGAGACAGGCGTATTTTTCTAAGAGACTCATGCTTCGGTTCCTTTAGAATCCCCGATAGGCCTCGTGTCCAGGCTGCTCCAGGTACGTGGGCTGCCTGGCCTTCTGGATTGCCCTACCCACGCCACGACCGACGTCAGTCAGACCCCTGTACGTGAGGTAGGCGAGCGGAATCGAATAGAGAGGATTCTGGGCAGCCCATGACGCCGCGCTACCGAGCGCCTTATAAGTCATGCCGGCCGCCCTCTTGATGAACTCCTCGTCCGAGAGATCAGCAGCCACGCTGGCCAGCTTCTCGGCCTCCTCGCCGATGATCTTCCTCACGTCGTCGTTGTTGATGATGGAGATGATCTCCTGGGGCACCGGGTCAGGCGCGTCGTTGTAGATGGCGAGTTTTCCGCCCGCTTGGTCGATCCGCCCGATCTTGTTCTTGAAGGTGTCGAGCAGGATCAGCATCGCGTGGCGGCCGTTGATGACTTCTGTTGGCGTCTCGAAGTCGCCAAACTTCTCGTCCACAAGAGCCCTGTCGACGGGGTGGCCGAGCTTCATCAGGTCCTGTCGGATGTCCGAGAAGAGTTGCTGCCAGAGGGCCTTGTCGTCCGGGCGGGCGATGCAGGCGAACTTGTACATGTCTGACATCTTCCCGTTCAGGAGCATGACGTATTCCTTCGCCATGTCCTTGATGTCGTTGAACGCAGCGTTCTTCTCGATCTCCAGGGCCAGCTTGTCGAGCTCCAGTTTGGCCGCCCGTTTCCGGATCTCACCCATGAGGGATTCGAGGGCCATGAAGGCCCGCTTTTCCATGAGGGGATCGGCCGCGGCTTTCATCGGGCCGGAAGCGAGCTTCTCGACTTCTCCGGCTACCTTATCGATCCTCGGTTTGGCAGAGGGGAAGAGCACATCGAGGACCTGGGCCGTCTTCACCGTCTTGACGACGGGGCTGATCTCGCTGCGGACGCCTTCGAGCGTAGCGAGAGCAAACGTGAACGTCTTGTCCCCTGCCGTCTTGTAGAGCTTCTGGTTCGTCTCGCTGTTCGCTAGCTCGACGACCCGTTGGATCTGCATCGGCGACAGGTTGTTCTCCTCCGCCAGTTTCGCGATAGCCTTGTTGAGTGGTGTCCCCTTCTCGACATAAGCTGCCGCCGCCTGCTTGGCGAAGTCAGCAAACTTCAGCGGGTTGAGATCCATGTTGTCCGCCTTCCTATTTCTCGGTCTTATCTGCGTCCTTCTTCTTACCGCGCAGCAGGAAGCCAAGAGCGCCTCCGTAGAGTGCACCCTTGAGCGCCCCGGCGACACCGCCGCCAAGCGCTCCACCCGCGACAAGTGATCCACGGATACCCCTTCGGGTTATTCTGACGCTTTTTCTCACGAGCTTGCGCTCATGCGGGGTCATCTTCCTCAGTTTTTCCGCCGGTATCATCTCGGTCAGCTTGGGGTACGGGACATTGGTTCTGGCTGCGCCAACACCGCCCCGGATGGCCCCCAGGGCACCCAGTCCTGCAGCACCGATACCGGCCCCGCGGTGAACAGATCGTTCGGTCGAATCCCGAGTGTCTTCTTTCTCTGCTTCCTTGGCGATCTTCTCCATCTCGTCGAGGAAGGCGGCTAAAAACGTATTCATGTGGTACGGCACTCCAAACAAGTTTCGTAGTAGGTCTATCCGCAAGTGCCCGCTTTTCAAATCTGCGGTAGCGCCGTCCGCGACAGTCTGCCGTAATACTGCTCCGCCGCGAGGTAGCAAAGCATCGTTGCCTGGAAGGCATCGTCAGGCATCGTGTGATCGTAAGACATCGTTCCGTAGTTTTCATCATACTCTACGAAAATCGATGTGAAGTCGTTGATGAAAGCAATCTTGTCGTTAGGCACATGGAGCATGAACTCGGTGGATGGGAAGCGGATTGTCCCACTCCTTATTCTGTCGATGACCAGGCGCATACAGGACGACCGGTCGATCATGTAACGCCCGACCTTGCCGGCCTTGTTATCAAACTTGACCATCGGTCTCTGTTGTACTGACTGCATCTCAAGCAGCAGTGGATTACCTTGCTCGGAGAACGAACGATCGACCCAACCGAAGTCGTCACGCAGTCGGTCGTTGTTGATGTGCCCAAAGCCCCAGTCAGAGCCTACCCAAAAAGCACCGTATCTTCTGGCCACCTCATCGAAGAACTCAGGCTGGCGGGCCAGATTGGCTCGCTCACCAAGGAATTTCTCCATGTAAAAAACGCGGAACTTCTCGTCGGAGCACCACGCGCCCAGCACTACGACGGTATATGACGGCATGCGACGTTTGCGCTCGCCGGGTAGATCCACCTGGCCATAACCGCCGGTGCCGTGGTCTATGCCCATGAAGATCGGAGAACCGCCGATCAGCTGCTGGAGATTCTCTGGTGCGGTCAACGGCCTGTTCTCACATGTTCTCAGCACGTCATTCTCAGTCAGTACAAGCTCGCCCTCCTCTGATGCCAGGCCTAAAGCTTCGTTGCAGAACACGGAGAACGAGATCTCAGGATCGTGCAGTTTCCCTGAGATGTCATCGAATGACTGGAACGGCACTTGAATCTGGGAAATCCTGTAGCCTTGCCACACGTTCAAGAGACTGGGCTTCATGGCGATCCACTGACCGCCGTAGTCGTTAACATCCTCCGGATTCTTGTGGCGCTTTGGGTACAGCTCCTTGCCGCACTTCGTGCAGACAAAGTATTTACTTCCGATGACCTTCTCGTCCAGATAGTTCCAGTGGTGACATCCCATGTGTTTGCACCTGACCAGCCACTCGAACATACAGGAGTGTTCATAGCGCTGTGTCAGCTGGTTCATCCTCGTCTTTGGCGTTCCTGAGTACAGGCGGATTTTTCTGTCCGGCAACGCGTGAGACTGGCATTCCTCGATGACGCCGATTTCCTTGGACGGAATATCCTGTAGTTCGTCGATGTTCACAAAATCGGCGGATATACCGCGGACTGCGTCAGCCGACAGGTAACAGGACCGAAAGTTGTAGATCGTGCCGTTGTTGAGTGCTTTTCCACTGACCTGCCACAGGTTGCGCGTAGAGGTCATTCCCCGCCTTATTTCGGGTGACTCCTCTACGATCTTCTTGAAGCGCTGTTGACTGAAGACCGTGACCTGAGAAAAGCGCGGCTGAACATATAGTCCCTTCAGGTTAGGGATGGCCACACCTAGGGCGATTCCCATGCTGGCCGCAGTGGTGCTCTTCTCGACCTGTCTGGCCGTGTGAAGGATCTTGTTGCGGCTCCCGATGGGGTTCTTTTTGTCCAGGTCGTAGATATGCCTGAGATAGGTTCTGTCATGTATCAACGGCGGGCCGTCTACCTGGCGGATGATGTCCACGAAACGGAAAGGACGACGCTCGATCCAGATGAACTCGTCGACCAGATCTGAGATAGAGTGCACGCCAGATTCTTTCTTCTGGTCGATGTACTCGTCCTTGATGCGCTGGCCCAGTATGGGAATTCCGTTTTCGACGGGAATCGACGCATCGATAATCTCCTCGTCGATGGGTGTGAAGAGGCTGTTGGAGTAATGCCTATGCACGTTTCACCTGTGCAACTTCTGGCTCCTGGATGTCGTTGATCGTCATGTTGACCTTATCGCTGGACGCGACGGATAGTTCTTCGAATATTTTTCCGGGTGACGTCTCAGCCCGCAGCTCTTCGCCTGTATTCTTGCCGGCCCACAGATACGAGCGCAGGGCGTGATTGAGCTGGTTCGTGTCGCCCTCGATGCCGAGATTGAACATGTCGGCGATTCTGCGCTGCATCTTGATCAGGACCAGCTCCGTGGTTTCCTTGAAGTGTGGCCGCAGCCCAGTGTGTACGCGCAGTTCGTTCGTCGACATGGTGCGAGATGCCAGCTTTTCGTTGCGTTCTGGCGGCCTGAGGAAGTCTCCGTAGAAGACCCAGTCGCGTTCGCTCATTGAAAAAATATCGTAGAAAAGCGACTTGTACATCTCGACCCCGAGGCCCTTCCAGTGCACGCCCGTCATCTCTTCCAGGGCGGCTTGGTGTTCATTCTTCAGGCCACGTGTCGTTAGAACTAACTCAACCATCCGTTTGATGTTGGGATCACCAACGAGGAGGAACATGTCCTCCAGCCACATTGGAGCCTCATACACCAGATCAATCCCTATCGTCTGCATCATCAGCCTGTAGCGAGAGGTCTGGAGCTCGTTAGGCATCTCTTGCTTGGCCGCGATGGCCCGCAGCTCGGGCGGAAGGTTGTGCAGGAAAGTTGTCCTGAGCCGCTTCAGATATTCCTTCTTTAGCCGATGCGTGGCAAGATTCCTGTGCAACAGCTCGTCGTAGATGTCATCGAGCGAGGTTGTCAGGAACCTTAGGGCGAGGAAGCGGTGAAACGGGAGCGTGTGGGTAGCAGCCTTTTCATCAACGCTGAAACTGGCCGGGTGGTTCTTGGCACACCTAAGAACCAGGTCGTCGTGTGAAGAAAGATCATAGAACACGTTGCCGCACTTGGGCACCGGTTCAGTGGTCAATAAAGGTTTTACGTCGTCGAAGGTCGACGACGAAAGTCCGTATTGCTTGCAGATCTGTACACGGGTAAGCATCAGTAGATGACCGAATAGTCCGTCTCGGTTCCGAAGAAGTGTTTCAGGAGGTCCTGTTTGTTTCGTTCGGGTACACAGGCTATCTCCTGCAGATTGGACAACAGGTGGCACGAGCCGTCACGCGTAAATATAACCATGGCGTGGCCGCTCAGGCAATTCTTCTTTTTGGTGTACACCCGCTGAACCTTGCCTGAATACTTCAGCAGATGGTACCACAGGTTTGCCCAGTCATCACAGTCGCCCTTGCCTCTGGCGCACGTTACCCAGTACAGCGAATGAAAGTCCAGCAGCCCCCCAAGCGGATCCTGCGTCCACTGAAAGCCGTAGATATCCATATGGTTGGAGATCCGGTACGTATCCGGGGCGTAGCCGCGAAGAACTAGAAACAGGTCTCTACCCTTGTGCTTGTCGTACTTCCACGACTCCACCCAAGCTGGAATTGCGTTCCAGATCGGGTACAGGAACTTCAGCCATACCCACGTCAACCAACGCACGGTCCACCTACTGCTGCTCTGCTCCGCTGGCTACGTTCCTGAACTGCGTGAGATCCAGCTCTACGGCATCCAGGGCGTACATGGCCGTCTTGAGCGGAGCCTGCTGCAGCGGAAGCCCGAGGCGTGAAGCTAGCAAGAGTTTCGCGCATGCCTCCTTGGCCTCGGAAACCTTCTCCAGCTGATCAGCGAATTTGTATGAATTTTCTGGCGTCACGAAGTTCAGGCCGAGGATTGTATCCACCGTCTTCTTGGCCTGCTCCTCGTTGACGCTCAGCGCAACCTTGACGAGCTTGTCACCGCGGACATTCGAGAGAGGGAACCAGGCCACTGCCGGCTGCACCGCCGAGGCTTCCTTGAAGAGGTTCACGGCCTTTGTTTTCGGGCGAGCCCAGGTCCAGTCGTCAGTGCTCGACTGCTTCAGCCACTCCGCGAACTTCTCCAACACGGCGGCTCCCGTCGGTGAGACGGGCATGTAGCCTGAGACCTTCTCCATCTGGCCGCACGGCTTGAAGGTCCAGCGGTTGCTGATGTAGAGGTCGCCGTCGATCTCTGTCCAGTCCTTCACGTCACCGGACACGAGGATATTGCGCCGACCACCGATCGTCTCCACGGCGATCTTGTCGAAACCCTCGGTCGTGCGTTCCCGGAAGAGGACCTTGACTGGCTCGGTCGCAATGACCTCCATGGGGTTGTCAGTCTGGAAAACGAACGCTCCCCAGCCCTTCACGAGGTTCGTCCCGTAAGCGGCCAGCTTGACCGTCTCCTTCGGGCGGTAGCCCACGAAGTTGGAGCCGTAGTAGTACCGATCGCCGTCCAGTTCGAAGGCGGCCATGGATCCTTCTTTCACCTGGCCGTCCATGGACACGATGTGGTTTGCCACGACGCAGGGCACCCGCTCCATGCTCATGGGTAGATCGAAGAAGCCGCCCTTCTTGATGACGCCTGGGTGGTGCGTCTCGTGTTCGATCAGGTCGGGGTGCTCCAACTTCGGAGCTCCGGCTTCGTGCGGAAGCGTGTGGCGGTCTTTCTCCTTGGTCAGAACGTCTGGGTATGCCTTGACGTTCTCGCTCTTGTCTCGCTTGATCGGCGTACCCATGTTGGCCGTCACAGCCTTATCGGCTGCAAGGGCAACCTTTCCCGTGGGCTGCAGCGGCCTGGCCTTCTTGGGAAGACCCTTGGCCGTGGCGGTCTTCATCCAGTCGGACATGACAGTCCGGAACGTCGGATTCGAGCCGAGTGCGACCTCAAGGTCGTCGTAGCTGAACGCATTCCTCGCTGCGGCGAAGATGTCGTCCTGGGAGAGGCCGAGCGTGCTCGCGTAGACGTAGCGGCCGTCGTACGGAACCTGGGTGCGGGACAGGAGGGCCATGTCTGTGTCCCCGCTCCGTTTCGGCTCGATCGATCTTCCCAGCTGCTGGCCCTCCAGCATCTCCAGCAGATTGTTCTTCGTGAGGGGCTGCAACTTTCCGTTTGCCCAGAAGACGTCCAGCGGCTGGAGTTTGAAGTTGTCGATGATGATGGGGATGGACGCCTTGTCGTCGAGCTGGATCTGCCCCACGCCGGTTCCATCCTCGGCATCGATGCGATTGAAGTTCACCTGGATCTTCGCATCGGTGATCCACGGATAGGCCTGGTGCAGGAACATCGTGATGTTCTCAGGCCACTGCTTGGGGTCACGCTCCAGCTTGATGTTGGCTTCCTTGTCGATCTCGTTCTTGGTCGTCAGGAAGAGAGGCTCCATCTTTCAGCTCCTAGACTAGCTTCGACGTAAGCGCAGGTTTCGCGCTTGCCGCGGTGGGTTCGTCGACTGTGTCGAACATACCCTGTATGGGTGCCGTCGGGCTGCCCTCCTTGGTCGTCGTGTGCTGGTGGTTCTTGATGACCAACATGTCGGCATCGTACTTGGGCAGGAACGTCTCGTTCACTAGCCCGAGTTTGTTGACCGTCAGGCTCATAGTCAGGTCCAGGGTGCGCGTTATTCCATCGAAGACCACGTTCTCGATGGCACTCTCGGCTACGCCTCCGGTCTCCGGTTTTATGGCGTTACCCTCCTGGCCCACGAGTTTTATCTTCCCGCCGATCAACTCTAGGAACCCCTTAATCTGGACGCCGCTCTTGTTGACCACGATGAAGTTATCCCCGAATACCAGTGAGGCTTTCTTGTCGTCCAAGGAGACATAGTTGTCTCCGAAGGAAACTGAAACTCTCGTGTCATTCAGGGATACCCATCGGTTCTTCCACTGCAGACCCAGCTCTTTGTCGTTCAGCCGGAGCTGTTTGATGTCGCCCTCAGAGTTGCTGACAGCCCCGGTCATCGAGTTCTTTTGGGTCTTTACCCTCGAAAGTCTGACTTCCGCAGCCTTATTGTCCACTTCGAGGAGGGCGTGGCCGCCGAAAAGCCACCACAGCACGCGCCCATCGCTCGACGAAGATTGCTCTGTGGACACAGATTCCGTGGGTAAAACGTCAGCGGTACTGACAACGCCGGTTCCACCAGCTACGTTAGTTGCCGGCAAGACCAGCTCCGATACGGCGGAAGGTTCTTTTTCAGCTACCTGTTCGAAAAGGTCCAACGCCCCCAGGGCTCCTGCCCTGACGCACATATCTGGCTCTGCATCAGAGGACTGGTCTCCTGTGAGGTCCAGCTTCGTGATGGCCTGCTTAGTTGTCGTGTCTGTTCCGACGCTGAATAAAAAGCCGGCAAAGTCGAACAGGG
>Ga0316621_10000029_pt1 | contig 17311 bp, 14 predicted proteins | sample OWC_Aug_OW2_C1_D_2_FD_207664 | JGI IMG/M metagenome (GOLD analysis project Ga0316621, IMG submission 207664) | Wetland soil microbial communities from Old Woman Creek delta, Ohio, United States - OWC_Aug_OW2_C1_D1_C | ecosystem: Environmental > Terrestrial > Soil > Wetlands | place: USA: Ohio... | reverse complement strand
CCCGCGGAGGCGGCCGTCGACGCCGACGTCCTGGCGCGCCACGCGCTCGGCGGGTGGGAACGGGGGCAGTTGCTCGTCCGCCAGCACGACGCCTGCCCGGCTGGATTCGCCGGCATCTTCGAGGCGCTGGTGCGGCGGCGCGAGCGGCGCGAGCCGACCGGCTACATCATCGGTCACCGGGAATTCTGGAACCTCGACATCGAGGTCAGCCCCAGCGTGCTCGTGCCCCGTCCTGAAACCGAGTTCCTGGTCGAAGAAGCGCTGTCCCGCCTCAGCGCTCCGCCTGAGGGTTCCGGCGGCGCACCCGGCGCCGCGCCAGCGTCTCCCCCTGCGCATGTGCGCGTTGCGGATGTCGGCACGGGGTCGGGATGCATCAGCGTGGCGATCGCCCGCTGGCTTCCGGCCGCCGACCTGGTCGCCATCGATGCCTCCGACGACGCGCTGGCCGTCGCGCGGCGCAACGCGGAGCGCCTCGATGTCGCGGGCAGGGTACAGTTCCTCAAGGCCGACCTCCTGGCCGGCGTGGAGGGTCCATTCGACGCCGTTGTCTCGAATCCACCGTATGTGCCTGCGCCCGAGATCGCGGGACTGCAGCCGGAGGTCCGGGATCACGAACCGCTGAATGCGCTGGACGGCGGAGCCGACGGCCTCGACGTGATCAGGCGCCTGGTCCCCGGGGCTGCCGCGGTGCTGCGACCCGGCGGCTGGCTGTTGTTCGAGTTCGGGTTCGGCCAGGCCGACGCCGTGCGCGCGATCGTCGCGGCCGAACCGACGCTTGAATTGATCGACGTGCGCCCGGACCTGGCCGGTATCCAGCGGGTTGCGGTGGCGCGACGGCGCTCAGCATCAGGCCCGCCGCGCTGAGTGAGGCGGCCGAATCCCGAGCCCCGAGGCCCGAACCATGAGCTGCCTCTTCTGCCGCATCGCCTCCGGTGAGCTTCCCGCGAAGATGATCCACGAAGATGCGACGCTCGTCGCCTTCCACGACATCAACCCGCAGGCTCCCGTGCACGTGCTCATCGTGCCCCGGCAGCACATCGCCACGCTGAACGAGCTGTCGGCCGACGATGACGAGCTCGTGGGCGCGATGCTGCGCAGGGCTGCGGTCATCGCGCGCGACCTGGGCATCGCGGCGCGCGGCTACCGCACGGTGTTCAACTGCAACCGCGAGGCCGGGCAGACGGTGTTCCACCTCCATCTGCACGTCCTGGGCGGTCGCCCGATGCACTGGCCCCCGGGCTAGCTGACCAGGCCGACCTCCGCCTGCGTGACCACTGTCCGGACGTCGAACATCGGCGGGTGTTCGAGGTGCTTCTTCACCGCGCACTGGTCCGCCGCACGAATGAGCGCGTCGTGGTACTTCGCCGGAAAGTCCGGGGGCACTTCGATGTCGAGCCCGATCCTGCCGACCAGCCCGGTGCGCGGATCCCGTTCCATGCGTTGCACGAGGCGGATGCCCTCGGTCGGCAGGCCGCGCTGCCTGCAGAACCCGAGCACGTAGATGCCCGCGCACGTGCCAATCGACGCGAGGAACAGCGTGAACGGCGCCGGCGCCGAGCCGTCGCCGCCGCCCTGCGGGGGCTGGTCCGTGGGGATGGTGAATTGACCGACCTCGGCGTCGACGCGGGCGCCGCCGGGGAAGGTGATTGTCATGTCCATGATGCCAGTCTCCAGAACGAGTACGAGGGTGAAGTGAAGTCTGTCGGCCACCCCCTTCCAGAGATGCAGGGGCGGCGCACTTGGTGACGGCGGCCTCCGCGAGGCGGTGGGTGGCCGGACCGCCGCCGAGCGTCAGTCCGCCGGGTGGCCGCGGTCAGGAGCGCGGAGTTCCGGCTCGAAGCAGGTAGGTCCCGCGGTCGGCGCCTGGCTCGAACATGAAATCGACAACCCGGTACCCCTTCGAGAGATAAGTCGTGAAGATCTCCCGCGTGGCCATCCGCCAGGCGTGGGCCAGGTCCGGCCGATGCTCGAGCATGTCGATGAAGCCCGGCGGGATCGCCACGGCCAGTTCCGGCTCCTCCCGGGCCAGGTCGAGGCCGGCGCAGACGAGCCAGCCGTCCCGGTGGCCGACGTCATCCACACGCGGCACATCGGCCCAGGCATCCCCGCCGGCCGGGGCTCCAGCGCCGCCGAGCACCGCGGCCACGCGCGGCGAACGCATCTGCCAGTGCGCGATGAACCGGTCCGTCGGCGCCCCCAAGTGGAGCGGACTGGCCGACTCACCATAGGCGTTGACGACGTACTCCTCGACCACGACACCGAGGCGGCGGAAATTCAGGCGGGCGTTCACGGCGACCAGGGGATCGAACGTCCATTCCATCAGGTCAATCCCCATCGCCAGGCTGCGACGCCGCTGCTCGAGCTTCAACTCGCGGCCGATACCCGTCGCACGATAGTCCTTCCGTACACCGAGCATGTGCGACCACTGCATCGGGCGTCCGTCCTTCAGGCCAGGGAACGAGAACACGAACCCGACCAGCCTGCTGCCGTCGTACGCTCCGAGCAGGATGGCGCCGCGCTTCAGGGTCGCCACGAACAAGGGGACGCCGACGGCGTCTTCAGGGACGGAGGCGCCCCAGATCTCCTGCTCGAGCGCGATGACCTCGCGGAACTCGGGAATCGTGAGGAGATGGCGGATGGTGGTCACGATGGGGATTCGGGATTCGGGATTCGGGGTTCGGACAACAGGAGTGCGGGCAGCTCCGCGAGCGACGCGATCACGGGCACGTCTTCGTAGCCGGGGCCGAGGACGTGCTGGAGCGGACTGGAGAGCCCGTCGCCGGTGCGGCGGACGAGGACGGCGCGCATGCCGACCTGGCGGGCGCCTTCGACGTCGGCCTTGACGCTGTCGCCCACCATGATCGCGGCAGCCGCCGGCTCTCCGACCGCCGCCAGTGCCGCCTCGAAGATCGCCGGGTGCGGCTTCAGGAACCCGAGCTGGGCCGACGAAATGGCGGCCGAGAAGATGTTGTCGAGGGCGAAGTGGGCGGCGAATTCGTCGAGGGGCCGCTGGGTATTCGAAATCAGCCCGATCTTCAGCCCGGCTTCGGCCAGTTGCCGCAGGGCCGGCTCGACATCGTCATACAGGAAGAAGTGATGGCAGGCCGCCCACTCGTCGTAGATGTCCCTGGCCGCGAGGTCGGCGCCTGGGCCGCGCCCGCCCATGTGCCCGATGATCGCCCGCGTGTAGTCGATAAACAGCTGGGCATCGTAGTTGTGCGCCTTCACTTCGTCGAGCACCGGGGCGGCCTTCCCGACGGCCGCGCGGAAGAGCGACGTGTCGACCGTCACCCCGTGGCGGGCGCAGAAGGCGCCGTACCCGTCGCCCTGAAGCCCAGGTCCCGGGTAGATCAGCGTGAAATCGACGTCGAAGAAGACCGCGCGCGTCATGGTGTCGTCTGCAGGGCGTTCGACAGAAGCGGCCTCATTATACCGGCTCGGCCCGGCCGGCACGCGGTGTCCGATTTTGGACAGAGGCCGCGCAGAGCTCCTCATATAATGACCGTATCCCGCTTCCGAATCGGGTCTGTCGCGAAGCCTCCAGGAGAATGTATATGGCAAGACGTATCTCGACGCTCGTGCTCTTCGGACTCCTCACGGCGGTGACGGCCTCGCTCTCGGCCGCGGCGCCGGTTACCCTCATTCTGAAGTCGGGTGACCGCGTCAGCGGCGACCTGGTCGATCTCAAGGCCGCCGGGTTCGTCCTCAATGTCCGCGGCGCCGAGCAGCAGATCGCGCGCGAGGACGTGGCGGCGATCGCCTTCACGAACGCCGAGATTCCGGCCGCGGAAACCGCGAAGATCCAGGCCGGCCGCGCCTTCGTCGTCCTGGCCGGCGGGAACACCTTCTACGGCAGCCTCGCCGATATCGGCGGCACCAGCCCGCTGCGCCTCTTGTTCCGCACGCCGGACGGCGACCGGGAGATCAGCTCGGACCAGGTGGCCCGCGTCTACTTCGCGGCCTGGCAGGGGATGCCGGGCTCGACAGGGAGCCAGACCGACGCCGCCCTCGAGGCGGGCGGCGCCGGCATGAGCGTCCCGGCGAACCCGTGCTGGACGAGCACCGGCCGGTCCGTCCGCCAGGGCCAGCGCGTGAGCTTCAACGGCTCGGGCGAGATCCAGTTGAGCGCGGACCAGAACGACATCGCCGGCGTGGCGGGGTCGCGCACCGGCCGGACGTCGCCGAGTGCGCCGATTCCTGGCGCGCTGGTGGGCGCCCTCATCGGCCGCGTCGGCAACAGCCGGCCGTTCGGGATCGGCGACCAGAAGATCGCGCTGGGGATGCCCGCAGCCGGCATGTTGTTCCTGGGCATCAACGACGACCACTGCGGCGACAACCGCGGCCAGTTCAAGGTGGCGATCAACGTCATGCGGTAGGCCGCGGAACCGTCGGCCAGGGTCCATCGGCGGGAAGGCCCGGCGTGGCGCGCACTGTCGCGCCCAGCCGGGCCTTTTCGCGCTTTCAGGCTAGAATACGAGGATCACCATGGCCGACTGGAAAGACACCCTCAACCTGCCGAAGACCGGCTTCCCGATGAAGGCCAACCTGCAGGCCACCGAGCCGCAGATGCTGGCGCACTGGGACGCCATCGACCTGTACCGCAAGCTTCGTGATCGGCGCCGGGGCGCGCCGGTGTTCATCCTCCACGACGGCCCGCCCTACGCCAATGGCAACGTTCACCTCGGCACGGCCCTCAACAAGGTCCTGAAGGACGTCGTCGTCCGTTCGCGGTCGATGATGGGCTTCGACGCCCCGTACGTCCCGGGCTGGGACTGTCATGGCCTGCCCATCGAGCTGAGACTGCTGAAGGAACTCGGCCCGAAGAAAAAGGACATGAGCGTGGCCGATCTGCGGCGGGCCTGCCGCGCCTATGCCGCGCGGTTCGTCGACGTGCAGCGCGAGCAGTTCAAACGGCTGGGCGTCATGGGCGACTGGTCGGACCCGTACCTGACGATGGACTACCGGTACCAGGCGGCGATCGTGCGCGCGCTCGGCCGGTTCGTCGAACAGGGCATGGTGTACAAGGGCAAGAAGCCGGTCCACTGGTGCATCCACTGCCGGACGGCGCTGGCGGAAGCCGAGGTCGAGTACGAGCAGCACACCTCGCCCTCGATCTACGTGGAGTTCCCGCTGAGTCCTGCGAGCGCCGCGGAGCTGGCGTCGCGCGTTCCCGCGCTCGAGGGGCAGGCGGTCTCGGCCCTCATCTGGACGACCACGCCATGGACGATCCCCTCGAACCTGGCGCTCGCGTTCCATCCCGACGCGCTGTACGGCGCCTACGTCGTGGACGGCCGCGCGGTGATTGTCGCCGAGTCGCTGGCCGACCAGTTGTCGAAGGAGCTGGGCCGCCCGTTTGAACGCCCCGTGGCCACCGCCAAGGGGTCGGCATTCGAACATCTGCGCTTCCTCCACCCCTTGTACGCCCGCGACTCGGTCGGCGTGCTCGCCGATTACGTGACGCTCGATACCGGCACGGGCGTCGTGCACACGGCACCGGGGCACGGAAGCGACGACTTCCACACCGGGGTGCGGTACGGCCTGGAGATCTACGCGCCGGTCGGCGGGGACGGCCGTTTTCTCGCCGAGGTCGAGGGCTTCGCGGGGCTGACGGTGTTCGAGGCGAACCCGAAGGTGGAAGCCGCCCTCGCCGAGGCGGGGCGGCTCTGGAAGCGGGAGCAGTTCGGGCACTCGTACCCGCACTGCTGGCGGTGTCATAACCCCGTCATCTTCCTCGCCACCTCGCAGTGGTTCATCGGCTTGGATGACACCGGGCTGCGCGCGAAAGCCACGGCGGAAACGGCCAGAGTCGAGTGGGTGCCGTCCTGGGGCGGCGAGCGCATGCGGGGCATGTTCGAGACGCGGCCCGACTGGTGCATCTCGCGGCAGCGCTCGTGGGGCGTGCCGATCCCGGCCGTCACGTGCACCTCGTGCGGCACGGCCACGTTGACGCTGCCGTTGGTCACGCAGGCAGCCGAGTTGTTCGAGAAGGAAGGCGCCGAGACCTGGTACGAGCGTCCGATCGAGGACTTTCTGCCGGCCGGTTTTGCGTGCCCGTCCTGCGGCGGAGCGGCCTTCGAGCGCGAGAAGGACATTCTCGACGTCTGGTTCGACTCGGGCTCGAGCCACGAGGCCGTGCTGGCCGTCCACCCGGAATTGCGCTGGCCGGCCGACCTCTATCTCGAGGGCAACGACCAGTACCGCGGCTGGTTCCAGAGCTCGATGCTCGTGGGCCTCGGCACGCGGGGCCGCGCCCCGTACCACCAGGTCGTGACGCACGGCATGGTGGTCACCGAGGCGGGCAAGAAGATGTCGAAGTCGCTCGGGAACGATGTGCCTCCCGAGGACGTGATCCGGAAGAGCGGCGCGGAGATTCTCCGCCTGTGGGTGGCCAGCGTCGACTTCCGCGAGGAGGTGCGCTTCGGGCCCGAGATCCTGGCGCGGGTGGTCGAGGCGTACCGCAAGCTCCGGAACACGCTGCGCATCCTCGTGGCCAACCTCTCCGACTTCGACCCGGCCACCGACATGGTGCCGCCGCTCCTCATGGACGAGGTCGACCGGTTCGCGATGGCCCGCTACGGCGACCTCGCGTCGAAGGTCATGACCGCGTACGAGCGGTACGATTTCCCCTCGATTTTCCAGGCCCTCAACGCCTTCGTCGCCGTCGACCTGAGCGCCTTCTACGTGGACGTCTCGAAGGACCGCGTCTACACGCTGGCGGCCCGCTCGCGCGGCCGCAGGTCGGCGCAGACCGCGATGTTCGCCATGGCCGACGGCCTCGCGCGCCTCATCGCGCCGGTGCTGCCCGTGCTGGCCGAAGAATTCTGGTCGCACCTTCCCGGCACGCGCGAGGAATCGGTGCACCTCGCCCAGTTCCCGAAGCAGGTGCACCTGTTCAGGAACGAGGAACTGGAGTCGCGCTGGTCGCGCCTGCTGCGGCTGCGCGCGGCGGTCAACGTCGAGCTCGAGAAGCTGCGCCAGTCGAAGGCGATCGGCCAGTCGCTCGAGGCCGTGGTGCACCTGCGCGGCGAGGGGCCGCTGGCGGATCTCATCGAGCAGCACCGGGACGACCTGCCGGGGCTGTTCATCACGTCGCAGGTCGACGAGGGCGCGGACCCGCCCGTCGCCGGTGTCGAGCCCGACGCCGGCTCCGTTTACCACGAAGCTGACGGCAGCTCGGCGCACATCGTGGCGGAGAAAGCCGCCGGCATGAAGTGCGACCGCTGCTGGCGCTACGTGCCCGCCGTCTCGGCCGCCGAGGGCCGCGAGGGCGTGTGTCCCCGCTGCGAGGACGCATTGGCGGCCGGCCGATGACTGCGGCGGCCACCGGGCCCGGCGCCGCCGCGCCGCGCCGCTTCGTGCTCGAGGCGTCGATCGTGGCGGGCATCGTGGTGTGCGATCAGCTGACGAAGCTCCTGGTGCGCATGGAAATCCCGCTCCACGACAGCGTCCCCGTCATCCCGGGCCTCCTGAATCTCGTGCACGTGCGCAACACGGGCGCGGCGTTCGGGTTCCTGAACGCGGTGGAGTTTCCCTACAAAGCGCCCGTCGTCGCCCTGACGGCGACGGTGGCGCTCGTGGCCATCGCCGTGTACGCGGCGCGGCTGTCGTCGCACGAGCGGCTGGCGCGAATCGGCCTGGCGCTTGTCCTGGGCGGCGCCGTCGGCAACCTGATCGATCGGCTGACACTCGGATCCGTCGTCGATTTCGTCGACGTGGTCCTCGGCGGCTGGCATTTCTGGGCCTTCAACGTCGCCGACTCGGCCATCACCCTCGGGGTGGCGGCCATGCTGGCGGACATGATCGGATTGGACAGGCATGCTTCCAGTACTGTTTGAGCTGGGCCCGATTACGGTCTACAGCTACGGTGTGCTCCTGGCGTCGGCGTACCTGCTGGCCCTGTACTACGCGGTCCGGCGCGCCCGACACTTCGGCCTCGACGCGAACCGCGTGCTGGATCTCGGGATCTACATCATCATCTCCGCCCTGGTCGGCGCCAAGCTGTTGCTGCTGATCGTCGACTTCGACTACTTCTGGCGCCAGCCGGGTGAACTGTGGACGCTCGTCCGGTCCGGCGGGGTCTTCTACGGAGGTCTCGTCCTGGCGTTCCTGGTGGCCCTCTGGTACGTCCGCAGGCACCGGCTTCCGGTCTGGCCGATCGCCGACGCCGTGGCGCCCAGCATCGCGCTGGGGCACGTGGTGGGTCGCGTCGGCTGCCTGCTGGCCGGCTGCTGTTACGGGAAGCCGACGTCGCTCCCCTGGGGCATCACGTTCACGAACCCGTTCGCCGCCAGCAACGTCGGCACGCCCCTGCACGTGGCGCTGCACCCGACGCAGATGTACGACGCCGGGGCCGAGCTCCTCATCCTCGCGCTCCTCCTCGGGACCGAGCGGTACTGGCGGCGGCATGCGGGATGGACCTTCTGGTTCTACATCCTGCTCTACGGGATCTCGCGGTTCGCGATTGAGTTCTTCCGCGGCGATCCCCGCGGGGCCACCATGGGTTTCTCGACGTCGCAGTGGATCTCGATGGCGCTGGTTCCCCTGTCGCTCGTGATGCTGTACGCGCTGTCGCGAACGGGGCCTGCTGCCGCGGCCGCCGGACCGGCGGCGCCGCCGGCCCGACGGAAGAAGCCCGGCCGCTGACGCGCGAAGCCATGGACCATCACGACCTGCTGGTGAGCGCCGAGCAGGCGGGGATCCGTCTCGACCAGTTCCTGGTGGGCGAACTGCCGGGGCATTCCCGTTCGCAGATCCAGCGCCTCATCAAGGAGGGCCGGGTCCAGGTGGCCGGCCGCGAGGCGAAGGCCAACTACGTCATCCGGCCCGGAGACGCGGTCGGCATCGACGTGCCGGCGCCGGTGGCCGCGGCGCCGGAGCCCGAACCCCTGCCCCTCGACATCCTCTTCGAGGATGCGGACATCATCGTCGTCAACAAGGCGGCCGGCATGGTGGTGCACCCGGCGCCCGGGCATGCGGGAGGCACGCTGGTCAATGCCCTGCTGCACCACGTGGACGACCTGAGCGGCGTGGGCGGCGAACTGCGGCCGGGCATCGTCCACAGGCTCGATCGCGGCACCTCCGGCGTCATGGTGGTCGCCAAGCACGACGCGTCGCACCGCGAAATGGCGCGCCAGTTCCACGATCGCGAAGTCGAGAAGGAGTACGAGGCGCTCGTCTGGGGCCTGGTGCACCAGGGCCGGCGCATCGACGCGGCCATCGGCCGCGACCCGAACGACCGGAAGAAGATGTCGAACCGGGCCAGGTTCGCGCGCACCGCGGTCACGCGGATCACCTTTTCGCAGTTCCTGGACGGGGTCTCGTACCTGCACGTGGCGATCGCCACCGGCCGGACGCACCAGATTCGCGTGCACCTCGGCGGCATCGGCCACCCGATCGTCGGCGACACGGTCTATGGGGGCGTCAGGCGGCTGATGCCGGCCCACCTCCGCGTGGTGCAGCGCCTCGAGCGGCCGTTCCTGCATGCGCGCCGGCTGGCGTTCACGCACCCGTCCGATCCGGATCGGCGGCTCGAGTTCACGGCGCCGCTGCCGGACGATCTGCAGAGCGTGCTGGACGAACTCGTCGCGCGGGTCGAGGCGAAGAAGGCTTGAAAGGCCCGGCCGGACCGCGGGGCCCGGCCGTTCTGGCTTACCGGTCGAGCGCGCTGCCCAGCGAGGCCGGCCGCGGTCTGGAACTCAGCCACACGTTGCGATACGTCGCGCCGACAATCACCGACATCTCGCCTCCGCTGCCGACCGGCGACCCGAGATACGCCACGTGGCGGGGCGGATTGTAGGCATTGCCCACCGGCAGCGACTGGTCGTAGAACTTCCCGCCGTTCTTGCCGTCCGAGACTTCCAGGCGGAAACCGTTGCTCCAGGTGCCTTTCCAGAAGTAGGTCTTCGACGGGTCGAGCAGGAACACCATCGAGTACCGGACCGCGGTATCGGGCTCGATCTTGAACTGATCGCCGCCGAACATGGCGCGGAACTGGATGCAGTTGGGCGGATTGCCCTCCAGGCCGCGGTACTGGGCGTCGATGCGCCAGTTGTTCGTCGTATAGTCGCCGTCGCCATCCTGCATGCCGAAGATCTTGGGCTTGTTCACCGAGAATCCTCCCGGGATGGGGTTGTTCGGCTTCAAGCCCTCCACCTCCATCGAGAACTCACCGGAGGTGATCGTCTGGGGCAGCCGGTAGCGCACGAAGCTCGACGGCGAGTCCATCCGGAGCCCTCTGTCCGGAATGAAGGTCGACGCACCCACGCGTTCGCCGATCGTGTCGCCGCCGACGAGCGGGTCGAACAGCTCGCCGGGCTTGTTGTAGCCCGCGATCTTGGTCTTGAACGAGGCCGTCGAGGACCATGCCGAGTTGACGCCGCCCTGCGCCGCGCGTGCGCGCCAGTACATCTTCGTGGCGGGCTGCAGGTCGGTGTCGACCGTGTAACTCGTCCTGCCGCTGGGATCCTCGGCCACGCCGGGCCTGTTCACGGCCACCGCGTAGTAGACGCCGGGCGCGCCGCCGCTGACGGTGAAGTTCGCATTGTCCGAGACCTGGAACTCGTAGGTCCGCACACCGCTCTGCCCCGATGTGCTGTTGCGCACGGTCAGCGTCGGCCGCAGCGTGGCCAGTTGGGCGTTCTCGGACGGAGAATCGGGTGTGGGAGCCGTCGCCAGGCCCACGGCCCCTCCCGACCCGCTGCTCGGAGAAGTGGGCGTCAACTGGACCTGCTTCGTGTCCCCCGACCCGCCGTCACATCCCGAGCTGATCACGACGACCGCGGCCGCTGCGGCCAACCACCCACGCTTCACGCTGACCTCCACTTCCATCCCGAGCGCCCGCGTACGCCGGCCCCCCGGCCCGAACGCACATTTTCTTATAATAATGCATCCGCCCGGGCCGGCCGCCCTCGTCGCGGCACGAACTGGCGCGCGCTGCGAGCCGTGCGATAAGCTGCGGCTGGAGACGGAACATGACCGAACGCGGCGGAAACCGCCTGTCCTCGACGGAGCGCTTCAGGGGACGGATTTTCTCGGTCACGGTCGATCGCGTGACCGTGCCCAACGGCCGGACCGTCACGCTCGACATGGTGCGGCACCCCGGCTCCGTGGTGCTCATCCCGATGCAGGACGACGGGCGGGTGGTGCTGATTCGGCAGTACCGCTATGCCCTGGATCGCTGGATCTGGGAGCTGCCGGCGGGCAGCCTGGACGCGGGCGAGGATCCGGCTGCCGCCGCCGCGCGCGAGTGCGAGGAAGAGATCGGACTCATTCCGGGCCGCGTGGAATTCGCCGGGGCGTGGTACCCGACGCCCGGATTCTGCACCGAGGTGATGCACTACTACCGCCTCGCCGACCTGCGCGAGCGCGGCGCCGGCGATCCGCCGGCCCACAAGGACGAAGACGAGGACATCCGCGTCCACGTCTTCACGCTCGACGAGGCCCGCGCGATGGTCCGTCGCGGCGACATCGTCGATCTCAAGACCGCGTGGGGGCTGACGCTGCCCTGAACCGCGCGGCACCGCCGCGCACGTTTTCGTGCGATGTTCGCTCGGAGATAGACCGCCCGCGCCCATCGGCGCCGATCAGGCGTATCATGGGTGGTACTTCCTCTCCATGCCTGCCGGAGTGGTGAGCGAACCGAGCCGCAGCCTGAAGGCGGCCGGCTCCCGTGGTTCTTCAGCAAGGATTTCGTTCGATGCAACATCCACCGCAGCAGCATCCGAAGGGCACGAGTGCGCGTGTCCTCCTCTCATCCGTGTTCGGCCCGTACGCCCAGGATGACGAGTTCGGCAGCCGGTCGATCAACCCGATGGAGCTCTACCACAACCAGGTGACGCGCGAGCAGGGCCCGTTCTCGCTCCGCATGTTCCACCGGTCCTGGGGCATCATCTTCATCCAGCACAACATCTCCGCCCCGTGCGCCGTGCTCGACTTCCCCACGCGCGAGCGGTTCGTCGAGGAACTGCGGGCCCACCACTACGACATCGTCGGCATCTCGAGCATCATCGTGAACGTCGGCAAGGTGCGCGAGATGTGCCGCCTCGTGCGCGAACATTCGCCGCACTCCACGATCGTCGTCGGCGGACACGTGACGGCCATCCCCGGCGTGCAGCGCATGATCGACGCGGACCACGTGGTGCGGGGAGAGGGCGTGTCGTGGTTCCGGGAGTACCTGGGCGAGCCCGCGGACGCGCCCGTCCAGCACCCGGTGATCCCTTCGTCGTTCGGGTTCCGGGTGATGGGACTGCACGGGCCGAAGGGCGGCGGCAGCCCGGCGGCGACGATCATCCCGTCGGTGGGATGCCCGATGGGGTGCAACTTCTGCACGACGTCGGCGTTTTTCGGCGGCAAGGGCAAGGTGGTGAACTTCTTCGAGAAGGGCCAGGAGATTTTCAACGCCATGTGCGACGCGGAGACGCGGCTCGGCGTGAAGTCGTTCTTCGTCATGGACGAGAACTTCCTGCTCTACAAGGCGCGCGCGATGGAACTGCTCGAGCAGATGAAGGCGAAGCGCAAGGCGTGGTCGCTGTACGTCTTCTCGTCGGCCAACGCGCTGAAGAAGTACTCGATGCGCGAACTGGTCGAGCTGGGCATCAGCTGGGTATGGATGGGGCTGGAATCGCCCGAGAGCGAATACACGAAGCTGGACGGCACCGACACCGTGGCCCTGACGAAGGAGCTCCAGTCCCACGGCATCGGCGTGCTCGGGTCGACCATCGTGGGCCTCGAGCACCACACGCCGGAGAACATCGCGCAGGAAATCGAGCATGCCGTGCTGCACGACACGGACTTCCATCAGTTCATGCTCTACACGCCCGTCCCCGGCACGCCGCTCTACGAGGAGATGGTGGACCAGGGCCGGTTGCTTCCGGACGTGGACCTCGCCGACATCCACGGGCAGGATCATTTCAACTTCCAGCACGCGGCCATCCCGCGCGAGGAGTCGAAACGGCTCCTGGACTGGGCCTTCAGGCTCGACTACGAGCGCAACGGCCCGAGCGTCTACCGCCTCGCCAAGACGATGATGGAGGGGTGGAAGAAGTACCGCTACGACCCCGACCCCCGCGTGCGGGAGCGCATCCGCAATGCCGGGCGCGGCCTGCGCGGCGGCTACGGCGCGGCCCTGTTCGCGATGGAGAAGTATCTCCGCGAGTCCAACGTCGAGGTGAGCCGCAAGATCCACGCCCTGCGCAAGGACATGGAGCAGGAACTCGGCGTGGCCCAGCGCTGGGTCAACCGCGTGGCGGGTCCCGCGGTGCTGTGGCTCGCCCGCCGGGACGCGCGCAAGTACCCGCACGGGAAGCGGATCGAGCCGATGACGTTCCTCGAGCGGCGCAACTGGCCGAAAACGGCCTGATCTCAGGCTCCCAGCCTGAGCGCTTCCTCGATCGTGGCGATGTGGAGGGCCGCCGTGTCCTCGACGCGCCTCGCGTATCCGCCGGCAAAGACAATCACGACCGGAATGCCTGCCGCGCGGGCGGCTGACAACACGAAGAAATCGCGGCCCCGCAGCCCTTCGTGCGTGAGGCACAGCCCGCCCAGCTGGTCTTCCAGGTACGGGTCCGCGCCGGCCACGTAGATCATGAGGTCCGGCCTGCCGTCCAGCGCGGCAGGCAGCGCCCGCTCGAGTGCGTGCAGGTACTCGCGGTCATCGGTGCCGTCGGGCAGGCCCACGTCCAGCGAGCCGCGCGGCTTCACGTGCGGGTAGTTGTGCTCCTGGTGGATCGAGAAGGTGAACACCGACGGATCGCCGTCGAAGATGAACGCGGTGCCGTTTCCCTGGTGGACATCCACGTCGACGACCGCCGCCCGGCTGATGATCCCTTCACGCTGCAGCACGCGGATGGCAACGGCGACGTCGTTATAGAGGCAGAACCCCTCGCCGTGCGACGGGAAGGCGTGATGGAACCCGCCTCCGAGGTTCGCCGCCGCGGCAAGGCGGGGCCGTGTCCCTTCCGCGCCGTCGGCGTCCTCCCTCAGCCTCCGCCCGGCCTCGACGGCGAGCCGGGCGGCCGCAATCGTGCCGCCGGCCATGAGCCGGAACCCTTCCGCGACGTCCGGCGACCAGGGCAGCTCGAGCAGCGCAAGCTCCGATGGGCGGAAGCTGCCGTTCCGCGTCTTCTCGAGGTACTCGCCCGTGTGGACCAGCGCCAGTTCGTCCCAGCCGGCTGGCGCGGGCTCGACGAGCGCGGCCGGGCCGACCAGGCCCCGCGCCACGAGACCGTCGCGCACCTTCGCATACTTCCCCATGTGGAAGACGTGCGCGCCGATGTCAACCTGATAGCGTTCGGAGTAGACGATGTACACGGGCAGCCACTACTCCGCGACGCCTGCGGTCTCGGGCGCCGCCTGCGCGGGGACTTCGGGGCCGTCGGGGGGCGAAGACGGCGCCGGCTGAAGGGCCAGCGCGAGAACCTCGTCGATCGTCGTCACGAAGTGCACCGTCATGTCGCGGCGGAGATCCTCGCTGATGTCCTCCTTGATGTTCTTCTCGTTCTGCCAGGGCAGCGCCACCTCGCGGATGCCCACACGCCTGGCGGCCAGGACCTTCTCCTTGATGCCGCCGACCGGGAGCACACGCCCGCTCAGCGTGATCTCCCCGGTCATCGCCAGGTCGCCGCGCACCGGCCTCCCGGTCAGTTCGGAGGCCAGCGCGGTGACCATCGCCACGCCGGCCGACGGCCCGTCCTTGGGGATCGCGCCCGAGGGCACGTGGAGGTGAATCTCGGCGTTCCTGAAGAAGTCGCCGGTGATGCCGTAGCGCTCGCCGTTGGCGCGCAGCCACGAGAGCGCGGCGCGGGCCGACTCCTTCATCACGTCGCCGAGGTGCCCGGTCAGCGTGAGCAGGCCCCCGCCCGGCATGCGGGACGCCTCGATGAAGAGCACCTCGCCGCCCGTCGGCGTCCACGCGAGGCCGATGGACACGCCGGGGTTCTTCGTGCGCTCCTCGACCTCCTCGTCGAGGAACCGCGGGGCGCCGAGCAGCTCCATCACGAGATCGGGAGACACGGTGACGGGACGCTCGCGGCCCTCGGCCCGCAGCCGCGCGACTTTCCGGCACAGGGCGGCGATCTCGCGCTCCAGGTTCCGCACCCCGGCCTCCCGCGTATAGCCGCGGATCACCGTGCGCAGGGCGTCGGTCGGGAAGTCGATGAACTCCGGCGTCAGGCCGTGGTTCTGCACCTGCTTCGCGACCAGGTGCTCGACCGCGATCTTGAGTTTTTCCTCTTCCGTGTAGCCCGGCAGCTCGAGCACCTCCATGCGGTCGCGCAGCGCGGGGGGAACGGGGTCGAGGACGTTCGCGGTGGTGATGAACAGCACCTCCGAGAGATCGAAGGGGACGTCGAGATAGTGGTCGCGGAACGTGTTGTTCTGCTCGGGGTCGAGCACCTCGAGCAGGGCCGAGGCCGGGTCGCCCCTGAAGTCCGAGCCCAGCTTGTCGATCTCGTCGAGGATGAACACCGGGTTCTTCGACTCGGCGCGCCGCAGTCCCTGGATGATCTGCCCGGGAAGGGCGCCGATGTACGTGCGCCGGTGGCCGCGGATCTCGGCTTCGTCGCGCATGCCGCCGAGGGAGACGCGCACGAACTTGCGGCCGAGCGACGTCGCAATGGACTTGGCCAGCGACGTCTTGCCCACGCCCGGCGGGCCGACGAAGCACAGGATGGGCCCCTTCACCGCGGGGTTGAGCTTGCGCACCGCCAGGTACTCGAGGATCCGGTCCTTGGCCTTCTCGAGGTCGGAATGGTCGGCGTCGAGGATGGACTTCGTGCGCGGGAGATCGATCACCTCGTCGGCGCGCTTCGCCCACGGCAGGGCGATCAGCCAGTCGATGTAGGTCCGCGCCACGGTGTACTCGGCGGCGGCCACGGGCATCTTCGCCAGGCGGTCCAGCTCGCGGACGGCCTCCTTCTTCACCGCCTCCGGCATCCCGGCGGCGTCGATCTTCTCCCGCAGTTCCTCGATTTCCTTCGCCTGGTCGTCGCCCTCGCCGAGCTCGCGCTGGATCGCCTTCAGCTGCTCACGCAGGAAGTAGTCGCGCTGGTTCTTGCCCATCTCCGACTGCACCTGCGACTGGATCTTCGACCCGAGTTCGAGGACTTCGAGTTCCTTGATGAGGATGCGGTTCAGGGTCGCCATCCGCTCGCGGAGGTCGAGCGTCTCGAGCATCTCCTGTTTCAGCGCCGTCGTGATCGTGCTCAGGCTCGAGGCGATGAAGTCGGTGAGCCGGCCGGGCTCCGTGATGCTGAGGGCGAGCGTCTGCAGGTCGTCCGAGAGCAGCGGCGACAGAGACACGACCTGCTGGAAGTTCGACTTGATGTTCCGCTGCATCGCGTCGATCTCGAGGCGGTCCGCGTCGAGCGTCGTTTCGGCCGCGCGGCGGACGCGCCCGCGCAGGTAGGGCTCGGTCGCCACCAGTTCGTCGATGTGGACCCTCGCGAGCCCCTGCACGATCAGTCTGAGGCTGCCGTCGGGCAGCTTGAACATCTTGTGGATGTGCGTGGCCGTGCCGATGGTGTACAGGTCCTCCTGCCTGGGCTCCTCGACCGCCGCGTCCCGCTGCGTGCAGACGGCGATCAGCTTCCCCGACCCGATCGCCTCGTCGATCAGGCGCACGGAGCTCTCGCGCGCCACGGCGAGGGGCATGAAGGAATTCGGGAACAAAACCGTGTCGCGCAGCGGCAGGACCGGCAGCTCGGGCGGGATGACGAGGGACTTTTCGACCCCGCCCACGTCTTCCAGCGGGGACGTCTCTGGTGTGTCGCTCATCGGCAACCCTCAGCCAGGCGCACGGAGGGCGTATGGCCGCTCTGCTGTGTCGGGCGAAAAAGGGGCGGGCCGCCGGCCGCAACCGGCCGGCGGCCCGGGTGAAGAATGCCGCAGTTAGCCGGAGATGTCAAAGAAGAGCGACGAGGACCGCTGCGACTGCAGCCGCTCCCGCTGGATGGCGTTCTCGCGCGCCTGCTCGCAGTCCTTGCACCGCACGGCGAACGGCAGCGCCCGGAGGCGCTGGGGGGCGATATCCTCGCCGCACTCGTAGCAGTAGCCGTAGGCGCCTTCCTCGAGCCTCGAGAGGGCCTCGTTGATGCGCGTCAGCGTTTCCGCCTTCATCTGAATCAGCGCGAACTCGATGTCTTCCTGGATGTCGGCCTCGGAGCTTTCACCCTGGTCGAACACCTCGCTCATCTTGCCGTGCCCGCTCTCGGTGCGGACGTCGCGGATCTTCTCGTGGACCTCGCTCATGATTTCACGTCGACGGTCCTCGAGCATGCGCTTCAACTCAGCGTAGCGCTCGTTCGCCATCCCCTTG
>Ga0316621_10000026_pt1 | contig 17586 bp, 16 predicted proteins | sample OWC_Aug_OW2_C1_D_2_FD_207664 | JGI IMG/M metagenome (GOLD analysis project Ga0316621, IMG submission 207664) | Wetland soil microbial communities from Old Woman Creek delta, Ohio, United States - OWC_Aug_OW2_C1_D1_C | ecosystem: Environmental > Terrestrial > Soil > Wetlands | place: USA: Ohio... | reverse complement strand
TGACGAACCTCGCCAGGTCAACTTCACCATCGTGCCGGCCGACCCGGGCGACGCCTCGCGCACCTACGCGAACTTCTGCGGCGTGTCGCACACGCCGTTCGACTTCACGCTCACGTTCTGCGAGGTCCAGCCGCTCTCGGAAGACGACATCAAGCTCGCCCAGCAGGAGCACGTCGTGAAGGCCCCGGTGCGCGTGCGGGTCGTCGTGCCGGTCCAGATCGTCCCGAGCCTCATCGCGGCGCTGCAGGACCAGCTCCGCAGCTACAACGACGCGTACGCCAACGCGCCCGCGTCGAAGGGACCGGTGCACTAGGTGAAATCGGCTGCCGCAACCCAGTCCGTGATCGAGACGCTGGCCCACCAGCATCCGGACGCCGACACGGAACTGCACTTCCGCAACGCGTTCGAACTGCTGGCGGCGACGATCCTCTCGGCGCAGGCCACCGACGCCGGCGTCAACAAGGTCACGCCGGCGCTCTTCGCGAAATACCCGGACGCCGGCGCGATGGCCGCCGCGCCGGCCGAGGAGGTCGAGCAGCTGGTCCACTCGACGGGCTTCTTCCGGCAGAAGGCCAAGTCGCTCATCGGCATGTCGCGGGCGCTCGTCGAACGCCACGGCGGCGAGGTGCCGCGCACGATGGACGCCCTGGTCAAGCTCCCCGGCGTGGGACGCAAGACGGCGAACGTCGTGCTCGGCCACGCGCTCGGCGTGCCGGGACTGCCGGTGGATCGCCACGTGCTCCGCGTGAGCAACCGGCTCGGCATCGCGGACTCGGACGACCCCGACCGCGTCGAGCAGCAGTTGACCGGCGCGCTCCCCCCGGCCCTGTGGACGCGCGCCTCGGACACCCTGATCCTGCACGGGCGCCGCATCTGCAAGCCGGAGCCCATGTGCGGCCAGTGCGCCGCGAGCGACGCCTGCGCCTTCTTCGCGGAAGCCTCGGGCCTGCCGGAACCGGTGCGCCCGCGCGGCCGAGCGTTGCGGGGAACGCCCGCGAAGGCCGGGGCGGCGAGGCGAACCGCCGCGGCGAAGCCCGTGAAGAAGGCCGCCCCTTCCCGCCGCCGCCGATGACTCGCGCGCGATTCGAGCGCCTGGTGGCCGAGGCCATCCGCACGATCCCGCCCCGGTTTCGCGACGAGCTCAAGAACATCGCCGTGATTGTCGAGGACGACCCTCCCGACGAACTGCTCGACGAGATGGGCATCGATCCTCCCGACACGCTGTTCGGCCTCTACCAGGGCACGCCGCTGACCGAGCGCGCCTGGGACTACGGCAACGCGCTGCCCGATCGCATCGTCCTGTATCAGGGCCCGATCGAGGACGCGAGCGAGACCGAGGACGACGTGGTGGTCACCATCGGGGAGACGCTCATCCACGAGGTCGGCCACTACTTCGGCCTGTCGGAGGAGGAGCTCGAGGAGATCGAAGAGCGGTACTGGCGGGCGCAGGACCGGCTCCCGGAGGACGAACCGTGAAGGCGCGGCGGCGGTTCGGCCAGCACTTCCTCGACGCGTCATGGTCGTCGCGCGTGCTCGACGCGGCCGCCTTCGCGCCGACGGACCAGGTGATCGAGATCGGGCCGGGCCGCGGAGCGCTGACGGTGCCGCTGTCGGGCGCGGTGGCCGCGCTGACGGCGGTGGAGATCGACCGCGACCTCGTGCCCGTGCTCCGCGGCCGCCTGCCCGCTCACGCACGCGTCGTCGAGGGCGACTTTCTCGAGGTGGCGGCCGACGTGCTCTTCGAAGGCGGCTCGGCGGGTCCGTGGCGCGTCATCGGCAACCTGCCCTACAACGTGTCGTCGCCCATCCTCTTCCGGCTGCTCGAGCTGGCCCGTTCGAGCGGCCGGCTGCGGGACGCGACGCTGATGCTTCAACGCGAGGTTGCCGCGCGCGTGGCCTCGCCGCCCGGGACGAAAGCGTACGGGGCGCTGTCGATCCTGGTGCAGCTCGACGCGGACGTCGAGCCGCTGCTCACGCTGCCGCCGGGCGCCTTCAGGCCCGCGCCGGAAGTCTGGTCCGCCGTCATCCGCCTCCATTTCCGGCCGCCGAAGGTCGACGTCGGCGACCGGCGCCGGTTCGAGTCGCTCGTCCGGTCCGTGTTCTCCCAGCGCCGCAAGATGCTCTCGAACTCGCTCCAGCCGGCGGCCACCGCGAGGGGCGCGCGCGCCGCGGACGTGCTGCGGCAGGCCGGGATCGATCCGTCCCGGCGGCCCGAGACGCTGCATCTTGAAGAACTGGCACGGCTTGCGGACTTGCTCGATGCCCGAACCGGGGCTGGTGTGGTATAGTTCGCGAGGAATTACCGGCGAGATCACGCCTGTTGCACCGGCTCTCCCAGCAGCCTGACAGGCGCCGATCGGACCGGCGCGGCCGCCGGCCTCCCAAGCCGGCGGGGTGGCGGTGTGGTGCGGCCAGCGCGCCGCCTCGTCGAGGCGCCGGACGATCCCGAAACGTGTTGTCGTCCCAGGCGCTGGGTCCGGCACCCGACTGCATCCTGTGTCGTCATTGCCGCGCTGCGCGTGCGCGGGGTGGGGAGCGCGAGGGCACCGATGTCCGTGCACCAGGCTGATCCTGCAACCAACCAGCCCCTCCTCGAGATCGTCCCCCTCGGCGGGCTCGGCGAGTTCGGCCTGAATTCGATGGCCGTCTCGTACGCCGACACCCTCCTCGCCATCGACGCGGGCTCGATGTTCCCGGAGCCCGAACTGCTCGGCATCGACCTCATCGTTCCCGACTTCTCCTACCTGTTCGGACGCGCCGCGAAGAGCCGGGCGCTCGTGCTGACGCACGGGCACGAGGACCACATCGGCGCCGTGCCGTACGTCGTGAAGCAGTTCGCCGGGCCCGTCTACGGCACGCCGATGACGCTGGCCCTTGTCGAGGCCAAGCTCGCCGAGCACGGCATCGACGCGGCCGACCGCCTCGTGCCGGTCCGCCCGCGCGATCGCGTCACGGTCGGCGGTCTCACGCTCGAGTTCCTGCGCGTGACCCACAGCATGCCGGACTGCGTGGCCGTGGCCATCCACACGCCGGTCGGCGTGATCGTCCACACGGGCGATTTCAAGGTGGACCAGACGCCGCTCGACGCGGAGCACTTCGACTTCCACCGCTTCTCGGAGCTCGGCGGCGAGGGCGTGCTCGCGCTCTTCTCCGACAGCACGAACATCGAGCGGCCGGGGTTCACGGGCTCGGAGCTCGACGTGGTGCCGGCCTTCGAGGAGATCTTCGCGAGCACGCGGGGCAAGATCGTCGTCACGTCGTTCGCCACGAGCGTCTACCGGCTGCAGATCCTGGTGAACCTGGCGGCGCAATTCGGCCGCAAGGTCGCGTTCCTCGGCCGCGGGATGGTCGAGTCGTCGCAGCTGGCGCAGCGTCTCGGCTACCTGAGGATCCCGGCGGGCCTGGTGATCCGGGAGTCGGAGATCAAGGCGCACCCGCCGTCCGGCGTGGTCTGCCTCGTCACGGGGAGCCAGGGCGAGCCGATGTCGGCGCTCTCCCGGATCGCCATCAACGATCACCGCCACGTCACGCTGGCGCCCGACGACGTCGTGGTGTTCTCCGCGCGCGAGATCCCGGGCAACGAGCGCTCGGTCGACCGCGTGGTCAACCACATCGCCCGCCGCGGCGCCGACATCATCAACGAGGGCATCAAGCACGTCCACGTGTCGGGGCACGGGAGCGAGGAGGAGCTGAAGCTGCTGCTCTCGCTCGTGCGGCCGCGGTGCTTCATCCCCATCCACGGGTCGTTCCGGCAACGGTCCCGCCACGCGCGCATCGGCGAGCGCCTGACGCGCAACCTGCCGAACCGCGTCGAGGTGATCGTCGCCGAGAACGGCGACGTCCTGCATTTCGATCGGGACGGCGGCTGGATCGCCGACAAGGTGCCGGCCGGGCGCGTGCTGATCGACGGCACGTCGGTGACGGGCCTCGGCGACGAGGTGCTGCGCGACCGGCGCCACCTCGCCGAGGACGGGCTGATCGTGCCCGTCCTCGCGATCAACAAGCAGACCGGCACGATCGAAGGCGTGCCGGACATCATCACGCGGGGCATCGTCGTCGAACAGGGCGCCGAGAGCCCGATCCGCGGCGCGGCCCGCCTGATCGGCGAACTGCTCGAGGCGGCCAGCCTCGAGGAGCGGACCGACTACGGCATGATGCGCGACAAGATCAGCGTCGAGCTGCGCCGTTACTTCCGGAAGCGCGTCGGGCAGCGGCCCCTCGTGCTGCCCGTGATCATGGAGATCTGATCGGTGAGTGCCTCTTCCCTGTCGCGCCGCATCAGCGAGTTCGTCGGCGTGCTCGCGTTCGCCGTCTCGCTGCTCTGGCTCATCGCCCTCGCAACCTACAACCCCATCGACCCGGCGTGGTTCTTCAACACCGGGGCCACGCAGCCCGCCACGAACCTGGCGGGGCGCGCCGGCGCGTTCGTCGCGGAGCTGTCGCACCAGGTGCTGGGCTATGCCGCCTACCTGTTCCCGGTGCTGGCCGCCATCGTCGGGTGGTACCGGTTCTGGTGCACGCCGATCGACGCGCTCTACACCAAGCTCGTCGGCGTCGTCCTGCTCCTCTCGTCGGCGGCGTCGTTCCTGAGCCTCGCCCTCGCCGCGGCGCGGGTGACGGGGTCCTCGTTCGAGCCGGGCGGGTGGGTCGGAGACCAGGTCGCGGGCGCGCTCACGGCGTCGTTCAACCGCACGGGGTCGCTCATCATCATCCTCACGACCCTCGGCCTCAGCCTGGTCCTCACGACACAGTTCTCCTTTGGCCGGGTGTTCGCCGCGATCACGGGCTGGCTTCGGGAGCGGGTGTCCTCGCGCGTCGCCGCGTTCTGGACCTGGCGCGAGGAGCGTCAGCGAGACCGGCAGCGGCGGGAGATCGTGTCGAAGCACGCCAGGCGGGCGGCCACGCAGGCCGAGCCGCCGAAGCCCGCCAAGCCCGTCGTCCCGCCGGCCGCGCCGGACCTCGATCTGGACCTGCGGCCGCCGGCCGGTTCTCCCGCGCGGGCCGCCGCCGCGAAACCCGCGGCCCCCGCCGCCGCGGCGGCGGGCGCCTCCGGATGGTTGAGCCCGCGCAAGGAACCGAGCATCAAGGCCCCGGCGCCCGTGACGCCGGCGCCCGACAACGGCAGCAAGTCGCCGGCCGAGCGGAGGCGCGGCGGGTTCGCCTTCCCTCCCGTCACGCTCCTCGATGCCCCGCGCACCGAGCGGAAGATCGACGAGCGCGAACTGATGGAGTCGGCGCGCCTGCTCGAGGAGAAGTGCCGCGAGTTCGCCGTGGCCGGGTCCGTCGTGCAGATTCACCCCGGGCCCGTCGTGACGACGTTCGAATTCAAGCCGGAGGCCGGCGTCAAGTACAGCAAGATCACGAGCCTGGCCGACGATCTCTCCCTGGCCATGCGCGCCGAGTCGGTGCTCATCGAGCGCACGCCCGGCAAGTCGACCGTCGGCATCCAGATCCCCAACCAGCATCGCGAGCCGATCTCGCTGCGCGAACTGCTCGAGTCGGACGCCTACCAGGCCGCGCCGTCGAAGCTGACCGTCGCCCTGGGCAAGACGATCCACGGCGAGCCGTTCCTCGGCGACCTGGCGACGATGCCGCACCTGCTCATCGCCGGCGCGACGGGGACCGGCAAGTCGGTGGCCCTCAACGCGATGCTGACGAGCATTCTCTTCCGGGCGACGCCGGAGGACGTGCGACTGATCATGATCGACCCCAAGCGCCTCGAGCTCGGGATGTACGAGGAGATCCCGCACCTGCTCACGCCCGTCGTGGTGGACCCGAAACAGGCCGCCAACGCCCTCACGTGGGCCGTGCGGGAGATGGAGGAGCGCTACAAGACGCTCGCGGCCGAGGGCGTGCGCAACATCGACCAGTACAACCGCAACATCCGGGCGGCGCTGCTCGAACGGCCGGCGAACTCGGACGAGCCGCTGCCGAGGCCCCTGCCCTACATCGTCGTTGTCATCGACGAGCTCGCCGACCTGATGATGGTGGCCCGCAACGAGGTCGAAGAGTCCGTGGCGCGCCTGGCCCAGATGGCCAGGGCCATCGGCATCCACCTGCTGCTCGCCACGCAGCGGCCGTCGGTGGACGTCATCACGGGCCTCATCAAGGCCAACCTGCCGGCGCGCGTGTCGTTCCGGGTCTCGTCGAAGGTGGACTCGCGCACCATCCTGGATGGCAACGGCGCCGAGCAGTTGCTCGGCAAGGGCGACATGCTGTTCCTGCCGCCGGCGTCGTCGCGCCTCGTGCGTGTCCACGGGCCCTACATCTCGGAGCAGGAAACCGCCCGCCTCGCCACCTTCCTGCGCAAGCAGGGCAAGCCCGTGTACGACGAGTCGATCACCGCCGAGGAGAAGGGGCCGGACGCGGTCGAGTTCGAGAAGGACGACCTTTACGACGAGGCCGCGAGGCTCGTCGTGTCGACCGGCCAGGCGTCGATCTCGTACCTGCAGCGCCGGCTGCGCGTGGGATTCAGCCGCGCCGCGCGGCTGGTCGACATGATGGAAGCCGAGGGCATCGTGTCCGCGGCGATGGGCGGCAAGCCGCGGGAAGTCCTGGTCGACAAGGGATACTTCGAGGAAGTGGACCAGCAACTGCGATAGGCGCGATGAGAGTGCCACCGTTGCGTGCTCACCGTTCCCGCCCGGCGTTCCCCGCCGCGCTCGCGGTGGCGTCCGCCCTGGCCCTCGCCTGGCTCGGGCACGCGCCCGCCTTCGCCGCGCCCCAGGCCAGCGCGAAGACGCTCTACGAGTCGGCGCAGGCCCGCGAAGCGACGATCCGGACCGCCCTGGACGCGTCGCCTCCCGAGCCGCCGCCCACGCGCGACGCCATGCGGCAGGTGGTGGCCGCCTACCGGCAGGTTGTGCTGCGCCACCCGACCAGCGGGTACTGCGACAACGCGCTCTGGCTCGCCGCGCAGCTGTCGGCCGATACGTTCGTCCGCCACGGGGACGAGCGAGACCGCAAAGACGCGCTGCAGTTGCTGATGTCCCTGGCGTCGGAGTACCCCGGCAGTTCGCTGGTGCCCCGGGCCCGCGCCGAGGCCGCGCGGATCATGGCCATGGCGGGGCCGGCGCCGGCCGGAAAACCGGCGGAGCCGGCACCCGCAGCCACGCCGGCCGCCGTGCTGGTGCGCGATGTCCGGCGGCGCGCGACGCCGGCCGGGGCGGTCGTCGAGATCGAACTCGACGGACCGGTGCAGTTCCGGGAGGAACGCCTCTACAACCCCAGCCGGTTCTTCTACGATCTGGCGAAGACGCGGACGACCGACGCGCTGAAAGATGCCACGCTGCCCTTCGAGACCGGGCCGGTCCGCCAGATGCGCGTCGGCCGCCATCCCAACGACGTGACGCGCGTGGTGATGGACCTGGCGGCCGAGGTGCGCTGCTCCGCGCGGCTCGCCGCCGCCCCCGACCGCCTCGTCGTCACCTGCGGCCAGGAGACCGCCGCGGGCGGGGCTGCCGAGGCGGCGCCCGCCACGGCCCCCCAGGCCGACCGCCCGACGCCAGGCCCGGCCGCTGCCGCTGTCGCGCCTGCGGCCCCCGCGGCGCCGAAGCCGGCCGCCGAGCCTCCCAGAGCCGCCGCGGTCCCGTCTGCGCCAGCCGGCGCGGCCGGCAAGCCCGCCTCTCTCGCGAAGCCCGCGGCCGACCCGCCGGGCCCGGCGCCCGCGGCGCCGTCGGCCAACGGCCGGGGCGGATTCTCGATGGCCAGGCAGCTCGGCTTGCGCGTGGGCCGCATCGTCATCGACGCCGGCCACGGCGGGCGCGACCCGGGCGCGCAGGGCCCGGGTTATACCGAGGCGGCCCTCACGCTGGACATCGCGCTGCGCCTCGAGAGGCTGCTCGCGAAGGAACCGGGCGTCGAGGTCGTGCTGACGCGGCGCACCGACGAATACGTGGGCCTGCAGGAGCGGACCGCGATCGCCAACCGCGAAGAGGCCGACCTGTTCCTCTCGATTCACGCCAACGCGAGCCGCAACCGGAGCGCACGCGGCGTGGAGAGCTACCTGCTCAACTTCGCCTCGACGCCGGAGGCCGCAGCCGTCGCCGCCCGCGAGAACGCCTCGTCGACGCTGACGATGAGCCACCTGAACGACCTGGTGAAGCAGATCGCGCTCAACAGCAAGCTCGACGAATCGCGCGACCTCGCGCGCCACGTGCAGACGGCCATGGTGCGGCGGCTCCGGACGTCGAACCAGCAGGTCAAGGACCTCGGCGTGAAACAGGCGCCCTTCGTCGTGCTGGTGGGGGCGTCGATGCCGAGCGTGCTCATCGAGGTGTCCTTCCTCACCCACAAGCAGGAAGGGCGGCTGCTCGGGACGGGCGCCTACCGGCAGCGGATCGCAGAAGCCCTGCTCGACGGGGTGCGCCGATACCTGCGCACGCTGAAGCGCGCGGTCACCGACACCGCCGTCGGCGGGACGCCTCCCGCGGCGCTACAATAGCGTCAGCACCATGCTTGGGTTCCAGCCCGTCACGCCGGTCATCATCAAGGTCGTCTCCGACCCGACGCCCCAGGTTACGGTCGTCGACGTGCTCGTCGACGCCCTCGGCCTCACGGGCGTGATCGTGGCCGGGTCGTTCGTCCTCGGCGGCGTCGTCGGGGTGCTGCTCATCGCGTACAAGCGATGGAGGGCGGCGCGTCTGGACGAAGCCGGGGCAACCGAGCACACCTCGCTCGATCTCTCCTCCCCAGCCAAGTGAGCGGACGGCCGGCAGGACGCCGGCCGCTCGGTGGCTACGCGGGCAGCGACGGCCACTCCTCGAACGCACAGGCCAGTTCCGCGAGCGTCCTGACCGCCACGCCGGTGGGCCCCTTGGGTTGCCACGGCTGCGCCTCGTCGGCCCACGCCGTCCAGGCGATGTCGAGATGCGCCCACGGCAGGCCGCCGGTGAATTCCTTGAGGAACCGCGCCGCCGTAATCGAGCCGGCCGGCCGGCCGCCGACGTTTGCGAGGTCGGCGATATCGCTCCGGAGCTGCTCGCGGTAGTCGTCGAAGAGGGGCAGCGCCCAGGCACGGTCTCCCGCCCGGTTGGCCGTCCGGCTCACGAGCGAGACCCACGAGTCGGGGCTGCCGAAGAGGCCCGTCGTCGTCCGGCCGAGGGCGATGCCCACGGCGCCGGTGAGCGTGGCCACGTCGACCAGGTGCGTCGCTCCGAGCTGACGCGCGTACCACAGCGCGTCGGCCAGGATGAGCCGGCCCTCGGCGTCGGTGTCGAGGACCTCCACGCTCTTGCCTTCCGCGCCCCGGACGACGTCGCCCGGGCGCATCGCGCGGCCGCCCGGCATGTTCTCGACGAGCGGCACGACGCCGGCCACCGCGACATCCGGCTTGAGCGCCGCGATGGCTTTCATCGCCGCGAGCACCGCGGCGCCGCCCGACATGTCGGTCTTCATCAGGTGCATCCGCTCGGGGTCCTTGAGCGAGATGCCGCCCGTGTCGAACGTCACGCCCTTCCCCACGAGCCCGAGCACCGCCGTGGTGGCGGGCCGTGCGGGCTCGTAGCGCAGCACGACCATCCGGGGCGGTTCGGCGCTGCCGCGCGCGACGCCGAGCAGCAGGCCCATGTTGAGGCCGGAGAGGCGCTCTTCGTCGAGGATGTCGGCCTTCAGGCCAGACTCGGCCGCGAGCTGGACGGCAATCTCCGCAAACGCCCGGGGCGTCATCACGTTGGCCGGTTCGTTGGCCAGCGAGCGGGCGAGGTTGCTGCACGCCGCGAGGATGTACCCGCGGGATGCGGAGCGTTCCGCCGCCGCGCAGTCGTCGGCAGAGGCCGACGCGGGCAGCGCGATCAGGCCCTCGATCGGGACAGGCCTGGCGTCCGCGTCGCTCTTGTAGATGCCCGAGTAATGTGCCGCGAGCGTCAGTCCCTCGGCCGCCGACTGCGCCTCGACGGGCAACGCGAGGGCAGCCGGGAGCGCAAACACCAGCCGGCGCCAGCGCCGGTCGCGCGACGTCAACCCGGCCGCCGCCGCCGCGCGTCGGATTCCGGTCGCGTCGCACGCGCTCCGCTGGCCCATGCCGACCAGCATGACCCGCTGCGCGCGCCAGCCGGGCGTCACGCACGGCGTCACGAAAACGGTCCCGGGCTTGCCGGTGAACTCGCGGCTCTCGAATGCCGCGGCGACCCGGCGGCCGGCGCCGTCGTCGAGCGCGGCGGCCGCCGCGGCGGCTTCGCCTTCGAACGCGGGGATGGCCAGCACGTCGGCGTCGATCGCCGAAAGGGGCCCCGCCACCAGGGCCACGGGCAGCGACTGCTCGGAGTAGCGCATCCTCTGATTATGCCCGATGACGGCCCGGGATGAATTGCGGGGTCAGGCTCGGACCTGACCCCGCGCAGGGTGGGGTCAGCGTCGCATCTGACCCCGAGGCCGGTCAGACGGGAATCGAGGGTACGGCGGCAGACGATTCGCGGCGGCCGAAACGGGAGAGCAACACGCCCCCGAGGCCGACGGTCCACGCCACGTATTCCACCACGAACCCGACGGCCAGCACCGCGCCGAGAATCACCCCCACGGGGAGACCCGCGAGCCCGAGGAACTTCGCGATGAGGGTGAGCGCGAACACCACCGCCAGGCCGACGACGAGCGACGCCAGCAGGCCCGGCACACCCGAGCCGGCCCGCTGCCCAATCCAGCGGCCGATGGCGCAGGCCGACCCGGCGAACCCCATGATGAGCGCGACGCCGACCGCGATGAGGCCGAATGGCACGAGCAGCAGCAGCGGGATCCCGATGATGGACACGGCCAGCACCACCACCGTGATCACCAGCAGGGGCACGAACAGCAGCTGGGCCGCGAGGCCCACGAAGCCCGCGCGCCAGGGCTCGGCCGCCACCCGGTCCGCCACGCGCTTGACCGGGGCGGGCAGCACCACGATCATCAACGCGGCGAGCAGGCCGACGAACCCCACCCGTACCAGCGCAGCCACGAGATCGACGGACCCGCCGAACGGGTAGCGCACGGTGTCGCCGAACCAGTGCCAGTCCTTCCACGGGCGCATGTCGACGAACGGGCCGAACGTCGGCCGGGCGATCCGGATCTCGTTGATCTGCCCCGACACGACGGTCCCCTCGGCTCGCTCGACGCTGCCGCCGACGGCGGTCACATCGCCCCTGACGTTGGCCTTCGGTCCGAGATGGATCGAGCCCGCCACGGCCACGACGTTGCCGTCGACTCTCCCGTTTACCCGCGCGGAGCCGAGAATCGCGACAACGTCGTCGCCGACGGCTTCGTCCTCGGCCACCGTGACGTCGCCGCCGAAGCGGACCCGCGCGCCGCCGTGGCGGAATCGGCTGACCTCGCTCCACCCTTCCTCGCTCGGCGCGGGCGGCGCGGCACCAGGGGGCGCGGGAGGCGCCGGCGGCAGCGGCGCCGCGGGGGTTCCCGCGAAGAACGCCCGCCGTGCCGCCGCGTCCAGGAACGACAATCGGACCACGAGGTCGGCGTCGTCGCCGAGGCGCTCACGCAGTTCCCGCCCCGTGAGCGGGGTGCCGTCCACCGCCACCTGCCCGTCGTTGATGTCGATTGTCCGAATCCGGGCGGAGTCGGACTTCGGGACCAGAACCATGCCGCGGCGGACCTCGATTACCTGGAACCGCCGCTCGGCCCGCTCGCGCAACTGCTGCAGTTCGGGCCGCGCAGCCGCCTCGTCACGAGCGGAGCCTGCGGGCTGGGCGAGCGCCGGAACCGGGCCGAAGCCCACGGCCGCCGCCAGCACGGCGAGCACAATCAGACGTGTGCGCATGTCAGTTCTCCTGGAGCGCCATCAGCCTGCGCAACGCGCCGAACGCGCACAGGGCGACGGCGAGATTCAGCGCCAGCAGCCCAACGGGAACCGGGCCCAGCAGCTGCCTTCCGATGACGGCCGCGGCGTCGGCCAGGCCGCCCCAGAGCGCCATGCCGCCCGCGGCCCATGCCCGGCCGCCGATGATCACGTGGCTCACGCCCAGCGCCACCGCCTGCACGGACGCCAGCAGGGCGCCCATCCAGACGTGCAGCGGGACGAGGGCCGCGACGCCGCCGACCAGCACGACGCTGGCGGCCACGGCGGCCCGGACCCATCGCTTCGAATACGCATCCCGGGCCACGCGGGCGGCGCCGATTCTCGCGAGCACCGCATCGGCGAATCCGGCGGGCACGGCAGGCGAGCCGAGGTCCCGGCTGACTGCGCGGAACCGCGCGTCGGCCTCGTCGGTGCGTCCCGCCGCCTCGGCCTCGAGCCAGTCCCGAATCCTCTGGTCCGCGTGCATCGTCATGGCCGTCCAGTCCTTCCTACGCGACCGACCCCTTCCCGGGTTGCAGTCCTCATTCTCCGCGGGTGGGTTCGGGTCCCCAGCCCGACTCGACCAGCAGCTTCCCCAGCGCGGCCCGGGCCCGATGGAGGTGGCTCTTCACGGTTCCGAGGGGCAGGCCCACCACCTCCGCGATATCCTCGTACGACAGGTCCTCGATGTAACGCATCACCACGAGCCGGCGGAACTCGGGCCTCAACCTCGCCAGGGCTGCCTCGAGATCGGCCCTGAAATCACCCCGGACGGCGTGCTCGAAGGCCGACGGCTCCCGCCCGTCCGCCAGCACGTCGGCCAGGTCCCGTCCCGAGGCGTTGTCGTCGATTGACACGACGGGCGGCCTCGCCTTGCGCAGGTGGTCGATCGCCACGTTGTGCGCGATGCGGAGCATCCAGTTCGAGAACTTGTAGGCGGGATCGAACGACCGGAGGGCGCCGAACGCCTTGACGAACGCGTCCTGCGCAAGCTCTTCGGCCACGCCCTGGTCTCGCACCATGCGGGCGATGAGCGTGAGGACCGGGCGGCCGTGCCGCTCGACCAGCACCCGGTAGGCCTCCTGGGAGCCGGCGAGCGCCTGCTCGACGAGACTGGCGTCTGTCGGATTCACGGGCTCATCCGGGCCGGCACAGGGCCTGGGGTGGCGCCACTGGGCCCAACCTCAGAACACCGGGAGAGGGTCGTCGACGAGGAGCGGCGGCCCGGTGGCGGCCAGGACCGCCTCGACGGTCGCGTCCTCGGCGATTTCCTTCAGGCGCAGGCCCTCGGGCGTCACCTCGATGACCGCCATCTCCGTGATGACAAGGTCGACCACCCCGACGCCGGTGAGCGGCAGGGTGCAGGCGGGGAGGATCTTGGGCGCCCCTTCGCGGGTCGTGTGTTCCATCGCGACGATGACGCGCCGCGCGCCGGCCACGAGGTCCATCGCGCCGCCCATGCCCTTGACCATCTTGCCCGGGATCATCCAGTTCGCCAGGTTGCCGCGCTCGTCGACCTGCAAGGCGCCGAGCACGGTGAGGTCGATGTGCCCGCCGCGCACCATCGCGAACGACTCGGCGCTGCTGAAATACGCGCTGCCGGCCAGTTCCGAGATCGTCTCCTTGCCGGCGTTGATCAGATCGGGATCGACGTCCGCGTCGAGCGGGTACGGGCCGACGCCCAGCATGCCGTTCTCGGAGTGCAGGGTGATGTGCACGCCCGGCGGGACGAAGTTCGCGACCAGCGTCGGCATGCCGATGCCGAGGTTCACGTAGTCACCGTCGCGAAGCTCTCTGGCGACGCGCCGGACGATCCGTTCACGCTTGTCCACCGTCACGCTCCTCGCCGATCCGCCGGTCAGCCCTTGCGGGTGGTGCGCCGCTCGATGCGCTTCTGGTAGCCGTGTCCCTCGAAGACGTGCCGCACGAAGATCCCCGGCGTGTGGACGTGGTCGGGGTCGATCGCGCCCGCCTCGACCAGGTGCTCGACCTCGGCGATCGTCACCCGCGCCGCGGTGGCCATCATCGGGTTGAAGTTCCGCGCCGTCTTCCGGTACACGAGGTTGCCCTCGGTGTCTCCGCGAAACGCCTTGATCAGGGCGAAGTCAGCCTTCAGCGGCCGCTCCAGCACGTGCGGCACGCCGTCGATGACACGCGTCTCCTTGCCCTCGGCCACGACGGTGCCGTACCCGGTGGGCGTGAAGAATCCGCCGATGCCGGCGCCGCCGGCCCTGATGCGCTCCGCGAAGGTCCCCTGCGGCACCAGTTCCACCTCGAGTTCGCCGCTGAGGCACTGCCGCTCGAACTCCTGGTTTTCACCCACATAGGTCGCGACGATCCTCCGGACCTGCCGGGTGTCGAGGAGCACGCCGAGGCCGAACCCGTCCACGCCGGCGTTGTTGCTGATGATCGTGAGGTCGCGCGTGCCCCGCTCGCGCAGCGCGGCAATCAGGAGTTCGGGAATGCCGCACAGGCCGAAGCCGCCGACCATCACGGACGCGCCGTCGGGAATGAGCGCCACCGCCTCGCGGGCGCCGCCGATGACTTTCTGCATGCGCTGATTATACGGTGTCTCTCGGCCGCTCCGGCACAACGCCGCCGACGGCCCTGACGAGTTCCTGCACGCGCGCGACGGCGTCGGCGCCGGCCGTAATCGGCCCGAGAAACCAGGGCCGGCCTCGGAAGAGGTCGGCGCTGGCGGCCGTGAGGCCGCGCCCCGGCAACTCGACGGCCGGCATCCCGCCGACGACCGGCAGGCGCTCCGGCAGGTCCCGCGCGCGCTCGGCCACCAGATCCCCGCCGCCGAGGGCCAGCACGACGGCGCCGCCCGCGATCGCGTCGGCCAGGTACGGCATCGCGCGCGCGTTCTCCTCCGCCCCGGCGGCGAGGACGACGAGGTCGGCGGCGGCGGCGATCACGAGGTCGTCGGACCCGACGTCGATGGCGTGCAGCCGGATGGCCGTCTCGATCACGTCGTGCGTGTCGACGCCGATGACCAGGGTTGGCGGCCAGGCCTGCCGCAGGGCAAGGGCGAGCGAGCCGCCGACCGCGCCGAGCCCGACGACGGCGATGCGCTGGAACGCGGGAGGCGCCGCTGGCGCCGGCGCCCTCCCGACGACGGGCAGGCGCCTGCCCGCATCGGTCACTGCACGCCCCACCCTCGCCGGACGACCGGCTCGACGCAGATCGAGCGCCCGATCGCCGGGGCGATGATCCGCAACTCGGCCATCAGGCGATCGAACTGCGACGGAAACATCGTCTGCGCGCCGTCGCTCAGCGCGCGGTCCGGATCGACGTGCACCTCGATGATCAACCCGTCGGCACCGGCCGCGACCGCGGCCCGCGCCATCGGCGCGACCTTGTCGCGCCGCCCCGTCCCGTGGCTCGGGTCCACGAAGATCGGCAGGTGGCTCAGCTTCTTCACGATGGGAATGGCGGAGATGTCGAGGGTGTTGCGCGTGTACGTCTCGAACGTGCGGATGCCTCGCTCGCAGAGGACCACGTCCATGTTGCCCCCGCCGAGGACGTACTCGGCCGACAGCAGCCACTCCTCGATGGTGGCCGAGATGCCGCGCTTGAGCAGGACCGGCTTGCGCGCCCGGCCGAGTTCGCGCAGCAGGGAGAAGTTCTGCATGTTGCGCGCGCCGACCTGGAGGATGTCCGCGTAACGGTCGACGACCTCGATCTGCGACGCGTCCATCACCTCGGAGACCAGTTTCAGGTTGTGGGCGTCGGCCGCGTCGCGCAGCATCCGCAGGCCGGCCTCGCCCAGGCCCTGGAACGTGTACGGCGAACTGCGCGGCTTGAAGGCGCCCCCGCGCAGCACCTTGGCTCCGGCGCGCTTCACCGCGGCGGCCGTGGCCTGCACCTGTTCGTCGCTCTCGGCCGAGCAGGGCCCCGCCATGACGACGACCTCGTCGCCGCCGATGCGCACGTCCCCGACGACAATCACGGTGCCGCTCGGCCTGAAGGCCCGGCTGGCGAGCTTGAAGGGCTCCGAGATGTGCACGACTTCCTGCACGCCCTCGAAGGTCTCCACCAGCCGAGGGTCTCCATGCACGTCGGTGCCGACGACGCCCAGGATCGTGCGATTCGCGCCGGTGGACCGGTGCACGTCGTATCCCATCGACGCCAGGCGCGCGACCACCCGGTCGACGGCTTCCGCCGATGCGCCGTCCTGCATGACCACAACCACGTCGGCACTCCCCCTCCAGCAGGGTATCTCCCCTGGCTCAGTCCCGCAACCCGACGCCGGTCCCGTCGCCGCGCAGCCAGCGGACATACGACGCCACCCGGCTCGCCAGGTCGGGGGTGTCGCCGGCCTCCGCGATGACCGACACGAGCGCGCTGCCGACGACGGCCGCGTCGGCCATGCCGGCGACGGCGCGGATGTGCTCCGGCCGCGACAGCCCGAACCCGACGGCGAGCGGCAGGCGGCTCACGGCCCGCACCCGGGCCGCCATCGCCGGCAGCCCGGCCGACAGGGTCTCGCTGGCGCCGGTGACGCCGGCCCTCGAGATCAGATAGAGAAACCCGCGCCCAAGGTCCCCCGCCGTCCGCGCGCGCTCCGGCGTCGTCGTCGGGCTCAGCAGGTAGATGGGATCCAGACCGTGCCCGAGCAGCGCGTCCCGGATCGGGCCGGCCTCCTCGACCGGAATGTCCAGGGTGAGCACGCCGTCGATGCCCGCCGAGGCCGCGCGTGCCGCGAACGTGCCGAAGCCCATGCGGTAGATCGGGTTCGCGTACGAGAACAGCACGATGGGCGCGCGCACCGAGGACCGGACCTCTCCGATCACCCCGAGGATGCGGTCGAGCGTCGCCCCGGCCGCCAGCCCGCGCTCGCAGGCGCGCTGGATGACGGGACCGTCGGCCAGCGGGTCGGAGAACGGCACGCCCACTTCCAGCACGTCCGCGCCCGCCCCGTCGAGCGCGGCCAGGATGTCGGCGGTCCGCTCGAGGGAGGGATCGCCGGCGGTCACGTACGTGACGAGGCCGACCCGGCGCTCGTCGCGCATTCTGCCGAATGCTGCCGCGATTCGCGACATGCGGCCTACTCCTCCTGGATGCCCAGCTCCCGCGTGACCGTGTGCACGTCCTTGTCGCCGCGGCCGGAGAGGTTGACGAGAATGCTGCGCCCGGGGCCGAGGCCGGCGGCGAGGCGTCGCGCCCAGGCCACGGCGTGGGCCGACTCGAGCGCCGGCAGGATACCCTCGAGACGGCAGAGCGCGCCGAAGGCGTCGAGCGCGTCGGCGTCGGACGCGCTCACGTACTCGGCCCGCCCCGCCTCCCGCAGCCACGCGTGCTCGGGCCCGATGGCGGCGTAGTCCAGCCCGGCGGAGATCGAGTGGGTCCCCGCGATGTTGCCGTCGTCGCCCTGCAGCACCGCGGTGTGCGTGCCCTGGAAGATCCCGGGCGACCCGCCCGCGAATCGGGCCGCGTGGCGGCCGAGCTCCGGCCCCGCTCCGCCGGCCTCGACGCCGACGAGCCGCACGCCCGGCAGGTCGATGAAGGCGTCGAAGATCCCCATCGCGTTGCTGCCCCCTCCGACCGACGCGACGACGACGTCGGGCGCACCGCCGGCCGCCGCGTCGAACTGGATCCGGGCCTCTGCGCCGATGACCGACTGGAACTCCCGGACCATCAGGGGGTACGGATGAGGACCGAGCACGGATCCGAGCAGGTAGTGCGTGGTCGCAACGTTGGTCACCCAATCGCGCATGGCCTCGTTGATGGCGTCCTTCAGCGTGCGGCTGCCGGCGCTCACCCGGGTGACCGTTGCCCCGAGCAGGCGCATGCGAACGACGTTCAGGGCCTGGCGCGCC
>Ga0316621_10000025_pt1 | contig 17632 bp, 17 predicted proteins | sample OWC_Aug_OW2_C1_D_2_FD_207664 | JGI IMG/M metagenome (GOLD analysis project Ga0316621, IMG submission 207664) | Wetland soil microbial communities from Old Woman Creek delta, Ohio, United States - OWC_Aug_OW2_C1_D1_C | ecosystem: Environmental > Terrestrial > Soil > Wetlands | place: USA: Ohio... | reverse complement strand
GGGCGCTGACGCTGATGAGGTCGCCGGGCTACGCGGCGTCGCTCGGCGCGGCGCTCTGTCTCGGGGCGGGCCTCGCCGCGGCGTTTCCCGTGGTGCTCGGCTACGTCGGCGACCTGTATCCGGCACGGTCTGGCGCCGCGTTCAGCACGCTGTTCGTCGTGGCCCTCATCGGCAACATGACCATCAACAAGACGTTCGGCGCCCTCGCCCAGGTGCACGGGGTGGGGCAGTACGCCAGGGTCATGCTCGCCTGCCTGGCCGTCTCGGCAGTCCTGCTCGGCCTCGTCGTGCGCCGGCTCCCCGGTTCGGACCCCGCCTGGAAGGATGGAACCCCATGAGTAGTGTTGCGCTGCACTGGCTGGCGACGGCGAGGTCCGTCATGGACCGGATCGAGCAGACCCAGCTCCCCAACATCAGGAAGGCCGCCGACATCATGGCCGCGTCGATCGAGGCCGGGCGGTGGGTGCACCTGTTCGGGTGCGGCCACGCGACGCTGCCCATCGAAGACCTCTATCCCCGCATCGGCGGGTTCGTGGGATTCCATCCGATGGTGGAGCTGCCGCTGACCTTCTTCACGCGGATCACCGGCGAGATGGGCGTCCACCAGTTCGTGTTCCTCGAGCGCGTCGAGGGTTACGGCGTCGAGATCATGAAGGGGTACGCCTTCGACCCGCGCGACACGATGTGGATCTTCTCGCACTCGGGGATCAACAACGTGAACATCGACGTGGCGCTCGAGGCGAAGAAGCGCGGCATGACGGTGGTGGCGTACGGTTCGGCGGAGGCCGCGCGCGGCCGGGCGTCCAGGCATTCCACGGGCAAGACGATTTTCGACGTGGCCGACGTTGTGGTCGATTCCTGCGCCCCGATCGGCGACGCCTGCGCGCCCGTGGTCCATCATCAGGACAAGGTCGGGCCGGTGTCGACCATGGCGTTCGTGACCTGCGCGTGGCTGACGGTGTGCACCGTCGCCGAGATCCTCGCCGGGCGCGGCGTCAAGCTGTACATCAACCCGTCTCACAACGTCGCCGGCGACACGACCGCGCGCCAGCGGTTGGACGAGGCGCTGGCGGAGTACAAGCGGCGCATCGCGGGGGTCTGACTCGCGAAGACGTCAGCGGCCGGAAGAACCCGCTGACGGCTGTCAGCAAGAACGGAACTGACGTCAGCCAGACACCAGAAGGCACGAAGCGGGTGGGGGGTCCTCTGTCTTCTATCTTCTGTCTTCTGCTACGATCCCCCCGTGCCGGGCATCACCGCCACCATCATCACGCTGAACGAGGCCGCGCACATCGCCGCGGCGCTCGAGTCGGTGCGCTGGGCCGACGAGATCGTCGTCGTCGACGCCGAAAGCACGGACGACACGGTGGCGATCGCGAGGCGCTACACGGACCGCGTGGTCGTGCGGCCGTGGCCCGGCTACGTCGAGCAGAAGAACTTCGCCGCGTCGCAGGCGAGCCACGACTGGATCTTCTCGCTGGACGCCGACGAGCGGGTCACGCCGGAGCTGGCGACCGAGATAGAGGCGCTCGTGGCCGCCGGGCCGACGTGCGGCGGGTACCAGATGCCACGGGTGAGCCGGTACCTCGGCCGCTGGATCCGGTCGACCGATTGGTACCCCGACCACCAGCTCCGCTTCTACGACCGCCGGCGCGCCAGGTGGGTTGGGCGGTACGTCCACGAGTCGGTGGAGGTCCGGGGCGACGTCGGGCGGCTGCGCGCCGAGCTTCAGCACTACCCGTACCGCGACGTGTCGCACCATCTGCGCACCATCGATCGATACTCGACCCTCGCGGCCCGGCAGATGTTCGAGGACGGCCGCCGCACCGGAGCGCTGGGAATCCTGCTGCACGCCGACGCGGCCTTCCTCAGGAACTACCTGCTGCGGGGGGGATTCCGGGACGGCGCTGCCGGCTTCATCGTCTCGATGCTGAACACGTTCTACGTGGCGATGAAGTTCGTGAAGCTCTGGGAGCTATGTTTTCACTCCACGTCGACACCGCCCGCTCCTGGCGCGGGGGACAGAACCAGGTCCTCCTGACGGTCGTCGGCCTCCGGGCGCGCGGCCACCGCACGGTGCTCGTCGCGCACCCGGAGGGCGAGCTCGCGCGCCGCGCCAGCGAGGGCCACGATCTCGTCCGCCTGGCGCCGGCCCACGAGGTCGATTTCGCCGCCGCCTTCCGCTTCGCGCGGGTCGTTCGCGACCTCTCGCCCGACGTCATCCACGCCCACGATCCGCACGCGGTCTCGATGGCGTCCATGGCGCTCTCCACGATCGCCACCGAGCGCCGGCCCCGCCTCATCATCGCCCGCCGCGTGGACTTCCACCTGAAGCGCAACGCGTTCTCGCGATGGAAATACAAGCAGGTGGACGCCGCCATCTGCTCGTCGAACGCCATCAGGGGCATGGTGATCGACGACGGCATTCCCGAGGACTCGGCCTTCACCGTGCACGAGGGAGTGCAGGTGGACCGCATCCAGGCCCTGCCGGCCGCCGACGTCTGCAGGGAACTCTGGCTGCCGCCCGGATCGCCGACGGTGGGCAATATCGCCGCCCTCGTGGCGCACAAGGGGCAGCGCTACCTGGTCGACGCCGCCCCCGCGGTGGTCCGCGCGCTGCCGGACGCGCACATCCTGATCTTCGGCGAAGGGGAACTGCGCCCCGCGCTGACGAGGCAGATCAAGCACCTCGGGCTCGAGCACCGGGTCAGTCTCGCCGGGTTCCGCCCCGACATCCTCTCGCTGCTCAAGGGCCTCGACCTGTTCGTCATGAGCTCGATTACCGAAGGCCTGGGAACGTCGATCCTCGACGCGATGGCCGCGTCGAAGGCGGTGGTCGGCACGACGGCCGGCGGCATCCCGGAGGCGGTCGAGCACGGCATCACGGGCCTGCTGGTGCCGCCGCACAACGCCGACGCCCTCGCCGAGGCGATGCTCACGCTCTTGAGGGACGGGACGCTCCGCCGGCGGATGGGCGAGGCCGGGCTCGAGCGGGTGCGGAGGATGTTCAACGTGGACCGGATGGTCGACGAGACCCTGGCCGTCTACGCCCTCGTGGCCGGCAGACCCCGCGCAGCGGGCAACGAGAGTCCCCCTCGGCCGTCCTGAAGCCGCAGAGGCCGGCCATCCCCAGGTGACAGAGCGCGAAGTCGTACCTCACGGGGTCCGACGGATTGAGCCGCCGGAGCGACGCCGTGATGGACGAGGCCATGCGCCACCCGGGAGACGCGTGCCGCGTGAGCCCGAGGCACTGCGCCACGCGGATCACGTGCACGTCGAGCGGCACGATCAGCCTCGACGGCGGCACGCGGCGCCACGTCCCGAGGTCGATGTCGTCGCGCCGGACCATCCAGCGCAGGAACAGGTTGAGGCGCTTGCAGGCGCTGGCCCCGGACGGCAGCGGGAAGAAGGCGTGCACGCCCGGCCGGGCCGTGCGGCGGCCATAGACGGCCCGCAGGTCCGTCGCCCGCGCACGGGCGCAGAACGACTCGAGGCCCGGCCCGATGTCCGGCGCCGCGGGGTCGTCGCCGTCGATGAAGAACTGCTCGAGCGAGCCCGCGCGGTCGAGCATGTGCCGCAGGATCACGAGGAGGGCGACGATGTCGCGCCCGCGCACCCAGCGGTGCACGAGCGGCAGGAAGGGCGCGGCGTCGCGGCGGGGATCGAGCGCGCGCACGAAGGCCGCCGGCGACGGGCCCATCCGCCCGAGCACCGCACGCACCGACGCCTTGATGCCGGCCACGCGGCCGAACGCGAGGCCGGCGGCGATGAAGCCGGCGATCTCGCGGTCGGCCGGATCGGAGTACACCCGCACGCAGTCGATGGGATCGTCGGGCGCCGCCGACGCGGCGCACTCACGATAGAGGCGGTCGAGGACGGGTCTCAAGGCCTCCGCGCGCGCGGCCGGGATCATCCTCTGCGGTCAGAACGCCGTCACGGGCCGGCCCGCGCGGCAGAGGGGGCACTCCGCCGCCGGCACGTTGTCCGGCGCCCGGTACTCGGCCAGCGCGATGTTGGGCACGCCGAGATCGACGATGGCCTCCATGCGGTCGTAGATCTCGACGGTGCCGATCACCGTGCCGCCGGCTTCGCGCACCAGGGCGGCGCATCGTTCGAACGTCTGTCCCGTGTTGCGCACGTCGTCGGCGAGCAGCACCCGCTTGCCGGCCACCAGGCCGCGATAGAACGACTTGAGCGCGAGGCCGCGGCCGCCCTCGGGCGCGAAGGGCGCGAACAGGCGGGCCGGCTGCGTCAGCGCCCGCCGGCTGTCGAGCAGGCCCGCGATTGTGTGCGCGAGCAGCGCGCCGCCCGTCACCGGGCCGGCGACCACATCGGCGTCCTCGGCGATCGACGCCGGCATCACCTCGATCAGGTCCTGCGCGAACCGCCAGATCGTCGACGGGTAGCGGAACAACTGATGCGGGTTCAGGTAGACCTGGCCGTGATAGCCGTTGCCGAAGTCGAAGTGCCCGTCGAGCATCAGCACTTCGAACCGCTGGAGGTCCTCCATCGCCTTCTGGCGGATGTCCTCTCGTCGCCCCACGTCACACCCTCCCGAGCCCGGCCGCCTGCGGCACATCAGGATTCACGAACAGCACGCGGCCGCCGACGACGGTGGCGGCCACCCCTCCCCGCAGCGCCCAGCCGTCGTACGGCGTGTTGCGCGACTTCGAGCGGAACGACGCCGCCGACACGGTGACGCGCAGGTCCGGCGCGAGGACGGTCAGGTCGGCGGCGTCCCCCTCCCGGAGGCGCCCTCCCGGCACGCGCAGGATGCGCGCCGGATTGGCCGACAGCAGTTCCACCATCCGCGCCAGCGTGATGATGCCGGCGTGCACGAGGCGGTCGAGGCTGAGCGACACAGCCGTTTCGAGGCCCACGATGCCGAACGACGCCCGGTCGAACTCCACCTTCTTGTCGTCGGCGTGATGCGGCGCGTGGTCGGTGGCAATCACGTCCACGGTGCCGTCCCTGAGGCCCTCGACGAGCGCGTCCCGGTCGGCGGCGTGGCGCAGCGGCGGGTTCATCTTGAGGTTCGTGTCGTACGCGAGCGGCGCCAGCAGCCGCTCGTCGCTCAGCGTGAAGTGGTGCGGGGCCACTTCGCAGGTGACGCGCACGCCCCGCGCCTTGGCACCGCGCACCGACCGCAGCGCGCCCGCCGTGCTGAGGTGGGCGATGTGCGCGTGGCTGCCGGTCATGGCCGCCAGCACGATGTCGCGCTCCACCATCACGTCCTCGGACGCGGAGGGGATGCCGCGCAGGCCGAGCTGCGAGGCGTGGAAGCCCTCGTGGGCCACGCCCTCGCCCGCCAGCGTCTTGTCCTCGCAGTGGTCGATGACGGGCAGGCCGAGCATTCCCGCGTACTCGAGCGCGCGACGCATCAGCAGCGCCGTGGCCACCGGCCGCCCGTCGTCCGAGAAGGCCACGCAGCCGGCGTCGCGCATGTCGGCCATCTCGGCCAGCTCCCGGCCGTCCGAGCCCTTCGACACGGCGCCGATCGGATAGACGCGCGCCAGGGAGGCTTCCGCCGCCTGTTTCAGGATGAAGCGCGTCACGCTCGCGCTGTCGTTCACCGGGTTCGTGTTCGGCATGCACGCGACGGCGGTGAACCCGCCCGCGACGGCCGCGGCCGCCCCGGTGGCGACCGTTTCCTTGTGCTCGTATCCCGGCTCGCGCAGGTGCACGTGCATGTCGATGAAGCCCGGGCAGATTACGAGCGCCGGCCCGAGCTCGACGACCCTGGTGTCCCCGGCCTCGCCCGCCGGGATGTCGCGGTCGACGAGCGCGATGCGGCCGTCTTCGATCAGGATGTCGCGCGCCCCGTCCACGCCGGACGCCGGGTCGATGACGCGCGCGCCCTTAAGCAGCAGTCTCATCGTCGCCTCCTCCCGCCAGCAGGTAGAGCACCGCCATGCGCACCGCCACGCCGTTGGCCACCTGATCGAGGATGACCGAGGCGGGGCCGTCCGCCACCTCCGACGCGATCTCCACGCCCCGGTTCATCGGGCCGGGGTGCATGATGATGGCGTCCGGCTTCGCCAGGCGGACGCGCTCGGGCGTCATGCCGAACACCTGGAAGTACTCCCGCAGCGACGGGAAGAACCCGCCCTGCATCCGCTCGAGCTGGATGCGCAGCATCATCACGGCGTCGGCGTCCGCGACGGCCTCCTCGACGCTGGTCGTCGCGCGCACGCCCAGCTGCTCGATGCCCACCGGCATGAGCGTGGGCGGCCCGCACGCCCAGACCTCCGCGCCCATCTTGGTCAGCAGGTAGACGTTGGAGCGGAACACCCGGCTGTGCAGCATGTCGCCGATGATCGCCACCTTCAGTCCCCGCAAACGCCCCTTGCGCTCGCGGATCGTGAACGCGTCGAGCAGGCCCTGCGTCGGGTGCTCGTGCATGCCGTCGCCGGCATTGACGACGCCGGCCCGGCACGTGCGCGCGAGCAGGTGGCACGCGCCCGACGAGGCATGGCGCAGCACGATGACGTCGGGGTTCATCGCCTCGAGGTTCAGCGCCGTGTCGATGAGCGTCTCCCCCTTCACGACGCTCGACGTGGCGATGGCGATGTTGAGCGTGTCGGCGCTCAGCCGCTTCTCGGCCACCTCGAACGAGGTCCGGGTGCGCGTCGACGGCTCGTAGAAGAGGTTGATGACCGTCTTGCCCCGCAGCGCCGGCACCTTCTTGATCGGCCGCGCCGACACTTCCTTCATGGCTTCCGCGGTGTCGAGGATCAGGGAAATCTCCGACGCGGTCAGGTCGGCGATGCCCAGGAGGTCCTTCCCGCGGAGGCGCACAGCCTGCTCGCTCATGCCGGCTCTCCTTCGACCTGGTCCAGGGTGACTTCGTCGCGCCCGTCCATCTCGGCGAGGCGCACGTGGATGGTCTCGCGGCGCGACGTGGGCACGTTCTTGCCCACGTAGTCGGCCTTGATGGGCAGCTCGCGGTGGCCGCGGTCGACCAGCACCACCAGCTGAATCGTGCTCGGACGGCCGAAGTCGATGAGCGCGTCCAGCGCCGCCCGGATCGTCCGCCCCGTGTACAGCACGTCGTCGACGAGCACGATGTGGCGCCCGTCGATCGAGAACGGGATCTCGGTTCGCCGCACGATCGGCTGCGGCCCGACCGCCGTCTTCATCAGGTCGTCGCGATAGAGCGTGATGTCGAGGGCCCCGGTCGGAACCTCGGCGCCGGTGATCTCGCGGAGGCTGGCGGCGAGCCGGCGCGCGATCGGCACGCCGCGCGTGCGGATGCCGACCAGCGCCAGGTCGCCGACGCCGCGGTTGCGCTCGAGGATTTCGTGCGCGATGCGCGTGAGCGACCGGCTCATGCGCTCACTGTCCATCAGGATGGGCACAGCGTGCTCCTTTCGCGACTCGGGGCTCGGAACGAAGAACCGGGATTCGGATTTCGGGATTCGGGATTCGCGGTTCGAGGGAACGGCTGTTCCGCTGCAGCGGAACATCGCCGGGCGCAGGCGGGTGTGTCATGACGTCCCTCTTTGCGGTCTCTCGTACCGCGTTTAAAGAGCGGTGAACAGTTTACCAGATGATCGAAGGCGGCGCAGGCCGAATCCCGCCCCTCGATCTTGCCCGGGGCGGCCCCGAGTTCGTCGAAGGGCCGAGCCCCTAGTCCCGAGCACTACTCGTAAGACGGAATGAACGTGATCGGCCTCCCCGCGCTGAACGCCGGCGTGAAGATGTCGGTCCGGGCGAAGCCGTCCATGTCCCGGCCGAGGGGCAGGCCGTAGAAATAGAGAATGGTGGGGACGATGTCCACCATGGACCCCCGCATCTGCCGCCCCGGCCGCACATCGGTGCCGTATGCGAACAGGAACCCGTCCGGGGCGGGCTCGTGGGTGCCGCTCGGTTCGGGGTTGCCGAGGGTGCGCTCGAGCAGGCGCTTTCCGACGCTCATCGGCTCCATGCCGAACCCGGACACGACCAGCAGCAGGTCGCCGGCGCGCAGGCCCGCCATCGCGCGTCCGAGCATCTGGTCCACCGCGGCGTAGTGCGCCGGCAGCACGCCGGCGTACCGCTGCAGCTCCGCGTCCGACACGTCGCCGTAGGCCCCGGGCACCGCGTACCTGAGGAAGTAGTGGCCCACCACGTCCAGGCACTCGTACCGCACGGCCTGGAAGCGGCTCGGGTACCGCGCCTCGAGCGCGGCGGCAATCTGCTCGTGCGCCCGGTCGGCCGCGCACGGATGCGCGATGAGCTCGCCGGCATCGTCGGCCGGCTTCGGCGGCGACGCCGAGGCCTCGCGGCGCGCCTCGCCCGCCGCCGCCACGGCCGCCGGCACGGCCTCCCTGGGCCAGACCACGCCGATGTTCTCGACGTCGATAACCGATGCGTACCGGCGCTCGAAGTGGTCCGACACCAGGTAGCCCCGCACGCTGCGTGCGGGCTGCGTCACCGACCAGTTCACGACCCCCACCGGAACCCCCTGCGAGCCGAGCAGGCTCCAGACGGGCAATGCAGACAGGTTGTGGCTTTCGTGCGCCCGCTCCCGGAGGAACCCGAACTCCACCAGCGCGTGGGAGTAGCAGTAATCAGGCAGCACTTCGAGCGCATCCCTGCTGGCCAGCGGTGTGTACGTGGCGGAGGATCGAATGCCGTTCTTGAACGGCAGCTTGCCGGTGGCGACCGACGTCCACACCGGCCCCGGCTGGGCGGGCCGCATCGTGGCCAGGTGCAGCGAGGCGCCGCGCTCGATCAGGCGCTCGAAGTTCGGGAGCCGCCCGTCGGCGGCCGCCGGGGCGATCACGTCGAGCGACGCGCCCTCGAGCAGGACCATGACGACCTTGGCCTCGCCGCCGGGTCCCGCGGCAGTCGGCGCCATCGCAGGCCATCGCGACGGCTCCGCCGACCCGGCCCCGGGGCCCCGGAGCATGAGGGGGATGGCGACCGACGCCATCAGGACCGCGGCCAGCACCGCGGCGCCGGGCCTCGAACTGTGCCGACCGGCCCACCAGTGCCCGAGCGCCAGCGCCACCATGATGCCGGCGCACACCGTCAGTACCACGACGCCGCCGGTCATGCGCGTGACGGCCTCCGGGTCCATGAACGGCGCGAGCCCGCGCAGGTTGACCCACGTGAGCAGGGTTGCGATGCCGGCGCTGGCGGAACAGAGCCAGACGAGGAACCTGAAGCTGATCCAGCCTGGCGAGATCACCTCTGTGGCGAGCACCTGCCGCAGCACGATGAGGGCGTAGAAGACGGCGGCGGCGTGGAACCCGTACGACAGGATCAGCGTGGCCGTCAGACCCGGCGTGCCCATCAGGGGGTATCGCGGGTTGATCTGCAGCACGAGGATCGTGAGGTAGAGGGCGAACGCCAGGCCCCCTATCGCCGAGTTCGTGAGCATTCGAAGGTATCGCATCCGCCCCCCGCCGCCTTGCGCTTCATGCTACCCCAACAGAGGCTGAGGACTGGGCGCCGGGCGCTGGTCGGTCCAGCTGTCGAGCGGCCACTCCTTCGGCGATAGCCGCGTCCGACTTGCCCCTGGCGCCTGGTCCCGAGCCCCTAGAAGGTATACTTCCCCCATGCCTCCGCTGGATGTTCCGGCCCTGGTCCTCCGCAATACGCACCTCTCGCCGGACTACAACGTACTGCACTTCGAGGCCCCGGCGATTGCCGCTGCGAGCCTGCCCGGGCAGTTCGTGATGATCCGCACGGCGGCAGGCACCGACCCGCTGCTCCGGCGGCCGTTCTCCGTCTTCGAGATCATCCGCGACACCGCCGGGTCGCCCGCCGGCATCTCGGTGCTGTGCAAGCGGATTGGCCCCGGAACCGCCCGGCTGTACGACGCGGCGGCGGGCGACCGGCTGTCCGTGCTGGGTCCGCTCGGACGTCCCTTTTCGCTCGTGTCGCCGCCGGCCGAGGCGTGGATGGTGGCGGGAGGGGTCGGCCTGGCGCCGTTCGCCGCGCTGACCGAAGCCCTGCAGGGCACGGGGGCGAGGGCGCGGCTCTTCTACGGCGGCCGCACGCGCGCCGACCTCTTCTACCTGGACTGGTTCGCCTCGCGCGGCGTGACGCTGGATCTGGCCACCGAGGACGGTTCGCTCGGCGCGCACGGCCGGGTGACGGAGCCGCTGGACGACGCGCTGCGCGCCCGCGCGCCGGGCCTCGCGGTGACGCTCTACGCGTGCGGCCCCGAGCCGATGCTGAAGGCGGTGGCCGGGCTGGCCCGCACCCACGGCTGCCCGTCCCAGCTCTCGACCGAGCGGGTCATGGGCTGCGGCCTCGGCGGCTGCTACAGCTGCGTCGTGCGCGTGCGCGACGCCGGGGGCACGCCGCGCTTCGTGCGCTCGTGCCTGAACGGCCCGGTGTTCAACGGCGACGATCTCGTCTGGGAGTGACGGTGGATCTCAGCGTCCGCATCGGCTCGCTCGTCCTGAAGAACCCGCTCATGTCGGCGAGCGGCTGCTTCGGCTACGGGCTCGAGTACGCCGACATCGTCGACCTGTCCTCGCTCGGCGCGGTCGTGGTCAAGGGCCTCTTCCTGAAGGAACGCGAGGGGCATCCGCCTCCGCGCATCGTGGAAACGCCATCGGGCATGCTCAACGCCATCGGCCTGCAGGGCATCGGCGTGCACCGGTTCGTCCGCGAGAAGATGCCGGAACTGCGCCGCCTCGGCGCGGTCGTCATCGTCAACGTGTGCGGCAGCTCGATCGAGGAGTACGTCGAGGTGACGCGGGTGCTCTCCGATTGCGAAGGCGTGGCCGCGATCGAGCTGAACATCTCGTGCCCGAACATCAAGGAAGGCGGCATCCAGTTCGGCTGCAACCTCGCGAGCACCGGAGAGGTGGTGGCGGCGGTCCGGAAGGCGACGGCGCTCCCGCTCATCCCGAAGCTCACGCCGAACGTGACCAGCGTGTCGTCGTTCGCGCGCGCGGCCGAGGAGAACGGCGCCGACGCGGTATCGCTCGTCAACACGTTCCTCGCGATGGTCCTCGACGTCGAGACGCGGCGCCCGGTCCTCTCGAACGGGATGGGCGGCCTGAGCGGCCCGGCGATCCGCCCGATCGCCGTGCGCATGGTCTACGAGTGCGCGCAGCAGGTCCGCATCCCGGTGATCGGCATGGGCGGCATCGGCAGCGCCCGGGACGTCCTGGAGTTCATGATCGCCGGTGCCACGGCCGTGCAGGTGGGCACGGCGAACTTCGTCGATCCCTTCATCTGGCCCAAGCTCCAGGCGGGGATCGAAGACTACATGACGCGCCACGGGGTGGCCCGCGCGGCCGACCTGGTGGGCACGGTGAGGGTTGGCCGCTAGAGGGCGGCCTGAGGCGAGGGCTGAGCGATGGCTTCCGTGAATCCCGTGATCGTCGCGCTGGACGTCGACAACCCGGCGACCGCGCTCGCGCTGGCCGACACCCTGCGCGGCGTCGTGGGGGCCGTGAAAGTCGGCAGCCAGTTGTTCACCGCGGCCGGCCCCGACATCGTCAGGCGGCTCACCGAGGCCGGCCACCGGGTGTTCCTCGACCTGAAGTACCACGACATCCCGAACACCGTCGCCAGCGCGGCGGCCGAAGCCGCCAAGCTCGGGGCGTGGATCGTCGACGTCCACGCGAGCGGCGGCGTCGCCATGATGAAGGCGGCGCGCGAGGCGGCCCACGCCAGCGCCGCGAGGGCGGGCGTGCCGCCGCCGCTCATCATCGCGATCACCGTGCTCACCAGCCTCGATCAGGACACGCTCGGTTCCGTTGGCGTGCCGCGGCCGGTCATCGAGCAGGTCGATGCCCTCGCCTGGCTCGCCCAGGAGGCCGGCGCGGACGGGGTCGTCGCCTCGCCGCAGGAAGTCGGCAGGCTCCGCGCGGCCCGCGGCGACCAGTTCGTGCTCATCACGCCCGGCATCCGCCCCGCGGACGCGCCGGGCACGCCCGCCCGGCCCAGGGACGACCAGGCGCGGACCATGACGCCCGCGGAAGCGGTGGCGGCCGGCGCGAACTATATCGTGGTGGGAAGGCCGATCATCGGGGCGCCTGACCCTCGCGCCGCCGCGGAGAAGATCGCGGCGGATGCCGGGGCCTGACGGCCGCGGGGACACGCACCACGTCCTCGGGCGCGGATGGACGTGGAACGCGTCCCCGTCGACGCGCTACTTCGCGGAAAGGATGAAGTGGCCTCTCCGGTTCTGGGAGTAGCAGCTCTCGGTCTCCTCGAGACAGAACGGCGACTCCTCGCCCTTGGTCACGATCGCGATGCGGTCGCCGGCGATGCCGAGGCTCGTCAGGTAATCACGGGCCGCCGCGGCACGCTTCTCGCCCAGCCCGAGGTTGTACTCGTTCGTGCCCCGCGCGTCGCAGTGCCCCTCGACGAGGACCTTCGTCGACGGCCACCGCTTCAGCCACTCGGCGTTCTTCGAGAGTGACGTGCGGGCATCGGGCTTGAGCTCCGCCTTGTCGTAGTCGAAGTACACGTCCTCGAGCGGCTTCTCGGCATTCAGCTCCGCCAGCGTCTTCTTCGCGAACACCTCGTCCTCGGTCAGCGGTTTCGGAGCCGGAGCCGGCGGTGGCGGCGGTGGCGGCGGCGGCGGTGGCGGGGTCGGCGTGGTCGGCGCGGGCGGAGGAGGCAGCGGCGCCGCCACAGGCGCCTTCTTCGTGCACGCCGCCGACATGGTCACCAGGGCAAGGGCGATGGCTGGAATGAGCGCTCTCGACAATCGCATCATCGGCATATCTCCTTGACTGGGCTTCTGACGATATTTCCTGAAGAAAACGCGCCAACCGCGGCCTGACGATCATTCTGGCATGGCATGCCGGACGAGGCCAGCGGAATCGGACGCGGCATACAATACGCGTGTGGACCGACTGCTCGAAGCCACGGCGCGCGCCGAGCGCGATCACTTCTGGTTCCGCGGCTTCCGCCGCTTCGTGTCGCCCCTGATCGCGCGTGCGGCCGCCGGCCGCACCGGTCTCCGCCTCCTCGACTGCGGATGCGGCACGGGAACGAACCTGCGCCTGCTGCTCGAGCCGTGCGGAGACGCTTGGGGCTTCGACCTGACGTGGACCGGGCTGCGGTTCGCGCGCGGTGCCGGCCTCACGCGGGTCGCGCAGGCCAGCGCGGCGGCCGTGCCCTATCCTTCTGCGTGCTTCGACATCGTCACGTCCTTCGACGTGCTCTATTGCCTGCCCGACGAGGTCGAACGGCACGCCGTGCGCGAGATGTGGCGCGTGCTGAAGCCCGGAGGCGCCGCCATCGTCAACGTCGCCGCGATGGAGATCCTGCGAGGCAGCCACTCGGTGCTCTCCGCCGAGCTGCGGCGCTACAGCCGATCGAGCCTGCGAGCGCTGCTCGAGCAGGCGGGATTCCGCGTCGAGCGGATCACCTACACCAACGCGACGCTCTTCCCGCTGATGCTCGGCCTGCGCGGCGCGCAGCGGGTGGTGGGGCTGGCTCAGGAGAGCGAGGCCGGAGGGGAGATCTCGGTGCCGCCCGCGCCGCTCAACGCGGCGCTGAGCGCGCTGCTCGCCGCCGAGGCGCGCATCGTGCGGGCCGTGCCGATGCCGTTCGGGAGTTCGCTGCTCTGCCTGGCTAGGAAACCGGCTTGAGCACGACCCGGTAGATCCGCAAGCCGAGCGCGCGCCGGTCCGCGCCCTGGCCGCGGTCGGCGGGCCTGAAGAACTGGTCCGTTTCGATCGTGATCGCGCCGCCCGACGCCTCGAGCGCCGACGATGGCACCCGGAACGACCACGCGAAGTCGCTGCCGGCCTCGGCGCTCCACAACTGGGTGCCGCCGGCCGTTGCCGTGACGCGGGAGGGCCGGTCGAAGTACCGCCGCGGCGATTCCCCGACGATCTGCAGCTCGACGTCGCGGTCCGTGGACGCGGTGCGCAGCACGGCCCTGTTGCTCGCCCAGCGCCAGGACAGGCCCTGCAGCGGCGCGTACTCGGGTTCCTGCCACCCCTCGGCGAAGCCGAGCATCGGCGTCCCGGGCGCCTGCACGTCGAACTGGTCGATAGCCACGATGTCGGTCGCGGCGCCCTCCGGCGTCGCGGCCTGGATCTCGAGCACGCACCATGCGGCCGTACCGGTGAGCGTGCCGGCCTCCAGCGGGATGAACCGCAGGAAGAAAGGCGCGGAGGCCTCCGCCGTCCAGCTCCCGACCGGGCGGCCGTCGATGCGCACCGTCACGAGCGCATCGGGCCCTGCCCCGCTGCCGAGATGGCGCCCCCCGATCATCATGACCGCCGCGCCGGCGCGGGATCGGAGCCAGGCCCGAATCGGGCCCCTGCCAGGCCCCTTGCCGTCGGCGCGCGCGACACCGGCGGTCTCGGGCGTCAGGTGCCACCCCTCTCCGGCGAACCACCCCGGCTCGCGGAGGGCGACCCATCGCAGGCCGTTCGGCCGGATGCCCCCCAGGTAGGCCTGGGTGTCGAACGGCCATTCGTACTCGCCGCGCACCACCTGCGCCAGAGGGTCCACGAGCGCGAGGTCGGTCCGCCGCGGGTCGGCCAGGAACCACACCGGGTTCGTGGCGCCGGCCTCCCACCGCTTCACCACCTCCAGCCACTCGTGCTTCGGCGGCGCCTCGAGGGCCGTCGCCGGGCCCACGCCCTCGGCTTCGACCGGGCGCGCGAACGGGTGATGCATGCCGACGAGCACGCCGGCCGTCCCTTCTGCTTCCGTCCGGAGATCGGCCAGCGCGCGCGTCACCGGACCGCCGGCGCGGGCGTACGTGGCCGTGACGGGCGCCGTGGTCACCCCGAATACGAGGGCCAGGACTGCCGCAAGCGTCAATCCGCCAACCGGAGGGGGTGCGTACAGGCCTCTCACCGCCAGGTAGGCCATGGCCGGCACCAGCGGCAGCGCGTACCGCGTGGTCACGGTCTCCTGGAAGAGCAGATGGAAGACCCCGTACGGCACGAAGGCCACGATGATCACCATGAGCGCGCGGCGGCCGCGCCAGAGCAGGACGGCTGCGCCGATGGCCGCGAGCAGCACGATGAACCACCCCGCGCCGGCCCAGTGGCGGACAAGCGAGTCGTAGAGCGCGAAGGCCAGCCGGCGGGCGCTGGCGTTGGTGGCCAGCAGGTCGACGCCCGTCCAGTCTTCGCCCGCCTGGGCGCTGAACGCGGCGTAATACGCGCCCGGCCCGCCGCTGGCGATGACCAGCGGCACGAACCACAGCAGGGAGCCTGCCGCGAGCCAGAAGAGGCTGCCGACGACCGCGCCGGCGGCGCCTCGCCCGGCGCGGTCGGCGAGGACCAGCACGAGCAGGGGCAGCGTGAGCCACGCGCCCTGCGACCGGAACCCGATCGCCACGGCCGACGTGAAGGCGCCGAGAAGGATGAGCCGGCCCGACCGGGCCGCCGCCGCGGACGACGGCGACTCGCCGGCCGAGGCGGCCGCGCGCTGGCGGACCATCGCGGTCAGCAGGATCGCCTGCGCCGTCAGCGACACCGCGAGGCCCGCCGTGTCGCTCATCGGGCGCGATGCCGTCATCCAGAAAAGCGGCGCCGTCATCGTGAGGGCCGCCGCCACGGCCGGCCGGCCAAGCCAGTCGCCGACCCGCAACTGCCGCAGCCGTTCGGGGGGCGCGGCCAGGTCGCCGTCGAGCGCGTCGAGGGCGCCAAACAGCCTCAGCAGGGCAAAGGCCGACAGCGCCCCGAGCAGCGCGCCCCAGAACGCGAGCGCGCGGGGCTCGCTCAACACCAGGTTCGCCGCCTTCCCAAGCGCCATGTAGATGGGATAACCCGGCGGATGGGGCCGGTGGCGGCCGGGGTCGAAATCCCGCAGGCCGAGCGCGAAGTTCACCGAGTCGACGTCCTCGAGCGTGGACGCGAGGAACGGCAGGTGGCCGGCGAGGAAGATGACGGCAAGCACGCCCGCGACCCACCAGGCCCGGGAGCCCCGCCTGACCGGCGCGAGCAGGTCCGTCACATGAGGCCTCACACCGGCTGCAGGCGGACACCCTCGTTGAGGCTGCCCATCCTGTAGCCCTGCAGATCGAGAGTGACGTAGCGGTACCCGATGGCCTTGAGGTCGCGGACGATGGCGTCGCGGGTGGCGGGCTCGAGGGCCCTGGCCATCTCGTCCGGGCCGAGCTCGACGCGGGCCACGTCGCCGTGATGGCGGACGCGGCACACGCGGAAGCCGAGAGCGAGGAGCGCATCCTCGGCGCGCTCGATCATCGCCAGTTTCTCGGGTGTCACTTCCGAATGGTACGGAATGCGCGACGACAGGCACGCCGAGGCCGGCTCGTCCCAGGTAGGAAGCCCGGCCCGTCGCGAGAGCTCGCGGATCTCTGCCTTGGAGAGGTCGGCCTCGTCGAGCGGGCTGCGCACGCCGAGCTCGCGCGCGGCCTTGCGCCCGGGCCGGTAATCGCCGCGGTCGTCGGCGTTGGCGCCGTCAAGGACCGCCGCGATGCCCCGCGCCTGCGCGAGCGCGGTCAGCTGCGTGAAGAGCTCCTGCTTGCAGTAGTAGCAGCGGTCCGGCTCGTTGGCGCGGTACTCCGGGTTTTCCAGTTCGCCGGTGGCGATGAATTCGTGATGGAGGGAGAAGTCGCGGGCGAGGCGTTCGGCCATCGCTCGGTGCCGGGACGGGTAGCTGGGGCTGTCGGCGGTGATGCAGTGCGCCGCGCTGCCCAGGACCGACGTGGCCGCCCAGGCGAGGTAGGCGCTGTCGGTTCCGCCGCTGAAGGCCACGATGGCGGAGCCCATGCCGGCGAGCGCCCGGCGCAGGCGCGCGTCCTTCTCGAGCAGCCGGGCCTCATCCGCGGCCGGCAGTTCCGGCGGGGTCGCGGCGGTCACTCGTCCTCGTCCTCGTTTGCCTCTTCCTCGTCGTCACCCAGGTCGTCGTCCTCCTCGTCTTCTTCCTCGTCGTCGTCGGATGCGACCTCGAACTCGATGGGGTTGAGGCCGATGATCTCGAGCGTCACCCCGCAGTTGTCGCACTCGAGGGTGTCGCCCCGGTCCACGTCGTACTCGTCGACGTCGATCTCGAACTCGCATTCAGGGCAGATAGCCATACCGCCTCCTCAACGGGCCGCACGCGGACCGGCCGTTCGTTCCGGGCCCTGGCCCTCCCGGCGGCGTCCGCGTAACTGCTGACACGCCGACGGTTGTTGCGACGGGAGCCTGGATTATAGCGACAAGCCATTCCGGGCTGCAACGCAACGCCACCGGGGGAAACGCCCGTCTCGCCCGGGCCTAAGGTTCCGGCACGCCCGATCCGATACACTTGCACAGAATGACAATGGCGGGCGCCGTGCACAAGACCGTCGTGATTGCCGATGATACCCCGTTCGTGCGGGACCGGTTCAAGAGCGCCATCGAGCATGCCGGGCACCGGGCCTACACGGTCCGGAGCGCCGCCGAACTGCTGGCCCGCGTCCGGGCTGACCTGCCGGACATCGACCTCGTGATGGTCGACCTCCGCCTCCCCCACGCCGGCGGCGTCGACCTGGTGCGTTCGATCCGCAGGCTCGACGGCGGGCGGCTGCCGATTCTGGTGTTCAGCGGCACGATCAACGGGGCCGCCGAGGTCCGCGACCTGGCCAGCCTCGGCATCGCGGGATACGTGAACGAGTACAGCGCCTCGCAGCAGATCCTGCCGTCGCTCGCGCCGCACCTCTTCCCCGACAACTTCAATCGCCGCCACAGTCCCCGCGTGGCCCTGGGCATCC
>Ga0316621_10000024_pt1 | contig 17748 bp, 14 predicted proteins | sample OWC_Aug_OW2_C1_D_2_FD_207664 | JGI IMG/M metagenome (GOLD analysis project Ga0316621, IMG submission 207664) | Wetland soil microbial communities from Old Woman Creek delta, Ohio, United States - OWC_Aug_OW2_C1_D1_C | ecosystem: Environmental > Terrestrial > Soil > Wetlands | place: USA: Ohio... | reverse complement strand
CGTGAACCCTGAGACTTTTAAGGATGTGAAGGCCGGGAAAACCGGAGAGATCTGGCTCAAAGGGCCGGCGGTCAGCCCGGGGTACTGGCAAAAGCCTGAAGAAACGGCCAAGGCTTTTGTCGACGGCTGGTTCAGAACCGGGGATCTCGGCAGAGTGGACGATGAGGGGTACTACTACCTCACGGATCGGCTCAAGCACATCATCATTTCCGGAGGAGAAAACATCTCTCCCAAAGAAGTGGAATCTGTCATCAACCGCTTTGAAGGGGTTGCGGAGTCCTCTGTGATCGGGCTCCCTGACGATCAATGGGGTGAAAAGGTTGCTGCAGCTGTAGTGACAAGACCTCAATCCAAGCTGAAACCCGAGGACATTCAGCAATTCTGCAAGCAGCATCTTCACAATTGGAAGTGCCCCAAAGAGATTCGCCTGGTGGAAACGCTGCCGAGAAACACCATGGGCAAGGTGCTCAAGGAGGAGCTGAAAAGACTCTTCACCGAAAAGCCTGCGTAATCCCGCCAGGCCCCAAAACGCCCCCTCACTCTCACCTTTAACCCGAGCTGCAGCTCGAGCATCGTCATCCCTCCCATCCCAAACTCGATTATGCCAGGCCGTGAATATTCTTGACCCTATTGATCATCACGGAAAGGTCGTCGAACAGAACCCGCAGAAAGATAGACGTATTCGGTGTGCGTTTGGCGTCGAAATTGGCCACTGAACCCGCCACCTGAACGGTAACCGGAACGCCATGGATGCCAAAAGGCCTCATGTTGATAAACCGGAGATGCCTCTTGAAGGCCAGTCTTGCCTCGTCGGGCGTGGTCATGGGAAAGATCCCGACAATCCTGTTTTTTCCGGCCGTTGCCACGATATCCGAACCTCGTATATTTGAGGCGAAGCGTTTCATGACAGCCTCTACGATAGCGGCCTGAGTAATAAATCCCTTCGGAATCATTCTCTTCGCTTTGGCCGATACAACGGCAAAAGAGATCGCGGCAAAGGGGAGGTCGTAACGTGAAGCGCGGGAAATCTCCTTGTCCAGGAAAAAGGCCAGACCCTTCGAGTCTAAGGTCTCCTGGAAGGTCAATGTCTCGTCCTTTGACTTCTGCCAGCTTTCATATTTTTTGGTAATCGCCTCCAGTATCGATTTGACGTCATTTTCACCGATGCCTTTGGAATGGACCTCGTCGCGAACCGTTCTCAGGATTTTCGCGAACTCATCGTTCTCACCGACACTCTGCTCCAGGATTTTAAGAACACTGGTTTCAGCCGCACTCTCTTTTCCATCGGCCTGAGAAGCCAAGGATCCGTTCCACTTGCTTTTGATGCTGTCAAACAGCGTCTCATAGCGGCTGTTGAGCCTGTCTTCAATCCTCTTGAGGATCTCTTCCCTCACGTCCATCTTTCTGAGGCGAGCGAGGATTTCCGATTCAACCCTGTCCATGACCTGCCGCAGGTGCTGTTCCCCCTCCACCTTGCTTTCTCTGGCCGTATCGAGTGTCAGCTTTGAGCCGATCTTTTCGACATAGTCCACCAGCAGATCGGTGAGCATGCTGTCGTCGCCTCCGGCCTTTCGAATCTCCGCAGCCAGAAAGATAAGCTCCGCAGCCTGCACGGGGTTGTTTTTGACTTCCATGATCAGGTCTTGGCCGTAAAGGCCCACGGTCTCTGCGCTTTGTTGAAGGATTTTTGACAGCTCTTCATCCTGGAGTTCACTGGAAAGCTCATCCACCATCTTGAGATAGTCGGCCAGCTGCATCCCTTCTTCAAGAAGGGCCTTCTTGATTTTGGGCAAAAGCCGCTTGAGCTCTCCCGGTTCGGGAACCAGGCGTTTCAGGATCTGAGCAAGGCGGGAGGTGGAGATCTTTCCGGCCTTGTATTCATCTTGGATGAGCTTCAGAACCACCCGGTCGGCGATTTCATTCGCCTTATCCAGAAGGGCCTCTTCATTGGTATAGGTGGTCCCTGCGGATTTCTGAAGTTCAATCCCTTTAATCAGCTGCCTCTTCATGTCAAAGACGGCCTGGGCCAGAGAGGACAAATCGGCGTCTCCCAGGCCCGAAAGGTTCTTGTCAACCTCCGCTTCGATCATATTCAACTGATGCCCGAGGACAGGGCCATGGCTTCGATCCGCGGCGTCGCTTTGCTGATAGCTTCTCAGATCCGCATCGATCATCTGGTTGGAGATGTCGACAGGGTGATCAATGAGATTCTTGACGGTCAGGGATTTGCCGAATTCCTCGGCAATGATGCTTTCAAGCACCATGTCCATAAACATCTTTCTTGAGGGTGCGGAGCCTTCTTCTTTGCCGTCTAACTTCATCTTTTCAAGGTCTTCACGTGAAACCACCTCTTCATCACGGGACACCTTCTTGAAAAAGACATGGTTGATCCTGACATGTCTGACTCTCCTGGCCTCCATCTCCTTTTTCATGGCATGGGCGTTCGGATATCGGTTCAGCGTGGTGAGGATATCCGTGAAGGAGGCAAGTTCCTCTCTGTCTATGCCCTGATAGAAGGAGATGGACTGGATTTCGGTCTTCTTAAAAAAGGCAATCATCTTGCTGGTGTTGACCCGCTGATCAACAGGCTCTTCCTCGGCAAACATCTGCTCCTTGTTCATCGTAAAGACCAGCGGCGAACGGATGGAGAGAATCGGGACAAGGGTGGGCAGGAATTGATCGATCGCCTGCTGGCAGTGAGGATGGTTTGCGTCATACATGAGCGAACGGTTGAACAACATGACGAAAAAACGCCCGGCGAGAAAGAGCTTCTGCTTATTGATTCTAGTCTCCGGCATCTTGCCTCTCCCTATATCTGTTTTCCCGGATGGCGGTCCTGATAGTCTAGCAGGGCCATACGGAATTCCGCACAGGACGCGAACCGGTCCCCGGGATCAAAGGCGATGGCTTTAAAAACGATTCGGTCCATATCCGGATGAGCCCTGGGATTCATTTCAGAGGGCGTCGTCTTAAAGAGACGATCCCCTTGTTTCAGTTTTAGGAGCAGCAAATCGACGGGATGGACCCTCGGCAACGGAAGATCCGATACGAGCATCTCAAAGAGCATCATGCCGCTCGCGTAGATATCCGTCCTTCTATCCGCCGCTTCATTGCGAATCTGTTCCGGGGGCATATAAAACGGAGTTCCCTGGATTACGGAGGATTCATGCTCCAGCCCTCGCGAGACCTTGGCTATCCCGAAATCCAGGATGATAGGCCGTTTCGACAGGGACTCTATCAAAATGTTGCCGGGCTTGATATCCCTGTGAATAATATCCTGGTGATGGGCATAGTCGAGGCCGTCCAGGACCTGTGTCATGATCGTGACGGTCGTCTCGACAGGAATATACCGCCTGGAAGGCAATACATGTTTTTTTGCGGCTTTGATGTGCTGCGACAGGGAATGACCATGGATCAGTTGCATGGCGATAAACAGGAAATCACCGGTTTCGCCCACCTCATAGATCGGGATAATATTCGGGTGTGACAATATGGCGGCAGACTCCGCCTCCATCTGGAAGCGCTCAGCGATCTCAGGGGTGAGGAGCGTTTTCGGCAAGATCTTTATGGCGATCTGACGCTTCAACGTGCGCTGAAAGGCGATGAATACCGCCGCCGAGCCGCCGCGTGCGAGTTCCTTTAATATGGTAGAGGTGCCCACCTCCATGCCAATCAGATGATCGAGCGGTACGTCTTCTATGGTCTTCATTTCATTCAATAACCCTGGGAGATGCGAAGCTCTCGCTTTTAGGTGCCTCTCCCCCGTGAACCATAAGGAACGATCTGTCAAGAACACAGCAGCAATCGACGTTATCCATCTCCAAAAGCCTTGATGCGGTAAAGCGGTTTGCGGTTCATCGTTTCCAAGACGCCCACAAGGGCGCACAGACGCTCGGGATTGGTTAGCAGTATAGCACGTTCTCGCAGAAGGTGTAAGAGGGCGCACCGATTGGTAACGCCTTGACTCTGATGCGAAAGTGAGGGAGAATTCTAGATACGAATGCACCCACCCTATAAGGAAGTACATGATCAAACTGCTTATCAAAACAGGGAAGAAGAGAGGGCAATCATACTCTATTACGGATCAAGCCGTCTTTATCGGTCGCGATTCCTCCAACACCATTCAGCTGCCTGACAAACAGGTCTCCAGAAAACACGCCTCCATCACCCCTCACGGCACTGAATATTTCATTGAAGACCTCGGATCGAGAAACGGGACCCTCGTGAATGATCATCCTGTGCAGCGGCAGGTCCTGAAGCCTGCGGATGAAATAAAGGTAGGCAGTACGGTTTTGGAGTTAACCCCTCTCCCGGACAAAGAGGAGGTTTCTAAACACTCGAAAGACTCTGTACCCCAGAGACAGCCGACCTCCGATCTTGACCCAATCAATGGATTAACCGTGGAAATCGCCCTACCTCCGCAGGGACTGGACTCGGCTATCGCTTCTCCGCATGAGGCTGAGTTTTCAAGCCTGCAAAAAGCCTATCTCAGGTTGTCCCTTATGTACCGGTTGATCAACGATCTGGTAACCGTTACCGATCTCAGAGAGCTCATGGATCGAACGGCGGAAAGGGTGCTTGAAATCATAGAGGCGGACCGGGCTCTGATCATGCTGGTCGATGATCAAGGCGGAGAGCTTCTCCCGCAGGCAACTCGTCAACGCAAAGGGCTGAAATACGCCGATTCAATCAGCTTCTCAAAAACGATTACCAGAAGGGTGTTTGAAACAGGGGTGTCTATTCTCACTTCGGACGCCATGAAGGATGGGCGTTTTCGGAGTTCGGACAGCATTGTTCTCAACCGGATTCGATCCACCCTTTGTGTTCCCATCAAGACGAAAGACCGCATTCTGGGGATCATTCACATGGATACCCTGGGAAAGGTGATGGGTTTCACTCGAGAAGACCTGGAATTGCTCGCTGCAATGGGTCACCAGATAGGTATCGCGGTTGAGAACGCAAAGCTTGTGACTGACTTAAGAAAAGCTAATGTGGAACTCAAAGAAAAACAGGCCCAGCTGATCGAGGCGGAAAAGCTCTCCCTCCTCGGAAAAATCGCGGGAGGGGTGGCGCATGAAATCAATAACCCGATCATGTCCGTCCTCGGGTTCACGGAAATGGCTTCCAGGAGATTAAAGGAAGGGATTCCTGGACCGGACAACAAGCAGGAGTGTCTCCACTATTTGAATGTGGTGCAAGAAGAAGCCCAACGCTGTATTCAGATTGTGGAAAGCATCTCGCAATTCTACCGTCGCAAGCAGACCGTTATGGCTCCAGTGGATCTCAATGCCGTGGTCGAAGCTGCTCTGAGTGTTGCCAGTTTTTATATGAACCAGGGCCACATCGAAATCGTCAGGGACTTGAAACCCGGCCTACCGCAAATTCCGGCCAGCCGGGGGCTTATTCAACAGGTTATTGTGAACCTTATTATGAATGCAAGAGATGCCATGGAACACCAGGGGACATTGACCATTTCAACAGAGCATGAAAATGATTCCTGGGTAACACTCAGAATTTCAGACACCGGCTGCGGGATCAAGCCCGATGATATTCAGAAAATATTCTTACCCCTTTTCACCACAAAAGCAGAGGGAAGAGGCACGGGCCTGGGGCTTTCGATAAGTCAGGACATCATCGTAAGCCACAAAGGCACCATTGAGGTCGATAGCGTCCCCGGGAAAGGGACGACCTTTACCATTAGGCTCCCGTCAGTGAGTGAATCCTCATCGCCGTCCCACAGATAACCTGGGTATCCATTTATGGACTTGCTCGACAAGGTATACAGGAGAACAAGATCGCGTTGAGGTAAGCTGAAGGATCCGTTCCTCAACCCTCTTGAACAGAATCTTCCGGACACAATGACCCTCTGCATCAAGATCAAGAGTTCTTCTTATCCCCCTCTTTTCGAAAAGGACTGGGGAAAAGGATCCCTGGACTGTGGGGAAGGCGTGTTTGCGACCTATGTCAGGATTGCAAAAAGCATCGTGGCCTACGAACGATCGAAGGAAGCGAATCCGTTCACCTCAAAGTTCGACTATTGGCTCAGGAAAAAGGAGGATTTTTCGGAAGAGGAAAAGCGCAGCCTCAATCTCTACGAAGGCAAAGCCAAACGCTCAGCGTGCCACCCGAGTTCGCGGGGCCCGAAGGGCGCTCCTCCCCTCTTCACCGATTTTAACTGTGACAATGTCGGCATACCGAAAAACCCCAAGAATCCATTTTATGCCATGCCTGCTGCATGGAACCAGGCAGGGGCCGCCTTTGTGGATGAGGGATTGGACGGGTATCGTATCGAGAAATATAAGGAGACAGCTTTGTCGGGTTTTGTCTGCTGCCCTAAGAGGATGCAAAAGAGGTTGAGAATTCAATGAACAGGGTGCTATGATTTATGCGGTATGCAGGACTATTGCGAAAGGATCACAGTTCAAGACGGACCCCGCCTTCCGCTTGAAGGAAGCATCGACCTCACTTACCGCTGCAACAACGCCTGCCGCCACTGCTGGGTAAGCCTTCCTGCCGACTCGCCACAGGAGAAGAAGGAACTGACCTTTGATGAGATCACCCGAATTGTGAACGAGGCCAGAACCATGGGCTGTCGCAAGTGGGCCGTCTCCGGTGGTGAGCCTATGCTCAGGCCTGATTTCCCTGAGATATTTGATTACATGACCGGCAAATCCGTCTCCTATTCTCTTAACACCAACGGGACGCTGATCAATCCTGAAGTTGCCCGCCTGATGAAAAGAAAAGGGACCAAGATGGTCGCCCTCTACGGAGCCACAGCCGAGGTCCATGACCACATCACCAGGACCCCGGGGTCCTTCGAGGCAACGATGCAAGGGTTTGCATACCTGAAGGAGGCTGGAGCCGGCTTTATGGTACAGATCGTCCCCATGAAGGATAACTATCACCATCTCAAGAGCATGATCCATCTTGCCGAATCCTTGAGCCCTCTTTGGCGGATTGGAGCTTCATGGCTTCACCTCTCTGCCTCAGGAGACGCCGAAAGAAACAGGGAAATCGCCTGGCAGAGGCTTGATCCAAGAGATGTCGTAGACTTGGACAAGCCCGATCTATCCCCGAAAAGCACTGAGCCGTGCCGCCATGCGAAAGGCGACGATCGGCTGTTCGCTTCATGCCTTGCCGGTAGACGGGGCTTTCACGTGGACCCTTACGGCCAGATGAGTTTTTGCTCCTTCGTCAAGGACGCTGCTCTTCGCTGCGACGTCAGGACGGGAACCTTTCAGGAAGCCTGGGACATGTTCTTCCCCTCCCTTGCTGGGCAATTGAGAGGAGGAAGGGAGTATGATGAGAACTGTGGTTCCTGCGGACTCAGGGAGGATTGTCTGTGGTGTCCGGTTTTTGGCTACCTTGAGCATCGCCGTTTTTCTGCAAAGGTGGAATATCTTTGTTCCGTGGCCAAGGAAAGCAAAAAGTTCAAGGAAACGTGGGAGAAGGATCACTGCCGCTACTACCAAATCGCCGGCATCACCATCAGGGTGGAATCAGAGCTTCCGATAATTCGCACCACTTTCGGTCCCAGGTTCAAGCCCTTTGAGACGATCAAATCCGCAGAGGACGTCATCACCCTGAGACACCACTTCTTTTTGCCTGAGCTGTGGGGTCAGGATTTTGGAGAGGAAGTCTACCGGAAGCCGCCCTGGGCGATCTACAGGAAGGGGAATTCCTGGATCTATGTGGGCATTTCGCCCGACCCTCAAGACAAGGATGTGGACATGGTCGCTGTTTTCAATCGCGACCATTCGCACGGGATGATTTACCATGGGGAGAGGCTCAAAGACCTCTTCAAAGAGGGTAAACTCAGCGCTCTAACTCTCTTTCCCTCGGACCAAATTCTGCTTGCCCGGGTTCTAGCCGACAGGGGCGGGGGCTACTTCCATGCTGCCGGCGCGATCCTTGACGGCAGAGGACTCCTCTTTGTCGGCCATTCCGATGCAGGGAAATCAACTGTTGCAGCCATGCTTAAGGGAAAAGCTGAGATCCTCTGCGACGACCGGATCATTGTCAGGGAGAGGCCTGAGGGATTTAGAATCTACGGAACCTGGAGCCACGGCGACGTTGCGGATGTGTCAGCAAACTCCGCACCTCTCAAGGCCATGTTGTTCCTTGAGCAGGCTAAGCAGAACCGCCTCATTCCCATCGAAGATAAACGGCAGAGGTTCAACAAGCTGCTGCCTTACCTGATCAAGCCCCTTGAGACCAGGGATTGGTGGGAGAAGATGCTGGACCTAACACAAAGAATCGCCGGTTCAGTACCTTGCTATTTCCTTGAATTCGATAAGAACGGAGGCGTCATCGACCTTCTTAGAGAAGTTTAAAGGTGGAGCAAATCGGAGTTGACAACAGATGAGTGATCGTGAAACTCCATACGTCCTTAAGGTGAGTTCGCAAAAGGCCTCTTTATGGAAGAAGGAGAAGCCTCTGGTGAGCCACCTTGATGTGGAACTCACGGAGCGCTGCAACAACAACTGCCTTCACTGCTGCATCGCCCTTCCAGCCGATGATTTGGTCGCCAAGAAAAGGGAGCTTTCCACAGGAACAGTAAGAGATATTCTAACAGAGGCCGTGTCCCTCGGGTGCCTTTCGGTGCGCTTCACCGGCGGTGAACCGCTTCTGAGAGAGGATTTTGAGGAGCTTTACCTTCATGCGAGAAAAACAGGCCTCAAGGTGATTCTTTTCACCAATGCCACCCTGGTCACCCCCGCCTTTGCCGCTTTGTTATCCCGTATCCCGCCTCTCGAAGAAATAGAGATCTCTGTCTATGGGATGCACAAGAACTCCTATGAGGCCGTCACCAGGACTCCCGGCTCCTTTGAAGCCTCCTGGCGTGGAATCCATTTGCTCCTTGAGAGAAAAGTCCCCTTTGTTGTCAAAAGCGCTCTTCTGCCGCAGAACAGAGAAGACGTGGAAGAGTTTGAAGCCTGGGCAGCCACAGTCCCATGGATGGATGATTTCCCTTCCTATTCCGTATTTCTTGACCTTCATTGCAGAAGAAATGAGATGAAAAATCAGACGATTCGGAATCTCCGGCCTGCGCCTGAGGAAGGCGTTGAATTTCTCGCCCGCAGAAAAGAGAAATACCTCAAGGAGGTGGGGACCTTCTGCTCCAAGTTCATCGGCCCACCGGGAGACAGCCTTTTTGCTTGCGGTGCAGGGCTGGGTGGAGCCTGCGTGGACGCCTACGGCGTGGTCCAGCCCTGCATGGATCTCAGACATTCCCAGACTCTTTATGATCTCAGGAAGGGGTCTCTAAAAGAAGCGGTGACTCACTTTTTCCCGGAGGTGCGCAAGATCAAAGCCAGGAACCGCGACTATCTTTCCCGCTGCGCTCGGTGCTTCTTGAAAGGGCTCTGTGAGCAGTGTCCGGCCAGATCCTGGGCTGAACACGGAACCCTGGACACTCCTGTTGACTATTATTGTGAGATTGCTCACACTGAGGCAAGGGTTCTGGGGTTGCTTCAGAAAGATGAAAAGGCCTGGGAAGTCATGGACTGGAAGGAAAGGATAAGAGACCTTTCGCAAATAGACCATGGGCAAATGCAAAGGAGAGCTTCATGGACGTAGAAGCCAGGTTGGATGCCGTGTACGCCCCGTCTGAGGATATCGTGGCGAGGAGCATCGAGGGTGAGCTGATCATCGTGCCGCTGGTTGCGGGGATCGGGGACTTTGAGGACGAGCTGTACTCTCTCAACGAGACCGGAAAGGCTGTATGGGACCGGCTGGACGGGAAAAAGAGTCTGAAGGAAGTTCTGGCCGAGCTCTCCGCCGAATTTGATGCACCAGCCGGGGAAATCGAGAAAGACCTGATCGGATTGGTGGAGGAGTTGCTCCGACGAAGGATTCTGGTGGCCGTTGGATGAATGTCTTTGTTGAAGGGACAACGTAGATGGCCTCGTCACAAATTGGGAAAGACGCTCCCGTTCATGGTTCGATACCTCACCACGAACGGGAATCCACTCGCTTGCGGTTGGTTCTGAGCGTTCGCCCTGAGGTTTACCCGCCTTCGGCGGCGCCAGAGGCGACCAGGGTATCGAAGGGTGAACGCAAGTATTAAAAAGATAGTTAGATTTGTGTGGGTGTGCGATGAGTACTGAAAACAAGGCGTTTGCCATGACCCCCTTCATGAGTGAATGGCTGGCCGGGGGGCAACCCTCCAACCAGATGCCTATCAGTGCGGTCTGCAACAGCCGCTGTCTTTTCTGCTCCAACCACTTGAATCCCTTTCCTGTTGCAGGCGGTTTCTTCAGAGACGTCGAAGACATCAAGCTTCAACTGTGCGCCATGAGCGCTAACGACGATCCCATCAGAATGAGCGACAGCCTGCCGGGACGCATCAGCGAAGGAGAGGCTCTGCTCCACCCGCGGCTTTTCGAAATCCTTGAAATGGTGCGGCGTAAGTTCTTCTACAACACCCTCTGCTTCACGACCAATGCCTCCATGCTCGATTCCGTGTTCTTGAAAAAGCTCTCGGCCTATAGGCCGATCGAGATCAATGTCTCTTTGCATTCCATGGAGCCCGCCCTTTGGGCGCGCATCTTCGGCCAGGACATCAGAAGGGCTGAAATCGCCATCTCCTCGCTCCCTCTCATCCGTAGCCACAAGATCGATCTCATCGGTACCATTGTCCCGCTTCCCAAGATTTGCGGCTGGGACGGCCTTGAGCGGACTTATGCTCACTTTGTTGCTCTGGGAGCAAGCTCCATGATTTTATATTGGCCTGGGCACACCAAGCGCACTCGGCCTGAGATCGTTGCGGATCTGGAGTGTTCCCTGGCAGAGTTTACGGATTTTGCGGAGCGAATGAAGGCCGCCCATGGCGTGCCTTTGATCCCGCATCCGGATATGATTAGTCCCCTCCAGGCTCGCGTGGAGACCATCGTCGCCAAGACCCTGAAGGGCAATCCCAAGAACGGCGGCTCCGCTTACAGAAAGGTCATGTGGCTCTCTTCCGCAGCAGCCTTTTGCCGTCTGGAATCCCTGGTGAAGGAGAAAACCCGCTCAGCGCCCAACATCCATCAGGTAGAGCCCGTTGAAAATGGCACCTACGGCGGCAACATCATGGCTGCAGGTCTGCTGATGGTTGACGACTTCATCCGTGCTGGAAAGAAGGCCCTGGAGCAGTGGCCTAAGGTCGAGCTTTTCCTGGTTCCCAGAGAGCCTTTTGATTCCCTCTTGCGCGACCTGCAGGGAACGCCGGCCTACACGATTGCCGAAGAGCTTGATCGGCCGGTCTGGCTCGCGGATCCTCACGGAGGGATTGATCCTCTGCTGAGCACGCGTCTTGTCGCCAGGCGAAGTTCGGTCAATGATTCCCTTCGGGAAGTCATGAAGCGCTTCAACCTTGCGCGATTGGAAGAGGCACAGCTTGAAGCCGGCCTTGACCTGATTGCCTCTTTCCCGATCGAGACCTCTGAGGGCCCTTTGGATCGCGCGGCTTTGAGACAAGCTATTTGTGCCGGACGCAAGCTTAAGACGAGCGTTTTTCCTTCAACGCAGCAATTTGAAATGCTGGATTCCGAGCACGCAATTTGCATTGAGACTTGGCCGGTCAAGGATTCGGCCCACCAGCTCAACCGGTGGACGCGGCTGGTCCGGCGCGAATCTGGATGGCTGATCGAATCCATCTTCGAAGGGTTTACTGAGGGCTGACCACGATGGTCACCAGGGCCTAAGTTTCAGAAGTGCGCGTACTGTCATTTCGACCGAAGGGAGAAATCCAATGCGCAGCATTGTCCCGAACAGAGAGAGGGATCTGTCGTTCAGCAGCAGATCCTTCGCTTTGCTCAGGATGACTCGCCGAGGCGAGTCAGATTTTTCAGTCGCTTGGCTTCTTCGAAATGACATGGGAGTTAATACAACTTAGCAGTAGACTTAAAAAAATAATAAAGATTGAAACCTGAGCCCACCAGACCTGAATTTTCCGTCATCAAGGGAAGTGATCTCTCTCTTTCTGGCCAAGCCTTGGTTGAACTCTTACGGGCCGTGCTGCGCAAAGGGATGCCCGTCAGGTTTCAGGCTAAAGGGTTCAGCATGTCTCCTTTCATTAAGAACAAGGATGTGGTGACCATCTCCCCCTTAGGGGGCAAGCGGCCCGGGTTGGGAAACATCATCGCGTTTGTCCACCCGGAGACAGGGGGGCTCTGTATCCACAGGATTGTCCGCCAGAAAGACGGTATCTATGTCGCCAAAGGAGACAACATTTCTGAAACCGATGAGTGTGTCCCAACAGAAAGCATTCTTGGCTTTGCCACAAGAGTGGAAAGGAACGGAAAACAGGTCTTCCTCTTCCTCGGACCTGAACGTTACCTGATCGCCTTTCTCAATCGCAGGGGCCTGCTTTTTCCTCTGCTTCTTCCTTTATGGAGGGTTATCCGTCCTTTTTTGAAGAGGTCAGCCCTGTGAAAACCGGCTTTCAACGCTCTATGCCTCTGGCCGAGTTTCCTCTGTGGGAAACGCCGAAGAGGATCCCCTTTTCCTTTGAGCTTGAGGTCACGGCACGGTGCAACAACAACTGCCGGCACTGCTGCATTAATTTGCCGGCGGGCGACATGAAGGCCCGGGAACATGAGATCTCCTTCGAGGAGATAAAGCAAATCATAGACCAAGGGATATCCATGGGCGCTATCTGGTGCCTCATTACTGGAGGCGAGCCTCTTCTGAGAGACGATTTTTTCTCCATCTACCTATACATGAAGAAAAAAGGGCTTTTGGTTTCGGTCTTTACCAATGCCACTCTGATCGGAGAAGAGCATGTTAAGTTGTTTCAGAAATACCCCCCCAGAGATATAGAAGCGACTGTTTATGGAGCGAACCGGGAGACCTACGAGCGGGTGACCAGAACGGAAGGCTCACACGCAGCGTTTATGAAAGGCCTCTCTCTCCTGCTGCAAAAAGGGATCAAGGTTCGGCTGAAGGCCATGGCCCTGCGGTCCAACCTGAAAGAGATGCCTGAGATCGCCCGTTTCTGTAGGGAAAGGACCAAAGACTACTTCCGTCTTGATCCTTTTCTGCATTTGCGGTATGATGGAAACACTATAAGGAACAAGGAAATAAGGGCAGAGAGGCTTTCCCCTGCAGAGATTTCAGCCCTTGAACGCGCTGATCCCGAGCGCTTTGAAGCGTTGCAGAAAACCTGCGGCGTTTACGTTGCGACGGATCCATCGCGCACCGGCTGCAATCACCTGTTTCATTGCGGGGCGGGCTATGACAGCTTCAACCTCAGTTACAAGGGGCTTTTTCGGCTCTGCCCCTCACTCTGGCATCCGGATTGTGTCTATGATCTGAAGAGAGGAAATCTCCGGGAGGCGTGGCAAACTTTTGTCCCGGCAGTAAGGGAGATGACCTCGGAAAATAAGGAATTTCAGGACAAGTGTCCAGTTTGTCCGATCATCAATCTTTGCATGATGTGCCCTGGCCACGCCCATCTGGAGACCGGGGCGATGGATACGCCGGTTGAGTATTTTTGCCGAGTGGCCCACGCCAGAGCCGAGTTGTTCCGGCAAAAATAGCTAGGGTGAGGCGTTTGGCAAAATCCTTCATTTGGGCTGGTGTTGCGGCTCAAAAGCACGTTGATTATAATGTCATTTCGATTCCGCTCGGCGAGCGGGAGAGAAATCTTGACGTTCAGCACACTTAAAAGATCTCTCCGGAGTTTACCCTGAGGCACTCGAAGGGGTCGAGATGACAACTCATTTGCGAGACGCGACACTAGCTGACGAAACCCTGCAAGTAAATCCTAGGAGTAACGGCGCATATGTCATCAACAAAGAAGATCTGGCAGAAGCCCAAGCTTATCATTCTGGAAAGAGGCAGACCTGAGGAGATGGTTCTTGCCGGGTGCAAGATGGCAGGCAGCAAGGCGAAAACGTCGAACAAGAAAAGCGGCTGCATGAGAAGTGCCAGTTGTAAGCTCTGCTCCGCGTTCTCAACCTCTTAGGCATTCTCCAGATTTTCGGCTGAGCTCTTGGTTTTTGTGCGGATTACCCCACAAACCCTCTGAATTCGAGATCTCATTTGCCCTTTGACTCAAAGGACAAGTTCTTCTATCCTCAAGCCCAAGAAAAGCGATTTTCGCCTTTTCCCTTTGCTTGACTGCACGGAAAAGAGTTTCCGGACCTCTTCTGTGCATGCTCGCTAATGTCCTTTTGCTTCCCCCTCTCCTGTCCCCTCCCACCAGGGGAGGGGAATTCTGAACGATGACGTATCCTTTCCTCCCCCCTGATGAGGTAGGCCATGGGGAATAGGCGCCGAGCAGGTGCCAGGAGATGGTGACGCATGGAAAAGCATCTGGTTCTGGTCGGTGGCGGGCACGCGCACCTGACCGTTCTAGTGAATCTTGCCAAGTATATTGAGCGCGGCCACAGAGTCACTCTCATCGGCCCTTCGCCTTACCATTACTATTCCGGCATGGGGCCGGGCCTGCTCTCCCGAATCTATCGTCCTCAGGAGGTTCGTTTCCATGTGAAGAAGACGGCTGAGGACCGCGGGGCCACGTTTATTGAGGACAGGGTCGTCAGGATCAACCCTGCTGAAAGGACTCTGCATCTCCATTCCGGAAACCAAGTGTCCTATGACATCGTCTCCTTCAATACAGGCAGCGACGTGCCTTTGAACGGTGTGGTTTCCGAAGATCGGGAAAATATTGTTCCCGTGAAACCGGTCTTCAATCTTCTCAAGGTCCAGCGCTTCATTGTCCCGGCCTTGAAAGAGCGGCCCATGAATTTGGTTGTGGTTGGAGGCGGGCCTGCCGGATTGGAGGTGACTGCGAATCTGTGGAGGTTGGTCAATCAGAACGGCGGAAATGCTACGATCAAGCTCATCGCCGGCCGGAAGCTCTTGGGTGATCTTCCGGAAAAGGTTCGTACCCTCGCCCTCGCCTCTTTAACCGGCCGGGGAATCACGGTTATCGAGGGAAAGCGCATAAAAGAGGTGACTGGAAAGGAAATCCGAATGGCCGATGGAGCATCCCTTCCCTTTGATGTTGCCTTCATGGCCCTTGGAGTTCAACCTTCCCGGATCTTCCGGGATTCAGGAATCGCCACGGGGCCGGATGGGGGTCTACTGGTCAACTCTTTCCTTCAGTCCGTTGCCCATCCGGAAATGTTCGGGGGAGGAGATTGCGTGAGCTTTGCTGATCGGCCCCTGGCCAAAGTGGGAGTCTATGCGGTCAGGCAGAACCCGATTCTCTTCCACAACCTCCTGGCTGCTTTGGAAGGGCGGGAAATGAAGATCTTCATGCCTCAGAAGGACTACATGCTCATCTTCAACATGGGGAACGGCCGCGGGATTCTGTGGAAAAAGAACTTCGTCTATGAAGGCCGCCTTGCCTTTCTTCTTAAGGACTACATTGACCGCAAGTTCATGAAAAAGTTCCAAGTGGCCGGCGAGATGAATGAAGACGAAAACCAGTTCGCATCACTCCAGAAAGCCAAGTAAAACCTTATCCCGCATGGGGTTGGGCTGAAACAGGATGGAGTAATGATTGCTTCCTTCTACATCCACCTTCTTGGCGTTAGGGATCTCGCGAACCATCCGTTCTGCCACGTCTGCAGGCAGCACGAGGTCATCCTCGGACAGCATCCCCTTCGTAGCCCGCAAGATCAGAGTGGGAGTCATCACCTTTTTGTAGAATTGACTCGAGTCCATTTTCTTTAAGTTCCCGGCCTCCTCCTCAATATGTTTTGGATGAACCCGAGAGCGCACACCCCCTTCGACGTCTTCCACCTCGTATCGGAAGTAGGTCTCAAAAAACGAATTCCACGGCTGTAAGAATGGAGCCTGCTTGAGAAGAGCCAAGTAGGATTCGAAGTCAGGAAAAATCTTTCCCAGACGATCCAGCGATGGTTTGATGCCTGCAAAGACCTTGGTCATTTGGGCCTCGGACAGCTTCCCCCCACCGTCCACCAGGATCAACCGGTCCAAGCGGCGAGGATACTTCGCCGCAAAGACAAGGGAGATGAACGCTCCCAGAGAGTGACCCATGAGCACAGGACGTTCGAGGCCCTGGTCATCCATCAGGGCCAGAATGTCCTTGCAATGGGTCTCCACCGAGTATCCGGAGGGAGGACTGTCTGAAAGGCCTCTCCCTCTGAGATCCATGGCAAGGACTTTGTGCCGGGGAGACAGGGAAGAAGCAAGAAGGTCCCAGCATCTGCAGTTTGCTGTGAGACCATGGACACAGAGAATGGGTTTCCCCTTCCCTTCCCAGACAGCCACCTGTATTTTAACCCCATCCCCTTTGGCTTTGATCATCTTGGGTTCGGACATGACGCGTTCTCCTTTTTCTGTAACTTCATTCTACTCCTCTTTTCTTCTGGAGATCATCTCCTGGGCGGTCCCCACGATCCCCTTCGGGAAAAAATAGACGATCAGGATGAAAAGAAGTCCGAAATAAAGTAACCAGCGTTCGGACAACCTCGCTGCAAAAGGCACGCCAGGCAACAGGGAAACGATCAGGGTTTGCAATTTTGGAAGAAAGGCCCGGGTGATCACCAAGAAAGCGGCCCCGAAAATTCCTCCATAAAGCGTTCCCATCCCTCCCACAATGACCATCAGGAGAACATCGAGCATGATGGAAACGCTGACGCTCGAATCCGGGCTCACATAGCGCACCCAGATCGCAAAGCAGGCCCCGGTGACTGCCGCAACGCAACTCGCGAAAGAGGAAGCGATGACCTGGAAGAGATAGGTCTTGTATCCCAGGGCAATGGAGCGTTGCTCGTTGTCCCGAATGGACTGAAGGACCCGGCCGACCGGTGACTGGACAAAACGGAGCATCAGGAGAAACAGGATGAGACAAACAAGAAGAATGAGGTAGTAACTCACAATCCTCCCTGTGACCTCAATCCCGAGGAATCGGCCAAAGCTGTAATCGATCGCCAGGATGTGCGGAAGTTTGAAGCTGATGCCGTCCTCTCCGCCCGTGATCGACCTCAACTGACTGGACAGAATAGAGATGAACTCCAGGAAGGCCAGGGTGATCATGGCGAAAAAAATGGCCCTGATCCGCAGGGAGAAGAAACCGATCAACACGGAGAGAATCCCTGAGATCACCACGGCGATCAGAACCGCCAGAGCCAGATATCCATAGGAAACCAATCCGAGTTTCCCGACAAATATTCCGACAAGATAAGCCCCAATCCCAAAGTACATGACGTGGCCCAGAGACACGATCCCGGTGTACCCGAGAATGATGTCATAGCTGGCCACCAGGGCGGAGAAGATGATGATCTTCAGGACCACGTCCAGGATCTCGAAAGAACGGAACAGAAACGGAGTGGCCAGGAAGAAGGCCAGCAGGAGGATCTTTAAGAAAAAGTACGGATTCCTGTAACGTTCTTCTGTCTCCCTTAGACGGAATCGCTGGACTGGATTGAAGTTCTCTTTGTTCACATCATGTTCCCTCTCGAAACAGCCCTGTGGGTTTAATCGAAAGAATGACAACCAGGAGGAGCATGGTGATCCCCAAGGCCGCCTTGGGGATCAGGTAGGCCACATAGTTGTAGGACAGCCCCACCATCAGGGCCCCCACCACAGAACCTGTCATGCTCCCAAGGCCGCCGATAATCGCCACGATCAGGGCGAAAACAATGACCTCTCCTCCCATGGCCGGGTGAATGGACTTGACGAAAGTGGCCCACATGCCCCCGCCAATGGCCGCCAGAGCAGAACCTGCAGCAAAGACCCCGGTGAAATAGCGATACACATTGTGCCCCATCACCTGAACCATCTCCG
>Ga0316621_10000021_pt1 | contig 18831 bp, 21 predicted proteins | sample OWC_Aug_OW2_C1_D_2_FD_207664 | JGI IMG/M metagenome (GOLD analysis project Ga0316621, IMG submission 207664) | Wetland soil microbial communities from Old Woman Creek delta, Ohio, United States - OWC_Aug_OW2_C1_D1_C | ecosystem: Environmental > Terrestrial > Soil > Wetlands | place: USA: Ohio... | reverse complement strand
CAGGAGCAACAACGAGTCACCCGCTACTATGTCAGCAAGGATGGTGGCCGTCTGGTCAAACTGATGGACCCGACCGTTGACCAGGTGAAAAAATGGCGACTCGGTAATCACTGGCAGCACAAAAAGACAGGTGCTCACAAGATGGCTACCAAGCAGCCTAGCAGCATGTGGGAGAAGTGTGAGCCACCGACACCCGAACCACCGATAAGACGCACAGGTGTTGAAGCAGGTCATAATGTGACGATATGCAACCAACTGGCAGGACTCGACATGAGCAACGTGGACATCGATTACTATGTGACTCGTGCTCGTAAACTGGTAGACCCGCTTTTGATGGACGAAGAAGAAGATGATGACATTTGACGAGTATGTCGAGAATGAAATAACAAAACCAACGGTGGACTGGTACAACCCCGACGGTAATTCCTCGCGTGCAGTAGTGACAAGAATGAAGAAGAAAGGTTTGTTGGTGGCTGTAGGTTGGGAGATTCATCAGTTAATTGGTGAATTAAAATATTCTATCACCCATGATTTCGACGGATGGAACACACCAATCGGTTTCATTTTTCAACTTCTGATATTGCCTGTGTTGCTACCATTTTCACCTTTTATCAGGACATATACTCGATATAAAAGCGCAATAAGTGACTACAAACGTGATTATAAATTAAAAAACTAAGGGGGCCATCAGGCCCCTCTTTTACACCACATCAAAATCGTTTTTATAATATCGACTGTCGTAGTTTATCGCACTCACTGTGTTCGTCTCGGCACCGTTGTCATCCATCTTGAACTCGATAGTCTCAGGGATGATAGCGATTGACTCACGCAACTGCTCTGACACTAGTACAAACTTAGTCCGGTCCATACTGTAGCCGTCATAAATAGCCTCAGCAGGTAGCTCACTAAGAGCAATGGTGAAGTCGTCAACCTGGGTGCAGAGTATCGGGTCACTGTTATCACCGTTGCTCTTGGTGAACGTGACATAGTGGTCCTCTCCGTCCACGAACACCACTGGTTCAGATAATTCAACCAGCAGGCCGTTCACCTCTACCACCTCACCATCGAACACACGGTAACCGTCAGTGGCATCCGGTCTCACCACGAAACGAGTGCCATCCGGTGAGTCGATCCGTTTACCAGGAATGATGTTGCGACCGAACTCATCCACGTCAAAGGTGACATTGTAGCGGTTGTAAATCTGACGGTTGTAGACTCGGTAGGCGAATTTATAAGCTTGCTCGCGGGTGATACAGCCGTTGAAGTCGATTCGGTCTGGGTTGGTGGCTGACCGGTCTTCAGGGACATAGAACGTCTCGCTGACACCACTGACCTCATCGCGCCATGTCACCTCAACGCCATCATACTGACGCTCGAAAATGTCCTCTCGAACTTCCGTATTCGGCATCTTGTTACGGCATGTGATCTGCATTGACGACGAGTTCTGCTGTCGCTCAAATGACAGGTCGTAAACACCATTCTGGACATATGGTTTACACATAGCCACCTGAGCAACCTGCACAAAGCTGTCTTGATATGTGACCTGAGTATCATCGAAATCATAGCCGAACCGGACAGCATTAGCCGAACCGAAATAGTCCTCAATCTGCTGGGAGAGAAGCAACCAACCATCTGCGTTGATGTTGTCGAGCGACTGGCGACCGATGAATGGGTCGAGTGACATGTGAATGAGTATCTGAGCGAAATTGTCGGTGGCGAATGACTCAGCTGGACCGAATACACCGTTACCTTGATATTCTGTGATCAAACGCATCACATCAACGTTCTGCTTCCGTTCTTTCACCAGTCGTGATTGTGAGTTACTTGGGATGACAATATGAGCAAGAGTCACATCACCAAGGTCGAGACCAGACACGTTTTCGAATGAATAGAAGTCACGCCACTCGATGATATCGACGTTACTTACCTTATCGCCCTTATCTCGGTCAGTAGTTCTACGAGATGACACTCGACTTTTTTCATATGGTAAATCTATTCGTTTAGTCTGGAATACTGATTTACGAATACTGTTATTGCTAGAATAACTAACAGGATAGACCGTACTGTTTCCAGTTGGTGAACCGTCAGAAGTCAACTCTTCAACTAGCACCTCAATATCAGCAGTTATCGCGGTCTCACGATTTTCTACTAATTTATAGAAACCGTTGGCGCTGACAAAATTAAGGATAATTTCATCTGCATCAGCGGGGACATTGAATGGTCCGATATAACCGTCGAACGGTTTGGCTGCGAGAGGTGTCACCTCCGCAATATCAACAGTTACCGGTTGAGTTTTTGCTGAGTCTTTGTACCACAAGCTTGTAAATATGATCGAGTCGGTGGTGTAGAAATTAACTCCGGTCTGACCGTAAGCATTGGCATATTTTTTTGGTACTACCCACCCTGACATATTAGCCCAAGCGCCAACAATCTCGATTGGTGCGTCAGGTGGAACAGCAATTGTCAGTGTTGTCTCAGTAACTCCTGTCACCTCATACTCAACTTGACCAAGGTCAACGAAAAGCTCACCACCGTTGAATGTGTAGCCGGATGGTTGTGACGTGCTGTATAGCATCACTGACACAGGGTCGTCGAAGAAATAGAAACCATCGAGCTTGACCTTACCTCCGACACTGAAGCTATCCAACATCGAGAAACCATCTGGTAGCAGTGTTGCAGTGAGTGTGGTTCCTGTTATCGACCACTCCGCACCAAGAGAATTATCCAGGTCGTTAGGTGGCAGCAACTCAGCTGGGTTCAGATCGTTAGACTGACGATAAATGCCAATCTTTTCGTTGATATCTGAACCAATCTGGAAAGACGGTGAGCCATTACCAGGCCATGTTCCAGGTTCATATTTACTCAGTTGAGCATTGGGAATATCAATGAGTCGAGTGTTACCGTCATACCACCTGTCTTCCCATGTCTGATATCTCCCTCGACCAAGACAACATAGAAGAACTTCTGTCTCTTCGTTATTAACACCTACCCGATACGGAACTTGCCACAACGGCGGCATGTGCTTAGAAACGTACCCGAAAATATCGTCGATACGCTGCCCAATTCGAGCCTCGTTCTGCGTAGAACCGAGTGAGTTTGTTGCTGACTGCTGTGACTGGTTACCTTGGTTTGGCACTTGTATAGAAGGGGTGAGTAGAACTGTTGCTACAGCAGCTACAATGGCGACCACAGCGTACACCCATAAGTCAGGTGTTCGAGGAAGTTTACTGTTGTGTGTGATTGCAATTACACCCTCATCAATATCAAGGTATTCGTCGGTGAGTTCCTCTCCTAATACCTCCATACTGAAAAATCGTAGGTCGAGAATGTCGTCACGAGTAAAAAAGTTAGAGCGGATGAAGTCAATCACCCGCTCATGTGTGTGCTCGGTAAACTCCCCAGTCAGTGGGTCTTTGTAGTATCGGATGGTGACCATATCCAGTATGTAACCTCGTCATAATTTCTGTTGATTACGCCTATGTCCCAGTGTACCACCGACCCGTGTTTTGTCCCTATCTTGTAGTTATGATAAACACCATAATCAGCATAGACACCTACATGACGGTCACCACCAATAGTCATGAGAACCAGACAATTATTTACCGGCGACTTGACCCTAGTGAAGTGTTTCCGCATCCAGACTAAAAAAGAGAGTTCGAAAACCCCCTTTCTCGGTATTTCTATCCCTAACTGTTCGTACCAGTCAGCAACAAAGTGAGCACAATTGTAGTGTGTTAGGTTGTAATGCTTTCCTATCATAGAAAACCTTTTACCATCGGCACACGAGTGACCGTACAGACCTCACCTGTTGCACTTTGGTTTGCTGGCTTGGTGGTCACGTTAAACAACGCACCCTGACCATCTCGACGCATCTTTCGGATCGGCAGTCGGATTGGTGCCTGTTTGATCTGACTGACAGTGCCGTTCCGATACAAAACGTAACCTCGTGAGGTAAATAGAGGTAGTTCATCTCTGTGTATGTCTGCGTCATATCGAGATTGTTCGGACGCAATAATGTCATTGACCTGCTGAATAACAATATTTCGCTCATAGTTGAGGTCTGCATTGCTACTCGATCTGTCAAGACTCATCGGGGCATAGTTGACAGTTACTGTCTCACCTGTTTCAAGAATAACCTCGATATCGTCAGTCACTTGTCGTTGCAGATAGTATTTCTGAGTGAACCAGCTAGCAGATAACTCAATCACCTCTATGGTTTCTTTATTGACTGGAGCGCTGGCAGTAATTTCTCTGATCTCTTCGTCAGTCATGACTGGGGCCACCCTTCTGTCATTGTGCCAAACATCTTCAGGTACTCACAGAGGTCATCACCGATGCACTGATACAATGGATAGATGATTCCGTCGAGACACTCATTACGAGCACTGAATATCTCAAGCTGGACTGTGACAGACCCTCTCAGGGAATTCACCTCAACGTGATTCCAATCCGTCAACGCCTGAACCACATAAGGTTCAACCAAGGGTCTGTCTGCTGACAGATAGCAAATCCAACGCTTACCTTCATTGTTGTTAATGAATAACTGGATAAAGTCCTGCATGGCAGGAGAACTCAGGTAAAACGTAGCCTGAGCAAGATGCGTGGTGCCATAATATTTCTTCCGCTGACGACTTGCTCCACCAGACACGTCAGATCGGATAACACCACCCTGACGTGTTCTAGTAAACCCCTCGACGAGGGGTACGATAGGCTGACCACCGTACAACAGCACATCCAGGTCGCTGATGTCTCCTTTTGTTGCCATTAGTACTTACCTTTTACTGAGAAGTTTGATTTCAGCTGTTTTGTTGACTTACTGTTTCTATTACCAAGAACACTTGAAACACCGCTATCGATGTTCTGATTGAATACCTTTTCTGCAATGATCTTGACCGTGTTTTCATCAATCCGTTCTTCTCGATAACTTGCACCATCAATTTTGTTCTCTATCACAATACTAACACTACTTCCTCCACTGTTCATCATCTTAGCTGTGTCTTCACGTGATGTTACCCGAGCAGGTCCTTTAACCATTACTCCGTTGACAAGTTCATCACCGTACTCAGACACGATACCACTCTGACCGGCTGGAATTACACCACCGTTGTCAAAAGTACCCGCAAAAGTAGTACCCATGATCACACCAGCTTGAGCTGCACCAAGAGTTGTACCAGCGGCTATCATTGCAGGTGCTGCCAGCGGGAACATCTCAGCAAGTTTTGAACCAAGGGATACTCCATTGATAAAAGCACTGGCAGCTGCTATCGATTGAGACATTATAAACATTGCTTTCTGGAAATCGTTCATCTCGGCAGTCTTTGCCTTGACATCCTGTATCCCAGTTGTCATCAGGTCTGTGATACTACTCATTACAGTAGCAGCTTGAGCCACTGACTGTAATTGTGCTGAATAAAGTTGTATCTGGAAATCGTACATCGCTTTTGTGTGTCGTTCTTCCTCGCCTTCTTTCAAAGCATTGATTCGAGCTTGTTCAGCCAGTGCGTCCTGATTGGCTTTCTGTACGTTCATATCGTACAAGTCACCTGTCAACTTTCCGTTATCACGCTGTGTTTTCAGTGCCGCAAGATGACGAGCTAACTCACGTTCAACCTGAGAGTTCTGGTTGTTCAGTAGTCTCAGGTTCGCGTCATATTTTGCTTTCTCATTTTCCAGGTTACCACCGACACCGGAAAGTCGAGTATTCTGACCTTTCTCGATTTGCTGACGAGCTGTTTCACGACGTTGGAACTCTTTGATTTGTTTGTCTGTTTCTTCAGTTAATTTCTGAGTTCTCCACTGCTCAAGATTGGCGTAGGCTTGATCTGTCCTATCGTTGGTTCCTACGTCTTTTACGTAAGCATCAATTATTTTTTTTCTACGTGCGTATTCTTCATCAATGGTTTCAGTTTGTTTTATTACAGATAATGTTTCGGCTAGAAATGCTCTTTCACGAGCCTTTATAATGTTTTGTGCTTCAGTAGCTGCTTTCTTGCTTGCTTTTGCTGCATCTTTTGTGGCTTTCTCTTTTGCTTTTATCGCAGCCTTTTCATCATAATAAGCGTCGATGGATGCCATGACTGCATCAGTCATGTCTTTCGTAGCACCTTCACCCAACTGAATAGATGCTGTTACTTTTGCCTGTTCTCTGTCGGATTGACTGAGAAACTTTATTTTAAGACCATACTGTTTAAGCAGGTCTTTCTGTGCTTCAATTGCTTTCTTTGATTTCTCGATATTCTCTGTTTCAGACCTGGTTAAAGTATCGAGATACCCTTCTTGAGTCAGTATTGCATCAGAAAGTTGGTCACGTTTTGAAGTCAATTCGAGTAGCTGTTTTAGCTCACGTTCAGTTAACTCAACACCTGACTTCTGTTTATCTTGAAGAAAACCGAGTCGGGATATTGAATCAATCTCAACCAGTGCTCGTTGGTCGTCCTGTATTTTCTTTCTGAGCTCTATTGCTGCAAGTTCTTTAGTTGCTTTGCTGAGTTTATCGACCTTACCAATGAGTTTGTCGATTTCCTCTCCGGCGACACCCATGGAGTTAACCAGTGCGCCGCCAATAGCACCAGCAACGGCGATCACAGCACCGACCAACGCACCAGTAGGGCCAAATGCAGCAGCGAGCTGAGAACCTTGCTGGGAAAAGATGACGAACGCACTGGTTCCCATCTGCGCTTGTACGACCACGTCTTGGAGCTGCCAGCCAAGCTGTTGTGATACACCACTAAGGTTTCGGAAACTACCTCCTGTCGCGTCTGAACCATCTCGGAGTTGCTGGTAATTCTGAACCAGCTGGGTTACTTGCTGCTTCTGTTCCTCTGTAGCATTGGCACCGAGCTTATAGACTGCATTGAGTACCTCCTGCTCTTGTGCTGTCTTTCCGAGCATTTGTGCCTGATGCTCGTATAGTGCTGTCAGCTCTTTAGTCTTAGCAGCGCTGCGTTCCATCTGGGAGACAAGAGCACGAGCCTCAGCAGTCAGCTCCTGGCTGCTCTGAACAGTCTTGTAGGTGACACTGACGTTTTCACCGAGGGTTGCACTGAGTTCCTCGACTGTCTTGTCAGCATCAGTCACAGCTCGGGTGAACTGCTTGATACCTGTGATACCGTCCTGACCCTTAAATTCGAGCTGGAACGTTGTCGAACGTAATGCGTCGCTCATATGTTGTTATCCTGTATATCGATACTGGTCGGCCAGTCGGTTGAACTCTTCTTTGAACGCAGCCTGTTGTTCATTCAGACTGGAGTAAAAAGCGTTACTGATGAACGGTACACCAGCGACATTGATGAGCTGAGAATCGTCGTAGTTGACACCTTTCTTTTTACGCCCACCATTACGAAGACGTGACGTGCCGAACTCGACCCAGTAGGCGATCTGAGCAGCGTTTAGGTCTTTTTCAGTCTTTCCGAATTGGACACTCACACTGTCGATTTTATAGACACCAACTGTCCCGATGACAGTGTAAGGGTCGCTTTTACTGGTGGCAACAGAATGACCGACAGACGAGAAAACGTATCCACCTGGTTGACCGCCAACCATCGACACCCAGTTTTCCTTTATCTTCGCCTGAACGACCTTTTCTTGTTCAGCAAGAGCTTTCAGGCTGATCTCAGGGATGGCGTCAGCCAAGGCTTCCATCTCTTCGATGAACTCCTTGAGACCGGTACTGGTTAACGAAAACAGACCTTTTGCCATTAGTTCATCAACTCCCTGAAACGACTCTTGGACTCAACCAGACTGACTGTTTCCGGTGTCTTGGTGACAATAATCGGACGGTCTTTGTTGTCATCGATAGAAAAGAAAAGAGACCAGTATTCTAGCTCTGAGGCTGGCCACCCCATCACTTCAAACACTGGTCTCTGTAATGTCTGGCAAATACGCTTTACCAGCAGCATATTACCGTCGACTAAGATTTCTTTTTTTTTGCTGTCAGTGTCTTCGGTTCCTCGACTGAGATAGGGTCGAGTGAATAAGCAGCTACAGCTAGAGACTCATAGAGTTCTTTCGGCAACATGTTAACCAGGTCGTCAATCTGCTCATCAGCAAAAGCGAATTCACCTGTGTTCGGGATGGTGCAGACCGACATCAAACCAGCAGCGACGTGATAGGCAACCTTGTCACCCTCAGTAATGTCCTTTCGTTCAGCAACCTTGGTACTGAGCTGAGAAGAACGGATATAGTGTTTAACCGCTCGCTTGTTCACTCGGATCACAACGTCCTGCCCAAAATACGGGGCAGGAACGTCGATAAAAGCGAGACCGTCAGTTTTGAAAGTCAAACTCATGATACGGTAATCTCCAGCTCACCAACGACACCACGGAACTCGGCGGTGACGATAGTGGTTCCGGCAGCGACACCTGTCACCAGACCATTCTGGTCAACAGTGGCCTTGAGTGGGTCAGACGAGGTCCACTTAACAGAACCACTGCCAGTGCCATCATTGGTGATAATACCTGACGGAGTGGTGGTTACTGCGAGTTGAGTGGTGGCTGCTGTTGCTACAGTGGCAGTACCAGTAACAGTCAGGTCATAGACCACACGTGAGTTCTGCTTACCATTGACGGTAAACATCTTCCACTCTTCTTGGTTGCCTGCGTCCCACTCAAAACCAAGGGCTTTGAACAGGAAACCGTTGACTTCACCATCGGGCCATTTGACTCGGACGTTGAATTCTTCTTCGTCACGGCAACGCTTGATGAACGCCTGCTGCTTGGTGTATTCGTCAAAGAATTCGTCACCAGCTTGTTGCAACGGGACATACTGACCTTTCAGGTTCTTGTCCGGTGCATCACGCATACCAGAATCGTACTTCTTGATCCGGTCAGAGAGAGTCGTCTTTTCTTTGGGTTCACTCTGCTCGCCCACAGCCCCGATTTCTGTAAGTCGAGGGATTTCAGCCCAGGTAGAGGTTTGCCCTGTGACAACCTCCATCTCGACAATTGTGCCTGCAATCAGGATCACGTTAGACATATTTCTTTCCTCTAAATGTAAACAGTTAGGTCATAGAAAGCTCTTGCGAGAACCTGACCTGGTTGCTTGGCTTCAGTCAATATCCACTGACCAAAAATCCGTTGAAAATCGGCGTTCTTAGTATTATCCAAAGTCTCAAGAGTATCAAGGATATCTTGTATCTGCGACTCTGTTGGTGCAAAAATAGTAACTCGATAAACCTGAGCGTTACCGTATTTCTTACCGGAAATAACTCTACTGTCTGCGTTGCTGACCATGGATGTACCAACACAAGGTTTGGTCACACCTTCTGGTACTGTTCCACTGTAGACGGTGATACCTGAACCAAGGGTGGTCTTGAGTAGTGCTATCAGTGCTGTGTTCATTCTGGATTAATTATCCTCTGTACTCGAACAGAAACTGACGTGAGTGTTATTGTCTGACTGCTTGTATTTAGCAAACCAACTTGTACGCCATCAACGGTAAAAGGGTCTAGCGCGTCTCTGGTCCAGCTAATCAAAGAAGTGTCTCTGTTGCTGATGTCTGTTCCATCAACTTTAACATCTCCGTCTGAACCAACTACGGTCACACCATCAACTCGACGAGTCTGAGTTAGCCACTCTCGTGCTGTTCCACTAGAACCCCCTATTGTTCCTGTAATACGAACACTGAAGATGACCTGACTCCATTTTGACCGAGCAGGAAATTTTATAGAACTTGCTGTCTGAGTTGCACCAAGTGTACCGCCTGACGCCTTAGTGATACCGGAAAGAGTAAAAAAATTCCTGAAAGTTCCAGAAGATACTGTTTGAGACCCTGTCCAGTTGAATATGTCTTGCAAGAACTGGTCAATTGTCGGACCGGCAGGACCGGTAGGACCAGGTAATCCTCCACCAAAACCCATATGTCACCTCGTTTATTTAGGTGTTACAACAACGTTTACTGCATCACGAAGGTCTGACTTGAAATACATCTTGTCGCCTGCTGACTTTTCGAAATTGATTGAGTCACCTTCATTGTAACGGTGACCATAAACCAGTGTTGGTGTTGCTGCACTCATGCAGTACAGACATTCGTCGTTTGCTGTAAAGAAACCAGCGGTGACTCCTGCCGCAACCTCTTTCCATCCTTCTGTTTTTAATACCGTTGTTACTGTGGTATCAGCCATCTCGTTGAACCTCACATGTTACGATCATCCCACGGCGCAGCTCATCAGGTTTGACGTGCTTCACCTCATACATGACACCTGTATCAACCCATTTCATCAGAAGTTCATTCCCGACACGAGGGTCATACCAGGTAAGAACAGTGACAACCTCGTCAGTGAGATTGGCACCGAAACTATTATTCTCCGAACCTGATTTTACCTGTACCTCGGCCATAACAGGATCATAAACCAGGGTGGGAGGCACAGGCTCACCCCACTCATTGGTGTCAGAGCTTTGCTGATACCACTCGACCTGGTGGCGCAGCCGACCGGCTGTAATGTTCATTGCCATGGTAGACGCACCCTATCGAGAAGATCACGTGATGTCGAAGGCATCTGGTTGGCAGACTGACCGAGGACGAAGTCGTCACGGTTGTTGTATGCTGTCGAGCACATCACCAGAATAGCCTGTTTAACGGACTCGGGCAGAGTGGCGTAACCAGCGTTGAACTCAATCCGTGCAGTGGCGTACGGAGCATTGATGAAAATCTTCTGACTGATGTCGTCGAAGGTGAATTCAGTGCTCTCTGTGTTGTCCAGAACGAGCTTGGTGACTTCCGTGACCTCACCGAAGGGGAGTATGACCGAGCTTTGCCAGCTATGCACCACTGCGACGGCAGAGCCCTGTGTCAGCATCCTGCCAGTGTAGCTCTGTGCCATCTTGGTATAAGTTGGTATCAGGCTCGACAGATAAGCGTCCTCGAAGGTCGTGAATACACGACATTGTCGCTTCACCTCTTCAAGTGTCACCAGTCCTGTCAGTGGTGCCTGTGAGACAATCTTTTTATACATGGTTCCTCCAATGCAATGGTTACAGATTAACCGTTGTCAATAAAAAAAGCCACCGGTTAGGGTGGCTAAAGTTGTTGGCAGAGGACTCACTGAGTGTAGCACTGTTCCCACAGGGTAGTCGATACATCAGTAGCCACAGACGAAGCTCGTTCAACAGCAGCCGAGTTCGCCACACTATCGCCATGAATAGGTTGATATTGCTTGGTGTACTGACGAGTGAACACCTGAAGTTTTTCGTCGCTGTCTACGAATTTACTCGCAATGGTAAAAGCCGTTGCGTTGTCCTGAAGCAGAACCAGCAGGTCATTTCGCAGTTTGAATTCCATGATTACCTCTCTTGTTATTTGGCGACTACAGAGTAGCATGCCATGTCCATTTTGTCTTACCTGAATCCCACAATCTCATTGCACCTGCCAGGTCTTCAATTTCAAACTCGGTTCGCGGGTCAATGGACTTGTCTGGGTTAAACACAATATCTTCTCGACCAATGTCTCTGAGCACATTCGGGATGTTCCGGCGCTGCCAGTGATACTTAAATTTCATCCCTGTCTTTGGATGATAGACACGGTAATCAGCGCCATACGCTGTGGTTTGCTCAAACCCGAGTTGCTGGTACATGCCACCGGTAAAGTAGTCGTTCATGGAGTAGCTTTCCACGAATGTCAGCTCATAACTAGTCACAGCAGCCTTGAACAGCTTTGATGCACCACCCCTTACACTATGCTTGGCTGCATACCTGGTGAGGTTCCATGGCACCTCTGATGCTGCCTCAGCGTTGAGTCTGGCATTGCCACGGATATTGGTGCCTTTCCCGAAGGTCATGACTGCAACTAGTCCTTCAATTTTATGAACCAACCCCAGCCTTATCTTTGCTTGGTGAACTCGACCTTGAATGTGGTTGTCGTCCAGGAACTCGTTGACAACCTTCATCTCAATTTCCTGCACAGTGCAATCACGTGCATTGAGAGGCTTCTCATTGGTCTTACCACAGGCATTGATGATGATCCGCTTTATCTGGTATTTCCGTGCATCCCAGTCACCTTCCCAAACGTGGATCATCCGGTAACCAGCTTCATTGGCCGCCTTGGTCTTGTCAAAGTGGTAGCTCTTTGGTTTCTGCTTGTCCGAGTGCCAGTAGTTCCCGTTGAACTCAATTGCCAACTTAGCCTCTGGAACCAGGATGTCTATCTCGAGAGGCTTGATAACACTCCTGTCACCGTGAACTACTTGCAGCCCGAGTGACTCTATCAGCTCAATGATTTCAAGCTCGGGTTTGGATTGTCGGCCTGTGCATTTTGGGCAAATAGAATGTTGGTTTAAGTGGTTATCTGGTGTTTGCTGGAACGGACCATGTTGAGGGCAAATTATAGTCAATGGTTCTTGTGACCCTTTGTACTCAGACTTTGAATAATTGTATGTGTCACCATGAATCAGTTTGGCTTTTTCTATAAATGTACCACTTGTGTCTGTTACTCCACCAAAACATTGGTTACAACCTTGACCAGACAAATGCTTTGATGGTCTTTGAGTAAATGAACCATGTTCTTTGCAGATAATATTCACTTTTTCGTGTGTTGTACTGTATTTAACTAATGAGTAGTCATACTTGTCACCATGTACTGACTTGGCTTTTTCTATGAACTGTCCTGTGGTTGACCTTTTTCTGTCACCTATTGCAGAAACACCACACTCCTTACACCCTCTACCAGAAAGATGGTCAGATGGTGATTGTTCAAAAAGTCCATGTTCAGGGCAAAAAATCATGACTTTAGTGTGTGCAGCTTGATAGTCAACAAACTCATATTTGTACTTGTCACCATGGACAGCACAAGCACGAGCAATAAATTCAGATGTGGTTAATTTAGCAGGCATTGTCTCATCTCTCAGCAGATGTCTCAGATTGAAGAAATGCGGCAAAACGGTCTGAGTTCCGCTCTGTCCCCCGTCGGGTGAGCCGCATGAGTGATATTAAACCAACGGGAACAAAAAAGCCACACTGAGGTGGCCTTTATCTTAGGGGGGGAACTGTTACACAGTACCGTCGTTAGTGGTACAGGCAATCACCAGGATTGCATCAGACCGTTGAACCATCTCGAAGAAATTCTTTTCCACATAAACGATCAGGTTACCCTTCTTGGTGTACGGGTCCAGCAGCATCTGGTCGATGTCACCAGGTGCATAAGCAAATGCACGACTCAGGTCACCGAAGATCATCGGGGTGGAGTTTGCTGCAACATCCGGCAAAGTGTCGTCAATGACGACGGGATAGCCATTAAGCAGCGGCACACGACCACGAGTACCTTCGATGAAGTCCCAGATCAGAGCAGGTTTGCCATCATCAAAACGGACTTTCTTCCAGCGAGCCAGCGTTTTCCGGTTCATGTGCCACTTGGCATTAACCAGGAAACGGGTCGGCAATGCCGCTTCTGCATCGATCAGGAAGTTAACCCGAGCGACGTCGTCAGCGCCGAAGTCAGCCGAAACACCAGTACCCAGAGCAGGGAAGTAGTCAGACGGACGAGCACCAACACCGGTCGGAGTCAAAGTTGGCAACCAGGATTTACCAGTGCCGTCAGTGATATCAACACGAGAGCTCGACAGAATACCACGAGCATTTAGGTCAGTACCGTCACCGTACAGGATTTGGGCTGCCAGATAGATACCGATTTCTTCACCCAGGCTGGTGATCAGGTCTTGATAGACGTTGATGTCAGCACCCATCAGGGCTTCATTGGTGATGCGCGGTTGAGCATACAGCTTGAACACCTTGGACTTAACTTCAGCATAAGTCTGGGTGCTAGTTTCAGCCGGTACAGTACCAGCCACGTTTTCGATACCTTCCGCGATGGACGGATAGGTGATCTTGATGAGCTGACGGTAGTCACGAGTCATGTCCGACTTCAGCATGATTTGCTGAACAACAGGGCTGAACTCACGAGCATGGTCGAGCACATCCATGGAAAGAACTTCCATGACTGCATAACCACCCTGTGCCGGAGTGGACAGGTTCAGGGTCTTGATCTGAAGCTCGATCTCATTCTGGAGACCTTCAACCACATCGCCCTGAGTGCCTTTGTTCTTCTTCATGAAAGAACCGAAGGACTTCATCACGATCTGCTGGATAGCTTTCTTCTGGTCTGCATCAGTGATGACAGTAGCAGGAGCCTTGTACTTGGAACGGAGGTCGCTGATTTCGTCCATCAGCTCTTCCAACTTCTTGGTCAGCTCTTCAGACTTACCGCCGTCACCTTTTTCCATCTGCTCGGTAACGCTTTTCAGCTTGTCGTTCAGATCCGTGATTTGCTTGGTCAGAGCATCGTTTTTCTCACGTTGCTCATTAAAATTTGCTTGAGCTTTTTCAAGCAATTCTTTCAACTTTTCGTCCATAATAGACCTCTTTGATGAATTTGGTTGTGTTATTACCTGACGCTTATCCAAGCGGTATCAATGTATCCACACGATGACAAAAGGTTACTTGAAGAAATCGTATTCCTCAAGCGTTTTCAAATCTAATTCTTCACCAGACGGTTTGTAGTCGGCAGTAATCCGCTCGATTTGACGCTTGCTCAGACCAGCCGGAACACTTTCAAGCAATAGTCGGAGTTCAGCCTTGGTTAACACCTTACCGTCACCAAGTTTCGACTTGATATCAACCAGCTGCGAGGCTTCGTTACACGCAAAGTTAACCCAACTGACTTCTTTGATGTCAACGTCAATTAAGTCATTACACATTAAATCTCGGTTCCACCGTTCCTCATTTACAATATACCCGATGGAAAAACTATCAAGAGCACCGTCTTTTGCGAGAATTCTAATATCCCGACCAGTGGTTGTATCAGAAAGACGACCCTTTAGAAAAAGTCCAATATCGTCTTCTTTCATATCCAACCAGGGGCCTACGGGCAACTCTCTCGGATTGTGCATCCACAGTTGTTTCGGCATGGTTCGATTCGACTTATGTCGTTCAATCGACTTTACGAAACACCCGTTGACAGTACGGTCACCGGCATGGTCTATGATGTTTTTTACGTTACCATAACATGTGAACTCACCACTCTCACTGTCGTACTTAAAGTCAAACATTGGAACGGTGACATGTCTGAGAGTTTTATTGCCCATTGTTGTTCACCTCAGTGGGTTTTGGTTTATTTCCATACAGACGCTCTTGCATCTGTTCAAGTTCATTCCAGAATCCGTATACCACGTTGTTATTGTCGATGGCAAACACGTCACCGCCTTCAACAGGTTCCCAACCAAGGGCTTTACGACCTTCATTAACAGTCATTAAGCCGCCTTTGACAGCCTTCTCGATGTGTTGCAGGAGTCGCCACGGTGAGCCGGAGTAAAAAGCGTTACGGTCAAACTCAATCTCAAACCCATCAGGAACAATCTCGTTGAACGCTGTCTCAGCTTTTTTCAGGATTGGGTTGAGTGAGTCGCGCATATACGCCTCATCAAGCTCAAACACATTACCTGTGCCTACATTGGTTGAAGCGACACCAACACGATGAATAGGTACACGGAAAGCACGACAGATACGGTTTACTGTGTACTCACGGTTCTTCAGCAGCTCGGTCTCAGCTGGTGTCAGCTTAAGACTAACTGGTTTCAGACCTTGCTCAAAGATTGGTATTTTTGTCCGACCTTCTGGGCCACGAAACTCGTCCCATTCGTCCTTTAGACGTTGCTTCATGTTCACATCTTTAAACACTTGATCTGTTGAGAGGGCCATCTGGGCAGTAATACCTTTGCTTTGCGTCTCAAGCTGACTTGATTCCTGAGCATCTGCGATCCCAAGCATATTAGCAGTCTGAACCAGAGGGCTTACTGCTGTATACCCGTCAAGAGTGAATCCTTTGATGATGAAAAGGTCTTCAAGTTGGTACGGTTCACCCTGAGTTCCGTCATTTTTCAAATAGGTGTAGTACACACGTCCGTTGACATCCATATTCGGTCGGATGTTGGCCTGGAAACGAAAAGGGATGATTGACATCGGGTTGCCACGGTCATTCTTTTCTATGTAAGCATAGAAAGCACCGAACCGTTCGAGAGATACAACCAACATCTCCATAAATGACTGCATTGTCATGTAATCGCACGGTTTTTCACAAAAAATACGGTGATTTCGACCAGAAATGACCTCTTCACGTGCCTTTTTTGTAGCACCTTTCTTGTACATTTTCACCGGAATCTGACCGACAGTTTCGCTCTTGTCGCGCAGACAAGCAAATACGGCCTCAATCTTGAGTGCCAATTCGGATGAAAACGGGCCGGAATTTCGGATCCCAGCCACGTCAATGACAATAGACCCATCACTGGGGCTAAGAGGGGCCGACTTACCCTCACTTTTCTGATTAGACCACGGCCACCATTTCATTTAGCTTATCCTTTGACAAATAATGTGAGTGTATCAGTCATATAAACATCATTCCACGTTCTTCATATATGTTCTTTTCAATTTTGCCAAGTGTTGCTGCTGACAATGTGATGATCAGACTTATCAACGGGTCAATCTTGTCTGTCTTCGGGTTATCACGATAGACCTGCATGTTATTCTGACGGGTCATGTTCATCAGAGCACACGAGCAAGCAAACTCGAACAGACCAGAGTCATATCTTAATTGTTTTTCTTTCACCAATCCTTCAACTTTCTTTGCTGGTTCGCTCATATTTCCTGTGCCTTGACTTACGCTGAGAACAGGGTATCCGAGACCTTCTAACTCTTCTGCTATTTCCCTGAAATGCCAAGGATCATATGGTATAGCCTCAAGGTCAAACATTTCGTCCAGCTCAGCAACAACTTTCTTTACATCTTCGTTTCTTACAGTCGGTGTCATCACCACGCGCAGGTCACCAGACTCAATGGCTTTCACGTAGACACTCTTCAGGTAGTCCCCAGCGGCGTCTACAGTCTTCTTCGGCAACAAGTTAACCCAGAACACATCAGCACCTCCGACATCGTCAGGAATCAACACACAGAAGCTACAGATGTCATGTACCTGCGCTCGGTCAATGCCGAGATATGCCTTCCGACCACGGAATTTCTCGATATCAAGACCAGGTACTCGATTCGCTTTCACCTCAGTGATGTCAAGCCATTTGTCAGCACCGTTGACAAACACGTTGCAGTGCTTGGTTAGGAAGTTAGCCTTTTCCTCGACACTCATCACCGCTTCTTGATACCGGTCACGGAGGTACTGGATAGAAGGACGACCATAGACAAGACCAGGGTTAGATTTGAACCAAGCTCGTTCCTCGCTCCAGTCATCATCAGCGTCAATCTCGAATATTGCGTAGAAATAGTTTTCCTGTGTGGTTGGGTCATCTGGGTTTAACACCCTTGTCCCGTTCTTATAGAGGTCGGTACAAAGACCATCGAGAATGAAACCGGCAGTGGTGATTACCGCGAATAGAAACTCACCACCTTCGTTCGCACCGAACGCCGAGATGAGAACACCGTATAGGTTCCGGTCCTTGATTGCATGACATTCGTCAAGGCAAGCCGCTATGGGGTCAAGACCATCGAGTGAGTTACTGTCTGATGCCAGCGGCTTGAACTCACCACCCTTGTTTGGCATCTGGATATCATTGGCCCGAGCCTCAAATATCTGACCAAGACGTGGTGAAAGTTTAACCATTTTATGAGCTACAGACCAGACCTCTTTTGCCTGGTCACGCTTTGTCGCCAGTGAGAATGCACGAGGGCCGTATCCGTATTTATACATCACATAGAGGATGAGACCGGCTGTAAATGTGGTCTTACCGTATTTACGGCTGACCTGTGCATACATCTGGTTATACCGACGCTTACCTGCGTGTCTCACCTGCATGGTGATACCAGTGTCTTCGTCAACCTCGAATAAGTCCTCACTCCATTTCCAGGCCATCACAGAACAGGCGATAAATATCTGACTTGGGTCAAGTCGAGTTGGTTTACCTGCTTTCGGTCCTTTAATGATCGGGCAGAACTCAAACCACTTCACAATTGAGTGTGCAGCTACTTCGTCAAAATAGAACTCGTCATTCTCCAGGTCACGGAAATGACGCAGTGCTGCCCACTTCATTTTTTGGCACGACGGAATATTTCCCTTCACTATGTCGTAGGCATACCGATGACACCAACGCCAGTCCTGATCGCCTGGAACCAGCTCGGGGAATGCGTATTGCTCGATGTTTACCATGCTTTTGGACAATCCTTTCTCTCGTGATTTTTATCACCACAGTAAGAACAACGACGGTTATTTATGTTCGACTGACCAGCCCAAGTTTTCTTGCAGTATTTGACCTCGTGCTGGTTACTTCCACAATAAGTGCAACGAACTCTTTTTACTGGAGACATTTATCACACCTCGTCAAAACCATCGTTGGTTGTTTTATGTGTCTCACCGACACCACCGAACTGCTTACCGCGACTCATCGGGGTCATCTTGAACTCATTGAGCATCGCTTTGATCTGCGGACCAAGTCGGAGTAATAGGTCGCCAGCAGGATTTTTCTTGGTTATCATGGCCCTGTCGCCGGTCACCTCCATAGAGGAACCATTGTCTCGCAACTCTTGGCGAAGATTGTCGGCAAGACATAACATACAAGCAAGCTCACCCAACGCGTGTCGGTCTGCATACTGGATCGTAGTGCCGTTGGCAGTGATATCATCATAAAGCGTCCGATACCGTTCATGCTCTGCAATGTCCTTCACCGACTCCGGTGGGCTACTCCTTACTGACTTACTCATCTTACACCTCGTAAACGTATATTGCGTGGGAAAAGCGTACCTTTTATTCCAGTAATTATCAACTATTCAACAAATATTATCCAAGAGATATTATTCAACGGATAGTAAGTAGGGAAACACGCCCAGACTCAATTCACGTGAAAAAAAG
>Ga0316621_10000018_pt1 | contig 20857 bp, 20 predicted proteins | sample OWC_Aug_OW2_C1_D_2_FD_207664 | JGI IMG/M metagenome (GOLD analysis project Ga0316621, IMG submission 207664) | Wetland soil microbial communities from Old Woman Creek delta, Ohio, United States - OWC_Aug_OW2_C1_D1_C | ecosystem: Environmental > Terrestrial > Soil > Wetlands | place: USA: Ohio... | reverse complement strand
CCGCCCTTGCCCTTGCAGTAGCCGGTCACCTTGCCGAAGAGTTCGGCCACCATGCGCTTCAAGTCCGCCCCCTTGGCGATCATGTGGCCGTGGCCGCGGTGGGTCGTGGCGACATAGTCGTCCGGCCGCAGGCAGGAGCAGACGCCCGTACTGGAGCCCTCCTGACCGATCGACAGGTGGATGAAGCCGGGGATCTGCCCGGCCGCGAAGTACTCGCCCGCCATGGTCTCGAACTGCCGGATGGTGACCATGGTGCGGTACATCGCCAACAAGGTTGTTTTGTCAGCAGCCATTCTCTTTCCTCCCTGGTGGGTCAAGATGTGCGGTTATGTCTTCGGGTTATTGTTCTTCGGCGCATTGCGCCCTTCGCGGCGCTGATCATGGGCTCGCTTGCGCTCCATGAGCGGCGCCTGCATCATTCGGGACAGGATGTCGTCGCCGTTCTTGAGCCGCGACAGCACGTACGCTTTGGCCTGGGTGAGATGCTTCTCCATCAGAATCGCCGCCTTCTTGGCGTCCCCTCGTTCCAATGCCTCCAGAATTTTCAGGTGCTGGGGGTGGGCTTCGGATAGATGATCCGTGGTGAGAAGATTGATGTTCTGGATGACCCAGATCCGGTCCAGGATCGCGCGCCCGATTTCAGCCAGGGAAGAGTTCCCGCTGGCCTCCAGGATCACCACGTGGAAATCCTGCCCCCGCTGAAGGATGCGCTGCTTGCGGTCGCTCTTCAGGAACCGCCCGAACTCGGACAAGATGGCGGATAGTCGTTTGCGGGCGGCGGCGCTCATCCGCCTGGCCGCTTGGCGGACGGCGAGCACCTCCAGAGCGATCCGCAAATCGTACAGATCTTCGATCTCCTGCATGCTCAGGGCGCCGACCCGGTAACCCTTCTGGGGCTCGCGTTCGATCAGGTGTTCTTTTTCGAGCATGCTCAGGGCTTCGCGCACGGGCGTCTGGCTCATGTGCAGCGCATGCGCCAGGTCGCTGACGTGCAGGCGCGCCCCGGGCTTGAGATGGTAGCGGACGATCCACTCCTTGATGTGCTGGTGGGCCTTGTCGGTGAGGGATGACTTGAGCAAATGTCAGCTCCTGGGAAAAGCCGTTTTCAAGTGAAGCTCAAGCAGATGGTCGGCGTTTAGCAGTCTAGGCTGCGGGTGTCAATAAAAAAAATATTAAATAATATATTTTTTTGTATTTAGTTTGAAGTGCAGCAATGAATAATCCCGCAGCAAGCTGCGAGGAATTCGTTCCAGCGAGATTATTAAGCCGGCAATCAAACATGGCAACTCTTGATGAGGCGCAGGCGGATCGGGGTGCCCGTAAGTCGGCTGCCGGAAGTTGCCCTATTTTATTGCCGGAGCAATAAAAGTCCCGTCCGTTTAATTTGGCCAAATTTAAAGTTGAAAATTAAATTTGGCCATGATCGGCCAGCTTTTTGAAACCGCAGTGGTCTCCGAATGGGTAAAGGCTTTCTACCACAGAGGGGAGCGGCCCGAATTATACTATTGGCGTTCAAAAACTGGAATTGAAGTGGACCTCATCGTCGATCGCAATGCAAGGCTGTATCCCATCGAAGTGAAAGCGTCCTCCACTTTGCTGCCACCGCACACGGAGCCTTTGAAAAAATGGCGTACCCTTGCCGGAAACACCGCTGTAAAGGGGATTATCGTCGCTCCGATCTCCCAGCACTTCAGCCTTAAGGATTGTAACGCCGTCCCCTGGAGCGAGATGCTGGAATAGTGGACGATTACATGAACCCCGTCGCCTGGGGCAGCCAGAGCACCAGCCATGGGAAGAACACCATGGCCACGAGCCCCAACCCCATGAATAAAAGCAGCCAGAGATCCCAGCGCACGGTTTCCTCCATAGTGGCGCCGCTCAGCCGGCAGCTCACCATGAGGTTCACGGCCATGGGCGGGCAGAACTGCCCCATGGCGATGACGTAGGTCATCATCACCCCGAACCACACCAGGTCCCAGCCGAACCTCTGGGCGATGGGGACAAACAGCGGACAGAAGATCAGGAAAATCGAAATGCCGTCGAGGAACATGCCCGCGATCTTGAGGAACAGCAGCAGGATGCACAGAACGGCCAGCGAATGGCCCCCGCCCAGCGCCACCAGACCTTCGGTGATAGGGTCGACAATGCCCATCGTGCTCGTGGCCCAAGCGAAGACGCTGGCCAGGCCGACCACGATCAGGATGACCGCCGAGGTTTCGGCGGATTCGATCAGCAGCTCGAACAGGTCGCGGAAGGTGAGCGAGCGGTAGATCACGAACCCCACGAAAAGGCCGAAGGCCACGGCCATCACGGCGGCCTCCGTCGGCGTGAACCAGCCCGTGCGCAAGCCCCCCAGGATGAGCACCGGCGCGGCCAGGGCCCAGGAGGCATCCTTCAGCGCGGGCCAGAATTTCGGCAGGGGCGCTTGGCTCACGTCGACCCCGAAATTGTGGCGGATGCTGAGGAAGAGCGCGGGGATGATGAGCAGGAGGCAGGCCAGGATGCCGGGGATGACCCCGCCGACGAACAGCGCCGGCACGGTGGCCGAAGGCACCAGCACGCTGTAGACGATGAAGGCCACCGACGGCGGGATCAGGATGTCCGTTGAGCCTGCTGCCGCCGTGACCGCCGCCGCGAACCCGGGGGCGTAGCCTGCGCGCAGCATCGCGACGAGCATGACACCGCCCACGGCGGCGGTGCAGGCGGGCCCGGAGCCGGAGATCCCGCCGATGACCATGGCCACCAGGATGGTGATCACCGCCAGCGCCCCGCGGCCGCGGCCGATGATCGCCTCCGTGAACCGGAGCAGCCGCTCCGCGACACCGGCCCGGTCGAAGATGGCTCCGGCCAGAACGAACATCGGGATGGCCAGCAGCGGGTACTTGGCGATCCCGGCGTAGACATTGGTCGGGAAGGCCATGATGCCGAGTTTTCCCGTGGCAATGGCAAGGGTCCCGGCCAGACCCAGCGAGGCGGCGATGGGCACACCCGCGAACATCATGATGAAGAAGGCGCCGAAAAGAAAGCTTGCGAGAGCCATCAGTCTTCCCTCCTCCATGCGCGCAGCAGCACACCGACGGCGCGGCCGAAAATCGCCAGCGAAATCACCGGCATCCACATGGTGTAAAACCATGTGGGAATGCCCAGGCCGGGCGATGTGACCTCGTAACGAAATTCATCCCACGCCATCCGGCCCCCGAAGACCGCCAGCAGGAGAAACATGAAGGCGGTCAACGCGTTGGAGGCGAGACCGATAGCCCGCTTCCGCTCCGGCGAAAACCTGTCCACCACAAACGTGATTTTCAGGTGGCCGCCTTTTGCCATGACACTGGAGCCGCCGATAAACGCCACGAGGATCATGAGAAAAATGGAAAACTCCTCCGTAAAGGCAAAGGAGAAGTTGGTCAGGTAGCGCACCACCACGTTGGCAAAAGTGATGATCCCTAAAATGCCGATGGCGATGCCGGCCAGCGTCTCTTCGATTTTAAGGGGAACCCGGGTCTTGGGACCCTTTGCGGTGGGGGCAGGTTCGCAGGGTTCGCACTCCATGGCTTTCAGCTCCGAGTGAATGGATGATGGAAATAAAAGGCGCGCACCTCATCATTTGTGCCGGTGCGCGCCGTGATGCAGATAATCGGGAATGCGTCAGGGAAGCGGTTTACTTGCGCTTGGCAACCGACTCCTCGGCCTTCTTGACCAGGTCCGGTCCGATCTGGGCGGCCCATTTGTCGTAGATCGGCTTGGTGATCTTCTTGAACTCCGCCTTTTCGGCGTCCGTCAGCCGCGCGACGTTGACTCCCAGGCCTTCGACCTCTTTGATGGTGGCGTCGTCCGGAGGCACCAGCCCCTTGCGGGCCAGGTCAATATTCTCCTTGGCGGCCTGGACAGCGGCCTCGCGCACCGCTTTCTGGTCCTCGGGCGTCCAGCTCTTCCAGACGTCCTTGTTGACCACGAAAATCAACGGATCGGCCACATAGCCCCAAATCGTCAGGTACTTCTGGTTGGCAGCAGCGTGCAGCTTGGCTACAGTGAAGATGGTGAGCGGGTTCTCCTGGCCATCCACGGCGCCGCTGGAAAGAGCCGGCACCGCGTCGGCCCAGCTCATCTGGGTGGGGTTGGCGCCCAGGGCGCTGAACGTTTCCAGGAACAGCGGGGAGCCGACCACCCGGATTTTGAGCCCTTTAAGATCCTCGGGCTTGCGAACGGGCTTCTTGGAGTTGGAGAGTTCCCGGAACCCGTTCTCACCCCAGGCCAGCGGGACGGTGTCCTTGCTTTCGAGGATCTTGAAGATTTCCTTGCCGACATCTCCGCCGGTGAGGGCGTCGATGGCCTTGTAGTCGGGCATCAGGAAGGGCATGGAGAAGATATTGAGCTCCTTGATCTGAGGGGACCAGTTGATGGTGGAGCCGATGGCCATGTCGATCGCACCCTGCCGGATGGCCGTGTACTCCTTGGTCTGGTCACCGCCCACCAGGCTGACGCCGGGGTAGCACTTGATGTTAATGCGGCCGCTGGTCTTCTCTTTGACCAGCTCGGCCCAACGCTCGCCGGCGATGCCCCAGGGCATCGGCTTGGCAACCACCGTCGAAAGTTTGTATTCCGGTTTGTAGTCCGCAGCCTGAACCGGCTGCAGGGCCGACCATGCCGCGACCACTGCGACAACCAGCAGCAACCCGACCAGCTTCTTCATTGTGCCCCTCCTGTAGTGTGATTGGGTAAGCCCTCCGCGTGACTGAAATGCGCTAAATCTAAGCGTGTGACGTTATTATACCCTACTATAGGTGTCAAGATTTTTGTCCCAACCGGTCTCGGCCTAACGCGTGTGTTTGTCCGCCGCGCCCCCAGCCGTTCTTTATGGATCTTCCTTCTATAATTTTCCGGCGGGTTGACCGCACGGCATGGGAAGCTTAAGCTTTAATTGCTTCTTAAAAGACAGGTTAAGGCGCTCTGCGCCATTCTATTTGGAACAAAATCTCCCTTCGCCCACTTTGTCAAAGGAAGCGAAGGGGGGTTTTGAAATCGACCTGCTATGAAGTCCATTCGCCTATGGGAGCGGCTTTCCAGCCGCGATTCCCGGAAGGCGGTTTTATCGCGGCTGGAAAGCCGCTCCCACAAACAAAGCGGAGAAGCGGAGTCAAACACTCATGATCGTCATCGAACCCAGAATCCGGAACAACATCTGCATCACGGCCCACCCGCAGGGCTGTGCCGCACAGGTCCGGGCCCAGATCCATTATGTGAAATCCAGAGGGTCGCTGCAAAGCCCGGCAAGAGTGCTGGTCATCGGGGCATCCAACGGCTACGGCTTGGCGGCGCGCATCGTCTCGGCCTTCGGATCCGGTGCGGCAACCATCGGCGTCGCCTATGAACGGCCGGGGGCGTTTCACCGGTCGGCGACCGCCGGATGGTACAACAGCGAAGCCTTTGAAAGAGAGGCCGAGAGAGCGGGCATCCCGGCCTGGAACATCAACGGCGATGCCTTCACCGAAGAGGTCAAAGCCCAAACGGTGGAGCGGATCAAATCGGGTCTGGGAGAAGTGGATTTCGTCGTGTACAGCATCGCCGCGCCCCGCCGCATCGACCCGGCAACGGGCGACATCTATGCCTCCGTCATCAAGCCGATCGGTCGGTCTTTCACCGCCAGAGGCATCGATTTCCTCACCGGCAACCTCACGGAAATGACTGCTGAGCCTGCAGCGGAAGAAGAAGTGGCCCACACCGTCAAGGTGATGGGGGGCGAGGACTGGCATCTATGGATCACGCGGCTTCTGCAGGAAGGAGCCCTGGCAAATGGGGCCCTGACCATCGCCCTCTCCTACATCGGCCCGGAGATGACCCGGGCGATCTACCGCGAAGGGACCATCGGCCGGGCCAAAGCGGATCTCGAGCAAACGGCCCGCAGGATAGGTGCGCTGCTCAAGCCGGCCGGCGGCCGAGCAATCATCAGCGTGAACAAGGCCCTGGTGACCCGCGCCAGCGCCGTGATCCCGGGGGTTTCGCTTTACATCTCGCTGCTCTACCAGGCCATGAAGGCGCGCGGCCTGCACGAGGGCTGCATCCACCAGATGGATCGCCTGTATCGCGATTTTCTGTTTTCAGGCAAGAAACTCCCGCTGGACGGCGAGGGCAGGATCCGGCTAGACGACTGGGAAATGCGGCCTGATGTGCAGCGGGCCGTTGCGGAGGCCTGGGAAAAGGTCACCACCGAAAACCTGGCCCAGCACGCCGACCTGCAGGGTTTTCGTGAAGAATTTCTGCGCCACCACGGCTTCGGCATGCCGGGGATAGATTACTCCAAACCGGTGGATCCTACAAAGATTGAAACATGAAGAATGCCTTAGCCGCCGGCTTTAACCGGCGGCTAAGGCATTTTGTAGATCATCGAGTTGACGTTCATGCCCGCCCCAACCGAGGCGAAGACGACGATGTCACCGGGATTGAGGCGGTGGCCGTCCAGTTTGCCTTTCAGTATCAGGTCGAGCAGGGTCGGCAGGGTGGCCACCGAGCTGTTGCCGGTCCAGGAGATGATCATGGGCATGATGTCGGCGGGGATCTCCTTGACCTTGTAGAGGTCGAACAGCCGCTTGATGATGGCCGCATCCAGCTTTTCATTGGCCTGGTGCACGAGAATCTTGTTCACGTCATGCAACCCCAGCCCGCTCTTTTCCAAGTTTTGCTTCACCACGAGCGGTACCGTCTTCACCGCATACTTGTATATGTCGTGGCCGTCCATCTTGATGAAAATCTCGCCGCGGTCGCGCTCCGGGTTGTAGGAGCCGCCCATTCGGAGGAGGAACGCATGTTCGTAAGCGTCCGTGCGCGTCAAGTGGGACAGGATGCCCGCGTCCTCGGCCGTGGCCTCCACCACCGCCGCCCCGGCCCCGTCGGAGTAGATCATGCTGTCGATGTCGTGCGGGTCTGCAATCCGGCCCAGGGTCTCGGCTCCGATCACCAGGGCCCGCCTGGCATCCCCCGACCGGATAAAGTAGTCGGCCATGATCACCCCCTGCAGCCAACCAGGGCATCCGAAGGGCAGGTCAAAGGCGACGGTGTAGGGGTTCTTGATTCTCAGGCCGTGCTTGACCCGCGAGGCGATGGTGGGCACGGTGTCGCACCTCAGGCTGCCGGCCTGCACGTCCCCGAAATTGTGCGCCACGATGATGTAGTCCAGGCGTTCCCGGTCGAGCCCGTCCAGGGCCGCTTCCGCCGCCTTGAGCGCCATGTCGGAGGTGCACATGTCGTCGGACGCGTAGCGCCGCTCCTCGATGCCGGTGATCTCGTGCAGTTTCTTGACGATCTCCGGGTTGGAGCGCTGCACGCGCTTGCCAAGGGAATCGAAAAATGTCTTGCCGAGAAACTGCGTATTCGGTATGCGGTTGTCCGGGATATAGTTACCGGTTGCCGTAATGATGGAGTTCGCCATGCGTATCTTAATTCCAAATCGCTGCGGGCAGCGGCCCCAGCGGTTGATAGTCAAGCGTCCTGTTGGAAATCCGCTTATCTTTTTAGAACTATTTTATGTATACGGTTCTTGAAAAAAATGCAATTGATATTCACGGACACAATGGGGTTTTGAAAGCCGGTTTGACAGGAAATTTCCGGCCCGCTCGACGGGCCCATGGCTCCATCATTTCTCTGGGTTGAAACCGGATGGCCGAAGACGCCACGGCCCCGCACACTTCACAGGACGGCCCGACATGACGATCTCCATCTCCGCAGTTCAGAACCGCTCGGACCTCAGGCAATGGGTCGCGTTCCCGCTGGGCTTGTACCGGGACGACCCCAACTACATCCCCCAGCTCATCCGGGGCGAACTCGATTTCTTCTCGCCCGCGAAAAATCCATCTTTCAGGGTCGCCGAAGCGAAACTGCTCCTGGCCCGCCGCAACGGTGATGCAGCGGGGCGCGTGTTCGGTGCCGTTCACCGCCTCGAAACGCAGAAACTGGGATACAAGCGCGGCCGGTTCGGGTGGTTCGAAAGCGTTGAAGACCCCGAAGTGGTCTCCGCCCTGTTCAGGGCGCTGGAAAAATGGTTCGTTGCCGAAGGCTGCCGCGAGATGACCGGGCCCCACGGGTTTTCAGACTTCGACCCGGAGGGGATGCTGGTGGAGGGGTTCGAGGCGCTGCCGACCATCGCCGGCAGCTACAACAAGCCCTACTACGCCAGCTTGCTTGAGGGGTTCGGTTTCGTGAAAGAAGTCGATTACATCGAGCAGCGCGTCGAAGTCCCCCAGGAGCCGCCGGCGCTTTTCAAAATGATGGAGAAAAAAGCCCTGCCGGCCGCCGAGGCGGAGGGCTACCGCCTGATCAAGGATCTCACTAAAAAAAGGCTTCAAGGGTATGTGAGCCAGTTGTGGGAGGTGCTGGAGGCAGCCTTTGAGCCGCTCTACGGCGTTACCCCGCTCACCGAAGGACAAAAAGCATACTACGCCAAGAAGTACTTCGGGTATATCGATCCGCGCTTCGTCCAACTGGTCGTGGACCGGCAGGACCGGCTGCAGGGGTTCTTTATCGGGGTGCCGTCCCTGAGCCGCGCGTTTCAAAAAGCCAACGGTAGACTCTGGCCCATGGGGATTTTCCACATCCTGAAAGGCTTCAGGCAATACGACACGGTGGACTTCTGTTTTGCCGGCGCCCGGCCGGGCGCCAACCCTCAGCGGATCCTGCCCCTGATGATCCTCGGCATGTACCGGTCGGTGCGAGAGAAAAACGTGCGCTACATCGAGACCAACCGGGAGCTTGAGACCAACACCATGATCGTCAACATCTGGTCCCGGTTCAACGTGGTGAACAAGAGACGGACCCGAATTTTCCGAAAAAGCCTGCCGCCTTCGCCGGAGTAGCAGGGTCTTAAACCCGGGCGATGGCTTCGGCACCATGGCGGTCGGGTATTTGCGTTTCTGCTGGACAGCTTGAAGTTCGGCATGATAGTTTTAATATCAGGAGGAACCACCAGAGAGAAAGAGCGCCGTCAAGACGCCACGAAAGGGGCACGCCCCTGACAAAGTCGTTTGCGACGAAAGAGGAGTGAAACCATGATCGACATGGGTTGGCTCGGCTACATCGAATTTTCCTGGAAATTTTTGCTGGCCGTTGGGAGCATCGTTCTGATCGACCTGGTGCTGGCCGGCGACAACGCCGTGGTCATCGCCATGGCGGTCAAAAACCTCCACGGGAAAAAGCGCCAGCTCGGAATCATCCTGGGCGCCGGCGGGGCGGTTTTGGTTCGCGTCGCCTCCACTTTCCTGGTGGCCCAGCTCCTGAACATGAAATACGTCAAACTCATCGGCGGGGCGGTCATCATCTGGATCGCCATCAAGCTGCTCACCGAAACCGCCGACGAGGAATGCCATGGCAAAGAAGCCCAGACCATCTGGCAGGCGCTCTGGATCATCATCGTGGCCGACATGAGCATGGGCATCGACAACATGCTCGCCGTGGGCGCGGCCAGCCACGGCAACCTGTTCCTGCTGCTCTTCGGCCTGATTCTGTCCATCCCCTTCGTGGTCTTCATGAGCACCATGCTCGCCAAGCTGATGGACCGCTACCCGATCATCCTGTGGCTCGGTGCGGCGCTGCTCGGCAAGGTCGGCGGTGAGATGATGGCCACCGACCCGTTTGTCGTCGAACTTCTCCATCTGCCGCATTGGGCGGAGTATGTTTCGATGGCGGTCTTCGTCGTCTTCGTCTGCGGGTTCAGCAAGTGGATCCTCAACCGGCAGAAGGCCAAGTGCGAGCCGGAAACCGCCCGTGCCGGCGAGGTGGGCGTGGCGGTCGAGCCCGGCAAGACGGACGGCGGCAAGTAGCACCCGGCCTGAAAAACGGCCTAAAGCCCTCCTCCGGCTGGCCGGAGAGAGGGCTTTATCTTTTTGAGTGACTCGGATTTTTTTTGGTTTTGCGCCTGGGCGCAGCGGTCGGTTTGGCTTGCGACTTGGCTTTGACGGCAGCCTTGGGCCTGCGCTTGAGCACATCATTTACGGCCTTGACGATGTGCCGCGCGGTCAGGCCGTATTTGTCGATCACTTCGAGATACGGCCCGGACTCGGCAAAGGTGTTGCCCACACCCACGCGCTTCATCGGGATGGGGCATTGCTCCACCAGCACCTCGGCAACGGCGCTGCCCAGGCCGCCATAGATGATGTTGTTCTCCGCGGTGACGATGGCCCCGGTGTCGCGGGCCGCCTTGAGAACCATCCGCTCGTCGAGCGGCTTCAGGGTGTGACAGTCGATGACGCGCACGTCGATCCCCATTTTGGCCAGCCGTTCCGCCGCAATCAGCGCCTGGACGACCAGGTCGCGGTTGGCGAAGATCGCGGCATCTTTCCCCTCGCGCACTAAAACGGCCTTGCCGATTTTGAATGGGAAGCTCTCATCGTAGAGCACCGGCACGGGGTCGCGCGTGAAGCTGAGATAGACCGGGCCGTCGTACGCGGCGGCGGCATGCACGGCCATCCGGGTGCTCGTCGGGTCGGCCGGCGCGATCACGGTGGAGCCGGCCAGCGCCCGCATGATGGACAAATCCTCCTGGGCCTGGTGGGTCACCCCGTCCGGCCCCGGCGTGATCCCGCTGTGGCTCGCGGCGATCTTCACGTTCAGGTGCGGGTAGTGGATGCTGTTGCGCACCTGGTCGAGCGCGCGCATGCTGGCGAAGATCGCGTAGGTGTTGGCGAACGGGATCAGCCCCGTGGTCGCCATGCCGGCTGCGGCGGCCATCATGTTCTGCTCGGCAATCCCGAAATTGAAGGAGCGCTCGGGAAACTTGGCGGCAAAGAGGAACGTCTTCATTGGCTTGGAGACGTCCGCATCGAGCGAGACGACATTTGGGTTTTGCGCCCCGAGCGACAGCAGAGCTTCCCCATAGGTGAGACGCGTCGGCTCTCCCTTGGCCTTCACAAAGAGGTCCTTGGACGACAGCAGGGCTTGAACTTCGGGCAGAATATGGCGGTAGCTAGATTTCACAGGTGCACCTCCTGATCTCGCACAGTGCCTGGTCGGCTTCGGACACGCAGGGGGCCTTGCCGTGCCAGTCGGCCGAGTTTTCCATGAAGGAAACCCCTTTGCCCTTGACGGTTTCAGCTATGATGGCGGTCGGGACCCCCTTGCGCTCGCTGGCGGCTTCGAGCGCCGCCACGACCTGTTCCATCGAGTGCCCGTCGATCGTCTCGACGTGCCAGTTGAAGGCGCGCCACTTGTCGGCCAGCGGCTCGACCGGCATCACATCCTCCACGCAGAAGTCGTTCTGCAGGTGGTTGCGGTCCACGATCACGGTGAAGTTGTCGAGCTTCCACTTGGGGGCCGCCATGGCCGCCTCCCAAACCGATCCTTCCTGGCACTCTCCGTCGCCGACCACCACCCACACATGATAATCCTTCTTCATCAGCTTGCCCGCGAGCGCCATCCCCAGGCCGGCCGATATCCCCTGACCGAGCGATCCAACGCTCATGTCGATTCCGGGGCACTTGTGCATGTCCGGATGGCCCTGCAGCATGCTTCCCAGCCGCCGCAAGGTCGAGAGGTGCTGCTTGTCGAAATAGCCGCGTTCGGCCAGCGCCGAGTACCACGCCGGGCAGGCGTGCCCCTTGGAGAGAATGAAGCGATCGCGGTCCGGCCATTGGGGATTGGCGGGATCGATACGCATCACCCGGAAATAAAGTGCGGTCACGATATCAGTCGCCGAAAGCGAGCCTCCGGGATGGCCGGCAGCGGCCGTGCAGGTCATCTCGATGATGTCGCAGCGGATTGTCCCTGCCATACGCTTGAGCTCATCGATGCTCATGGGTTCCTGGCTCATTTTTCTTTGTCTCCTTTTCTTGGTGGCAGCACTTTAATCCATATGGGAGCCGCCATTAATATCGATGTCCTCACCGGTGATATAACCGGCCTCCTCAGACGCCAGGAAACAGATGGTAGCTGCAACTTCCTCAGCCGTCCCGAATCGCCGCATTGGGATGTCTGCAGAAAGTTTCTTCTGCTCTTCTGGGCTTTCGATACCGCCGCGGATTTCGGTGAGCACGATACCTGGAGCGACCGAATTCACCGTGATCCCGCTTGGGCCGACTTCGCGGGCAAACGCCTTGGAAAACCCCAGAACGCCGGCCTTGGATGCGGAGTAGTGGGCGCCGCCGAATACGCCGCCACCCCGTTTGGCCGAAACGGAACTCAGACTGATGATTCGGCCGTAATTGTTCTTTGCCATGCACGCGGCCACGGCCTTGGAGCACAGAAACACTCCCTTGAGGTTGATTCGCATGATCCGTTCCCATTCCTCAACCGTAGTGTCGGCAACTTTGACCGGCTTAGTGACCCCTGCATTGTTGACCAGGATGTCAATGTGCCCCCATTCTTTCTCTACAGCGTCAACCATGCGTTGAACAGCTTCCGGTTTGGAAACATCAACTATGAAACCAAGTGACCGGCGGCCGAGCTTCTTGATTTCCACCATGGTTTCGTCAAGCCCTGCTTTGTCAAGATCACACACCGTAACGTCTGCGCCTTGTCGGGCGAGAGAAATGGCCGTGGCGCGCCCGATCCCGAGCCTTGATGCGGCTCCCGTCACAATGGCCGTTCGGTTCTTTAGCTCAAACATGGTAGTGAACCTCCGTGAACGTTTTTATTTTGAATATGCCTTGAATGCAAATAGAAGCCGTACCGGGGAAAGGTGAGTAATCTACCCCCCGCGAAATGATGGCCAAATGCGATATCAAAACGTGTAAAAAGTCTTAATAAAGAGTGAGCCACGGGATATAGGTAATCAGAAGGAGCACAATTATCGCCCACGTAAAATAGGGCCAGAGAGCTACCGTCGTCTCGTCGAGTGAACTCTTTGCAATCGTTGCCGATATGAACAGCGTGGTTCCGATGGGTGGAGTATAGACTCCGATTCCCAGATTGATGACCATGATTAGGCCGAGCTGCACAGGATCAAGACCAATCTGTGCCGCCAATGGAACGAAAATAGGTCCCAGAAGAAGAATGCCCGGCGGCAAATCCAGCGGACCACCGACAACTAGCAGAAGCACGTTCATCGCTAACAGCACAAGCCAGGGGCTATGGAGTGTCGATGTCACCCAGGTTGCGAAACGCGTCGGGACCTCGTCAAACGTGAGGAGCCAGCCGCAGATCGCGCTGCCCATGATCACCAACATCACGACGCCGGTAGCGATACCCGCCTCCGTCATTGACTGCGTGAACCGCGCCCACGTTAGGTCCCTGTAAAACAAAACACTGAGAGCGATCGAGTACACGCAGGCCAGTACTGCGATCTCCGTCGGGGTCGCGAATCCGAAGCGCATGCCGACGAGAATAAGAATCGGCATAGCGAGAGCAGGGCTCGATTTAAATGCAAGGCGGAGCATCGTGCGATTGTCCGCGGTTGATCCCGATGGTTTGAAGCCCCGGCGCTTTGCAATCCACCAGCAGATGACGATGAAACCTCCGGCCATGAGAAGACCAGGCAGAATTCCTGATATAAATAGGTTCGCCACACTGGTACTGCTGACAAGAGAGTAAAGAATCATCGGGATCGATGGCGGAATCAGGATATCTAGCACGGAAGATGTTGCCATATTGGCAGCGCAGAGCGCCGCTGGGTAACCGCATTTCTTTTGCCAAGGGATCAAGACCGACCCGAGGGCGGAAGCATTGGCGACAGCGCTTCCGGAGACACCACCGAATACGGTGGAGGCAACCACCGTTGTTGATAGCTCCCCTCCCGTGAAGCGCTTCATCAACTCGGACGTAAAATCCAAAAGTTCTCGCCCGAGACGCCCGCCCATCATTAGACTTCCGCACAACATGAAGAAGGGTAGTGCCAGCATCGGGAAGGATTGGGTTTGCTGGAACATCTGCTGGGCCACCACCAGCAGCGGCAGGTTGCCGTCCCAGAGGATCGCGATGGCAGAAGCAATCACCAGGCCATGCCCAACGGGCACTGCGAGGAGCATAAGCACGATGAAGGCAATCGTGAGGACGAAGCTCAAAGTCGTCAGGTCTCCTTGTACTCGAGCGTAAATCGTGTCGCAGGCCCGGTTAGCATAAGCCGCACCGAGGTGCAGGCCGTCGCAAGCGCTAATAGAAGGCACCCGAACGCTATGGCCCAATACCCATGGCTGCCGGGGAGGTTGAGCACGGGGCTGCGTTCAACTTTCGCAATTTCGGATAGCACCATCGCCTGCTCAAAGATGACCAAGTAGGATAGGAAGACGATCGTGTTCGCGAGTAAAAGCAGCCAGCGGCGGCCGCGCGAGCCGAGCCTGTCGAGCACCCAATCCACCGACATGTGACCACCCGCCTGTGCGGCCAGGGCGATCCCTGCAACAATGAACCAGGGGAAAAGGCGCTCTGGAATTTCCTCAGCGGCATCGATCCCACCGCTGGCCAATACGTAACGAGCCACGACGTTGGCTGTGAGAAGGGCTGTCAGGGTGATACCCGTCACCAACACCACAAAGCGACAAATGCGCGTGATCAGCCGATCAATCTCCTTGGCAACGGCGAGCATCTTTCGACGTCCCTTTGTTTCGGGAGCCTCATCAGGGCTCTTAGCGGAGGTTTGAGGTTCCATCGTTCTCAATTCTTTGCGGCGGCCACAAGTTTGGAGACAAACTCACCGAAGGGCTTCGCCTTCCATTTCTCAACCACCTCAGCGGTCGCTGCCTGGAATGCAGACCGGTCACACTCATTCACGACCAGGTTGGCATTCGCCTTAAAATCGGTGAGAAGCTTCTGATCCGTTTCGATCATCAACTTGCGTTGCAGTACGCCGGCTTCCTTGGCCGCCGCCTTAATGATGGTGAGTTCCTCAGGCTTAACTTTCTTGACTGAAATCTGCGACATTAAAAACGGTGTCACCTCCCATTTGTGGCCGGATAGGGAGATAAACTTATTCACCTCGTAAAGCTTAGCGCTCATAATGTTGGCAAGAGGATTCTCCTGGCCGTCCACCACACCTTGCTGTAAGGCGATGTAGAGCTCGCCGAATGCAATCTGCTGGGTTGCAGCCCCAAGGGCTTGAAAAATGTCAACCGTCATGGGATCCGCTGGCGTGCGGATTTTAAGCCCTTTGAGATCTGCCGGAAGATTGACCGAGCGTTTCGAATTGGTAATGTGGCGGATTCCGTTATCCCACCAATCCAACGGTATCATCCCCACCGCGGCAAACTTAGCTTCCAGATCTTTCCCGATCTGCCCATCAAGCACCTTGAACGCATGGGTGCTGTCCTTGAAGAGGAAGGGCAGACCCAAGGCGGCCAGTTCTGGAACTAAACCGGAGGCCGCACCCTGGCTGTTGGCGGTCAGGTCTAAAGCCCCGGTTCGAATGCTGGTCAGCATGGCGACGTCGCTTCCAAGCTGCTCGGACGGAGCGATCTTGATCGTGACATTGCCGTTAGTGCGTTCCGCCACCATTTTGGCGAAGGCTTCTGCGGCGATGGTGCGGGGGTTCCCGGGGGCTGCACCGTGGCCGAGAGTTAGCGTGACTCCTGCGGTTGCGTTGCTTGCGAAAACAACCATTGCCAGAGCCACTATCAACAGAACGGTACGTGAAAAAATCGGTCGGCGATCCATTTGTTTGATCCTACTCATGGTACTGCCTCCTCTTTTATATGGTTTCTGGTTGAAGCGTCCCCCATGAACAGGCGGAAACGCTGACGGATATGATTGCCCATATGCCTTCAAGGTAAAACTATAGCCATTTCTTGATTTTTTCTGCTATTGCCTTGGTTGAAATGCCGTAGTGCTCGTGCAGCATCGGCAGCGACCCGGCCTTGAGAAAGGCGTCGGGTAGTGCGATCTGACGGAACGGTTTGGTCACACCGGCCCGCAACAACTCGGCCCCTATCGCTTCACCGAGGCCGCCGATTGTCGTATGGTTCTCGGCGACCACGATGAGTCGGCCGGAGCGGCTCGCTTCTTGCAGAATGGTGGTGTTATCAAGTGGTTTTATTGTCGGCACATGCAGCACACCGACACTAACGCGGTCGGCGGCAAGCGCCTTCGCGGCATCGAGGGCACGCATCGTCATGATTCCGGACGAGATCACCAGGACGTCATTGCCCTCGCGCAAGCGCTTGGCCTTCCCAAGTTCGAAGCAGTAATCATACTCGTCCAGTACCACCGGCACATTGCCACGCAGAAGGCGAGTATAGACCGGCCCCTTGTGGTTCGCAATCTGAGGAACCAGTTGTTCGATCTCGACCGCGTCACAGGGATCGATCACGGTCAGGTTCGGCATAGTGCGAAAAAGCGCCAGATCCTCGGTAGCTTGGTGACTGGGACCGTACCCGGTGGTGAGGCCGGGCAGCGCGCAAGCGATTTTAACGTTGAGGTTGTCCTCCGCGATCGTCTGGTGGATGAAGTCAAAAGCCCGCCGCGAAGCGAAAACCGCATAAGTCGTAACGAAGGGTACGGCACCTTCGTGGGCAATCCCGGAAGCAGCGCCCATAAGGAGTTGCTCGGCCATGCCCATCTGGTAGAAACGCTCGGGGTAGGCCTCGGCGAAAATATGCAGGTCGGTGTACTTGGCCAGATCGCCAGTCATACCGACGACATCCTGCCGGGTGCGCGCTAATTCAACGAGAGCGTGACCGAAGGGTGCGGATTTTGTTTTCTGCCCCACTTCGGCAATCGAGGCAATCATCGCCGAGGTTTTAAGACGTGGTTTTGCAGAAGTCTTGTTCATGCGTTCCTCCCGGCTTCCAACGCTTCGAGCGCGAGCCGCCACTCGTGCGCATCGACACGGATGAAATGGGTTTTTTCACGGGTTTCGAGAAAGGGGACGCCGCGGCCCATGCGCGTGTCGCAAATGATCATGCGCGGACGAGGTTCGGGGTGATTGCGAGCGGTGTCAAAAGCCTTAACCACTGCGCCGATGTCATTGCCGTTAATACGTTGGGTGAACCAACCGAAAGCTTCCATCTTATCGATCAGCGGCTCGAAGGCCATCACCTGACTGGAAGGGCCGTCCGCTTGCTGGTTATTCACATCGACGATCGCGATCAGATTGTCGAGCTTCCAGTGGGCGGCAGACATCAGCGCTTCCCACATCGCCCCCTCATCGAGTTCGCCGTCCGAAAGCATGGTGTAGACGAAAGCGGCCGACCCCTTTCGTTTGAGGCCCAGCCCACGCCCAACTGCAATGGTCAGTCCCATACCCAGCGAGCCACCCGACATCTCCATTCCTGGCGTATAGCTGGCCATGCCCGACATCGGCAGCCGGCTGTTGTCGCTGCCGTAGGTTTCAAGTTCTTCCTGCGGCACAATACCCGCCTCGATCAGCGCCGCGTATAGAGCAATCGCGTAATGGCCGTTCGAGAGCAGGAAGCGGTCGCGACCCTCCCAATCGGGGTTGTCGGGCCGATAGTTCATCGCATGGAAATATGCAACGGCCAGCACATCGGCGATGCCGAGCGCTTGGCCGACGTAGCCTTGGCCCTGCACCTCGCCCATTAGCACTGCGTTGCGACGGATGCGGTAGGCTCGCTCGGCAAGCTCAGCGATGGTGTTTTTTACGCTTGTGTCCATAGAGTTCTCCTTGGCAATATCTGCTCGTCTCCGCGCCGGACGGCAAAACGTTGTTCTTCCACTTGGAGGGAGCTCTCAACGCTTCGGATCTGTGGCGCAGGCACTAAAACTGTCGCTGAACAGTTTAATGGTAATCGACTTGATTTTCCTTCGTCAAACGAATTAAAATACAGAAATAGATGAATTGAGTTCATGTGACAAGCTGAATGCGTCGTGTTCGACTGAAAACGATGTTGGCGTTAGAGGTAGCGGACAAAGTGACGTCTTTGCGCTAACCACAAAAAATTTTTTCTTTGCAATGCTAAAACGTGTCTCTATAAAAGCGATTCAGGTTTTTGAGGCGGCTGCCAGGCTGTCGTCTTTCGAACTGGCAGCACAAGAGCTCTTTGTGACCCCCTCCGCAATCAGCCATCAAATCAAACTTCTGGAGGAGCAATTCGGGGTGCGGCTCTTTCATCGCGTGCATCGGGCGGTGACTCTGACAGACGCCGGGAGGCGTTATGGAGAGGAGGTCTCCGCCGCCCTCGGCCGCATCGAACTGGCAACGCGCGAACTCGGTCTTACTGCAAAGAGCGATATCCTCACGATAAATTCGGCGCCCAGTTTTGCTACGCAATGGTTGATGCCGAGACTTGCCCGCTTCAGCGCCCTGAATCCGGATATCGACGTGCGGCTCAACACATCATATCCACCGACAGATATGATTCTGGAGACAGTAGACATCGACATCCGTTACGGCATGAGGAAACAAGTGCCATCCGATGCAATTGTGTTGACTTTACCGGCCGAAACCATTGTGCCTCTCTGCGCGCCTGCGCTGGCGGGAAGCAAGCACCCGATTCGATCACCGGAGGACCTGCGTCACCACGTGCTGATCCACGATGAACTCTGTCTCGTCGGTTGGCATGACTGGATGCGCCTGCATTCCAATGTACAGCTTGACACCTCGCGCGGCTACCGCTTCAATCGCGCATTCATGGCCATAAGCACTGCCGTCGACGGTCTCGGTGTATGTCTCGAAAGCCTGCTGCTTGTTCAACGCGAGCTGAAAACGAACAGGTTGGTCGCACCCCTTGGCTTCGATGGGATGAAAGTGCAGGGATACACATTCAACATTCTAAAGTCTCGAGCCGAATTGCCAAAGATAAGAAATTTCCAGGTCTGGTTGTTTGCGGAGTTGGAGAAAATGTCTGTTATGTAAATGAGAGGGTTCTTTGCTGGGCTGGCTCGCGTCAGCCTTGCTATCGAACCCTGTGAATATTTACATTTTTTCCTGAACCCCGAGCCCTGGCCTTGGGGCCTTCTTTTCTCTCACTTCAACCCAAAGATTTCCGCTTCAATAAATTTCCACGTTTGCATATAGTCTCCGCTGGCCATCAGGCGGGCGATCTTGCCGCCGTCTATTTTGTCCAGCTTGTCCCAGATCCGGTTGGACATGCGGCTGTTGGCCTCGAAGACCTCCTTGATGTCCCAGCGGGTCGGCGAGGTGTCGGAGGTGAGGTAGTCCTTGTACTTGTACTTCTTGAGATAGTAGAGAAACTCGACATATTCCAGGAAGTGCTTGGTGCCGCAGAAGTAGTCCCAGTCCCACTTGCCGTCGTTGTCGTTGATGTGGATGTAATACTTGTAGCCGCTCTCCGCCAGCAGGACGAAGGCCTCGGCCGGGTTCTCGTTGCCGTAGGTGGAATGCCCGAAATCGAGCGTCACCCCCATCTGCTTGATGCCGATGTCGTTCAGCAGGCAAAGCGTCTTGGCCGCGGTGTCCAGGAAGCAGCGGCCGCGGGTCTCGCTCGGCTTGTACTCGATGAACAGGGGAATTTTCGTCTTGTAGCTTCCGGCCGCCCCGAAGGCCTCGATCAAATGCTTCCAAGCCAGGGCATAGTCGTGCTGGAAGGCGAACTCGTAGCCGTCGCCGAGCGGGCAGCAGGTGACCTTGTCGGCGCCGACCGCCTCGGCAAAGTCCTTGGCCTCCTTGATGAAGCGCACGGCCTTGTTGCGAATTTTCCGGTCGAGCGAGGTCAGCCCGCCGTTTCTGAACTCGGGCTCGGCCTTGACGTTCACGTTGATGGCCGCCACTTTCATTTTGTGCTTCTTGAGCGCCGCCCGGGTCTTGGCCGCATCGTTGACCTCGTAGGGATATACGATCTCCACCCCGTCGAAGCCCTCCATTTCGGACATCAGCTTGAACTTTCCGTCCAGATCGAGCGGCTGGTTGTACTCGTGAAACCGGTCCTTGGTTTTGGACAGGAACCCTGTGATGATGGCCATTTTGAGCATGAGTGCCTCCTTTGCGCAATTCAGGATCGGTTCAAAAAGTTCTCAATAAATTTGCGACCGCTGCCGTATTCAATCTCGGCGTCTTGCGGCTTGCAGATGATCTCTATGTCCCAGGGTCCGCTATAACCGCATGCCTTGAGTGCGGCAATGAGCCGCTGCCAATCGATTGACCCGGCCCCCGGCCGGAGCGACAGGTTTTCGTTGCCGAAGTTGTCGCAGAGGTGGGTGCCGAGAATCCGCGGCCCGAGCTTGGCCGGGATGAGATACAGATTCTCCTTGCAGGCCCAGGCGTGACCCGTGTCGAAGTTATAGCCGAGGGTGGCGGAGCCCAGGTGCTCGCACAGCCGCAGGAACCCGTCGATGCCGCCCACGATGGCTCCTGGCAGGATTTCCAGGGCCATGCGCCTGCCCGCGTCTTCGACCAGCGCCTGCAGCCGGCCCACCTTTCCGGCACAGCGTTCAAACAGAAAGAGGTAGTCGTCCTCGCTTGAAGATGCCCGATCGCCGAAGCCCGCCAGCGGCACAGTTATGACCCGGCATTTCTCGAAACGATCCACAATGTCGAGCACCACCTTCATCTGTTCGATGGCTGCATTTGAAATGAGATTTTGCCTATCGGCAAAATCTTCCAGCATGAAGTGCGCCACGAACTGGCTCGCCTGGAGCCCGTGATCGGTGGATTGCCGCCGGACGATTCCTGCCCCCCTCGAGAGCCACTCTTCCAAAGTCTCCCTGTGAAACACCTCCAGCTGAAACGTCTGAAAACCCTGCCTGGCCAGTTCATCCAGACTGTCGGCCACGTTTTCCGGCGTGAAACGGTCCGTGAACCGCGAGATATAGTATGCGGGTGAAACGCCTATGGCGTGCAACTTACGCATCTCCCTTCGGCACGGCCTTTAACCACCTTATGCCGCCGCCGGTTTGGATTTCTTGAACCACGAGCGAATCATGCCGAAGACACCGAGCTGACCGAGAATCAGCAGAACGATGGAGACGACCAGGATCAGCGAGACCGGCCGTGTGAAGAAAATCGAAAAATCGCCGCCGGAAGCTTTGAGCG